>Ga0307479_10003244_pt1 | contig 14796 bp, 7 predicted proteins | sample atmos_gasesECM4C_FD_203743 | JGI IMG/M metagenome (GOLD analysis project Ga0307479, IMG submission 203743) | Hardwood forest soil microbial communities from Morgan-Monroe State Forest, Indiana, United States - atmos_gasesECM4C_515 | ecosystem: Environmental > Terrestrial > Soil > Temperate...
GATCGAACTTGTGCAGACGGTCGGTGTCCGCGCGTCCCCAGTCGGCTGAGGGATTGTAGCTGTTCGCTGGGAAAAAGGTAATGCCGCTCGTATTGTTGTTGGTCCGGCTGAGCGTGTACTGAATCTGCCCGGAGAAGTATTTGCTGGGCTTCCCGCGGAAGGTGAGCTCCAGCGCGTTGCCCTTCAAGTATCCCTCGGATTGAATCCGCCGCACTTGGCCTAGAAACTGATTCGGTCGCACCCAGCTCCCTCCGGAGAACACCGGCTCGTTGGCATCGACGGAGCGGAATGCGTCAATGGCGCGCGTACCAATGTAGACGGCGCTGAACGTGCTCTTGGCGGTGACCTGCTGCTCGGCGCCGATGCTGTACTGGATCGTATAAGGAATGCGCTGCTTGGGATCGAGGGTGACGATGCTCGTCGGAACGCCAGCCAAGTCACCGGGCGTGACGGGAAACGGCGGTTGCTCCAGGATGAAGCGCAGCAAGTTCACACCGTTGAAGTGCAGCAGATCACCGATTGGGCTGGGCCCGGTGCGGTCGTAAAACACTCCCGCGCCGCCGCGGATTACAGTTTTGCCCTTCGCCGTGGGCGCGTAGGCGAAGCTGACCCGCGGGGCAAAGTTGTGGGGCTCGTCATGGAAGTAGTTCTGCCAGTAATAACGTACGCCCACATAAAGGGAGAAGTTCGACTTCAGCCGGATATTGTCCTCGACAAATCCGCAGATGACCTTTTCCAGAAAAGCCACGTGCCCCTGCCCGGTTTGTAGCAGGTAAATTGCGGGCGACGGGGCCGCGGGGGAATACGTCGCAAAGGTGTAAGTACCTCCGCGGTTCGTAAAATCGTCAAGCCCGCGCCGGCTGATGTCGGGAATGTCAATTCCAAAACTGAGTTGGTGTTTGCCGTTGGCATAGGTAGCGAAGTCGGTACCGTCAAAGTGGTATTCCGTGCGCCGCGAGTCAGCTTGTGCGCCGCCCGCGGTAAACAGTCCGGACACAGCGATTTGAGGGTCGGGATTGACGCTGGCCACCTTGTTATCGAAGTGCCCGACGAGAAATCTGGCCTGGTTCAGCCAATGGGAGGAAAACTGGTGCAGATAGCTGACGTTAATCTCATGCTCCAGAAAATGCGTGTCCGTGGCAGCGCTGGGGAGAATTGTCCCGCCCACGTTGGAATTATCGCTGGAGCGATGTTCGTACGAGTAGCCGATCCAGAACTGGTCCCCATTAGCCAGGTCGTGAAAAATGCGGCCCGACCCAAAGAAGTGATGTGTGGGATTGGAAACCGACTGGGCAAACGGCCCAAAGCCGTCTGCCTCAGCAGCGGAGATCGCGCTTGAATCCATGATGGCTTGCTGATCCAGCAAGTCCTCGTCGAGCGACAGCAGGAAACTGGTGTGCTTGCTGTGGCGGATCGGCCCAGTGACCGATCCTTCGAAATATTCGCGACGCTCGGGCGGCTTCCCCAAGGTGGCGAAGGCATTGCTGGCATCAAACACCGAGTCGCGAAACATGAAATTCAGCGAGCCATGATAGTCGGGAGACCCGCCCTTGGTGATGATCTCCAGACGAGCCCGGCCGGGGCGCGAAAATCTTGCGGAGTAGGGATTATTGTTGATCTTCACCTCCTGCACGGCCGACGGGGTGACGCCCGGCCCGTTCGCTTCGATCCCATTCACCACCAGCGTGACCCCGTTAGTACCCGTCGCAGTGTCGTCCAGGAATCGCGACATGGTCGTGATGTAGTCCTGGTCGAAAACCGGCACGCGGTCAAGCGCGTCGCGGTCGATGGCGTTATTGTTCTGATTCTCTGAGGTCTCGGTACTCACCAGCGGGACGTTAACCCCGGTCGCCACTGTGACGTTTTCCGTCTGCACCAGGATCTGCAGCACGACCCGGAGCGGAGAGAATCTCTTGGCGGAGACTGCGACGGGCATGCGGGCGTCGCGAAATCCTTCTGCGTGAAAATCAATCGTGTACTTGCCGGGAGCAATGTTGTCGAAGTGGAAAGCTCCGACAGCGTCAGTCTGGGTCTGGGCGACAACCTCCATCCGCGGCCCGAGCAGCGTGACCTGCGCTTTGACGATGGCCGCCCCGGAAGGGTCCAGCAGAACTCCAGATACAGAATGCGCGCCTGCAGGGTCGGTGCCAGCCATGCCGGGATCGGCGGACGGACCGAGTCCCTGCGCCCGAAGCGGAGGGGACGTCGCTAAACTGAGCAGCGCGACGAGGATATAGAGCAACCGGGGCTTCAATGGAAATCCTTGCGGGCGTTACGATACGCTTTTGACTGTATCTAGAGAACCTGAAAAGGCTCTGAAGGCGACCGACCCGCTGGGTCTCGTTCTCATTTCGTTCCACAGACAGACGCGGCAGCGACGTTAACCTGCAAGACTAACAGGGGTTTAAAGTCCCCTACAGTGTTTTACTGATGGCGCGTACGGGCAAACACCTAAGATAGTGAACGTCAAACACTGTGTCGCTTCCCAGAGGACCAGATTCGAGGGGGTTTTAAGCTGTGTCTACCAAGAGGTCAAAGGCTACTACTACACTCCCAGCAAAAGTCGAAAAAGTCATTAAGTCTATCCCACACTCCGGCGAGCCCGAGAAAGCCCAGATCGTCGTTGAGGGCGCGGATCATCTTTATCGAGAGATTCGAGTTCCGAACAGCCTGACCGATGATAAGGGCGACAAAGTTAAGCTCAAGGAAGGAGCCGGAGTTGAGGTCAAAATCGAGGCCGATCCGATAGTCACACAAGCCGCTCACGATCAGGAAGAAACGCCGCCTCGCCGTTGATCGTTGGATGACGGGCGCTTAGGAGACTGCGAAACCGCAGTCACTCCCTGAGGCGGAATTCTCCATGCAGCTTAGCGGTCGAGTCTTCCCCGATCCATACATCGAACTGTTCGGGTTCAACTACCCACCCTTTCTTGGCCGGGCTCCAGAACCGCAGTTCGTCTGGTCCGAGCAGGAAGTGAATGGTCTGCTTTTGACCCGCAGCCAGGTTGACTCGCTGGAAGCCTTTCAACTGCCGGACCGGACGCGACGCGCTTCCGGCGCGCTGGTGAACATAGAGCTGCACCACAGCATCTCCCGCCCGGCCACCGGTGTTGGTGACGTCAACTGACACCTCAAGACTGGCGCCGACTTTCGCCTCAGCCTGGCTGGTTTTCAGATTGTCAAAAGAAAAGTCTGTGTAGCTCAGGCCGTACCCGAACGGGTAGAGCGGGCTGGTCAGGACATCCCAGTACCGGGATTTGAAATCGGGAGCATCCTCGGGAGCCTGCGTCCGATTGTGACTGTAATAAATCGGAAGTTGTCCTGTGCTGCGGGGCCAGCTCACCGGCAAGTGCCCCGCCGGGTTTGCGTCTCCAAACAACAGATCCGCCAGGCCATTCCCACCCTGACTTCCGGGATACCAAGCCTCCAGAATTGCCGGGATGTGACCGGCAGCCCACGAGATGTCGAGCGGACGACCATTCACTAGCACGAGCACCACCGGTTTGCCAGTCGCGGCAATAGCTTCCAGCAATTCCTCCTGCCCACCGGAGAGCTTGAGCGACGACCGCGATGCAGCCTCCCCGCTCATCAGCGCAATCTCGCCCAGCACCAGCACGGCCAGGTCACTTTTTCTGGCGAGCGCGACCGCGTCGTCCATAGCCTTGCGCGCTTCTTCCGCAGTCTGCTCCGGCTCCTCTTTGATCGTAATCATTGGAGCATTTTCGAAGAATGAGGGGATGTCGCGCCAGATATTCGGCCCGTGTGCGAACTCGACGTGCACCGCATCCCCGACCTTCTCTTTGATTCCCTGCAGAATGCTGACGGTCGTTCCAGGCTTGGTCAGCGCGCCCCACATACCAAGCAAATCCAGCTGCGCATCGGCCAGCGGCCCGATCACAGCAATGGATTTGATCTGGGTTTTATCCAGCGGCAGCAGTTTCTGTTCATTGCGCAACAGCACTACCGACCGTTGGACCGCGTTGCGCGCCGCCTGAGCATGCTCCGGCATATTCAAAACCTGCGGAATGCGGGACTCGTCCACGTATGGGTGCTCGAAGAGGCCCAGCCGGATTTTGGTTTCGAGAATCGGAAGCACAGCGTCATCAATCTGGCGCATGGATACGCGGTCCTGCTTTACTTCATCAGCCAGATACTTCAGATACGTACCGCTGGCCATGTCCATGTTCAGTCCGGCAGAAAATGCCTTAACCGCAGCGTCTTGACCGTCGCGAGCGTAACCGTGCGTGATCAGGCTGTGAACCGCGTTGGCGTCGCTGACCACAAAGCCCTTGTAGTTCCATGTTTCGCGGAGCACATCGTGCAGCAGCCAGCGATTGCCGCTGGCCGGCACATCATTGAGGTCCATGTAGGCACTCATGAACGATCCGACGCCCGCATCTGCGGCTGCCTTGAAGGGCGGCAAGTACACATTCCACATTTCCTCTTCTGGAATGTAAGACGAGTCGTAGTCGCGCCCGCCGTCGGCTGCGCCATAGCCCGCATAGTGTTTCACGCACGCCAGCACGTGCTCGGAGCCACCCAGTTGAGGGCCCTGGAATCCCAGAACCTGCGCGCGGGCCATGGCCGCGCCCAGGTATGGATCCTCTCCCGCGCCTTCCACCATTCGCCCCCACCGGGCATCGCGCGCGATGTCGACCATCGGGCCAAACGTCCAGGCAATCCCCGCCGCCCGGGCCTCTCGCGCCGCAACTGTTTGTGCCTCTTCCACCATCTTCGGATCCCATGACGATGCCATTGCAATCGGTGCGGGAAAGATGGTGTGGTAACCGTGGATCACATCCAGCCCGAACAGGATCGGAATGTGAAGCCGGGATTGATCGACTGCAAGATGCTGCCAGCGGTTGATCTCTTTGGGATCGGAGACCCAGAGCACCGATCCGGCCCCATACTTCCTTGCGATCTCCTCCGGTTCCCCCACTTGCTCTTTGAACTCCGGAATGGGAATTCCGGGCAACTGCGCCAGTTGAGCAATTTTTTCTTCCAGGGTCATCTGCCGCATCAGATCATCCGCTTTCGGATGAGTTTGTGCAGACAAGGCTGGGAGAACGATCGCTGTAAGAAGAACTAATGAGAAAAATCGAGACGTCAGGAAAGATGCAGCTCTGGAAGGCTGTAGAGAGGCCATTTTTTTCTCCTAAGGACCATCCGTGCACTCCTCCGAGGATTGCGCCGAGCTACTAGTTCGCGGGTGGTTTCGGCGGCTCCGGCGGGACTGGCGGCTTGACGAATTTGGCATCATCCACCGGAACATTGTCCTTCACCTCGCTCACCTGAATCGTGAATCGGCCACTGGGCCGCGCCAGCGTCCAGCGGTAGGGAATCTTCACTCCGCCCACGTCCCGGTAGTCGCCGTAATCGATTTGGGTTGGGAGTTGTCCTAGCGCAGTCTCCCCGAAGCGGACCAGCCGCACCAGCAATCCCGATTGCTCGTCAAAAAACAGCTGGATGGGTGGCTTGCCCTCGCGCTGACCCACCACGACATACGCTTCGAGATCGCCAATCTTCTTCGTCCCTCGCACGCGCATCTCGCTGAACATCGGCTTCAAATGAGTCGCCAGATGCAAATCCGCATCCATCGCCGCCCCATCCAGATCGCTCCCGTGCATTTCGCGCAGCGGATGCCCCGTCATGACCAGCCATCCCTCGTGCCCGTTGAACGCAGTGACGTTGTCTCCCTCGGGCATGTGAGTGAACGAAATCCGCCTGTCCGGATCCTTCGCATAAATCTCGATTGGCAGCGACTTCCCGCCGAACTCGATCGTCCCCTTCATCACGCGGCTGGTTGCCTTCTCGACGGCCGCCGCGCCGCCTACCGCCTGCACATACTTCTCAAGAAGTTGGCCGGGACTTGGCCCAGAGTATTCCTTCGTCTCGCTGTCTGGCTTCTTCGGTCCGCCCAGAGCCTCTTTCGGCTCTTCCGTCATTACCGGCGGCATACCTGCCGGCTGCGCGCTGCCGCGATGGCATGAGTAGCACGTCACTTCGCGATGCCCTTCGAAGTTGCCCTTGTTGATCACGAACATCATCTCCATCATCTTGCGCGCGGTTTGCTTGGTTTTCTTGTCGTCTTTTTCAAACGCGCCCTGCACGTGGCAGAAGTCGCACTCCACGCCCAGCGAGGCCGTGATGAATTGCATGCTTGGGAATATCTGCTCGGCGGGAACTCCCTTGAGGACCTGGATGTTCTTGAACTGCTCCTCGGCCTTCCTTTCGCCGGCTTGCGATCCAGCACTTGGCCCCGCATGCGGCGTGCCGCTCGACTGCGCCTTCGCCCCGCCGGCTACGACCGCGCAGATAGCCAGGGTTGCCGCCATACCCATGGCCAAGGTCCATTTCCTGTTCATTGATGATTAGCCTCGTTTGGAATGTGCAAAGTCTAGCAGAGCGAAGCCGATATTTGGCGCACCTCGGACGGAAATCCTCAACCCGCCGGAACTCGAATCAGATTGAATAAGCTCCATACCACATAGGCAACGATCATCCCGACAACCCCCGCCGTTACCAGCGGACGATAACGCGTCTCCATCAGATCAGCCAGCACGCCCGACACGAAAACAAATAGAAACGGAATCGCCGCCAGCAGAAATCCGGCTCCAGCCAGATGTGGGTTCGCTATCCCGAAAACGAAGAACAGCACCGCGACCAGCAGCGGCGCGGTATTGCCGAAATAACGGGTGCGCGGCCACGCCGCGTAGGTCAGAACCGCAACGGGAAGCGCCAGGGCCAGGGCGGGACACGCGCGCCCAATCTGCACCGCGACCTGCTTGTAGACTCCGAGCACGGTGAATCCCCGCCAGGTCGCTCCCCAGAACACTGCGTGGCGCATGCTCTCGCCAAATGCGTGGGGATGAAAAAAATAGACGGCGAACAGCAGAAAAAATCCCACCACGCAGGCTGCGATCCAGATCGCACTACCAGCCTTCCGCCGCACGGGAGCAACATAAAGCAGAAATCCCAGCGCCATCGGCACCAGCACAATCATCGAGAACTGCGACCCAATTGCGATCGCCAGGGAAATCCCCAACAGCACGATACGCCGCCAGTTCCAGAGCACGACTTCTCGCGGAGCATAAAGCGTATGAGCCACGGCGATTGCCGTGAAGACCGCCCCGAACGCCCCCCAGGCCGCGACCACTTCCGGTTCGGCGTGCCAGGTCGCGCTCGCCTGAACCAGAGACGGCGAGAAGCAATAGAGCGTGAGGGCAACGAACCCTCCGGTGTTGCCGCACAGACGACGCGCCACGTACCACAGCGATGCCCCGAGAAAAACACCGCAGGCCAGGAATGGAAGGCGCGGAAGCCATCGCCAGTACACGGCCGAGTCGGTGTCGAAATGTTGTGGCCAGGCCAGCAACGGCGCGGCGGAAGCCAGGTAGAGCAACGGCGAATGCTCCGTGTCAAATCTGCCGTCCGCGCTGTGAGACGAATCTTGAGTGCCATTACCGTCGCTGTCCATGAACGGAGCGCCTGCTATACCGCGTCCGTGCCACTGCCGCCAGCCTTCCCGGATGCGCGCCGCCTCGGGACCTTCCGGCGCGTTGACGACGCCAAACTCCGCATGAACCAACCAGACAGCCTGGCAAAAGAAGGCGAGCAACAGCAGCCCCGCGAGTGCCTGCGGACGGCCGAAGCGTTCGCGCGTGAAATAGGGACGCATAAGGTCGAGCCGAGTGTTTTACCATGGCGGAGGCAGTCTGCGGGGAAAGTTCTGCGATGAGCGATCTCGACACCAAGACTGACAGCACTCCGCCGCAGCCTGCACCTGCCCCGCCGGCTTTTGCGGCCGCGACTCAACCTCCTTATGCTCGTACGCTCTTTCTCGGCCCGGACGGCCTGCGCCCGGGTTGGGGACTTCTCTTGTATGGGATGATTTTCTACCCCTTGGACGAGTTGGCAGCGACGTTGGCGTTTTTGCGTGATTTTGGCGCCGGCGGCTTGTGGTCAGCCCTGCTGGAGGAGGCCGGGAGGGTCGCCGCCGCTTTCGTTCCGTTGGTGATCCTGGCGCCCATCGAGCGGCGCTCGTGGGGAATCTACGGCTTGCCGGTGCGGCACGCTTTTGGGAAGCTATTTTGGTCGGGCGCGGTCTGGGGATTTGCCGGCATCAGTCTGCTGATCTCGGCGCTGTACGGCCTGCACGTCTTTGCCTTCGGTCATGTTGCACTGCATGGGATCCGCCTCGAGAGGTTCGCTGCTTTCTGGGCCGCGATGTTCCTGCTCGTCGCGTTTTTCGAGGAATTTCTGCTGCGCGGCTACGCTCAATTCACGCTGGCACGCGGCATCGGGTTCTGGCCCGCCGGGATCGTTTTATCCTGCGCCTTCGGTTTAATCCATCTGGGGAACGGCGGCGAGCAGTGGCCAGGCTTGGTGGCCGCTGCGTTCATCGGCCTCTTCTCTTGTCTCACCCTCCGGCGGACGGGGAACTTGTGGTTTGCCGTGGGCTTTCACGCCGCCTGGGATTGGGGGGAAACGTTTTTCTATTCCGTTCCTGACAGCGGCCTGGTCTTCCCCGGACACCTGCTGAACTCTTCCTTACAAGGTCCTAAGTGGCTGAGCGGAGGATCCGTTGGACCGGAGGGCAGCTTGCTTTGCTTCGTCGTGATCGCGATGGCCTGGGTCGCCTTCGATCGGATGTATCCGAAGGCGTGTGTACCCGTCGCACCTCCATCATCGCTGACGACGGGAGCAGATTCCTCGTCATTGCGCTCCTCGGAATGACAACATCGGAAGGTTGTCTCGAGAGTCCGATCCCTACTCAGGTATCGTTTTGGGAGCCGCAACATCGCCCTGATACGACCGCCGCACGATTTTCTTCGCCCCCGCCCTATACTGGTGTGTATGACCCCAGAAGCGGATCTGCTGACCCCGTTGCGCCGCTACTGGGGATATAGCTCGTTCCGCCCCTTGCAGGAGCGGATTGTGCGCAGCCTGCTGGCCGGCCACGACACTTGCGTGGTGATGCCAACCGGCGGAGGCAAGTCGCTGTGCTACCAGCTGCCGGCAGTCATCTCCGCGCACACCGCAATCGTGATTTCTCCCCTGATCGCACTGATGCAAGATCAGGCAGCACAACTGGCGCAGATGGGAATTTCCGCGGCTGTCCTCAACAGTTCCCTCAGCGCGGATGAACAGAGCCGCGTTATCCGGCAAGCGCGGGAGGGCACCTACCGTTTGCTGTATCTCTCGCCCGAACGTTTGCAGCGTGGCGACACACTCACCTGGTTGCAGAAGATTCCGATTTCGTTCTTCGCCATCGACGAGGCGCACTGCATTTCCGAGTGGGGACACGAATTCCGCCCTGAGTACCGGCAACTGAGCCGGCTGCGCGGAAGTTTTCCGGATCGTCCGATTGCAGCTTTTACGGCGAGCGCCACGCGCCATGTGCGGCACGACATTCTGGCACAACTCGAGTTGCGCAATCCGGACAAGTACATTGCAAGCTTCCACCGTCCCAACCTGCGCTACCTGGTCCGCGAATGCGACAGTGTGGAGCAGACGACGCTGCTGGTAACGTCCTTGCGTCGGCACAGCGACGGAAACGTAATTGTCTACTCTCCGACCATCAACAAGGTGGAAGAGACGGTGGACTTTCTGTTGGATCAGGGGATCGCTGCCGTCGGCTATCACGCCAAGATGGACACTGCCGACCGCCGTCGCAACCAGGAGCGCTGGATGTCGGACGAGGTGCGCGTACTGGTGGGCACGATCGCGTTCGGGCTGGGCATCAACAAGGCGACGGTGCGCGCAGTCGTGCACCTTGCATTGCCCAAGTCCGTCGAACAGTACTACCAGGAGGCAGGACGCGCCGGACGAGATGGAAATCCCGCCGACTGCATCTTGCTTTGGCGAAAGCAGGACGCAGGCCTGTTGGGATTCTTCGCCAATCAGATCACGGATTCGGCGGAGCGCGAGCGCGCCTGGCAGCGCTACCATACGATCCGCGCCTTTGCCGAGTCGGGCCGATGCCGCCACCGGCAGATTTGCACCCACTTTGGCGAGACTCCGAAGTGGACGTCGTGCGGAGCCTGTGACGTTTGTGGAGGTACGCCGGATTGGCTGACCGAGGGGCCCGCTCCCGCAGCCGTGCGGCCGATCTTGGTGGGTGCGGCTTCCGGCGGGCGGGTCGCGTCGCCTCCAGTCTCGGATGCGGATCAGGAATTGCGGGACTACCTTCGCGAATGGCGCCGTAGCATGGCCAAAGAAAAGGGCATGCCGGCGTACGTTGTTCTGCACGATACGTCACTGGATGAAATCTGCCGGATGCAACCGAAGTCGATTGGGGAGTTGCTGAATATCACCGGCATCGGTGAGCGCAAAGCCGCTATGTACGGGACGGCGATTCTGGCCGTGCTGCAGCAGTATCGAGAAGGAGCGCGAGTGGAAGCCCGGCCCGGAAAGAAAACGGTGCCCGCCCTCGAGACCCTGCGCCTGCTGGCCGAGGGGAAGACTCTCGAGGAAATCGCTCAGACTCGCGGGCGGCAGCTCTCGACGGTGGTCAACGCCGTGGCCGCGCTCGTGGAAACAGGGCAGGTGGAGTTTCAGCCGGGGTGGATCGATCGAAACAAGCAATCGGTCATCGAAGCAGCGTGCGGGCACGTTGATGTAGCAAAACTGGAGCGGCTGAAGCCTCTGAAGGAAGCACTCCCACCCGAGATCACCTATGAAGAGATTCGGCTCGTACTAGCACGCCTGCGGCGCGAGCACATTCCCAAAAAGGCGGAGGTGCCCGCCTAGTGCCCCTGCAGCACTGACTTAATCGCCTGCAACTTGCGTTGCGGGTGTACAATCAGCGGGTCTTTGAATTCCCTTCAAATACAGCAGAAAGCCAATTCTTGGCATCGCTCGTGACAGCTGCGTGCGGTGAAGCACGTAAAATTGTTCGCTAAGGAGCTGTCATGAGAATTCTGCTATACAACCCCGACAACGGGGTTACCCGCAATTTCATGCCGCATCTCTGGATGTTTCTGCTTCAATCCCTGACCCCGCCCGGACACGAAGTGCTGCTTATCGACGGCAACGCGAAGCCAATGGACGAGGCTCAAATCGCCCAATACGTCCGCGATGAAAAGATCGATCTGGTCGGCATCGGCGCCATGACCCGCATGATCGCCAAGGCGTACCGCATCGCCGATGCCATTCGCGCCACCGGAGTCAAGGTGGTAATGGGCGGGCCTCACGTAACGGAGCTCGCCGATGAGGCCCTCGGTCGCGACGGCGGCCCGCGCCACGCCGACGCTGTGGCTCTCGGTGAAGCCGACGAAACCTGGCCAAAAATCGTGGAGGACGCGGACCGCGGCGAATTGATGGAGATCTATACTCCCGTCGACGACGCGGGCAAAGAGCGCAAGCCTTCCCTGAAGCAATATCCCGTGATTCCGTGGCAATCGATCGATCTCGACCAGTTCAATCTGGTGCCCCATGTCGCGAAATCGATGCTGCAGAAAATCGGCGCGGGCTGGGGGACGTTTCGCATCATTCCTGTCGAGTCGGGTCGAGGCTGTCCCTACGGCTGCGAGTTCTGCACGGTCACCGGATTCTTCGGCGATTCCATCCGCTTCCGCAGCAACGAGAGCGTGGTCAACGAACTGCTGCTGCTGAAAAAGCGCGCCCGCAAAGAAAAAGGACAGATGGCGGTTTTCTTCATCGACGACAATTTCGCCATCAACGTGAAGCGCACCAAATCGCTGCTCCGTGACATTATCGCAGCTGGAGCGCAAGTGCATTGGGTAGCTCAGATCAGCGCCAACCTGTTACGCGACGAAGAACTGGTCGATTTGATCGCAGCCTCCGGGGGGAAATGGGTGTTCATTGGCATGGAGTCGATCGATCCGGCGAACCTGAAAGATGTGAACAAGGGATTCAACAAGCCGGGCGAGTACGCCGAAGTGCTCGAGCGGTTGGCAAAGCGCAACGTCTATGCGATCACATCGTTTATTTTCGGCATGGACAATGACACGGTCGGGGCGGCCGAGCGCACGCTGGCGCAGGTTCGCACCTGGCCTCCGGGCTTGCCCATCTTTGGCCTGCTGACTCCGCTGCCGGCAACGCCGCTCTACAAGCGCCTCGAACTGGCGGGGCGACTCACCCGTCCGAAACACTGGAAAGAATTTATCCCGTTCGCCATGGCGCACACGCCGCTGAAGATGAGCATCGAAGAGGCTCACGCGGAAGTGAAATACGGATGGGCTCACGCCTACAGTCCGGAAGCCCTGGCCGAGGCTGTCGATTCCCTGCACGGTCAACCTCTCGGCTATCGCGTCAACATCTTTCTAGCGCGCCTGTGCTTCCGCGGCATCTATTTCCCGATGATGGGGAAGCTGGCGTGGGCAAAAGTGGTGGCGCAGAACCGGCACACGATTTTCAAGCTGGTGAAGGAAGCCGTGTTGGGGCGCGAATCGCGGCGGCCCCGGAATCCTGAGGGCGAGATTTCCTACGAAGAAGCGGCGCCGGAAACTCAGGTGAGCGCGGGGGACTGAACCAGGTGGCTGGACCTAAGAGACCTAGAAAGCTACGTCTCTACGAATTGTTTCGCTGCATCGCGACCCGACCGCACGCAGTCCGGTACTCCAATGCCGCGGTATCCGTTGCCGGCGAGCGCCAGGCCTGGCAGCTGCTGGCGCAGACGTTCGATGCGGTCAAGGCGGTCCAGATGTCCCACGCCATATTGCGCCATGGCGGACTTCCATTTGTACACCCGGGCGAACAGAGGCTCGCCCCGCAGGCCGAGAATCTGCTGTAACTCGTTGCGCACGATGCCGACGATCTGATCGTCGGCGAACGGCCAAACACTCTCCGCATTCAATCCCGCGAAGAAGCAACGCAACAGCGCGCGATCCTCCGGAGCGCGGTGAGGAAACTTGTTGTGCACGAACGTCGCGGCCAGCAGCCGCCTGCCCTCACTGCGAGGAACTAAGAAACCGAATCCAGGAGGAAGCGACTGCCGCACGTCGCGGTCGTAGCCCAGTCCCACGGTAATCGAAGAACGGTATTGCACTGCGCCCAGCTCCGCGGAGAGCTCCGGGCTGGCCATCCGCAATACCTGCGACGCAGCGGGCGCGGGCAAGGCAACGATGACGCCATCAAACTGGTCCGATTGCAGACCCGCCGACACAACCCAACCTCCAGCTTCCAGTTGAATGGCCTGCACAGACGCGTCGGTTAGCAACGACGACCCCGTGAGCCGCGAGACCACCGTCTCCGCCAGATGTTGCATGCCGTTCTTGAGCGAAGTAAACAGCGGGGGAGCCGGATTGCGAGGGCCCGGGGACGTTTTCTTGCGCGCTGCGAGCATAGCGCGCCCCAGGCTGCCGTGAGTGCGCTCCAATTCAGCGAATCGCGGAAGTACGGCACGGACGCTGAGATTGGCGGCTTCTCCGCCATAAACGCCGGAGAGCAGCGGGTCGGCGAGCCGGTCCACCATTTCCGCTCCGTAGTGGCGCTCTACGAAGGCGGCCACCGATTCGTCGTGCTCGACAGCACCCGGCGGGTGGAACAACTCCTGCGCCATGCGTAGCTTCGTTTTCCACGAGAAAAGTGGAGAGAAGCCTGTGGGAAGAATTTTCGTCGGCACCATGAACATAAGCCCGTCCGGCATCACGACCAGCCGGCCGCGGGTCAGGATGTAGGTCTTGCGATCCGCGTCGTTCGAGCCGATCAGCTGGTCGCCGAGTCCTAGCGCGCGAGCCAGATCGGCTGCCCAGGGCTTCTCGCTGACGAAAGAATCAGGCCCAGCCTCGACCACACATCCGTCAATGTGTTCTGTGCGGAGCACGCCACCGAGTTGGGAAGAAGATTCGTAGAGAACGTACTCGACCTCGGCGCCTGCTCGGCGTTGCTCTTCGAGGGCAAAAGCCGCGGACAGTCCGGAGATGCCTCCGCCGATGATGGCGATGCGCTTCATGAAGTGAGAAGAGAGTAGTCCTGCACGAATCGCGCCAGGTTCTTCACATTCTCTACCGGAGTTTCAGGCAGAATGCCGTGGCCGAGATTGAAGATATGGCCCGCTCGTCCGTGGGCGCGGCACAGAATGTCTTCCGCCCGCGACCTCAGTTCCTTCCAGTCCGCGAACAGCACAACTGGATCAAGATTGCCCTGAACTGCGCATTGGTGATCGAGACGGCTCCAGCCTTCATCCAACGGAATGCGCCAGTCAAGACCGATCACGTCGGCTCCGGTTTCCTTCATGGCGGGCAACAGCGTGGCGCTGTCGGTGCCGAAATAAATGATGGGAACGCCAGTCTTCTGCAGCTGCTTCACCATACCTGTCACGTGCGGCAGTACGTAGCGGCGGTAATCTTCTACGCTAAGGCAGCCGACCCAGCTGTCGAAAATCTGGATCACGTCAGCGCCGGCGCGCACCTGCTGAGCCGAGTATGCGGTGGTGACCGCAACCAGCTTGTACATGAGCGAGTCCCAGTCGGCCGGGCAGTTGTACATCATTTTCTTGGCGTGAACGTAATTGCGCGAGCCTCCGCCTTCGATCATGTAGCTTGCCAGCGTGAAGGGAGCGCCACAGAACCCGATGACCGGCACTCGATTGGCAAAATGTTTCGCGACTAGGGCGACGGCCTCCGAGACATAGCCGAGTTCAGCGGCACGGTCGGTGCGCAGGTTTGCAATCTCTTCCTTGCTTCGTACCGGCTTTTCGATGACCGGGCCTTCTCCCGCGGAAAAGTGAAAGGGCAGGCCCATGACTTCGAGGGGCAGCAGCAGATCGGCGAAGATAATAGCCGCGTCCACATTGAGAATTTCAGCGGCGGTGATCGTGACTTCGGCCGC
>Ga0307479_10003245_pt1 | contig 14793 bp, 12 predicted proteins | sample atmos_gasesECM4C_FD_203743 | JGI IMG/M metagenome (GOLD analysis project Ga0307479, IMG submission 203743) | Hardwood forest soil microbial communities from Morgan-Monroe State Forest, Indiana, United States - atmos_gasesECM4C_515 | ecosystem: Environmental > Terrestrial > Soil > Temperate...
TGAGACAGAGTCAGATGAAGATGCGGCGCGTCAACATTCTGACTGACTTCCTCGTTTAGTTCTGGAAAGAGCCTCCCAATGACGTTGTTGGCCGTGAAGCGGTTGGTATACTTTCCTTCGAAATATTTCTCACGAATGGTGCCATTCGCGTCGATAACGAAGTATCCGGGATGGGCCATTCCTTTCGTTATTCCGTTGGCTTCGGCGTTCAGCACTTGGAAACTGCGTATGATTTCAGAATTGGGATCGGCCAATAGAGGGAAATCGATTTTGTGCCGGCGGGCGAACTCTTTCAGGATTGCCGGGCTATCGTAGCTGAGAGCGGCCAGCTTAAGCCCTTGCGCTTCGAATCTTTGCTTCGCGGCCTGCAGCTGCACGAGCTGCGCTTTGCAGAAGGGTCACCAATCCGCCGAGCGGAAGAACACCAGCACGGTACCGCTCGCGCCCTTGAGCGTCTGATTGGTTTGTTCCTGGCCAAACTCATCGGGCAGAGCAAATGCTGGAGCCTGCTGACCGATTTCCAGGCCGATAGATGGAGCGGGGCGCGACTGAGTGGATGGGCTTTCTTGCTCCGCAGCCAATCCGAACACCCCCGTGAAAACCAGAACGGCAACCGCGGTTTTCATCTGTGCTCCAAGTTCATTTAGTTTCCCGCAGGAATAACGAGACAAAACACACCGGCCTCTGGACAACTAGCCCGAGAGGCGCGTGAATGCCGCTCCCAAAATCTTTCCGACCTCAGGCTCTTGGATAATCACCACAATCCTCAGGTTTCTGGTCCTCTTGAAATTGACGTCCAGCTTTAGGTCGCGGGAAAACGGATCTGACGCATTGACTGTGCCGATTCGAGTAAGGTCGCGTAGCACTGCTACATGACGCAATGTTCTGCCGGCGTTCTCCCCGCGGCTCACCTGCGACTCGTCGCTGTCGTCGGCGATGCCGAGAGACACGTTCGCGGATTGCGCCGCCTTTGTAGAGAACGTTAACGGTCCTGCTTCGACATGAATAGTGGCAGTCTTATCATCGCTCGCACCAAAAGAAACGCACACAGGGGCCTTCTTCAACATCGCGGCTTCCCGGACTGCCTCGACGGCTCGACGCTCGTCGCTGCCCACCAGTTCGAAAGTTCCGTCAACTACCATCTGAGGCGTGTAGACAGTGTTGAGCCCAAAGTGGTTCGCATAGGCGCCTTGCCTCTCGGTGTATTCGTGCGAAGAGTAAGGATCCGTCCACCCTATATGGTTCCAGTAGTCCACGTGTTCACTCAAAACGATCAGCTCTGCGCCGCTTACCAGTTGAGATTGATCAAGTTTTTGCAGCAGGGCGTCAGCCGGCGGGCAGCTAGAGCACCCTTCAGACGTAAACAGCTCGATCACCACGGGCGTACGAACATCTTCATGGTTCAGCCTCGGGTGCGGTGTTCTAGCGCTATTGAGGAAGCGAACAGAGCCAACCAGCAGGACAGAAAGTGTAAGCAGACTGACAATCGGGAGCCTGAATTCCATCATTCACCTAGGCGTTCGCCGTTTGTGCAAACGTGAACGTTTCCTCTTCAGCGACCAGGAAAATAGGGGTGTCGCCGGTGGAGATCTTCACTGCGTGAGCCAGCGCTTCCTTTCCGCCTTCAGAAGAGGCACACGCTTCCAGCGCCTGCATCGAGGGGAAGTACACCTCTGCAATGCCGTAAAAAGGAGGAACACCTTGGGGCGAACCCAAGACCCTGGTCGCTACGATCTTGGTCTTGCCGCCAAGTTTTGCAACAGCCAGTGGTACATGCTCGTTCGTATACGCTTTTTCAAAAGCTTCCACATCCTTAGGACGTGGATAAATCACGACAAGCTTCACATCTGCCATGAAATGGCTCCTAGTCATCGAATTTGAGCCCTGTTTTCAGTGCATCAGACCATCCCTTACGCATAGAACGGGCGCGTCCGTTCCCTAAGTGCAGGGCGACTCCAATCAGATTTCCAAAGCGCGAAAAGGTTTCACAATGAAATCGTGCAGTACTCGCTCGCAAACCCAAGGACCGACAACTCACCGCCCAAACGAAATTTCACTCCTTGAGAAACTTTCACGCTCGCCGGCAATCAGACGCTAGAGCCTTGGCAGGATGGGGACATTCGTTTCGGATGGGAGAACCGTGCGCCGCAAGAGGTTCTGGATCAGAATCGTGTGGATTCGATTGGTGCTGCTTTTCATATCGGAGGTGATGGTCACAAGAAATGCCAGTGCGCAGAGCACCGAGCACCTCCAAAGTCATGAGCTGACCTTTTCGCTTGGCGGCATTTCCGGTCAAACTCGGAGTCTCAAAGGCTCGGCGGCCGGGACCGCGCAAATCGCAGCAGACCGCACACTCGGAATTAACTACGGACATCATCTTGTTGGCACAAGGGTCGCCGCGGTGTATGGAGAAATTGAGTTCGTGGCTATACCCAATCGGGGAGTGACCTCGGCGACTGCCGTGGTCGCGCAGAATTACGCTTCACTTTACGTTACGCCGGGAGTTCGATTGAAGTTGTTTCCGCGTTGGCGGCTTTCTCCCTGGGCAGCGATTGGCGGCGGCTACGCCCTCTATGAGGAATCGGCTCAGCTTTCCAACGGCCAAAAGACGACGAATAAGTTCCTGAATCGCGGGGTCTTGGATTACGCGGGAGGCGTGGATTACCGGCTCTTTCGACTGATTGGCTTGCGGGGTGAGGTGCGCGATTTCCTGTCGGGAAATCCCAACCTCAATGCTGCACCAACTTCGAGCACCCAGCATAACGTCGTGGCAAGCGGCGGCATTCTTCTGAGATTCTGAAGCAGGCGCGAACGACCAGGCAAAAGCAGTGCTGAACGCGCTTTATCACGATGTATGGCCGCTCGCTTGTGCGGTGGGCTCTGGCGCTCGGTATTAAGAGATTGCCTTCTTGAATTTGCCATGGACGACAACAAGAACTGGCAAGCTCGTAGGCGAACTTTGACCTGGCGCTCAGCAAGGCGACCCCGCTGGTGGAGAACGGCTGAAAATGGAATTCCGTGCGGAATTCTTCAACATTCTGAATCATGCGGAATTAAATAATCCCGACGCGAACATCCTGAATCAGAGCAGCACGTTTGGACAGATCCTGACGACAGCCGACCTGCGCATCATTCAGCTGGCGATACGGTTTACGTTTTAGGATGGAAGCCAGCGGCTGACCACGAGACAGGCGATGCGCGTTGCGGTCAGACGAGAATGCTGTCGCACGTGTGGTCGCTGACCATGCCGCGAAGGGCAGGGACCGGGGCGGTGGACTCGGTGCGGTATAGGTTTGCAGCGGACTTCACGCGAAGTTCCGCACCGCACAAAGCAGGGGATCGCGACCTTCAAAACGAATTTCGCCTCTGTCCCGCTCGCAACAAAGGCGAGTTTTCCTGCTGACCGGAAAGCGGCCTGCCTGACTATAACGCGATGAATGATCGGTCCGGTACATAGCGCGCCCCGCAACGGCCACAACAACGGCGATCACGCAGGAACACCGGAGTCCCCCACTGTCAACAACACTTGGCTGGAAAGTCAGCTATTCGGCTAAGTGCCGTTCAACGCGCCTATCATCACTTGATCTATGTGCCGGTCCAAAGAACAAAGTCGCCAATACAGAATATCTGTCACAGAATTGACCAACGTAGATCAGGAGTCTGTGTTCCAGATACGTTCCAGTTGGACGCAATTCCTGATGTCTGAGCGTTTTCTGCGTGTCGAAGATTCAATAACTTGCGTGTTTTCAATGAACCTTCATAGCCCGATTCCCTCCGCCGGCACCATTTTCAAGGCGTGCGCCATCAATAGATTAGGGCCACATGAGCTGCGTCCACGTTCCATGCAGGTCCGAATCCCCATTCAGTACTGCCGGCGGGGGAACTGGAACCTCCACTTCCAGTAATCGGGGCTGCGTTGCTGAATTTCCGCGGACGTGTTCTGAAGAGGCGAGTCTCCAGCAAAAAAGATCTTAGACGTGGATCGATGCTGAGCACGTCCGAGAGTTGGGCTAACGTGGCGGCTGCAAAGCTACTGCTCGCACGGCTTATGAGCTCCCGCGGATTAAAGTCAATAACGTTCGTGTCTGCAACTAGCCCAAATCAATTCAAAGAATTGAAGTGAAGTGGCCAGACTGGTGGTGCAGGGGGTGAATCCGCTTCGCTGCTCGTTTGGCGGGGCTAGGCCTTGGCTGGCCCGGTCCTGCCTGTCTTGAGCAGCTGATCAAAAAGTGGCTACTCGAATCGCACTCCTGATTCGGTGATCGGGCATCCTTGCGGGGGCGTCGTCTTGTTCCCCATAAGGTCGAAGAGATCAAACGTCGCATTGGCGTCGAACGCGTCCCGGTGCGGGGCGCCGGGACGCTTCCGGGATGACAGATTTGCGTGTGCGTCGAGATAGCCGATTGGCGCTGCCTAAGGGTACGACTCAGGGCAACACGGTAACCTGACCTTTCATTCCCAGCCCGTCGTGAAGAGCGCAGATGTAAGGGAATACACCTGCGTGAGTAAAGGTGACGCGGAACCGCGTGACGGTGCCGAGGGGAGCCAGCGGCGACTGAACCAGCCCAATGCGGTCTTGAGGTTGCGCGACGATGAAGCCGGAGTGGACGACGTCAGTCGGCGCATTGATGGTGGCGTGCCGAGCTAAGTCTTCGTCCAAGGTCACATTGGAAGAAGGAGGGATCAAATTCAGAGGCTCAGGTCCGAAGGTGATGGTGTGCGCAGTAACGGGATCCGTGTTGGTCCACTCTACAGTTTGGCCGGCGTGGATGACGATGTCGTGGCTCATGAAGCGCATAACGGACAGAGTCGAAGACCCACCGCCTGTGGCAACGATCTCTCCGCTGCCAGCGGTCACGGAGAGTTTGCTGGAGTCTGCGTCACGACTTGCGTCTTCGTCCTGGTGCAACAGCAAATCCTTCACTTGGTCTTCTGCTTGTTCGTCATAGAAGCCCTGATGGTGCGGAAGCGCGTCGGAGAGAGGAAGGACGTGAACCACACCGGTCATGTTGGCGTGGACGAGGCAAACGAGCTTGTAATTACCGACGGTGGGAAACGTGACGGAATAGGTCTTGCCTTTGACGAGTGAGCCGCTGTTGACGCAAGCCGTGCCATCGAAGGACGAGCCATCCACGGTTGGTCCCGGGCAACCGACCACAGCGGGCGGGCGAACTTGCGGGGGCGGAGAAGTCTTGAGGAAGGTCAAGGTATGGTCGGTATCGCTGTCGAAGGTCCAACTGACGGTGTCGCCGGCATGAATCCACAATTCATTGGGAAAAAAGCCCTGGGCCTGCCTTGACTTGGTGTGATTCTGGGCGCCCACAATAGCTTCCCACTGGGCCTGTGCCATTTGCGGAATGACTAATCCAGCGAACAGAGCCACATAGTAGATCGTTGAATAGAAGCGGCTCGAATTGAAAGGCTTCATTGCTCCTCCTCGCGCGGTCATCCCGCGGCGATTTCCAAACAGCAGGGCAGCCACACCGAATCGCGTCACTACTTTCGAGTTCACGATGTTCTCCTCTCTCTTAGATTCACAGCAGTCATTTGGCAGTCCGTTCCATGCGAACCACTTGGCCGCGCGTCTCGCATCTTCTTGTGATACGCGCGCAACTCTTTCGGCATCGCGTTCACCCCTACCGTTTACGGGGCAATGTCAGTAGCGCCACATCTACAACGCCGTTAAAGGCAACCCACGTCCTACGTGCTGGGGTGTCATCCCTTTCTAGGACTTCGAGCCATACCCACGTAGCGGACCGGTTCGTGCGAATCCTTGTGAGAGTCTTCACCGGCACCGCGATATTACGGACGGACAATGGCACATCCTCAGACTTGAGCCACGACAGCCTGAGAAAGACGTGCAGAGGAGCAAACGTCTCTTCGGGCGGGCAGACTATCGTCAGCGTGGGTTTAGGTGGATCGCCGTTCCATTGCAAAACCGAACAGCTAACGTCAGGCATGTTGTTTGGTGTGAGGGTCAAGGCATCGCCGGTCGTGGGCGGCAAGAGGTTGGCCTCAGTACGTGTTCCGATCTCCTGGCCGCGACCGTCACTGGGCAGCAAAGCTAGAATCGTAAACAAGAGAACCTGGCAGCCTAGCAAGTGTCGGAGCTTTATTTGTTGCTTGAACATGGTCGGTCACGCTCCCGGAATCTTTTTTTCTCTTACCGATTCGCAGCGATCATTCGGTGGTCCGTTTGATGGAGACCACCTTGCCGCCGCCAGCGCGCTCCCCAACAGCAGGGCAGCCGCACCGAATCGCCTCGCCGCTCTCGAACTCTTGGCCTTTTTTCTCCTTGCAGATTCACAACAATCAGGGCCGCGGCATGGGCTTTCGGATTTGCCCTTCTACTTGGCTAAGCGAGAATCAACTGAGAAAACTGCAATGTGTGGGACCCGCCGTTGCCATTCGGGGGTCGGATGGAAACGCTTGGGGTGTGCTATGCTCGGCGGAAAACCAGGCCAAGTCCAACACAGGCAATCCGCTCTATGTCAGTGCCTCCAGTGAACGACGTCACTGCCCTGCTCCAGGCATGGAGCGCCGGGGACCAAGACGCTTTGGAAAAACTGGCACCCTTGGTCTATGAAGAGCTGCACCGCACGGCACACCGCTACATGGCCCGGGAACAAACAGGCCACACGCTGCAAACCACCGCTCTCGTGAATGAGGTTTATCTCCGCCTTGTGAAAACGAGGGACGTAAACTGGCAAAACCGCGCCCACTTTTTTGCCATCTGTGCACGCATGATGCGCCGCATCCTGACAGATTTCGCTCGCTCCCGCCGCTATCTAAAGAGAGGAGGCAGCGCTACCCGGGTCTCCTTGGATGAGACCCTGTTGGAAGGCCAAGAGGCCCCCGCTGACATCGCGGCTCTGGATGATGCCCTGAAGGCCTTGGCAAACTTCGATGAGCGCAAAAGCCGTGTGGTGGAACTCCGTTTCTTCGGTGGACTGAGTGTGGAGGAGACAGCGGAGGTATTGCGGGTCTCCGTCGAAACCGTACACCGCGACTGGAAGCTGGCTAGGGCCTGGCTTCTGCGTGAACTAAGCAAGGAAACCCACAATGGAACCTGAACGCTGGCAGCAAGTCGAGCAGCTGTTCCAGGCCGCGCTGGCGGTCGAGGAGAGTCAGCGCGGTGCCTTCCTAGCGGATTCTTGCCGCGATGAAGTGCTTCGCCACGAAGTCGAATCGCTCCTTGTCTATCATGGGAAAGCAGGACGGTTCATGGAGGCTCACGCGCTCGAAGAAATGGCTAAGGCGTTGGCCGAAGATGAGAACCAACCCAGCGCACCAAGCGAGGATGACAATGGCCTAGTGGGCCGAACGATCTCTCACTACTTTGTCCACCAAAAACTGGGTGGCGGGGGAATGGGGGTTGTTTATAAGGCGGAAGACACGCGGCTTGGTCGATTCGTGGCCATGAAATTTCTGCCGGAAGCTGTAGTTGCCGATCCCATGGCCTCGGAACGCTTCAAGCGCGAGGCGCGTGCCGCATCCGCTCTGAATCATCCACACATCTGCACGATCCACGATATCGGCGAACACGACGGGCGCCAGTTCATCGTCATGGAGCTAATGGAAGGCCAGACACTGAAGCATCGAATTGCAGCTGGCCCCATGAAGACCAGCCAAGTTGCGGACCTGGGAAGACAAATTGCCGATGCGCTTGAAGCTGCTCACGGCAAAGGCATCGTTCACCGCGACATCAAACCGGCAAACATTTTCGTGACCAAGCGTGACCAGGCAAAGCTGCTCGATTTTGGTTTGGCGAAATTGCTGCAACCAGTCGACACAGAAGCAACCATCGAAGACCTGGTGCAAACACGTGGCCCCGTGGGAACTCTGCCATACATGGCGCCGGAACAGATTCTCGGCCGCGAACTGGATGCCCGAACGGACATCTACGCGCTCGGGATGGTTCTGTTCGAAATGGCCGCCGGCAAGCGCCCCTTTCGAGAAGATCTGGCCACGCATTTGACAGATGACATCCTCCACCTGACGCCGCCGCGGCCGGGTCACTTCCGCCAGGATGTTTCCACCGCGCTGGAAGAAATCACCTTGAAGTGCCTAGAAAAAGAACCTGGGAAGCGCTATCAGTCTGCCACAGACGTTAGAGTGGACCTGCAGGGACTCGCGAGCGGCTCCACACAGTTGGCGGCGGTCCATGTGCCGCGGCCACAACCATGGCATTTCGTAGCAGCAAGTGGTTTGAGCATCGTGCTGCTGGCAAGCGCGCTTCTCGGACTCAATGTGGGTGGGTGGCGTAATCGCCTCCTGAGAGGGCCAAAGTCTCCGCTTGTCGAATCGCTGGCCGTGCTGCCACCTCAAAACCTGTCTGCCGATATTCAGCAAGACTTCATTAGCGAAGGAATCGCCGAGGGTGTGATTGACAGGCTTGCCGAAGTTCCAGATTTGAAAGTCATGTCACTCGGCTCCGTCCTGCGCTTCAAGGGAAAGCAGGCAGATGCTCAAGCCGTTGGAAGGGATTTGAAAGTGCAGGCCGTATTGACGAGTCGTATCACGCGGCAAGCAGACATGCTCATGGTAAGCGCTGAGCTGGTGAAGGTGAGTGATGGGACGCAAATCTGGGGCCGACAGTTGCACTATGCGTTCTCCGATCTTTCAAGAGTACAGGACGACCTGGCGACAGCAGTTTCGAACAAGCTGCAACTGCGGTTAAACGGCGCCGAGGAAAACCGATTGGCCAAACGCGTCACCGAGAACTCCGAGGCCTATCAACTTTACCTTCAGGCTCGCTATCACTTGAACCACAGAACGGGGCCTGGCATTAGGAAGAGCATTGAATTGTTCCAGCAAGCCATTGAGAAGGATCCAAATTTCGCGCTAGCGTATGCTGGTCTGGCGGACGCATATAACTTCAGCAACATCTTCGGAATCTCAGCCCCCAAAGAAAGCTCGCCGCAGGCGAAAGAGGCGGCCACGAAAGCCTTGTTACTGGATCCTTTACTTGGAGAAGCTCATGCGGCTCTCGGGCTCGTAAAATCCCACTACGATTTCGATTTCCCAGACGCACAGCGAGAGTTCTTGGAAGCCATAAAACTCAATCCCAACTATCCCGAGGCGCACTTGTTCTATGCGGGCGGTTACCTGACCCCGATGGGCCGGCATCAAGAAGCCATTGCGGAGATGAGGAAGGCACTGGAACTCGACCCGCTCTCGCTGCCCTTGAACAATCTTATGGGAAACACTTATATGTGGGCCGGGGACTTCGAGAAGTCGCGTCAACAATTCCAGCACACCATCGAACTGGATCCTACGTTCCCCTTTTCGCATTTCTCTTTTGCGAATCTTCTCTCCGCCATGAGCAGGTATGAGGATGCAATCAACGAGAACGAAAGAGGCGCCGTGTTGGCTGGCGCGAACCCGGACGAAGCAGCCAGGATTACAGCGGAATTTCGCAAGGCCTTTCAAACAGGCGGGCCAATTGGCTACTGGCACAAGAGTCTGGAGGGCACGCTCTACGAGCACCAGCAGGCTGGCGCAAACTATTTCCCCGCCTACCAAATGGCGAGCGCCTATGCACGAGTTGGCGAAAAGGAGAATGCTTTCCTCTGGCTTGAGAAGTCCTATGAAGAAAGAGAAGGGGGCAGTATCACCTTACTGCGATACGAGCCCGATTTCGACAGCCTGCACGGAGATCCCAGATTCACAAACCTCCTGAGGCGCATGGGCTTGCCCCCTTAGCCGCGCACTTTCGTCGTAAGCGACGCATCCTGTGCGCCGCTACCATTGTGTGCTTCGGCTTTCTGTTCCAGAAGGTTCGGTGATAAGCTTCCCAGCATTCTCGGGGTGCCGCTCCTGGAAAGCTGGTTCGCCATCGCGAGCACCTAGCGGCCTTCTTATCTTCCAGCGGGATCCCTAAGTAGAGGGCTCTGCATCGTATGAAGGCAGAGTTTCCGGATCAGTCCTCCCAGATCGGCCGAATCCTCGCCTTGACGTTCTGGCTTGCCTTGTCGCCGTCGAGCCTTACGTCTCCGTTGCTTGCCCAGACAACCGTAAACACAGGAAGCATTGTTGGTACTGTAAGTGATCCCTCTCTCGCTGTGGTCGGCGGGGCCAAGATCAGCATCACGAACGCGGCTACTGGTCAAGTAATCGATCTGACCACCAACTCGTCCGGGGCGTTCAATTCGGGAGCTTTGGTCCCTGGCAACTACAAGACGGAGGTCACGGTCGAACACTTCACGTCAGTGGTCGTGCCGGTCACCGTGCTTGTTGGTAACACAGCCGCAGTGAATGTAGTCCTGCAAGTCGGAGAACAGAAGACGGTGATCGAAGTGAGAGAGTACGCCGCCCAAGTAAACACAGAGCAACCCATTGTTCAGGGTGTCCTGGATGCGGAACAGATCGAGAACCTGCCATTGAGCGGCCGCAACTTCCTCGACTTAGCTCAGCTGGAGCCGGGCATACAAATTCAGGACGCCGGGAGCTTCGGTTTCGGTTTCAAGGACGGCTATTCTTCGATTTCCTTTGGCGGGCGCTTCGGCCGTACTGCTCGAATCGAGGTTGACGGCATAGACATTTCTGACGAGAGATTCGGCTCCTCAACCATGAACATTCCTGCGAGCGGTATCGAGGAGTTTCAGCTCAGCCAGTCGAGCTTGGACCTGTCTACGGAACTAACGACGTCTGGCGCCGTAAATGTCATCACACGGTCCGGCAGTAACGACACGCACGGCGAGGCTTTCGGCTTTTTTCGCGACAGCTCCCTCGCTGCGGCGCTACCCGCACCACCTGGATTGTCTGAGCCCTTTCAACGCTCCCAGTATGGAGGACGCGTTGGCGGCGCAGTTGTCAGAAATAAGGTCTTCTACCTTTTTGACGGGGAGCGCACGCTTCAGCACTTACAGGCACCGGCCTTGGTGTTGCCTCCTTTTCAGCAGTATTCAGGCGACTTCCGCGCCCCATTCCACGAAAGCAATGTCCTGGCAAAGGCCGACTATCAGTTTGCGCAATCTTCACACGCGTTCTATCGCTTCGGCTATTTCCAAGACTCATTCACTTCCAACGGAGGCTTCGGCCTTTCGCTCTTTAACGGCAAGAACATTACGCGGACACACACGGCCGGATTGGATTTCATAACTGGGACCTTCAGTCACAGCCTTCGATTCGGGTATTTGAAAACTGAGCGCGACTTGACAGATGGAACCGTTGGCAGCGGTCTGCCGCTGGCCAACTTCCCGGTAAACATACAGATTGGTTTCGGGGGACTTGTTACCGGACCAAGCCCCATTGCTCGGCTCGTATTCCGGCAGAGCAATCATCAGGCCAAGTACGACGGCAGCAAAACCTCGGGACCCCACATTATTCGCTTTGGTTTCAACTTCAACCGTATCGCCACCGCGAGCTTTGTACCGTTTGGTAGCCTTGCGCCACTCCTGTTCACGTCGGACGGCCCCTCCGAGGAAGCCTTCGCACAAACGGGATCCTTTCCGGGTGGCAACGCCAACCCACTGAACTATCCCGTGGAATCAGTCCAGTTGGGCAACGGTCTCGGCTACATTACCGCGATGCCGGGATTGGGCCTCCCGGCCAGCAATTTTCTGTATCACCGTTTCGCGGTCTACTTAGGGGCCACTTCGAAGTGGAGAAGAAACCTGACCTTCACGTATGGCTTGCGGTACGTGCGGGAGACAGGCCGCAGCGATAGTCAGTTCCCGGCGATTCCGGAACTCAACGCGCTGATACCAGGATTGGGTAACGCAGTCCGACAACCTAACCTCAATTTCGCTCCACAATTGGGCTTTGCATGGGACCCAAGTGGCAGGGGCAAGACTGCAATCCGTGGCGGGATCGGGATCTTCTACGAAAACGTGCTCACATCGGTAGCACCGCTTGATCCTTCGTTCCGCGCAAAGCTTGGCAATGTCTTCAACCAGACACCGCTGGCTTGCAATGGAACTGCTACGCCGATGCCGGTCTCTGTCCCGACAGGCGCGCTTCAGCCCACATTCTGTGGCACACCTGCCGGAGGCCCCGTCGCCATGGGAACTGTTGCCAACCAAATTGCCGCATTCCAGAAACAGTATCAAGCCGCCTTCACGTTTGATTTGAACGCCAAGAATCCGAACTATCTAGGATCCCTGGTGAGTCAGGGACAGGGATTCCCAGGAGGCGCACTTGCCCCTGACTATCGCACTCCGCGCTCTGTGGAAATGAATATTGGTGTGCAGCGGGAGATTCGCGCCGGGATGGTCTTGAGCGCCGACTTCGTGCGCAACGTTCAGACGCACTACCTGCTAGGAATCGATGAAAATCATACGGGAGACGCACGATACTTTGATAAGACTGCCGCGCAGCAGGCGATCGCTGCGACCCTTGCGGTTTGCGGCGTGAGTTCGATTCAATCCGGAATTAACGGCCCCTGTCCATCTGGGTATACGGACGCGAACGGCAATCCCCGCCCCCTGCTGATGAGCGATTTCGCCAGCAATGGCTTAACCTCTTCCGCCGAGTTCAACACGGTGTGCTCGTTTCGTTCTGTAGTCGTGCCCGGCGGTACCTATGGGTGTGCATTCCCGGGCATTCATCCAAATGCGCCGCCGCTGAACTTTTTTGAGCCGATCGGACGATCCGTTTACAACGGATTGCAGATCAAGCTGACGCAGAATGTGCAGCATCCCTTCCGCGGCTTACGGTCACTGAACTTCCAGGTTTCGTACGCGGTGTCCAGATTTGAGAATTCAGGTGGGGCCGTGCCGGCCGTACCCATCAACTCCGACCAGGACTTCGGAAACGGGGCGCTCGACAACGCACATCCAAACCGCTTCTTCGGACCCGCGGTGCTGGATCGCACCCATCAGCTTTCGTTCGGCGGATACGCCGACTTGCCCGGAGGGTTCCAGCTCGGCATCCTGTCACACTTCTGGAGCCCGCTCTCGACTTCGTTGGTGGTTCCATCTACGAACTTCGGGAGGGGCGAAATCTTCCGCACAGATTTTACTGGTGACGGCACAATCCAGGATCTAGTCCCCGGAACGCATGTCGGAAGCTTCGACCGTGGTATCGACGCGTCGAATATCAACAAAGTGCTCGCCAATTACAACGCCACAACCGCCTTGAATTTGACCCCGGCGGGTCAAGTTCTGCTGCAGAACGGATTGTTCACTGCGGCCCAACTGGGTGTCGGTGACTCACTGTGCTACAACAACCCCAACAATTTGCCGGTCAATTCTTTGTGCGCGGTCGCTCCCCCGGTGCCGCTGGCTCCAGTTGGCCAAGTCGACCTAGCCTGGCTGCGTGCTGTCGACCTGCGAATATCGTGGTCGCGCAAGTTTCGCGAGAGAGTCACGGTGCAACCGAGCGCCGGTTTCTACAACCTGTTTAACTTTGCAAATTTTGACCTGCCTGGCAACGCTCTCGCTGGAGTGTTGGCCGGAGCTCCGGGCCTGATCAACGGCACGACTCGTACAGACCATATCGTGAATCGAGTGGGAGTAGGAACCGGAGTCTACTCGCTTGGTGCACCCAGACAGATCGAGTTTGGGCTACGCATCACATTTTAGTTGGACGTAGCCCACTATTTGGTACGGTGACCTCGCCACCACCGTTGAGCGACGAATCTTAGTGACGTCCGGACACCGCCATCCAGGAAGTTTGAGAGAAGCCGCCTTTCAAGGGTGCCTAAGGGCTAGCGAAAAAGCTCGTGTTCCAGATACGTTCCAGTTGGGCGCAATTCCTGATGCGAGAGCGTTTTGAGCGGGTCGGAAACTCAATAACTTGCGTATTTTCAATACGCCTGCATATTTTCGATTCCCTCCGCCGGCACCATTACAACGAAAGCGTTTAGCTATAGTTTTCGATCACCGCGTAGCTATCGCGTAACCGATTTGAGCGTCTTTGGCGGTTCTGGCGAATCTTTTACTACTCTCAACACTGAAGAAATGGGCCCTTCGTTTTGAGAGTTGACACTCTTAGGGATCCCCCTTGTCTGCTCAGTGCTCATTTGTTTTTGCGATTTCGGCCACAGCTCGTGAACCCGTCGAGCATATAGATAGTTAGGCGGGCAGTCCTCGATCCATCACTCGGCGCATCCCTTGAGAGACATTCAGTGAGCGGGAGCAGGCTGGGTTGCAATCGGTTCAGAAGCGATCTGTCTAGAGTGGCTGTGAAGCTGGCGTTCCAGATAGAGGCTAAAAGAAACGGTGGCGGCGCAAAATGTCCAGGGCAAAACTGGTGTGGACCAGAAAATATGTGGCGCGAAACGCAGCGAAACGAGCCACGCGAGCGTAGCCAGCAGCCCAAATGCGACGCCGGACACACGCTTCGCGTCGGTCCAGTTAAAGTCGAACGCCAGAGTGGACTCCATAAATAGCGCGAACGGAACGCCCACGATGAGATCGATGAAATAGTGTTCGCCGGTGCCGAGGGTGGCCAACCCGACAAAGATCACGTAGAACAGCGCGATTCCACGCTCCCACCACGACAGACCGCGTGAATACCACCAGGCCAGCAATACCCAAGCCAAATGGAGCGAGGGAATGGCGTTGCGAGGTCCCGCCAGCGCGAGCGGCTCGAGGAACACGCGGGCCGCTTGCTCGGTGGAAAGAGGATTCCACGGAAAATTTCGCTGGAGCAAGTGCACCGGTCCCAGCGCAGGCACGAAGTTGTAGAACAAAATGCCAATCGGGCCAGTGAGCACGAACACCGCAAAGCACTGGAGCGCTTTTTCGCGAATGCGGCGCACTTGTCCGGCATACACGAATGCGATGGGGATCGACAGGCCGATATAGGCGAGTAATGCTGTTGTCCGGAGCGTGGGGTGCAGGGCAA
>Ga0307479_10003247_pt1 | contig 14790 bp, 9 predicted proteins | sample atmos_gasesECM4C_FD_203743 | JGI IMG/M metagenome (GOLD analysis project Ga0307479, IMG submission 203743) | Hardwood forest soil microbial communities from Morgan-Monroe State Forest, Indiana, United States - atmos_gasesECM4C_515 | ecosystem: Environmental > Terrestrial > Soil > Temperate...
GAGATTGTGCGCTGGACGGTGAACGTGCCGGAAGCGGCGGCGGCAGTGCCGGAAATCAAGAAGCGGATGTTGGATGCGGGTTGCACTGCGCCGATTATCGGGGATTTTCATTACAACGGGCACGTGCTGCTGACGAAATTTCCCGAATGCGCCGCGGCGCTGGACAAGTACCGCATCAATCCGGGCAATGTTGGCGCGGGGCAGCGGCGGGATGAACAGTTCTCGACGATTTGCAAGATCGCGCGCGACAATGGCAAGCCCGTTCGAATCGGCGTGAATGGCGGGTCGCTGAATCAAGAGCTGGTGATGCGCAAAATGCAGGAGAACACGGACAAGAATCTCGGGAAAGAGAGCGAAGAAATCATCAACGATTGCATGGTGCTTTCGGCGCTGGAATCGACAGAGCTGGCGCTGGAGTCTGGACTGCGGCGCGACCAGATCATAATTTCGTGCAAGACTTCGCGGCCGCGGGACCTGATTACCGTGTACCGCGATCTTTCCACTAAGACCGAACAGCCTTTGCACCTGGGGCTCACCGAGGCGGGAATGGGCATGAAGGGGCAGATCTGGTCGGCGGCGTCGCTGGGGGTGCTCCTGTATGAAGGCATTGGCGATACGATTCGCATTTCGCTGACACCCAAACCTGGCGGCGACCGGCGCGAGGAAGTTTACGCGGCTTGCGAACTCTTGCAGGCGCTGGGGCTGCGTTCGTTTGCGCCGAGCGTGACGGCGTGCCCCGGCTGCGGGCGCACTACCAGCACTACGTTTCAGGAATTGGCCGAGGCGATTCAGGGATACATTCGCGACAGCATGCCGATTTGGAAGACGCAATATGAAGGCGTCGAGAATATGACGCTGGCGGTGATGGGGTGCATCGTGAACGGGCCGGGGGAATCGAAGGCGGCGAACATCGGCATCAGTCTGCCGGGTACGGGCGAAGCGCCGCGGTGCCCGGTTTATATTGATGGGCAGAAGGATGTGACGCTCGAAGGAACTTACGATGAGCTGGCGGTGGCGTTCCAGGCGCTGGTCGATAATTACATTGCGAAGAAGTATCCTCGAAAGTTAACCGAAGCCGTTCCCGCTCGCTAATCCCTATTTCTTAAAGACTAGAGCTACGAAGAGTTGTAAAAAATCTGGGCTACCCGAGCCACTGCGGATTGTGGATTGTGCCGTCGAAGTTGTGGGTGTTCTTGTAGAGTTCGAACTGGCCGTCGCGGGCGGCTTGCTCGGTTCTGGCGAGCAGGGCGGCAGTTTCGGCGGGGGTGAGCGGCTTGAAACTGCGCGCGGCGTCAAGAGCCTGCTGGAGGTTGGCCAGAGATTCGCAGCCGGTGATGACGACACTAGTGGGCAGATTCATGGCGTAGTGGAGGCACTCGACAGGGGAAAGCGTATTGCTGCGGAGAAGCAGTTTGTCGCCCATGGGCTTCATGCCGAGGACACCGATTTCATTTTTGACGAGGACGGGGAGGACTTTTTGCCCAAAGCTTTCGTAGTGCGCGTCCATGGCGTTGAGGGGCATTTGGACAGCGTCGAAATGAAATTGATGCGCGGCGGCGGTTTCGAGCATGTGCAGGTGAATGGCGGGATTTTTGTGGCCGGTGAAACCGATGTAGCGGACCTTGCCGGCTTTTTTAGCTTCGAGGACGGCTTCCAGGCCGCCGCCGGGAGCGAAAATGCGCTCCGGGTCGGTCATGCGAATGACTTCGTGGAATTGGAGAAGATCGACGTGGTCGGTTTGGAGGCGGCGCAGAGATTCATCGAGCTGCGCGGCGGCGGCCTTGCTGGTCTGGCCATCGATTTTGGTCATGAGGAAGGCCTTCTGGCGGTAACCGTCGCGTAGCGCCTTGCCCATGCGGATTTCGCTGTTGCCGCCATTGTAGTCCCAGCAGTTGTCGAGGAAATTGATGCCACCGTCGAGGGCGGTGCGGATGATCTTGATGCTTTCCTGTTCGTCGGACTGCATGCCGAGGTGATAGCCGCCGAGGCCCACGAGTGAGACGCGTTCGCCGCTGCGGCCGAGTTTGCGGTAGGGAACGCCGTTTTCGACGCCGGCGGCCCAGAGATCGGCGCCGGCGACGCCGGCCAGGAGTGATGTGGTCAGCATGGCGCTAAGGAATTCGCGGCGGGTTGGATCCTCCGGGGCGGACTCGAAGAAAGAAGGTGTCGGGCGTTCCATGGCGAATACCTCCCAGAAGGTACTGAGCGTAATTACCAGAATACTAGAGTGTAAGATGAAGTTTGCACCGGCAGGGTTTCACCCGATAAGAACCAGGCGCCGCACCCCGGGTGAACTGGGGGCTGATATCGCCTCCTATTTCCCAAGTTGAGGCGTTCCCATGGCCCAGGGTAGTGGCCGCGATATGCTTCGCGGATATGCTAGAATTTTCGCGTCGTTCGAACGCCTGAATTACAGGAAATCACTTTGAAAATCAGCCGGGAAGATGTTGTGCGGGTGGCGGAGCTGGCCTATCTGGACCTGAGCGAGGCGGAGCTGGAGCGGTACCGCGCGCAAATTGACGAGATTCTGGAATACATCGGGAAGCTAAACGAGCTGGACACGGCCAAGGTCGAGCCCATGGCGCAGGTGCTGAGCGACGACCAGACGGCCGACGCCACGCTGCGGGAGGACCTGATTGTGCCTTGTGCGGTGGCGGAGGACGTCCTGAAGCATGCGCCGGATCCGGAACCGCCGTATTTCCGGGTGCCGAAGGTGATTGAAAGATGAGCCGCAAATCTGTGAGCCAGACGAGATTGAGAATTGCGGGGATTTGTGGGCTGGGCGTGGTTACTCTGGCCTCGGCCTGCGCCATCCTTGCCGGGACAGGAGAACAATGTCAAACACCATCAAGCTTGGGCGAGGAGATTTCAAAGGAGTTTCCGGGCACGCACATTGTCACTACAGCTGACCTGGAGGAGTACGACAGAAAGCTGTTTCGCAAGGATCACGGGACACGGTGCCCAGGACTTGTAAAGGTGAATTTCTTTGGGGATGGGAGGCCAACTTGGGCTCTTGTGCTGATTTCCGGAGATAATCCGAAGCGAAAGGCGCAACTTGTCGTGGCGCATCTACTTGATTCGGGCTGGGAGATTCGTTCTTTGGAGACAACAGATGGGACACCGGTGGTCTGGCGTCAGGGTCCAGGTAAATATCAGGGCCTTTACGTGAGCGAAAAGGTGATTCGAGCAACGAGACCTGTAATCGTCCTCTGCGATTATGGATCTTCGACGATTCTTTATGCTTGGACAGGTAAGGAAGTGGAAAAGGTCTGGCTTTCGGACTGACTGGTGGGGTGACCCTGGCAGAGCAAAATGACCACAAACTGGACCATTGACGGAGTGAGAGAGGCGCTTGCGGCGAAGAAGATTTCTGCGCGCGAGCTGGCGGCGGATTTTTACAAGCGGATCGAATCGCGGAATCAGGAGTTGAACGCTTTCCTGACGCTGTCGCCGGAGCGTGCGCGGCGGCAGACGGACAAAATTGACGGTCTGGTGGCGGGAGGCAAGCCTCTGCCGCCGCTGGCGGGGGTACCGGTGGCCATCAAGGACGTCATCAGCACGCGCGGGATAAAGACGACGTGTGGGTCGAAGATTTTGCAGAATTATTTTCCGCCGTACGACGCGACCGCGGTGGAGCGGCTGGAGGCGGCTGGCGCGGTCATTCTGGGAAAAACCAACTGCGACGAGTTCGCAATGGGAAGTTCGAATGAGAACTCGGCTTATGGGCCGGTGAAGAATCCTTTGGCGCCGGATCGCGTGCCTGGCGGATCGAGCGGAGGTTCGGCGGCGGTGGTGGCGGCGGGACTAGCGGTAGCGTCGCTGGGAACGGATACGGGCGGGTCCATCCGGCAGCCGGGCTCGTTTTGCGGAATTCCGGCGATGATGGGGAGTTATGGCCGGGTCTCGCGGTATGGACTGATCGCGTTTGCGTCTTCGCTAGACCGAATGGGGCCGTTCGCAACCAATGTGAAAGACGTCGCCGCGATTCTGCAAATCATTGCCGGACGCGACCCGAACGATTCGACTTCAGCAACGGCGCTGGTCCCCGATTACCGGGCGGAACTTGGGAAAGCCGTCAAGGGGCTGCGGCTAGGCATCCCCAAGGACTACTTCGGCGAAGGCATGGATGCGGGAGTGAGGAAGAAGATCGAAGCCGGCATCGAAGTATTCAAGAAACTGGGATGTCAACTGGTTGACATTCGCATGCCGCATACGGACTACGCGATCGCGGCCTACTACATTATCGCGACGGCGGAAGCGAGTTCCAACCTGGCGCGGTACGACGGGGTCCGGTATGGATTGCGCGTGGATGACGATTCCCTGCTGGCAATGTATCGAAAGACGCGGGGTGCGGGATTTGGCGCGGAGGTGAAACGCCGCATCGTGCTGGGCACGTATGTGCTTTCGGCGGGCTACTACGACGCCTATTACTTGAAGGGACAGAAGGTTCGTTCGCTGATAGCGCAGGACTTCCGGGATGCGTTTACGAAGGTGGACGCGATCCTGACGCCCACTTCCCCGGTGCCGCCGTTCAAGCTGGGGGAGCGCACGGACGACCCGCTGCAGATGTATCTTGCTGATATATATACAGTTACGGGCTCGCTGGCGGGGGTACCGGGGATCTCCGTACCTTGCGGAAAGATCGAGGGAAAGCTGCCGGTGGGCCTGCAAATCTTTGGAGCGGCGTTCGCCGAGGCGCGCGTGTTGCAGCTTGCACACGCTTTTGAGCAAGCTGGAGGAGCCGCAGTCTGAGATTTTTCGCGCGCTTGGATGAACATGCCATCGCTTACGGCCATCATCCAGAATCTGTCCCGTGCACAAAGCGAGCTTTTGCGCGCGGCAGATATCGTCCCTGCCGAGCAATGGAAGACCAGGCCTGCGGAGGGGCGGTGGTCGGCCGGCGAGCTGACCGGTCATCTGATCACAGTTGAACGCGCAATCATCGGCGGAACAGACAAACTGCTGAAGAAACCTCCAAAAGCGGTGTCCTTTTTCAAGCGATTCCACATCCCCATGGCAGTTGCCGAATCGCGGCTGATTCGCCTGAAGTCGCCGGTGCCGCTCGACCCGCAGATCGTTCGTGAAAAAGAAGAAATGCCGGCGGAACTGCGGCAAGTTAGAGAAAGAACCCTGGCTTTCATCGAGGAAACCATGGGGCGCGATCTAAGTAAATACCGGATGACACATCCGTTTTTGGGAAGCTTGAACGCGTATCAGTGGTTCCAACTGATCGCCTCGCACGAAATCCGGCACATGAAACAAATGCAAGAGATTTCCGTCAGCCTACCGAAAAGCGTAACAAGTTTGCAAAAGTAGAACTTTTTTACCACTTCGTTGGGCTTTGTTTTCCGTTCGTACCTCCGAGAAACATAGAGAAAAAGTGTGGAAAAAGGCCTGATTTGGCGGGCTTTAGTGAGAAAGTACTAGCCAGATGGTTTTTGGCAGGGAGAACGGAACGACTATTGCTCAGAATTATTGCAGCCGTTACGATGACTCCAGCATCAAAGCTAGTGAAGAGGAGTTCGTGGCGGAGCAGAGGAGCCGGGCCATGGTTACCGTGAAGTCGAGCCAAAAGATATTCACTGATTCGGAAGTCGCGAACTTGACGGGTATTTGCGTCGAGCACGTGCACAATTTTGCGAAGAGCCGCCATTTGGGCTTCATCGCACGGGCCGCGGAAGCGGCAGGTATCAGCGCCGATCAGTGGCTGTTCACTCTCTCGGACCTGATGGTACTGGTAACCCTGTTTCCGAAATGCACGCATTAAAGCAATAGGATCAAACTGACTTTTGGATGGCTCCCTGGCTTGGCCCGGGAGCCATTTTTGTTTCTAGGGCGTGCAAAATGGCAAGTTGCAGGCCCGGAAGGCGCGGAGGTATGCTCGCAAGCGGACAAACCAGGGCCGACCAACATGCATCGCACAACCAAGGAAAGGCCAATGCGATCACCCAGAATATTCGCGCTAGCTTGTTGCGCTGTCCTAGCGGGTTGGATGGGCAAGCCCGGTTACTCCCAATCGGCGAGCGCCACGTCAGGCGGACAAGAGCAACCATCCACAGGGAAACAAGCCAGCAGCAAGGACGCGCAGGCCGGGGTGCCTGCCTTGCCGCGAGGCAAGAAGCTGGTGCTGAAGGACGGCACTTTTCAACTGGTGCGGGATTATCGGCGGAACGGAGAGCGAGTCCGGTACATGAGCGCGGAGCGGGGCGAATGGGAAGAGATTCCCGCCGCGATGGTGGATTGGGACGCAACGGCGCAAGCGGCGGCTGCGGAACAGGAGGAGCAGGAGGCACTCGCGAAAAAGCTCCACGCGCAAGAGCAAGCCCAGAAAATTGAGACGATAATGGACGTGGACGCGAGCCTGCAGGTCGCGCCGGGTGTCTTCCTGCCGCCCGGGGAGGGGATGTTTCTGATCGACGGAAAATCCGTGAAGCCCCTGGAGCAAGTGGGGTCGCAGGTCAAGACGGACAAGAAGCAGTATCTGAAGCGGGTGCTTTCGCCCATTCCGATTGTTCCCAGCAAGCGGAACGTGGAAATCCCCGGAAACCGGGCCAGTATCCGGATGACAAACGGGCAAGCGGAGTTTTATTTGCGGGAAGCGCCACCGGACCCGGACCGCACGACGCCCATCGTGAAGAGCAGCCGGCCGGGGGAATCCGGGCCGGAAGTGGAGCTGGTGCGGGCGACCGTTAAAGGAGACAAGCGGCAACTGGAATCGATCAAGAATCTCTTCGGAGAACAGGTGGAGGAAAAGCGCAATTCGATATCGATCCAGCGATGGGAAATCGCGCCTACCGTCTTTCGCTTCACGATAAGCGAGCCCCTGCCACCGGGCGAATATGCGCTGGCGGAGATTTTGCCGGATGGAATGAACCTCTTCGTGTGGGATTTTGGAGTGGACCCAGTCACGGGCGCGAAACCAACGCCGCCGCCAAAAAAGAAAAACTAATTCCGCGGCCAAGGTGAGCCCGGAGCGCTCCGAGACGAGCGAATCCCGCGCCCTTCAAAGGTGTGGCGGAGGAGCCGGGAAAGAATCAACGGATATGGTGTGTTTCCGCAGGAGCATCCGCGATAGCATCCCTCAGGAGTGCCAAGACGTCAGAGACACGGAAGGGCTTTTGGAGACAACGGGGCTCACCGAAGGCCGCGGTTGCATGAGCGCTCTCCACTAAGTCACCGGTCATGTAGATGAGTGCAGGTTTCTGCGCTGCGGCGGCATCGAGGATGCGGCTGGCGGCCTCGCGGCCGTCCACCATAATGCCGGCCGAGGAAAGATGCAGGTCGCAGAGAAACACGTCATAGCTGGAGCGCGCGAGATGGGCGAGAGCCTCGTCGGTGGTCGCGGCGCAATCCACGCGCAAGCCCTGGGCAGACAGGCCTTCCTGAAGAAGTGTCCGGAGACTCTCTTCATCGTCGAGGACGAGCACGGCGCGGCCCCGGAGAAGATCGGCGGTTGGCGGAACTGCTTCCGAGGAGGTGATGCGGGCTTCCAGGGAAGCGGGAAGCATCTCGGGATGCCGGGCGGAGGCGACCGGCAGATAGATGGTGAAGGCCGAACCGCCAGCGGGGAGTATGTCGGCCTCGATGTTACCGCCGTGTTCGCGAATGATGGACATGCAGATGCTGAGCCCCAGGCCGGTGCCGCCGCCGGGACGCTTAGTGGTGTAAAAGGGATCGAAGATGCGTGGAAGCGCATCGGGACGGATGCCGACGCCGTCGTCCTGGACGGTAATCGATAGTTGGTTGCCGTTGCGGACGGCGCGAATCTGGATGCGGCCGGAGTCCCGGACCTCGCGGATGGCCTGTTCGGCGTTGGTGACCAGGTTGAGAAAGACCTGGATGAGCTGGTTGGCGTCGCCGATGACACCGGGAAGATCGGCGTGCGGATGGAAATCCACCTGGATATTGTTGCGGCGCAAGGAATGCTCGTGCAACTGGAGGGTGCGTTCGAGAAGGTTATTGAGGTCGAGGGACTTTTTCTGCGGGGAAGCCGGGCGCGAGAATTCGAGAAGATTCTGGACGATGCGCGCGGCGCGGCGTGCCTGACGGTGCGTGAGTTCGAGCTGGCGCCGGGTGGCATCATCGGCGCCTATGCGCTCGCGAAGAAGCTCGGTGACGCCGAGGATGGCGGTCAAGGGATTGTTCAGCTCGTGGGCGACGCCGGCGAGCATCTGCCCCATGGCGGCGAGTTTCTCCGATTGGATGAGCTGTTCCTCGAGGCGCTTGAGATCGGTGACGTCGCGGCCGGAAAGAACCACGCCCTCGATACTGCCCTTTTCATCGGCGAGAGGACTGAAATTGAAGCGAATGCGGCGCCACTCACCCAGCTTGTGACGGACGCGAGTTTCAAGAGAGGCAAAGGTCTGCCTGCCCGCGATGATATCGTTGTAGAGAGAGAGGAGAGCGGGCAAATCCTCGGGATGGGTGCGGCCGCCAAATTCCATGTGCTGCGTGTCTTCAACGTCGTACCCGAGCACCTCCTTGCAACGAGGACTGACGAAGGTGTAGTGGGACTCCGTGTCGAGCACCAGGATGAGATCAGGAAAGTTGTCGACGAGGCGGCGGGCAAATTCTTGCTGCTGGTGGAGGCGGCGCTCCATTTCGCGGCGCTGGGTGATGTCCATGAGCGAGCCTTGATAGCGCACGACACGGCCGGCATTATCGCGAACGGCGGCAGCGGTGTTCAAGCACACGATGGAAGTGCCGTCCTTGCAAATCAGGGTGATCTCGCGGCCCTGAATCATGGGCTGACGCTCGATCTGTTCCTTGAGGATTTTGCGCTCGGCCTGGTCTGCAAAGATTTCCGGAACCCGTCTTTTCAGCAATTCTTCCTTGGAATGGTAGCCCAGCATGCGCACCAGCGCGGGATTGACGTCCAAAATGGTTCCGTCTGGCGTGGCGATGTAGATACCTTCCTGGAGCGATTCGAAGAGCTCCGTGAAGCGAGCTTCGTTCTTGCGGAGCGCGGAGACATCGCGCCCGAGAACGGTGATACCGTGGATTTCGCCGTCGCGCATCATGGCGTGAGCGGCACAATCGAAGAAAAAGAGGGTTCCCTGCCCCTTGAGCCGCACTTGCACAACACCGGACCATTGGCGGCGTTCCATGAAGCGCGGCATCGCGCGCCGCAAGATATCGGATTCTTCGCCGCTGCCCTCCTGCAAGAAATCGGTGATGGGCCTGCCGATAATTTGCTGAAAGGGCAGGCCGACGAGATCGGAAAAACTGCGGTTGACGGCGCGAATCTGGCCGTCCAGCGTGAGGGCGAGCAGGACGTCGTCGAAAGAGTCGATCAGGTCGCGATAGCCTTGCTGAGAGCGGGAAATGATTTCGAATAGCTGTCCGAGCTGCTTGTCGCTGGGGCCGGCCTCATCATGACGCTCCAGGCCGCGCATCAGGCCGCGCATCTCGGAAAGTTCCTGGGTCTTCTTCCATGTGTATATGGCGAAAAGAATGACGAGCAGGACGAGAAAGACCGGCAATTTCTCGAAGCCGTGGGCCAGAGAGCGGACGGAGTCCCGGGAGGTCCAGGCATAAGCCAGCGCCAGAAGGAAGAGAACGACGCGAGTGAGCCACCACAGCTCGCTCTGCCGCTTTTCAAACTGCTCGAAGCGCGAGGTGATGACGGAATGAGCGTTGGGAACGGTGGAAGAGTTCCCAGAGGTGCCGCGAGCGTCTTGGTTTTCTTCGTGCATAGCGTCAGGCGGGGAGCCCGTGGCAACGGGAGTCATCCGCCGAGAAGAGAGCTACCTCCTATTGTAAGAACTCCAACCGGAATGCAGCAATCAAAGCGGTGACCGGAAGTGCTCGAAGGACCACTATTACTGTTTGAGTACAAAGAAGAACGGCGTCCCGGTAAGCACCGCGACGCCGTGTGATTCGCTTTCTTGGCCGGGCTGGGAACCCCGGCCAAAGGCGGATTTAGACTTCGGTAGCGGCGTCGGCTTCGCTGTCCTTCTGGAGGAAGTCCAGCGCCGCGGCTTCTTCGGCGGTAAGCTCGGCGGCTTCCGGGATCTCCTCGATGGGAGCGGGGGCGGGCATTTCCGTCAGCAACTGAATGCTGCGGTAATGCTCGAGGCCCGTACCAGCGGGGATGAGGCGGCCCATGATGACGTTTTCCTTGAGGCCGCGGAGATAGTCCACCTTGCCGGCAACCGCGGCTTCGGTAAGGACGCGGGTGGTCTCCTGGAAGCTCGCGGCGGAGATGAACGAATCGGTGGAGAGTGAGGCCTTGGTGATACCAAGGAGGAGCGGACGGCCCGTTGCGGGGCGGCCGCCATCGGCGATGACGCGATCGTTTTCCTCGCGGAAGCGGAACTTGTCCACCTGCTCCTCGAGAAGGAATGTGGTGTCGCCGACATCCTCGACCTTGACCCAGCGCATCATCTGTCGCGAGATGGTCTCGATGTGCTTGTCGTTGATGTTCACGCCCTGGAGGCGGTAAACCTCCTGAATGGCGTTGACCAGGTACGATTGCGTGAACTTTTCGCCGAGGACGGCGAGCAAATCGTGCAGGTTGAGCGGGCCATCGATGAGAGCCTCGCCGGCCTTGACGTGGTCGCCTTCCTGAACGTTGATGTGCACGCCGCGGGGGATGGAGTATTCCTTGGTGGTCTTGCCATCCTCGCTCTCGACGTAAACCTTGCGCATGCCCTTGGCGATATCGCCGTAGCGGACACTGCCGTCGATTTCGCTGATGACGGCAGGATCCTTGGGCTTGCGGGTCTCGAAGAGTTCGACGACGCGCGGGAGACCGCCGGTGATGTCCTTGGTCTTGGTGGTTTCGCGCGGGATCTTCGCAAGCACGTCGCCAGCCTGGACCTCATCGCCATCCTTGACCATCAAGTGAGCGCGGGAAGGCATGAGGTACTTTTTGCGGACCTTGCCGGAAGAATCGCGAACCAAGATTGCGGGCTGATGCTTCTCATCACCGGGAGGCAGAGTGACCACGTCCTGAGAGAGGCCGGTCACTTCGTCGACCTGCTCTTCGATGGTCAAGCCGGGGCGCAGGTCGTCAAACTTCACGGAACCGGCGGTTTCGGTGAGGATCGAGAAGGTGAAAGGATCCCATTCGGCAAGGATCTGGCCGTGGGTAACGTGTTCGCCGTCCTGGACGCGGAGGCGAGCGCCGTAAACGACGTGATAGCGCTCCTTCTCGCGGCCCTTTTCATCCACGATGGCGATCAGGCCGGAGCGGTTCATGGCGATGGCGGTGCCGCCGCGACCTTCGACATGCTTGAGGTCCACGAACTTGACGACGCCGTTGTTGCGCGCTTCGAGCGTGGAGCGCTCGGAAACGCGGGTAGCGGTTCCGCCGATGTGGAAGGTACGCATGGTGAGCTGCGTGCCCGGCTCGCCGATGGACTGCGCGGCGATGACGCCAACGGCTTCGCCCAGTTCGACCATTCGGCCGGTGGCGAGGTTGCGGCCATAACAGAGGGCGCAGACGCCGCGGCGGGATTCGCAGGTGAGCACGGAACGGATGCGCACGCGCTCGATACCAGCGCCTTGCACCTGATTGGCAAGCTCCTCGGTGATCTCCTGGTTCACGTCAACGATGACGGTGCCCTCGAAGTCCTTGATCTTGTCGAGAGAAACGCGGCCCACGATGCGGTCGCGGAGCGGCTCGACTTCGACGCCGGCTTCGATGATGGGCTCGACGTAAATGCCGTCCGTCGTGCCGCAGTCGCGTTCATTGATGATCACGTCCTGCGCCACGTCCACGAGGCGGCGGGTGAGGTAGCCGGAATCGGCGGTCTTGAGAGCCGTATCGGCCAAGCCCTTGCGAGCGCCGTGCGTCGAGATGAAGTACTCGAGCACCGTGAGGCCTTCGCGGAAGTTGGAGGTGATAGGCGTTTCCATGACTTCGCCGGAAGGCTTGGCCATCAGCCCGCGCATGCCGGAGAGCTGGCGAATCTGCTGTTTCGAACCGCGGGCGCCAGAGTCCGCCATGACGTAAACGGGGTTGATGACGCCTTCTTTGTCCTGGGTTTCGAGGGCCTTGAACATTTCGTCGGCGACCTTTTCGGTGATGTCGCCCCAGATGGAGACGATCTTGTTGTAGCGTTCGCCGTGGGTGATGGCGCCATCGAGATACTGCTGCTGAACGCGCACGACTTCCTTTTCGCCGCCTTCGACGAGTTTGCTCTTGTCGCCAGGAATGAGCATGTCGTCGATGCCGATCGAAATGCCGGACTTGGTGGCGTAGGTGAACCCCAGCTCCTTCAAGTGGTCGAGGAGGACAACGGTGTCTTCCAGCCCGAAGCGCAGGTAAGCGTAGTAGACGAGCTGCTGAACGCCCTTCTTCTTGAGGAGGCCGTTCACATAAGGGAATTTTTCCGGCAAGTGCGAATTGAAAATGACGCGCCCCACGGTCGTTTGAATGAACTGGCGCTCCATCTTTACGGGCACGGTGTGCGGCACGTCCTGGTTGTCGTAAGCTGTGGTGAGGTCGATGACTTCACCGGTGTAGCGCAGACGAATGGGCGTGAGCAGCTCGACTTCGCCGGCCTCCAGCGCGAGGACGACTTCATCGGTGGCGCCGAAAACGCGGCCTTCGCCCTTGGCCCCCGGCTTGTTCTTAGTCAGATAGTAGATGCCGAGCACCATGTCCTGCGACGGCACGGCCAGAGGCAAGCCGTGAGCAGGCGAGAGGATATTGCGCGAGCTGAGCATGAGCACGGACGCTTCGACCTGAGACTCGGGCGAAAGCGGGATGTGCACGGCCATCTGGTCTCCGTCGAAGTCCGCGTTGAACGCGGTGCAGACGAGCGGGTGGATGCGGATGGCTTTGCCTTCGACGAGAACCGGCTCGAACGCCTGAATGCCGAGGCGATGGAGCGTCGGAGCGCGGTTGAGCATCACGGGATGTTCGCGGATGACGTCTTCCAGGATGTCCCAAACGACCGCTTCCTGCTGCTCGACCATTTCCTTGGCTTGCTTGATGGTGGTGCAATGGCCCTGAGCTTCGAGCTTGTGATAGATGAACGGCTTGAAGAGCTCGAGCGCCATCTTCTTGGGCAGGCCGCACTGGTGGAGCTTCAACTCCGGGCCGACGACGATGACGGAGCGGCCGGAGTAGTCCACGCGCTTGCCGAGGAGGTTCTGGCGGAAGCGCCCCTGCTTGCCCTTGAGCGTGTCGCTTAGGGACTTGAGCGGGCGGTTGTTGGTACCGCGCAAAACGCGGCCGCGGCGGCCGTTGTCGAACAGGGCGTCAACCGCTTCCTGAAGCATGCGCTTTTCGTTGCGCACGATGACGTCCGGCGCACGAAGTTCCATGAGCTTCTTCAACCGGTTGTTGCGGTTGATAACGCGGCGATAGAGGTCGTTCAAATCGGAAGTGGCGAAGCGGCCGCCATCGAGAGGCACCAGCGGGCGCAACTCCGGTGGAAGAACCGGAATCACGTCGAGGATCATCCACTCCGGCTTATTGCCGCTCTTGCGGAAGGCTTCGAGAACCTTGAGGCGCTTGGCGAACTTGATGCGCTTCTGGAGCGAGGGATCCGCCTTCATTTTTTCGCGCAGCTCTTCGGACAGCTTGTCCACTTCGACGCGGCGGAGAAGTTCCTTGATGGCTTCCGCGCCCATCTTGGCGTTGAACTGGCCCGGGTATTCCTTCTGCAACTCGCGGTATTTGTCTTCGAGCAGGACTTCGCGTTCGCGGAGAACGGCGACTTCGCCGGCATCCACGACGACGAAAGCCTCGAAATAGAGAATGCGCTCGAGGTCGCGCATGGAAATGTCCAGCAGATAGCCGATGCGGCTGGGCAGGCCCTTGAAGAACCACACATGCGAACAGGGCGAAGCGAGCTCGATGTGGCCGAGCCGCTCGCGGCGGACTTTGCTCAAGGTGACTTCGACGCCGCACTTATCGCAGATCACGCCGCGGTGCTTCATGCGCTTGTACTTGCCGCACAGGCATTCCCAGTCGGTGACGGGGCCAAAAATCTTGGCGCAAAAGAGGCCGTCGCGCTCGGGCTTGAAGGTGCGGTAGTTGATGGTCTCCGGCTTGGTCACTTCACCGTGGGACCAGGAACGAATTTTTTCAGGGCTCGCCAGGCTGATGCGAATGGAATCGAAATCGGCGATCAAACTGGCGCGATCATAGGGGCTGCTGCGATACAAGGTTGTTTCCTCCCTCCCCAGCTTTCGCCGGGGCCACGGTCCGAAGCACTTCGGTGAAGAACTCCGAACCGGCTGAGAACCCAACTACCGAAAACTTCCAAATCAAACTTTGCTGCCATGTAGGGGCGCAGCATGCTGCGCCCCTACAGGTAAGATGTTCACCTAATCCGCGGCTTTGTCCGTCGCCGGCTTTTGCCGCTTCATCAATTCAACGTCCAGACAGAGCGACTGCAACTCGCGGACAAGCACGTTGAACGATTCAGGCACGCCGGGCTCGATGCCCGGTTCGCCCTTGACGATGGCCTCGTAAATCTTCGCGCGGCCATAGACGTCGTCCGACTTCGCCGTGAGCAGCTCCTGCAGGATGTGCGCTGCGCCGTAAGCTTCCAGCGCCCAGACTTCCATTTCGCCGAAGCGCTGGCCGCCGAACTGCGCCTTGCCGCCGAGCGGCTGCTGCGTAATGAGCGAGTAGGGCCCGATGGAGCGCGCGTGAATCTTGTCGTCGACGAGATGCGAAAGCTTGAGCATGTAGATGTAGCCGACGGTGACCGGCTGGTCGAACTGGTCGCCGCTCATGCCGTCGAAGAGGTTGATCTTGCCGGCGTGCGGCAGACCGGCGACTTCGAGCAGGTGGCGGATTTCCGGTTCGCGCGCGCCGTCAAATAC
>Ga0307479_10003248_pt1 | contig 14788 bp, 9 predicted proteins | sample atmos_gasesECM4C_FD_203743 | JGI IMG/M metagenome (GOLD analysis project Ga0307479, IMG submission 203743) | Hardwood forest soil microbial communities from Morgan-Monroe State Forest, Indiana, United States - atmos_gasesECM4C_515 | ecosystem: Environmental > Terrestrial > Soil > Temperate...
TCCAGTTCTCGTACGGAATGACCCCATCTTCGTTTCCCACCCAGCGAATGTCGCCGTACTCAAACAGCGCGACGTCGGCAAACACCAGCGTGTTGGGCTGGTAGGTGCGGAGTTCCTCGATGATGCGGAGAAAGTTATAGACGTGACCGCCGCTGCCGGCTCCATCAAGCCAGAACTCCTGCAGATCGCCGTAACCCTGGGCGAGTTCGTCGAGTTCGGCAGAGTAGTACTTGTCGTACTCGGCAGAGTTGCTGTACCTGGGCTCGTGGCGATCCCAGGGAGATAGGTACAAGCCAAACTTCAACCCATATTTTCTGGCGGCTTGTTCGACTCGGTGGACTACATCACCGTGGGCGTTTTCCCACGGGCTGCTCTTGACGCTGTAGTCGGTCTGGGCGGTGGGCCAGAGGCAAAAGCCGTCGTGATGCTTGGCGACGAAGACTACGTACTTGATTCCGGCGGACTGGAGAGCCTGCATCCATTGCTCGGGGTCGAATTGCGTGGGATTGAAAACATTTGGATCCGCGGTGCCGTCGCCCCATTCGCGGTCGAGAAAGGTGTTCGGGCCAAAATGGATGATCGCGCCTAATTCGAGATCCTGCCAATCGACCTGCTGCGGAGAGGGTCTTATGTCGGTGAACGTCTGTGCGTAGCTCCGGAGGAGCATGATCACGAGGAATAGGGCGACGTTTTGCGCGCGGCAGGGGATGGGCATGCGCGAAATCGTAACACTCAATCGCGTGCTCCGTTTCTTGCTTTGCCTGGCGCATGTCGCTTGCGCACGCTGCGGGCAAGAACAGACCAACCGCGAAGGGCGCGGAGGATTTTCGAAGGCTGCCGAAAAAGACTAACGGCCGGTCGCCAATGCTTCGCCGTTGGGCGCCGCCTGATCGACGCGCAGGTAGGCGCTCCCGAAGGCGGCGATCTCAAAGTCATGCGCTCGGGTGATGATTGCTCCTGCGGCATCACTCGATCGGACTGAAACGGCGGAACCGTTGTTCCAGAGAAAGTCGCCCCGCTGGCTCTTCCCGGTCGGGTTGTAGAGATAGATCAGCCAGCTACGGCCGTCTGCAATCGGCTTAATGGAAGAGATTAGGACGTTGGGGGAAGAAAGACGCAGAAGGGAGGAACGGGGTGGAGTAGAGGCGTCGGCCAAGGTGACGATTAGCGGCTGCCGGCGTTCTGTGCCGAATTTCGCGGCATCGACGGCGTCGAAGGTGGCATGGGGCAGGATCGAGTACGTGAACGTTACCGGGCCTTCTTGCTCTGCCTTGTAATTGGTGTGCCAGTAGTTGTTCATGACGTAGGAGTAAATCGAGGACGAGGGCGCAATTGATTTCATCCAGGGTTGCTCGGCCGCAATGGCGCCGATTTCTACGAGCGGGGCGTTTGGCGAGGCCCAGGTCACACCGTAGTTGCGGTTGGAGACGTCGACCCAACTCTGTACGGAAAAGAAATTCTTACAAGCTCCGGCCAGCTGGTCGGTTTCGGGACGAACAAAAGCATCAGCGACGTCGTAGCGCAGTTGGCCGCTGGGAACGGAAAATGGAAAAGCGATGTGGACGGCTTCCTTATCGCGGACCGGAAGTTTGTCGATATTCGTGATCAGGTCGAGGCGGTTTACACCTTCGGCGAGGCGAATCTCGGTGGAATAGCGCTTGGCACCGGGGGCGTCCGCCTCAACGAGCATCGAGACGACCAGGTTCCCTTGCTCCTTTACTCGCAGCCGAACATTGGAAAGTGGCTGCGCTTTCTCAGGATCTGTACCCAAAACGTAGAGGTACTGATTCAGGCCAAGGCGTTGCGCATGATCTACGAGCTGAACGCCTCCTTCCTTCGAGGTCAGGGCCTCGATTGCGCCGGTTTGTGAGTTCACGGAAACGGCGATGAAGTCGTTCTCCATGTCATTGGATTGAATCTTGGCGGCATTGCGACTGAAGGCTTCTCCCTTTTCTACGAAGAGACGCTTGGCGGAAAGCGGAGGGACGTTTTCGATGAGAACGGCGAGTTCCCCGGTGGAGAGACGCTGCGTCGGCACGGGGTGGCTGTCGACGTCAACGACGCGATCACCGGCCGCGCTCAGCTCGGGCGTGAAGAATGCTACATCCGTACGTGGCCAGGAATTTGTGTTGTAGACATCGATCGGCGTTACGGCTTTGGACTGTGCGGCTGGAGAATGCAGAACGTTCGACAGCAAGTCGCGTGCCGCGCGATCGGCGTCAAGAGCGAATTTGCGCTTGATTTCCCATTGCTGTTTGACGAAGGGCAGATCCGGCTCCTCGATGCTGTTGTGGGCTCCCCAGGTGTGCTCGTCATAGAAAGTTACGTTGCGCCAGGCGGAATCGTATTCGTCGGCGGGATAGGAAGCCGGCGAGAGCATCGACCACAAGGCTTCGCCCTGGATCAGCCGATCAACGGTGCCGCGATTTAGCGCGGTTTCGAAGGCGGTCGAGTCCGCTCCGTCTTCCCAGTATGGAGTGAAGTCTCCCCGCACGACGGGGAGGGTCGAGCCGTAGCGTTTCTCGAACTCCTCGAACATTTGCTCGTGAGTAGCCAAGATGAGGCGGGGTGTGACGTAACGGTGGTTCCACGTGCGGACGAAGTCTGCCAGCGTGGGATCGGGCGGACCGTTGTCGCCGAGGGTGTAGGGAAGCTGGAAGATTTCGTAGGGATAGGAAATGTCGTCCAGCTTGCGCGCCAGCTTCATGATCTTGTCGTCGCCGAGTTTGCTGAGCGGTCCCTCGTGGAAGCTGGCGTAGCTGGCGCCGGCCATCCAGGTCAGCACTTTCTCCTGACCGGATTGGGAGGTCCAGTAAAACGGCTTGTCGCCCCAGGCTTGCAACGTGTAGCCGATGCGATCGCCAGAGTTGGGCGCGGTGGCGAAATACTTGACGCCGCTCTGCGCCAGCGCGGAAACGATTCCCCAGCTGAAGCCGGGAACATCGGAAGTGATGGCGGTGGTCATGGGAACGTGGTAGTCCGCGCGTAGCGCGCGGGCGAAATCGAAGAAGTGGCTCATCTCCACGGAATTGGCCAGGCCCGTCAGCATGTTGGCGTAGAGAGCGCTGAGTCCGATGCTGCCGGAGCGGACGTCGGCGAAGAATTCGTTGCGCTGGGCCGCGGAGGCCTGCTTCAGATAGCTTTGCAGGGCCCAGATGGTTTCCATATTCCATTTGTAGCGGGCGTCGGGGGGATAGTCTCGCGTGCCGCGGATGAGGCGCATGGCCTGTTCCAGGTTGTTCCACTGTTTGCGTTCGACGTCGCGCTGCAGATCGGTGTATCCGATGTCGTTGTGAGAGTAGCAGAGAAGGTAGAAAGCTCTCTTGTGGACGGGCGCGACGGAAACCGTGCCGGTTTCGACGACGTTTCCATTGAGCTTAAAGACGAGGGGGATGCTAGTGGCGGAAGTGACGGCGGGGATGGGCAAACGCAGAACGTTCGCTCCGATTTTGAGTTCGGCGCGGATCGGTTCGCAATCGGGGATGTGAACTTCGACGGTGCGGCCGGCGACCAGGTTATCGAGGCTGAGCCGCAACTGTTGCAAGGTCTGTGCGCCGTCCCTGACGAGGGCGGGCTCGGACTGTACCCGGGGCACAAAGTAGAACCGGTGCTGAAACGTCATGTACCAGTCTGCACTGCCCGAGTTGTCGCCTTGCACTTCGAGCGTGAGGGGTTGGCCGGGCGGGAAATCTTTGGCCGGGAGTTTTAGTGTCATGTAACCGAACAGATCGCCGACGTGGTCGGTCGTCGTCGCGGCAAAAGAGAGTTCTCCGCCGTCCTTTCCAGCAATTTGCCAGGCTTTCGCCGTCGCGTCTTTGGCGTTCTTGAATGTGAACCAGAGCTGGCCGTTGATCAGGAGGTTGAATTTATGGCTTTCCTTTTCCTCGGCGAAACCGGCGCATTCCATACCCGCTAGCCAGATGAATTGGTAGGAATCGCCGGACGGTTCGGGCAAGGGATCGGTTTGCCAGGAGACAGTATGGGCCACGCGCTGCCCACGAACGAGCAAGGCGGAATCAGCATCGGGATCGGAGGAGTGGTACTCGATCGTCTGTCCGTCGACCGAAGAGTGGAAGCCGTTCAGATACTTGCTAAGAGACGTGACAGGCGCGTTTGGCGCGGCAGGGTCCTTCGCCTCAACCACGATTGCATTTTCGGTTTGCCGCCCCAAAGCATTGGCGGCGAGAGAAGTGGCGAGGAGCGCTGCCGCGGCTCGTAGCTTCATCGAACTCTCCCGGTGTCTCCGCGGATGCTCAAATTGTGGTCATGCTTCATGGAAGAAACATCACGGCGATAAACGTACAAATAGTCGACCAGCATTAACCTGCCCGATCCTTTCACGCAAGAACAGACTCGTTATCTATACTTTCGATCAGAAAAACGATTAGATTTGCCATTTCCAGTCATTTGATGCTTGACAACCATAACCGTTGCTTACTAGACTGCCGCGCGAAACCGGCATTCCTTTCGTATTTGACGGTTAATACCACCAACCTAAGCGACTTCCGCAGCCCGGATGTCTTGTGCAAGGAGACCCGCCATGTTGATTCCTTCCGCCTCTCGCCTGAAAACGACATTCACTCTCGTTGCAGTCTCATGCGTTCTCGCGGGCGTCTGCGCTGCACAGACTTTTCAGATTGGATCCTCGAACACAGTCACCGCCGACCCGCCGGTTCCCCGACCCCAGACGACGCCGTGCGTGGTTCCGCTCTTCACCGGCTTGCAGTTTGTTGATTTCAGCGTCCCCACTTACCAGTACACACCGCCCGCCGATTGTCCCGGGCCCTGGAAGAAAGTGGTGTTCACGGCAGATTTCAGCGTCACCGCGGGCCGTCAATTTGATCGCACTGCCATCGTGGACATGGGATTCGTCAATCTTTACTTTGGAACCACAGCTGAGCCGCGGCACAACCTGGCGCCCAGTTGGCACATCGAGCGCGACGTCACCGACTACAGCGCGTTGTTCACCACCCCCCAAACCGGCGACGTCATTCTGGGCAACATCGTGAACAGCACCTACACCGGCATCATCTCCGGCAGCGCCGCCCTCGAGTTTTATCCAGCGAGCGAGCATCAAGACGCGCCTCGGGTACCCGACGCCGTCTATCCTCTGCGGCAGTCGAACGGCTCGGGCGGTTTCAACGAGCCGGCGTTTCTGTTTACTCCTGCCGACCAGCTCGTCTCGAGCTTCACACTTCCCACCAATGTGGAGAAGGCGTATCTCGACGTGATCACGCAGAGTCAGATCGGCGACGAGTTCTGGTACACCTGCGTGCCCAATGATGTCACCGCCGAGCTGCAAAGCTGCGGCAGCACCGCGTTCCGGGAGGCAGAAATCAGCATTGACGGGCAGCCCGCGGGTGTCGCCCCCGTGTACCCGTGGATCTATACCGGAGGCGTCGACCCGTTCTTCTGGGAACCCATCCCGGGTGTGCAGACGCTGAACTTTGTGCCCTATCGGGTTGATTTGACTCCTTTTGCGGGCGTCTTGAGCAACGGCCAGTCTCACACTGTCGGCATGAGTGTCTTTAACGCAGACAGTTACTTCTCCGCGACGGCGACTCTGTTGCTCTATCTGGACCACGGATCTTCGCAAGTGACGGGCGCGGTCACGAAAAACACAATCGGCAGCGGACCGACTCCGTCGGTCAACGAAAATATCACGACCGATGCCTCCGGCAACATAAGCGGCACCGTGACCGTGCACTCGTTGCGTTCGTTCAAGGTGGCGGGTTACGTGAACACGTCACACGGGAAGGTCGACACCGAAGTGCGCCAGAAGGTGAACTTCGCCAACTCGCAGAGCTTCGTCATCAATGCCACAACCTACACGCAGAACGTCACCCAAAACACGCAGGTCGACTCCACGGTCACGACCCGCGACCCGGAGGCCGCGCGCGTAACCCGAGATTTCTTCCGTTATCCGCTGACGCTCGATTACACTCTGACCTTCAATGCTGACGGCTCGATCAGCCAGGCTGGGTTAGCCTCGCAGGAATTCGATCACGATGTTGCGTCGCCATGGTTTGCGAGCAGCGTGCGCAACCGGGTGAAGTCGGCAGACACACTGTTGATCAGTTCCTCGTTCGTTATCACCGGCAACACCGGGCAAGAGAGCTCGCAAAGCTACAACGCAATCGACTCGCGGGGAGACACTTACAACTGCACTTTGAAGGCGAAGAACAACGCCCTGACGACTGCCAGGGAGGGCTGCAGCCAACATGGGGACCACTGACCATACATGAAATTCGACGCCCTTCACGGCACGCATCGCGGGTTGATTCTTTCGCCTTCCTGATCGAGGTGAGGCACGCCAGGTCGCGCTCGAAGGGAAGCTAATGGAACGGTGTCCGGTTATCCGGCAACTTTGCCGGTCACCCGCCGAAAACCATTGTCCAAGCGCGGAGCCGACGGTAACTTCCTGTTTCGCATAGATACGGTTTCGGCAGAAACCCCTAATCGCCGCTCGATTACACGGGGAGTCGACAGAAAAATTCGTCTGTAGTTACTTGAATTTGGGTTCGGCACCGCCGCGAAAGTTTGCAGAAATTACTGCTTTGGTTTCTTTTTCAACATCAGCCACAGGAGATTTCAATAAATGACAAACGCTGAATTGGGGATTAGGGGGTTGGGGGTTCACTCCTCTCTCCTCAACCATTTCAGTGAGTATGCGGTTTTCTCGCTTCACTTCATCCCACTATTGAACTACGCCGCCGACACGCATCGCCACGGAGGGCTCCACGAACCGGCTTCGCGCCAGCAGCCAGGTGGTGCCCAGTTGCAGTGCGTAATACGCAGGCGCGGGCGGAATCGCGATGCCATCGGGCGAACGGGTGTTCCGGTAAGTTCCTAAAAAGGCGGTGCTGAGGGCTAGATCGTCGTTTACTGCGTAGGTGTAACCCACTTGAAAGCCATAGTTGTGTTTCGCAAGCGACCAACGCGGATCTGACGGATTGACCCGCAGGCCGTACAAAAACGTGAGTCCCGCGAACAATACGGCGGGGTCGTAGCTCTTGGAGACAACCAATCCGCCACCCGTGCCCCGATCTCCGCCGCCGGTGGCCATGGCGCCGTCAAGGCTCCACACCACCGTGGGGCGCCCCACCGCCTCGCGCCATGCGACACCCAAAAGTGAAATGGTGGCGTCACCGGCAACCCGCTCAGGCATCGTGTTGATCGTCGGCGCATTCGCAGCAGAGACGGTTGCGTCGGCGAAGGTTGCAATGCGCCGCCAGGTGGCCGGTACGCCGACGGTGAGCTGCCAGTCGTTCCCCGGGCCATAGCGTAGTGTTCCAGTCACGCCGACGTCATTCTCCTCGGTTCGAATGACCGGGAACAGCGACTGCTCGCTTCGTCCATAAGACGCGCCGAGGTCGATGGTGGGGCACCCCGCGCCAGTAGAACGCGCTGGTCGCGCAACGCTACCTCCTGGCTGGTCGGCGTCGACGGGCGCTCGCCGACCGTGCTCGTCGTTGAATCGGTCTGTGGTTTCGCTGCTGGCGGCGGTTGCGCCGGGGGCGCCGGCGGGCTTGGCCTAAGGCCCTTTGCGGTCACGTCCGCCAATTCGCTCGACTGCATTTCCGTCCGACCCGAATCGCTCGCAGGCCCTGCCGGTGCGCTCCCGCTTGCCGCCGCTGGGTCCCCCTTCAGCCATTCGAGCAGAGCGCCGTGTCCGAAGCGCCAAAGGTCCCCAACCCGGCGGGCAGGGATGCGGTGCGACTCAGCGAGTCCCCGAACGACCTCTGGGGATACGCGCAACAGAGTCGCAGCTTCGGCGAGATCGAGCACCTGCGGTTGGAGGCGGATTGAGCCGCGGCCGTGGACGAAGTGAGCCACAATGCACTCGCCGTGAGACAGGCGACTATGCTCCGGGTCGGGCGGCGACTAAGGGCGGTCACACCATCACCTTCTTGGGGTCATCAGCGGAAACGGCTTGCCAATCTCGCGCATTCTCGCTGCGCTCAACACTTCCAACGGGCGATCGGCGCCGGCAGCAAGCTGCAGTGCAAATTGGTCTGGCCAACTCCCGTCCACCCTCTCGACCGCGAAGATCGCGCCCTGGCCTGACTTTGTCCGCCCACATATCGAGGAAACGATACAGGGGCACGCGGACATTTCCCAACGAGGGGTCGGCCAGATGTACGCCGTCGCCGCGAACACCTTTGAATACGGCGAAGTGCGGGTAGCCGTGAGGCTTGATGAATACAATCACCGGATAGGATAGGTTGACCAACTGGTCTCGATGGATCCGGAATCCCTGCGCCTGGTGGCCGCGCTTCTGCGCCAGCTGCTGAAGGTCGAACAACGACAGACCATTTCTTTGCAGGGCGGTCAACTGATCGGGCGACAGCGGTTGGATCAGTGCGCGCAGCAGTTCATCCTCCCCGGCCGCGTCACCGAGTCCATAGGTCAGCAACGTCGCCAGCGCCGCCGCCCCGCACGAGAAGTCGTAACGCTGCTTGACGACTCCCAAGTCACGCTGCGCTCGCAGCGACATGACGTGGATTTCCTCACCAGCCGAGCCCGCGTGGATCACGACTTGTGCGGCGCAGCAATCCGCACCCGTCCAGGCAACGAACGGAGCAGCGCGACGAAACCGGCCAGCGTCTGAAGGGAGCGGCGGCAGAAGCGACCGGGAGCACTTTCTAACTCGGGAGCCGTTTGCATAGGCTATCCGCGGACCTGCCCAAGCCGGGCCGCCGCGTTGGCGTTGAGGACACAAAGGCCACAAGCCAGCGCTCCTTGTGACCGGATCGCGACTGGCACACAAAACCGCCAGCTAGTGGCTCTTCGAAACTAACCTGGTGCTGGGCCGCAGGTCGTTACTTGCAGGACTGGCACGGCGTGAGGATGCCGAGCTTTTGAAACTCTGCGTTGATCGCTATTGCGTTCGTTGAGTACCAGGCCGCGAGCTTCAGATCCGCCTGCTGCAACTTCGGGTACTTGGCCAGATTGGCGGCCTCGGCTGTCAGAGCTGCTGCGATGTCGTAGGCGTTCAGTTGGCCGGAAATCGACCGCATCTCTTCGACGGACAAGGGCTGGGCATTGACGCCTTGCAGAGCTGAGAATTTACTGTGGCTTGGGGGTGCGGCAAACGCCGCAGAACGAAGCATGCAGCTGATTAGCAAAGCCACGCCAGCAGCATATAGGTGCGATCTCATGGGCGTAACCCTGCTTAAAGTTGTGTGCTGCAGAGTTCTCCGTTTGCTCCTTGAAATGGGCCCTGAGTCGCAAGTCCGAACCGCAGTACATCTACCAAAAGGCGCGCCAATTCTGCTGTTTCGGCCGACAGCTGTCAACAGAAAAAGTGGACTGAAAAAGTGGTCTGCCCCTGCTACCGGCGGGGAGAAGTGATAGAATCCTGGTCTAAACCCAAAGGGGCAGACGTTCAAAGATCTGTCCCACACGACCAATTTGCCTTCGCGGTTGTGCGGGCTCCCGAAGACTTTGAAGGTCTAATCGATCGAAGTGGACTTATGAATCTCATTCTCGAGCGTCGAATTAGCATTTCCATTACGGGGATTACCCCTGCTTCGGTTGGGAGTGCCGGAATGAGCTAGTCGACACCAGTTTTGCAGAGCTCACGGGCCCACCCGCCGCAGATTTGGCGAGGTGGGTTTTGCATTTTACGGCGAAACGTTTGTGAGAATTTTGATGTGCCCGATCACCGTGAACGGAGAAACATGTCCGAAACCCAGGTAACTCTTAGCGCCATCCGCGAAGCGCAACAGCGAGTTCGCGGTGCGATCTACTTCTCCCCCTGCCCGTTCTCGCCCAGCATCTCGGAAACGAGCGGCCAGCCCGTGTATCTGAAGCTGGAAAACTTGCAGCGCACCGGTGCCTTCAAGGAACGCGGCGCACTGAACAAGCTTCTGACGCTCAGCGAGCGCGACAAGAAACGGGGCGTGATTGCTGCCAGTGCCGGCAACCATGCCCAGGGGGTGGCTTTCCATGCGAAGAACAATGGCATCTGCGCCAAGATCGTTATGCCGGTGATGACGCCTTTAGTGAAGGTCAACGCCACCAAGGGATTTGGCGCGCACGTCGTGCTGCATGGCGATGGCTACGACGAGGCCTACGAAGAAGCCTGTCGCCTGTCTGAGCGGGAACAGTTGACCTTCGTCCATCCCTTCGACGATCCGGCCGTCATCGCGGGGCAGGGAACCATTGGGCTTGAATTGCTGGAGCAGGTGCCCGACCTCGAGGCGGTGGTCGTCCCGATCGGCGGCGGAGGACTCATCAGCGGAATCGCCTGTGCCCTGAAGGAAACGAAGCCAGAGGTTCGGGTTGTCGGCGTGCAGGCGGCACGCATGCCGTCCATGCTGCAGGCGCTGCAACTCCACCAGCCCACCACGATCGCCATCCACCCGACCATCGCCGATGGCATCGCCGTCCGCAAGGCCGGGGAGCGTACGCTCGGGCTGATTGAGAAATACGTCGACGAAGTGGTCGTTGTCGAGGAAGAAGAAATCGCCAGCGGAATTCTCACGCTGCTCGAGCGCGAGAAGACCTTGGCCGAAGGCGCGGGGGCCGCTGCCGTGGCGGCTCTGCTTCATTGCAAAACAAAACTGAAGAACAAGAAGACCGTTGCTCTCGTCTGTGGCGGCAATATCGACGTCACCCTGCTTGCGCGTATCATCGAGCGCGGACTTGTCAAAGATGCGCGTTTGGTCCGTATGCAGATTCACTTGTCCGACCGGCCCGGGGCGCTCCACCAGCTCACGAAGATCATCGCTGGCCATCACGCGAACATCGTCAATCTGCAATTTGATCGCGCCTATTACGGCGTGAACCTGGGAGACACTTTGATAGACATTACGCTGGAAACACGCGGAAAAGATCAGATCCAACGCATCCTCGAAGCTCTCACCACGGCGGGCTATCGACACGAGCGAGTTCTCTGAGCCTGGGAGCAGCACTGCCACTGTCACCGCCCACGCTGAACGAGATCGTTTCGCCCTAGCGTCTCTGTGGTTTATTCTTTCCTCCGCTCGCTGGAGGATAGTTTGCCATTCACCCGCTGCTTTTCGCACTTCATCGTCGCGCTGCTCGTTCTTGTCGGTTCAGCGTTCGCCCAGCCTTTCAGCCCCGCGTTGTACCAGGGAATGCGCTGGCGCTTGATTGGCCCATTTCGCGGCGGCCGGACTGTGGCGATCTCCGGCATTCCAGGCACGCGCAATGTGTTTTACATCGGTGTGAATAACGGCGGAGTGTGGAAGACATCCGACTACGGCCGGACCTGGAACCCGATCTTCGACGATCAGCCGACCGGTTCTGTCGGCGCACTCGCGGTCGCGCCGTCGAGTCCCGACGTGATCTATGTGGGCAGCGGCGAAGGCCTACGCCGCCCCGATCTGTCGGTCGGGGACGGCATCTACAAATCGACCGATGGTGGAAGTACCTGGCAACACCTGGGATTGCGGGATGCCCAACAGATCGGGGCGATCCTGGTGGACCCGCACGATCCAAGCCGGGTCTTGGTTGCCGCTCTTGGCCATCCTTACGGTCCAAATGAAGAGCGTGGCGTGTTCCGCTCCTCCGATGGAGGTGCGACCTGGCAGAAGGTCCTTTACAAAAATGAGAACACCGGAGCGATTGACCTCGCATTCGATCCCGCGAATTCACAGACGGTTTATGCGGTGCTATGGGCTTCGCGTCGACCGCCGTGGACGACAGGTGGGTCCTATGGCGCTCCGGGCAGTGGTCTCTACGAGTCTATCGACGGCGGAACTACCTGGCAGGAATTGACCAAGGGCCTGCCCTCAGGCAAAGACCTTGGACGCATTGGTCTGGCGATCGCTCCCAGCGACTCCAGCCGCATGTATGCGTTGGTGCAGTCCGGGAAAATGGGGGGTGTCTACCGCTCCGACGATGCCGGTCACAGCTGGCAACGGGTGAACTCCGAAGAGCGCGTGTATGGGCGAGGCGATGATTTTGCCTGCGTCCGCGTTCACCCGAAAGATCGGAATACGATCTTCATCGCAAACACTTCTACTTACCGCTCAAACGACGGTGGCGCCACGTTCACGGCGATCAAAGGGGCGCCTGGAGGCGACGACTATCACACCGTCTGGATCAATCCGGAAGATCCGCAGATCATCGCCTTGGCCAGCGACCAGGGCGCGACCCTTAGCGTGAACGGCGGTGAGACCTGGAGTTCCTGGTACAACCAGCCCACAGCCCAGTTCTATCATGTGATCACCGACAACCAGTTCCCCTACTGGGTCTACGGCGGGCAGCAGGAGAGCGGCAGCGCGGGCATCGCCAGCCGCAGCGATTTCGGCGAGATCACGTTTCGGGAGTGGAATCCCGTTGGCGTGGAGGAGTACGGCTATGTAGCGCCCGACCCTCTCGACCCGAATATCATCTACGGGGGCAAGGCGACCAAGTTCAACCGCATCACTGGGCAGACTCAGGACGTCTCCCCAGTCGTGCTGCGCACCGGCAAGTACCGCTTCAATCGGACCGCGCCCTTGATTTTTTCACCGGTTGACCCGCACACGCTCTATCTCGGTTCCAACGTCCTGTTCAAGACCACCGATGGAGGGAACAGCTGGCAGATCGTCAGCCCTGACCTGACCCGTGAGGATCCCGGCGTTCCCGTGACATTGGGGCCTTTCGTGGATGACGACAAGGCGAAAGGGAAGCATCGCGGCGTGATTTACTCGCTGGCTCCCTCGCCGGTGGATCGCAATTTGATCTGGGCTGGGACGGATGACGGGCTGATCCACGTGACGCACGACGGCGGCAAGATCTGGCAGAACGTGACTCCGGCCGAACTCACTTCGTGGAGCAAGGTGGCACAGCTGGATGCCTCACACCACGACTCGAATACCGTCTACGCAGCGGTTACCCGGTTCCGGCTGGATAACCTCCATCCGTATATCTATCGCACCCACGATGGCGGAAAGAGTTGGCAGAAAATCGTCAGCGGAATTGGCGATAACGAGCCGGTCAATACCGTTCGCGAGGACCCTGAACGCAAGGGCCTGTTGTTTGCCGGCACCGAACGTACCGTATACGTGTCATTCGACGATGGCGACCACTGGCAGTCCCTGCGGCTGAACCTGCCCGCGACGTCCATCCGCGATCTGGTGGTTCATCAGGATGACATCGTGATCGGTACCCACGGCCGCTCGTTCTGGATTCTCGACAACATCACACCACTCCGCCAACTGACCGAGCAGATCGGCACGTCCGAAGCGCATCTTTTCGCTCCCCAACTCACATACCGGGTCCGCCGCAACAATAATCCGGATACGCCCTTGCCCCCGGAGATTCCGGCCGGGCAGAATCCACCCGACGGAGCCATGCTCGACTATTGGCTGAAGTCCCAGCCGTCGGGCGCTGTGACTCTGGAAGTCTTCGATTCTTCCGGCGAGTCGGTTCGCCGCTTTTCAAGCAACGACAAGCCCACAGCGGTCGACGAAAAAGAGTTGAACGTCCCCACCTATTGGATTCGGCCGGAGCGCTCTCTCTCGAGGGAACCCGGTATGCACCGCTTTGGGTGGGATCTCCATTACCCGCCGCCCGACGCTCTCGAGCGCGAATACCCAATTTCAGCGATCTATCGTGATACCCCGCGGTATCCGCTCGGTCCTGCTGTCGTGCCGGGCGTATATACGGTCAGGCTGACGGCCAGCGGCAAGAGCTATAGTCAACCGCTCACCATTCGGATGGATCCGCGCGTCAAGACATCTCAGAAGGATCTGATTGCTCAATTCACGCTGGAAACCGGCATTACCGACGCCATGCACCGTGACTTCGTTGCGTTGACCCAGGTGCGGGACCTGCGCGCGCGACTGAAGAGCCTGAAGGGGTCGAACGCTGCGAATGTCTTACCGCTTGTGGAGGAACTCGAGAAGAACGCAGCCGATCTCGAAGGCACAGAGGGTGGGTATGGGACCACATTTCTCAGCGGCCCGGCCGGCAACAGTCTGGCGCGTCTGAACAGCGCCTTGACCAACCTGCTTGCGACCGTCGATTCAGCTGATTCCGCACCGACCACGCAGGCAGTCGAAATGTTCGGGGACGTCCAGCTCGCGCTTGACCAACAATTGGGCCGCTGGAAGGAAGTTCAAACAAAGGACATCCCCGCACTAAACGAAGTGCTCAAGCGAGCGGGGATGCCTGCCCTTGATTTGAAGCAGAGCGAGTCGCCGCCGGTCTCAAGTCGGTAGATTCTGCCGACGAATCCGAAGTCAGGCTGGTTTCTTCTCGTGCTTGCGCAGGATCGCGTAGGTCGCGTCTTCAATCTTCGCGAGCACGCCCTCGGCCCTTGCCTGCGACCGCCGTTCCTGCGCTTGTTGGGATGGTTGGGTGGCGACCGTTCTAAGCGTGGCTTTGCCGTGTGGATCAGACATGATCTCCTCAGCTGAAAAAGTGCGGGGTACCAACGCGCTTCATCAACCGGGCCCATTGTCGCAAGGCGTTCCGATTTCAGAAATTGCTGCTTTTGATACCTCGGGAAGTCCGCAAGGCTCTAAGGCCGGAGTTTGCGCTCGTCCAGGTAGCGCTGCACTGCGTCCTGCCAGGAGGGCAAGACGATGCCATACGGGTGCAGGCTGGCGGAGGACAGCACCGAATACGGCGGACGCTTCGCGGGGCGTACAAATTTGTCGCTGGTCGTCGCTAGTATCCGGGTGGTGAGGCCCGAAGCGCGAATCACCTCGGAAGCAAAATCGAACCACGTGCAATCGCCGCCATTCGTTGCGTGCACAATGCCTGCCGCTTCAGCCCGGCACAGTTGGATGATGCTGCGGGCAAGATCCACCGTGTAGGTCGGGCA
>Ga0307479_10003250_pt1 | contig 14788 bp, 8 predicted proteins | sample atmos_gasesECM4C_FD_203743 | JGI IMG/M metagenome (GOLD analysis project Ga0307479, IMG submission 203743) | Hardwood forest soil microbial communities from Morgan-Monroe State Forest, Indiana, United States - atmos_gasesECM4C_515 | ecosystem: Environmental > Terrestrial > Soil > Temperate...
CCGGGCGGCGGTTAGCGGAACTTGTAGTCGGGGACAAGGTTGTCCGTCGAAGCCGTCGTGCTCGTTGACATCTGCACAGGCAGAATATCTTGTGCTGCTATTTTTTTTCGCTCGGCGTGGCACAAACAGTCTCGTCTGTGATAGCTGAGCTGCTATCGGGGACCTCGGCAAGCCTTCGGCACATTCCCGATCTCATCCTGAATTCCCGAGCCGAGGAACCACCACGACCCACACGTTTGAGCGGCTATCGGTAGGAGGCTAAATGCCGCAGGGCTAGCGCGGACTGCGCCCTGCGCTACGGGTGATGCTGGAAAGAGGTTTAGCCTTGCGTATCGCAAGCGAAGCTCCGCCTGTTTTGCCATGAAATGTGCACTAAAATCGAGACTCAGCGCTTTTTGTGACGAAGGAGCATTTTGGATGTCTCGCAAGCTGCCTATCGTGGCGGTTCTTGTCATCGGACTGCAGATCTGCGAGATCCTTTTTTTGGGGACATCGCGGGCCGGCTCGATGCTTACGAACGTCCTGCAGCTGGTTGCATGTGTCATCGGGAGCACCATGGCGTTCGGCGCCTCGCTGCGCGGACGCGGGCTGGCTCGGCCCTTTTGGCGATTGATCGGCCTGGGATTGGCGATGTGGGGAGTTGCCAACCTGGGCTGGATGTATTACGAAAATTGGCTGCACGCGCCGGTCCCCGCCCTCTCTACCCTGCGCGTCCTGTTTGATTCGCAAGGCGTATTCTTTGCGATTGCTTTGTTTCTGGATAAAGAGAAAGACTCCCCGAGTTTCGACGCGGAAACAGTGCTCGATTCCCTCCAGGTGGCCATCGTATTTTTCTCTGCCTTTTTTGGGCTGTACTACGTGCAGTTGCTGAGCGGGGTCAGCGGACCCGACCACGACCTGTTCATGGCCTGGATCTATCAGCTCATCAATGTGGCCTTAACCCTAGCTGCCGCAATTGCGACGCTGGGCGTGCACACCAAGCGGCTGCGGACACTCTACGGCGGGATGACCGCGTTCCTGCTGATCAACGCGATTTCGTCGGGTATCGCGGACTACATGCAGACAGTCCATAACGTGCCCACCGGCACGTGGTACGACCTCGGATGGTCCGTGCCATTTCTAGCGTGCGCGATCTGGGCAGCGCGGTGGCAAGAGCCATCTGAGTCCGTTGAGTCTGCTGATATTGCTCAGAAGACGACTCGCCCCGGAGCCAAAACACTTGGTACGCTGGCACTCAAGAACGTGACGATGGCGCTTGCTCCCTTAATCGTGCTGGTCGTGGTTGCGCAGCTTGGAGCGGAGTGGCGCTGGACAGGCTTCCTGCTTCTCGGCACATCCATTCTCTGCTACGCCATGCGCTTGGGCGTGAGCCAATACCGCGAGGCAAAGGCCGCCGAATTGGTGCAACGCGATACCCTCGCCATGGACTCCGCGATGGATGGAATGGCCATCGTATCGCCACAGGGAAAATACACCTATGTTAATGCCGCCTTCGCAAGAATGATGGGTCATGCCAAACCTGAGAACATGGTCGGCAAGCCTTGGACCGCGATGCACGCGGCGATGGACGTAAGATCCGTCGAACACGAAATCCGCGACGCCTTGAAGCGAGACGGCAAGTGGTTCGGGTCGCTGACTACCCACCGCGACGATCAACCGTTACCCATGGAGATGAGCGTTACCATGCTACCGGACCGCGGCGTCGTGATCGTCGGGCGGGATATCTCCGACTGGTATCGCGCCGAGCAATTTCGCGAAGAGGCGGAAGCGAAATACCGGACGCTGGTCGAACAGGTTGCGGCGATCAGCTACATCGCGGAGCTAGGCAGCGACGGGCAGTGGCTGTACGTGAGTCCACAAGTTGAAACGATGTTTGGGTTCGCTGTGGATGACTGGCTGGCTGGTTCGCGGCAGTGGATGCGGCACGTGCATCTGGACGATCACGGGGTGGTCCATGCAGCTGAAGCAGCAAGCAGGCGTGGAGAGAAATTCCAGGCGGAATACCGGGTCATTCGTCAAGATGGACGCGTGATTTGGGTGAGCGACACGGCGGTCGTGGTTCCCGGGAGCGATTCGCATCCGCTCATGGAAGGAATCATCGTCGATATTACCGAGCGAAAGCAGTTCGAAGCGCAACTCCAGCAAGCGCGGCGAATGGAAGCGGTGGGACGACTTGCCGGCGGTATCGCGCATGACTTCAACAATCTGCTGACGATCATCAAGGGTTACACCGAACTGGCGCTGATGCGCGCGAAGGGGTTGCCCGAGTTGAGGGCCGACGTCGAGCGCATCGAGGATGCATCGGAGCGCGCGTCTGGGCTGGTGCGGCAATTGCTCGCATTCAGCCGGCGGCAGGTTCTACAACCCAAGGTACTCGACCTCAATGGCATCGTGCTAGGACTGGATATATTGCTGCGGCGGCTGATGGACGAAGACATCGAGATGCTCACCCTCGCGGACAAGCCCGTGGGAGCAATCAAGGCCGACCCTGGGCAAATCGAACAGGTCATCATGAACCTGGTCGTGAATGCGCGCGACGCGATGCCGGACGGCGGACGGTTGATTGTGGAGACATCCAACGCGGAGCTTGATGCGGCCTACGCGCGGGATCACGCCATGGTCCGCCCAGGGCACTACGTGATGCTGGCGGTGAGCGATAACGGCACGGGAATGAGCGCGGACACAGTCGCGCACATTTTCGAGCCGTTTTACACCACCAAAGAAAGCGGGCGCGGAACCGGACTCGGCTTGTCTACGGTCTACGGCATCGTCAAGCAGAGCGGTGGATATGTCTGGGTCTACAGCGAGCCGGGCCGCGGGACCACGTTCAAGGTCTATCTGCCGCGCGTCGATGAACCGCTTGAGGCGCTATCGTCGCCGCAGGCGACGATTCCAGATTGCGTGAAAATGGGAACCGAGACGATTCTGCTCGTCGAGGATGAGCCGGATTTGCGGGAGCTCACGCGGACGGTGTTGGCGTCCAAAGGGTATACCGTCGTCGAGGCGCGAAACGCGGAAGAAGCGGAGCGTTTCGCGGAAAGCAACGGTGCCAGGATTCACTTGTTGCTGACGGACGTGATCATGCCCGGAATCAGCGGGCGGGAATTGGCAAAGCGGATTGTGCCACGGCACCCGGCGATGCGCGTGCTGTATATGTCAGGGTATACGTACAACGTCATCGCGCAGGGCGGGACGCTGGAGCGGGGAGTGTCCTTTTTGCAGAAACCGTTTACGCCGAGCGCCCTGGTTGAAAAAGTGCGGGAAGTGTTGGATGCCGTTGCACCAGAGTGCTAGCGCATACGCGCAGGCGGTGAAAACTACGGGCTATACCGGGCACGTGCGGCACTCGTTGGCTTTTCCGCTGAGCGTTGACTCCTTTTCTAATTTTCCCTATTCCGACTTGAGATGGATTGTTTTTCCCGACATTGCGGACTCACGCGCCGCGTCGAGGATTTCAGTTACAACGAGGTTGGTCTCGAGGGAGGATGGGCCTTGGGGCTTCAGTCCATCCAAAACGACCGCTCGCAGGTAAGAGATCGAGTCGTCGACAGGAGCTGGGACTGGCTTGGCGGCGATCAACTCTTCATCGTCTTTTTTGGGCAAGCGCAGTCGGAGATTGTCGCGCTTGACGGTGATGACATAGCCGGTTTCGCCGTAGATTTCCATGTCTTTGCGGTCGAAAGGCCAGTTCCAAGACGCTTGAAAGATCGCCTGGGCCTTGGGATAAGTGACGACGACGGTGGCCTCGTCGTCCACGCGAGGATAGGCGCTAGGCTGGAAATGCTGGGTCACTGCGGTGACCGTGTCGGGACGATGTCCGTCCATGAGCCAGGTCATCAGGTCCGCGCCGTAGCAGCCGAAATCGAATAGCGCGCCGGCGCCATTGAGTTTGGGGTCCGTGAGCCACGCGAAGAACTCTGGCTGAACGTGGATTTTTGCGGGGCCCTGGTGGCCGTCGTGGACCACCACCTTGCGAATTTCGCCTAGAGCGTTCTGGTGGACCAGATCGTAGGCGGCGTGGTTGCTGCGGTACCAGGTCGTCTCATAGTTTACGAGGACGGGGATTTTAGCTTCGCGCGCGGCTCGTTCGATGGCGCGGCCATCTTCGATGCTCACGGCCAGCGGTTTCTCCATCATTACCGGGATGGCGTGTTTCGCGGAGATCTCTACGGCCCGCCGATGGTCGAAGGTGTTGGTGTATACCAGGACTGCCTGAGGGTGTGTTGCCGTAAGCGCTTCATCGAGGTCGGCATGCCAGAGATGTGCTGCCAGCGCGAATTTTGCCGCGTAGCGATCGAAGATTTTGCGGTCTGGCTCGACGATGGCGACGATTTCAATATCGTGACGGTCTTTGACGTGGGTGAAGAATCCGTCGGCATGCCCGTGCGTCAGGCCTGCCACGACGACACGAAGAGGCGCTGTTGGTGCACCGCCGTTGGGCGCGGTAGATTGCGCGTTGATTCCAGGGATCGCAGCCCAGAAAAGCACGATAAGAATTACAAAAAATACGCGACTCAAATCATCCTCCACTGATTCGACGCCCAATGCTAACACCAGCGGGGGCCTTGGGCGACGATCAGGAAGCGATCTGAACCAACTCGGATTTGTTTCCGACTTGAGGACCGCCCGAACTCCATCGAGAAGGATGGGCTGCGCGCCGCTTGAGTCGATTGACCATTGAGCCGATGGTGACAGAAGTTTCGACGAAATGGCCAACCTTTAGAGGACCTGCGATCTTTGCGGTGCGAAGCCAATGCAAGCCGGTGCTAGCTGCACATCCGCATTGCGAGCAGTCCGGCGCGCCTCCAAAGACGCACGGCTCAACGCGCGTTTTGAGGTCGGCGGAAACGTTGACAGACATCTTGGAAAAAAGACAATCGCCAGGGCTGGTGGGCGGATGGACGAAGGCGCGACCCATGCCCGCGTTCATCAGAAGCTTCGGAAACTTCTTGCTGAGCAGCGGCAGTTCGGTGGCGATGAGTTCGCGGTGGTCGGGCGTAAGCATTTCGGCACTCTGTTCGCCGATTTGCGGAGTGTACAGGCTAACCCAGATGCGGTCTGTTTCTGGCCGCTCATTCCAGAATGAAACGTACTCTTCCAGGTAGCCTGCGCGTTCGAGCATCGGACGAGTAATGACCCAGTGAACGTTAACCTTGCGGCCTGCAATATTCTTCAGGATGCGCCCGTAAGTCGCCGGCTTGCGGCGGATGTCGTGATGCTCAGGAAGGCCGTCGATGGACACGGCAACGCGGGTACGCGGGAGGTCCATCCATTCCAGGGGAATTGGAATGACGCCGCTGGTAACCACCATCGTGAAAACGTTCATGGCGCTGAGCGCTGGCAGAATCCGGCTCAATTCGCGATGTCGAACCAATGGCTCGCCGCCCACGAGGGAAACCTGCATGGGCTGATGCTTGCGCACCAGGCTGAGGACGCCATCGACCAGCGCGTCTCCTCGGGAATCGCTGAGTTGGCTAAGCGTTTTTCCGCCGCCGAGGTGCGCGTCGCCGTAAGCGTAACAGCCCGGGCAGCTGAGAGGGCACTCGCGCGTGATCTCGATGGAGAGCATCGGCGATTTCCCGCTCAGAATTTTTCCCCACGCGCCGATTATCTCGCGGGCAGTGAGGCTGGGATTGGGTCTGGGCGTGTTCATGACTGGGTTTGATGCGCAGCCGGCGGCGGGCGATGCATCGTTCCGCGGATTCAATGCATCAGAATTACTTCACGGAGATAGGGTTTTATTAATGCTTGGAGTCGATGCCTTGGTCTCTCTCGACGAGCCAGATTCTCGCAGAACACCGAGTGGGACTACTCGGGCTTGGACGGCGGTGGGTCCGCCGTACCGTCCCCTGGCGCAGAGGGGTCGGTGTTCGATTTGGGCTTGCCGATGGAGGCTACGCTCTCCACGTTGAATTTCTTGTAGTCGGAGTAACGCGTGACCGCGTTGATTTTGAATCCCTTCACAAGCAGCACGCGAACGCCGACGTGAGCTTCTTCGTACGTCGGCAGCCAGACCTCGTTGTTTACGAAGGCCTGCTCGAACGTGAAACTCGTGCCCTTCTGTAGATTCGCAAGCACCCCGCCGGCGATTCTGAAATCACCGAGGAAATAAGCTTCGAGGCGCGCGACGTCATGCGCTTTTTCGTCGATCCAGACGACACCCGCCAGTTCGTGGACCACTCTTTCGACCATCTTGTGGGGCTTGAATTCCGGATTTGGCTCGAAGTCAAAAACGAGCACATCCTGCCCCCGGAAACGCTCACGGCGAGGATTCACAAACTGGGCTGCGCGCAAGAAAACCTCGATGCCGACGTCTTCGTCGCTCTTCTTTTCCTTGCCTTCTTCCTTAGCCTTTGCCTCCTTGGCTTCCTTCTTTTCGTCTTTCTTCTGGATATCCTGAATTTCCTTTTGGGTCTTTTCGTTTTCCTTTTTTTGTTCGTCGTCGTTTAGTGGCTTGCCGTCTTTCTTTGTCAGTGTGGATATTTCATCGCCGTGCAGATAAAAGAACGAATATTCCTTATTCTCGTGCTTGGTGACTTTTCCGGTCTTGTCGTATTCCGTTTCTTCTTCTGCACGAGTGCCGGCGTAGTTTTCCTTGAGCTTGTCAATGGCCTTCTGATTGTCGTCGATCTCTTTGAACAGAGCTTTTAGATCGGGGAGTTGCACCTGCGATTTTTTGGGAAAGTCGAAAACACGCTCGCCAACCGTTGCGTTGACTACGGCGCGCGTCACGGAGATCTCGTATTGATCGTTGCCGCGATGCAACTCGATCTTGTAGGGCAGTTTCAGCCCGCCCTCAGGCCGGTAACCGTCGTACAAAATCTGTTCGTCTATGCCGCCTATTGCCGCAACCTCTTTGACGATCAGGTGCGTCTGAGGATCGAAGTAGATCTCGCGCTTTAGACCTGCCGGCGTGGTGACTTCGATCTGGAGCGCATCCCTGCCCTGGACTTGCGCATGGCCGACGAACGCGATCCCCAGCTTATTCTTCTTGGTATTAACCAGACGCGAATTGTAATACTGCCCCGCCGCCTCGAGTTGTGTGCCCGGCAGGCCAACGAGCGTGCTGATTTCACCCGTGGGCGTCTGGTGCCACGCGGATTTGCCGTTGTAAGCCTCGATCACGCTCTTCTCGCCGACGATGAGTTCGGAATAGTAGCGATTGGGAAGTTTCGTATCGAGCGTGTAGGTCCCCGACTTGCCGTCGGCGGCGTTGGTAATGGTCCCTTCAATGACGACAGTCTGAACTTTGGATAGCGTCTTCGCGCCGCCTTGCGCCTTGACGTATTGGTTGACGATTTTGTCGGCATCCTGCCCACGGGCGGGCATCGCCGCGGTCGCGGCGGCAAGGATGGAGGTCAAGGTAGAAATGAGGACACGAGGTCGCATGTGCTATAGCTAGGAACGTACGACCGCGAGAAAAGTTTCCCGGCGTCGCGAAAAAAGATCGGGGAATCAGAGGGGACGTGTCATTCGTAGCGCAGGGCGATGATGGGGTCAACCCGCGTGGCGCGGCGCGCTGGAAAAAAACACGCCGCCGCCGAGACCAAGATCAGCAGGACGGCGACGCCCGCAAAGGTCAGCGGATCGGTGGCGCTGACGCCATAGAGAAAGCTGTTCAGGAGCCGGGTCAGGGCTAGCCCACCCGCGACACCTAAGGCAACGCCGATCAGAGCGAAGCGCAATCCTTCACCGACGACAATGCGAAATACGTCCTGGGGTTGGGCGCCGAGCGTGATACGAATGCCGATTTCACTGGTGCGCTGCGTAACCGAGTAGGACATGACGCCATAGATGCCGACCGCGGCGAGCAACAATGCCAGGCCCGCGAAAATACCGATGAGCCACGCTCTGAACCGGGGCTCCGCCACGGTGGCGGCCATATTGTCTTCCATGGTGCGCACTTTGACCAGCGGCTGGTTCGGGTCAATTTCGGCAAGCGCGGCGCGCAGCGCGGCGGCCTGTTGGCGGGGATCGCCAGCGGTGCGAAGGACGACCGACAACTGGAACACGGGCAAGAGCTGGTCTCCTTGGTGATACGGCAGATACATTTCCGCCTTGGGATCAAGTCCTAAGCCCTGCGTGACGTCGCCCACCACACCGACAATTTCCATCCAGGGGACCTCTGACTCTGGCGTCGCGCCGATCTGCATGCGTTTACCAAGGGGGTTTGCACCTGGAAAATAAACTCTCGCCATGGTGGCGTTGATCACCACCACGGAAGGGGCTTTCTCTATGTCAGCAGGTGCGATGAACCGGCCTTGCAGCAGTGGGACACCGAGCGTTTCGAAATAGTTTGCGGTGACAGCGCGATAGCCCGCGGCAATATAGTCATGCGGCGTCTTCGGTGGGCGGCCGTAGATGTTGAAATGAATCAGCCCGCCCGTGCCGCTGACAGGAAGCGTGGACGCTGCGCCTACGGAGCGCACGCCCGGGAGTGTTCGCACTCGATCGACGAGGCGGTCGAAAAAAGCGTATCGCTGTTCCGGCTTGGCGTAAGCGCCCTGCGAGATTGGCAGATCCGCGACGAGCAGATGGTCAGGTAGGAATCCGATACTGACATCTTGCATGCGCGAGAAGCTGCGCAGGAGCAGAGCGGCGCCCACGACGAGCAACATCGCGAGCGCAAACTCTGAGGCAATGAGCGCGCCCCGGAGACGCTGATGGCCGGGACCGGGGGTTGAGCCGCGCGAGCCCTCGTTGAGAGTTTCGCGGAGGTCGAGCCTGGTGGCGCGAAGAGCAGGCGCAATACCGAATACTATGCCGGTCACGACCGAGATTGTGATCGTGAATACAAGCACCGAACGGTCGATCCCCACGGTGAAGGCTTGCGGCAAGGTACCAGCGGAAATCTTGAGTAGCGGGCCGAGCGAGGCCCAGGCCAAAAGCAAACCGAAGAGGCCGCCGCCGAGGGAGAGCAGAACGCTTTCCGTTAAGAGTTGGCGGATGAGGCGCGCGCGGCCCGCACCCATCGAGGTGCGAATTGCGACTTCCCGGCCTCGGTGTGCGGCGCGCGCCAGGAGGAGATTGGCGACGTTGGCACAGGCAATCAAGAGAACAAAGCTGACGGCGCCGACGAGGAGAATCAGTGCGGGGCGAACATTCTTGACCACTTGCTCCTGCAAAGGAATAACGTCAGCACCCGTGCCGGTGTTGTAGATGGGGTACTGCTCTTCCAGGCGTTTGGCGATCGCCACCATTTCCGTGTTCGCTTGTTCCCGCGAAACGCCGGATTTGAGGCGTCCGATGGCGAAAATACCAGGGTGCCAGTTGCGATCGTCAGGAAGGGTTTTTGCCCATGGTGTGAACGGAAGATAGACCTCGTCGGCGCGTAAGAACTCGAAGCTTCGAGGGAGCACGCCGATAACGGTATAGGGAACAGAGTCAAGGTCAATGGATTTGCCAAGAATGTCAGGGGTGCTGCCAAAACGGCGCTGCCAGAATCCGAAGCTGATGACAACGGAAGGCGACCCGCCCGCGCGATCCTCATCGGCCCGAAAGGTGCGGCCGAGATGGGCATTCACACCGAGAAGAGGAAAGAGTCCGGCGGTCACCCATCGCGCATTGAGGCGCTCGGGTTCGCCACTGCCGGCGAGGGTGATCGTGGAGCTGCGCATGGCCTCGACGGAGTCGAACGAATGGCTCTGGTCGCGCCAGTCGATATAGTTCTGGTAGGAGACGCTGGGATTGGCGAATTTACTTTTTTCCGCAATGAGCATGATGCGAGAGGAGTCGTGAAACGCCAGCGACCGCAGCAAGATGGCGTTTACGACGCTGAAGATCGCTGTGTTTGCGCCAATGCCAAGCGCCAGCGTTAGGACGGCGATTGCGGTGAACGAAGGGCTTTTCAGCAGGAGGCGGAAAGCATAGCGAAGATCTTGTAGCAGAGTTTCCATGGAGTCTCCCACAGGGACGCAATTCTACCGTCGTTGGACGGCAGCGGCACGGTAAGGTTTCAGGGGGCTCGATACGATTTGCGCTACTTCGCTGCCGGACGGTTGAGGTATTTCTCGTAAAGGGCCTTATGCTTGTTTTCTGTCGAGGTGAGTTGGCCTTTGATGAAGAGGTAGCGGATGTCGGTAGTCAGCTCCAGCGGATCGCCATTGGTAACGATGATGTTGGCAACTTTGCCGGTTTCGAGCGTGCCGATTTGATCGGCCAGGCCGAAGATTTGCGCCGGATACAGCGTCACCGACTTTAGCGCTTCCTCGTAAGGTAGGCCGTAGGCGACAGCGTTCGCGGCTTGCTGGCCCAGGCGGCGTGCGAAAGAGTTGTCGAAGCTGCCGAAGGCAAATCGGACGCGGGCCTCGGCAAGTTCAGCGGGTTGCGTCAACAAGCGGTCGTACGTGTCATCTTCTTCAAGAGGCTCGGTTAGCGTCGGTCCTAGGATCACCGGAATATTCTTGGAGCGCAGCAGCTCCTTCACTTTGTAGGCTTCGGCGCCCCCGGCAAGGATCATCTTGAGTTTTTGCTTGTCGCAGAACTCGACAGCGCTGCGGATGTCGCGGGCACGGTCGGCGAACACGAGAACCGGCAGTTCGCCGCGGACCACCGGCACGAGGGCTTCGAGTTTCAGATCGCGCTGATATTCGGCGGGTCCCCCATGTCCCCAAGCCTGGCCGTAGTGGCGCGCATTCTCCATCCAGTCGGAAAGTTCATCGACGTGCTTGTCGCGTTCCTGTTTGGCTTCGGTGTAAGGTTTCGTTTTCCGGGAGAAAGTGGCGAAATCGAAGGATTGCGTTTCGATTTTTGGCCAATCGAGAACCATAGCGGCGCTCTTTTTAATAAGCATGTCGTTGATGGTCCAACCGGCGAGATGAATGGCGGACGCTTGGCCGCCGAGAAGGTTGGTCGCGCTGCGCGAAGCAAAACCACCGCTGGCAGGCACCGCAAGTACCTCGGTGATTCCGGCGGCGCGCGTGACAGGAATGTGCTCACTGGAAGGCAGCACCGCGTCGGCGGCGACCGCGTCTGGATTGAACATACCGCTTTCGGTAGTGTCCACGGTTGCGCTGACCGCCGGGATTTCGCTCAAGCCCATCTGCGTAACCGGATCGAACAGGCCGGGGTAGACCTGCAAGCCTTTGCCGTCGATCATTTGCGCGCCTGCGGGAACGTCAACATTAGTTCCGACGGCGTCGATTTTTCCGTCACTGATGATGAGAGTGCCATCTTCGATCGGCGCGCCCGCGAGCGTGAAGATTTTGGCGTGGGTTATGGCATAGGTTGTGATGGATGGGGCTTGCGCGGAGGCGGGGCCTGCGGCACAGAATAAAGTTGCGCATAAAACAAGTACCCGAGTGACGAACGCGGTGTTCACAGCGCACCTCTGGAAACGAACACAGCCGGCGCCTTGGGCTTCTCTTCGGGTTTCTTCTCGCCAGGTTTCGGAGCGGCAGCATCCGGCTTTTTCTCCCCGGCTTTCTTTTCCTTTTCGAGGAGCGCCTTTTTTTCTTTTTCGAGGCTGGCACGGTTTGCGACGTCGCGCTCGCGATCGAAATAAATACGGCCATCGATCAACGTTTTCTGGACCACAGCATAGGCACTGAGCGGGTCGTGATTGTAGATGACGAGATCGGCGTCTTTGCCGGCGTCGATTGAACCTACGCGCTTCTCGATACCAAGCTGTATCGCAGGATTGAGGGTGACGAGTTTCAGGGCTTCGTCATGGGAGAGCCCACCGAATTTCATGCTCTTGGCGGCTTCTTGATTGAGGTGCGTGGCTTCTTCGGCGTCGTCGGAGTTGACCGAGACGAGAACGCCGCGGCGCGTCATTAACGCGGCGTTATAGGGGATAGCGTCGAAGGCTTCGACCTTGTAGGCCCACCAATCCGAAAACGTGGAAGCGCCCACTCCGGCCGCGGCTAGCTCATCGGCAACTTTGTAGCCTTCCAGCACGTGCTGGAGGGTGCGGACTTTAAAGCCGAATTCCTTCGCCACTCGAAGGAGCATCAGGATTTCGTCCTCGCGATAGCAATGGGCGTGCACGTAACGCTTGCCTTCCAGGACTTCGACGAGCGGCTCGAGGCGCAGATCGCGGCGCGGCGGTATTAGATTTTTTTCGCCGGCGCTAGTGCGCTTGTTGTAGAGATCCCATGTAGCTTTGTAGTCGCGGGCTTCGGCGAACGCTCCGCGGATGGTTGCTTCCACACCCATACGCGTCGCGGGGTAGCGTGCCGCGGCACCACGTGCACCAAAGTTTGAATGCTTGGGATTTTCGCCGAGGGCGAACTTGATTCCAGGCAGAGCGCCTTCAAACGGAAGCTTTGAGGCCGCTTGACCCCAGCGCAGCTTAATCACCACCGTCTGGCCGCCGATGGGATTGGCGCTGCCGTGGAGGACGTTGGCAACGGTGACGCCACCCGCGAGGTCGCGGTAGATGTCGACATCGTCCGGATTCAGAACATCCGCGATGTTGGCAATCGAAGAAACGGCGATGCTGCCCTCGTTCACGTCACCATCGATGGCGATGTGCGAATGGCAATCAATAATTCCGGGCATGACGAACTGCCCGCCCGCGTCGATTACCTGCACGTCCTTTGGTGCTTTGACCGAAGGACCGACCTCTGCGATCTTGCCGTCCTTGATGAGAATCGAGCCATGCTCGATCTTGCCGTGAGAGACGGTGAGGACGGTTGCGTTTTGAATCAAAATGATCGGGGCGGCGTCGTTGGCCAAGGCCCCCGCATTAGCAGCTGGCGTCCGAGCCGCCGCGAACGCCGAGAGAAACGTCACGATGAAAACGGCCAGCCCACGTGGCGCGTTCATCCCGGCATTCATCGGACGATTCCCTGCGAGTTTGTCGATCCTTCCGAGGCAATAGAGCGCGTCGGCGCTTTCACGCCCGTAAATTCGATGTCGATTCCGACGACGTGAATGTTACCTTTCATCGTGGTGCCATCGAAGGTGCCCGTAAACACCGCGTCCGCCGGTCCATCATCCAGCACGACGTTGATGGTAAACGTGAATTTATCGGTGCTAAGAGAACCGCTGAGAATATTCTGCGTGCCGCGCTTGCTGCTGACCGTCCCGGAAAGGGAGCCGTCGCGAGCCATCGTCAGGTCGGCTGTCGATTCTTCAGTACCTTCGGGCGTGGTATACGAGAGTTTCCATTTCCCGGTCAGGTCGCCTTTGGGCGGGTCCTTGGGCTTTTCCGGCTCATGGATCGTGAATTTGTGGCCATCGACGAAGACATTTTTTATTTTGGTCTTTTCGTCGAACAGATCGCCATCGGCGATGATCAGATTGGCGATCTTCCCGTTTTCGATAGAGCCCAGCCGGTCGGCAACGCCAAAAATTTCCGCGGGAGACAAAGTCAGCGCGCGCAAAGCGAGGTCCGAAGCAAGACCTGCATCGATGGATTTCTTCGCGGCTTTGAGGATATCTTTCGGCGCAGTGATGCCGCCGGAATAAAACGCGAACCTGACCCCTGCTTTAGCCAGCGCCGCGGGCGACGACGGCGCGCGATCGCGGAGACGCAGCGTGCGAAGTGAAGGCACTTCGTCTGGATCGGCATCCTTGTCCGCTTCTGGCCACTTTAGATCGACCAGAACGGGCAGCTTCTTCGCCGCGATTTCATCCGCGACCTCGTAGCTCATCTGCCCCCCGTAAATCGCTCCAGTGACGTGCCAGCGGTCCACGAGTTCGAAAGATCGGCGAATCTGCACGGTGTTATTCGCGGGAATCAGAACCAGGGCGTGATCTTCCAGCGCGTCCGCGAGCGCGGAGTTCGTGCGGTCGTAACGAGGGCGCGCTACGCCGCGTGGATTTTTGTCGTAAATTGTTTCGGCTTTGGTGCTCCAATCCACATCCAGCCAAACCTGGTGAACGTAACCGAGGGTGCCCATCAGCGACCCGGGAAAACTCGTGAAATTGCCCAAAGGCTGCAACGAAACCGGAATCGCGACGGGAGATTTCACAACCATGTCGCCATTGCGCTGGCCCCCAAGGACAAGCACCGCGCCCTGGCCGGGAAAGATGCCACCCGTGTGTGCGGAAACAACGGTGGTGAATCCGGAATCGCGCCAGGTTTCGACCCGTTTGTCGCTAAGGGTCGCTTCACCGGCCGCGTCGCGCCATGGCATCGCGCCAGGACGATCGTCGGGGCCGCGCGATGTCGCCTGCGACTGCGGCTGGCCTTGCTGCGAACGCCCGGCGCTTTCGCCGCCCGTGGACGGAGCGGAAGCCACAAGGCCAATGTCAGTGAACGAGTCAAACAGGCCGGGATAAACCGTCAACCCCTTCCCATCGATGATCCAGGTTTCCTGCGGGAACGTGACATCCTTGCCGACTGCGGTGATCAATCCGTGGGAGACCATCACCGTGCCATTCTCGATGCGCGGACTGGAGACGGGCACAATGGTGGCGCCGCGAATGGCGAACGACAGCGGCTCTCCACCCTGCGCCGCAACCCGAGGCACCGCGGGCGTCAAAAGAAAGAGTGCGCTCAGAACAATTGCAAGCGACAAGCTTCGACCGAAGACCGAATGCATTCTAACTCCTTGGTTTGGGCGGCGCGGAAGGACGCGATCCCGGAACACTCGTTTTGGTAGACGGACGAGGCTAGTGAGAAGTTTCCCAAGAGTCAAGCATGCGGCGACAGGTCTGCGGCGACAGGTCGTTTCTCCACCAGTTTTTGCCGAGCACTTTTTCAGATCGATGCGTTTTGCCTCTGAGGAAGCAATCTTCCTATTGCTTTCCCATATGTTCCATGGCAGCCTAAGTATGGGCATCCCATAGGAGAAGGCGAATGGGCGAAAAATCGGATGTGTGGCAAGGTACCTTGGCA
>Ga0307479_10003251_pt1 | contig 14785 bp, 16 predicted proteins | sample atmos_gasesECM4C_FD_203743 | JGI IMG/M metagenome (GOLD analysis project Ga0307479, IMG submission 203743) | Hardwood forest soil microbial communities from Morgan-Monroe State Forest, Indiana, United States - atmos_gasesECM4C_515 | ecosystem: Environmental > Terrestrial > Soil > Temperate...
TCAGGTCCACCACGGCGGCGCCGGGAGCAAGGCGGACCAGCACGGCGCGCACCACCCCGGCCAGCTCGTCCAGCTGGCCGTAGTCGGTCAGGAAGAAGATCGCCCCAGGGTCACCGGGGCGTCCCCGTCCCACGGTCACGCTGCCGTGACGGAGGGAGCGCTGCTATCCGGCCTGGGTGTAGCGGTCGGCCAGGTACTGGTTGACGTCGTCCTCCCGGAGCCGGAAGGACTTGCCCACCCGCACAGCCGGCAACTCACCGGAGTTGATGAGCCGGTAGACCGTCATGTTGGACACCCTCAACGTGGCCGCGACCTCGCGCACGGTCAGGTAGCGAGCGCTCGTCCCCTCGTTCGAACTCAGTGGAATCACCCCTCTCCGCCCTGAGGCGACTGTACGCCACTGTGGCCAAAGTGGGGAAGGGGGTTCGGGAAATCACCTTCGTCAGCCCGGCTCTGTGCCGATCTGGCGGGAGCGCTCGGCCGCTGCCGCCACCGCCCGGACGAGGTCCTGGCGCAGGCCGGCGGTTTCGAGGACCGACAGGGCCGCCTCGGTGGTGCCCCCGGGCGACGTGACCTGGGCACGGAGGGCGGCGGGATCGGCCCCGGGCTCGGCGAGCAGGCGCCCGGCGCCGGCCACGGTGGCCAGGGCGAGGCGCCGGGACAGCTCGGGGTCGAGTCCCTGCGCCACCCCGGCGGCGGCCATGGCCTCGGCGAGAAGGAAGACGTAGGCGGGCCCCGAGCCGGAGACGGCGGTCACGGCGTCGAGGGCTCCCTCGGAGACCCGGACCACCTGGCCCACGGCGCCGAGGAGCGACTCGGCCCAGGCGAGGTCGTCCTCCCCGGCGTGGGCGCCGGCGGCGATGGCCGTCATGCCGGCGCCGACGAGCGCCGGGGTGTTGGGCATGGCCCGCACCACGGCCACGTGCGGCCCGGCCCAGGACTGCAGCCGTTCGAGCGTCACGCCGGCCATGATCGAGAGCCAGCGAGGAACCTGCACCGCCGCCAGAGCTCGCGCCGCTTCCTTCGCCGACTGGGGCTTCACCGCCAGCACGGCGCCCTCGGCCGCCACCGGCGTGGAAGCCAGCGTGACGCCGGGAAGCGCGCCGGCAAGCTCGGCGCGTCGCGCCTCGTCGACTTCGATCACCGATACAGAGGCGGCCTCCCAGCCCGCCACGCACAGACCGCGCACGAGGGCGGTGCCCATTCGCCCGCCGCCCACCACGACGAGGCGCGGCGTCGTCGGTGGCGACCCGGGACCGGACACTGCCGGGCGACGATAGTGCGCACCGGCGCGGCAACGGCCCGAGGAACCCTGGACGGCAGTTGCACTTCCCCGATCAACGTCCGTCCCAGCCCCTCGGGCCGCGCTGCACCAACTCTACTCCTCGCCGCGCCGCTGTTCATGGGGAACGTCGCCGGCGCCGATAGCGGCCGGCGAAGCCGATGAGCATGGCGGTGGGGAACACGTCGTCGATGTAGGCGAGCGACGAGCCCACGATGCGATCGAGCTCGTCCTCGGTCACGTCCACCACGGCGACCTCGCCGACCAAATAGACGGCGTCCTCCGGCCCGAGCGAGAAGCGGGCCCGATGCAGATCGCCGTTGCGCCGGAGCAGGTACTCGTAGGCCCGCTCGACGTTGGTCTCGGGCGCCGGCATGACCTGTGCCTCGTGGTGCAGCGTGCGCTGACGCATGGTGAGCCAGACCGTCACATAGTCCTTCTCGTCGCCGGTGAGTCGCAGGTACCAGCGCGCCGTCCCGTCGTCGTTCTGGCGGTCGACGGCGACGAGCGCACCACCCTCGGCGAGGCGCGCCGCGGCCCAGGAGTCGACGAGGGCGGCGCACGCCTGGCGTTGCGACGGCGTGGCGACGGGGGCGAGTTCCACTTCGGGGACGAGCCCCTCGTTTACCGGCACTCCACGAGGTTGCCGACGGTGAGCTCCTCGTAGGTGGCGCCCAGCACGGCGGCGGAGCGGGCCCAGGTGTAGCGCCTGGCCCGAAGTACCGCCTCGCTCGCCATGCGCTCGGCGCCGAGCGGGTCATCGAGGACGCGGCTGATCGCCTCGGCGAAGGCGGCGGGGTCGCCGTCGTCGATCAGGTACCCGGTGCGCTCGTGGTCGACCAGGGTGGTGAGGCCACCCACCGCCGTCGCCACCACCGGGGTGCCGCAGGCGGCTGCTTCCAGGGCCACCAAGCCGAAGGACTCGGACCGGCTGGGCACGAGGCACACGTCGGCGGCCCGGTAGAAGGTGGAGAGCAGCTCGTGCGGCTGCGGTTCGACGAAGGAGACCCGGTCTTCGACACCGGCGTCCTCGACCTCTGCTTCGAGCCGCCACCGGTAGGCGTCGGCGTCGGGACCGCTGGGGCCGCCCACGATGACGAGCTGCGCGTCACCGCCCATGGCAGCCAGCGCCCGCACGGCCACTTCGGCACGCTTCAAGGGCTGCAGCCGTCCCACGAAGAGCAGCAGCGGCACGTCGAGAGGCAGGCCGAGGGCGCGCCGAGCCTGGGGCCGGTGACCGGGGCCGAAGAAGGCGTGGTCCACGCCGGGGGCCACCACGCGCAACCGCTCCGCGTCGGCGTGGTAGAGCTCGGACAGCTGGTCTGCTTCCACGGTGCAGGAGGCCAGCACCACGTCGGAGCAGCGCATGATCTCCGCCTCTGCCTCCGCCCGTCGACGCGGCTCCCGGCTGCGCAGCTCCTCGGGGCTGGCCTCGGCCTTGACGCGCGCCAAGGTGTGGAAGGTGGACACGAGCGGCAGTTCGAGCTCGTGCTTGAGGCGGTGCCCGGCCAGGCCCGACAGCCAGTAGTTGGCGTGCAGGGCGTCGAAACCGTCCCCCTCGTCGTCGGCCATGAGGGCTGCCACGTTGTCGGCGAACTCGTCCACCACGGCCGGGAGCGCCTCCTTGGCCATGGGGCCGAGCGGGCCGGCGGGAACATGGTGGAGCCGGAAGCCGGGTTCGACGACCACCGAAGCGGGGAGCTCGGCCGAATACGCCCGGGTGTAGACGTCGCAGTCCACCCCCGCACGGGCGAGCGCCGTGGTGAGCTCTCGCACGTAGACGTTCATTCCCCCGCCGTCGCCGGTGCCCGGCTGTGCCAGCGGGGAGGTGTGCAGGGAGAGCACGGCCAGCCGACGCACGAGCGGTGAGCCTACCGGGGCACCTCCCGGCCATCGCCGTTCTCCTCGGCTGCGCCGTCGGGCTCGTTCTCATGGCGGAACGACAGGTAGATGCGCACGAGGGCCTGCTTCTGGTCCTCGTTCAGGTGGGGGTCGGCCAGGATCTCCCTGGCCAGGTCGGTCTCGCCGTTGCCGGGCTCGAGGATCCCGGCTTGGACGTACAAGGTCTCCGCCGAGATGCGCAGCGCCTTGGCGATCTGCTGGAGGATCTCCGCCGAGGGGCGACGCAGGCCCCGCTCGATCTGGCTCAGGTAGGGGTTGGAGATACCCGCCAGCTCCGACAACCTGCGCAGCGACAGCCGGGCCGTGTTGCGTTGCTCGCGGATGAAGGCGCCGAGGTCGTGCCAACGGTCGGGGAGCTGGCGAGCCAGGACGTCCTCCGATTGGAGCTCAGGTGAGCAGGCCGTCGGGCGAGGCATCGCCCGACTTGTAACGACTCACGATCTCGCCTTGCACGGTGTCGATGCGCTCGTGCAATTCCCTGCGCTGGGTCGAGATGCGCGCCTCCAAGTCCACCAGCTGCTCCGAGATGGACCGCAGACGGGCAGGGTCCATGGTGGGAAGGTCGGCGAGATGGGCGGGGCCGAGCACGGCGTCGACCTCCGCCGTCAGGTCCTCGTCGTCGACGGCCTCCATGTCGGGCGCCATGCGGGCGGGGAGACGCCCGGGGCCGGCCGGACGGGGAGGCCCGCTCCCGATGATGGAGGCGAGGTCCTCCACCACGGCAGCCAGGTCACCATCCTTGGCGGCGCTGCCGCCCAGAATGCTGTGCACCACGTCGATGCGTCCCTGTGCCACGCGCCGGAGATAGGACACCGTCGTCTCGGCCCGGTTCAGCTCATTGCGCATGGCGCGCAGGTCGTCCAGGGAACGGTCCTGGAGACCGTCGAGGTAGCCCGGGGCGAACAGACGGTCGAGCTCGTTCTGCAGCCGGGCCATCGATCGATGCTACCCCCGGCACCGCTCCCGAGCGGAGAGCACGCCGGCGCGCCGCTCGTTCAGCGCACCCAACCTCGCCGATGCGAAGGGGCGTAGCGGCGCACGGCCCGGCCCCGGATCTCGGCCACGGGCACGGCACCGAACTCCCGGCTGTCGGTGCTGGCGCCGGCGTTGTCGCCGCGCAGCTCGACCCATCCGCCGTTGACCTCGGCCGCCCGCTTCACGAGGAGCCTTGGATAGCGGGGGTCGGTCACGGCAACGAGATCGCCGCGTCGCACACGGCGGGTGCGCACCACGAGCAGGCGGTCACCGGGCTCGAGGGTGGGTCGCATGCTGGTGCCCTCCACCACCACCCGGGTGGCCCCCAACGCCCGCAGTGCGGCGGCGCTGAGCACGACGGCCGCCGCCAGCGCGACCGCCAGCACGGTGGTGCGGGTCGCCGGCAACCCCAGGTTCACCGTGCGGGCGCCCTGGATAAGGTGGTCATGACCGAAGATTCCAGCATCGAAGGGAGACCTCCCCCATGCGCATAGCGGACCACCTGCTCGCCGCCCTCGACCGGTTCTCAGCTCCCGTGACGGTGCACGCTCACTGTGACCTGCCCTGCGGCGTGTACGACCCAGCCCAGGCCCGCATCGAGGCGCAGTCGGTGAAGGCCATCCAGGAGCGCTACCAGAACGCCGAGAAGTCGAAGTCGGCTGCCGAGACGGTCGACGACTACCGGGCCCGCTGCCTGAACATCAAGGAGCTGCGGGCCAACCTGGTGAAGGAGCACCTGTGGGTGCTGTGGACCGACTACTTCAAGCCGGAGCACAAGGAGAAGTACCCGCAGCTGCACGACCTGTTCTGGAACGCCACCAAGGAAGCCGGCCTGTCCAAGAAGTCACAGGACCCGGCCCAGGGCCAGAAGCTGCTCGACCTGGTGGGTGAGATCGACACGATCTTCTGGGAGACCAAGAAGTAACGGAGGCCGACGAGGGCGGCGCCCGCTTCGGCGGGACGGCGCCGGCGGCGACGTCGGCGACGGCCCTCAGCCCAGGGCGATGGGCAGGTGCGCGGCGCAGTGGCGCGCCGCGGGACGGTCTTCGAGCGTCTCCGCCGGAAGCCGGTCGCCACACACTTCGCACGTGCCGTACGTGCCGTCCTCGAGCCGGGCCAGGGCGCGTCCGATGTCGTCTATCTCGGATGCCAGGGCGTCGAGGGCGCCGGCACCGAAGAGCTCGGTGGTCGTGTCGTCGTCGTGCACCGAGGACTCACCCTACCGGTGGAGACCTGCGCCCCAGGGGACCGGGGCCGGCCACTCGTAGGATGAGAAGGTGACGAGCGGAGGCGCCCTCACCGAGCTGGTGGGCGACGACTGCCAAGTCCCCTGCGTGGACGGCACCGAGCGCCGCTACGTCAACCTCGACAGCGCCGCCTCGACGGCGGCGCTGCCAGCGGCGGCCCAGGCCGTGGCCGAGTTCCTCCCCACGTACTCGAGCGTGCATCGCGGCGCGGGGTACAAATCGCGGCGCTCGACCGAGGCCTACGAGCGCGCCCGACGCACCGCCCTCGAATTCGCTGGCGGCGGTGTCGGCGACGTGGCCATCATCTGCCGCAACACCACCGAGGCCATCAACCATCTCGCCTACCGGCTCGGCCTCGAACCGGACGACGTCGTGCTCACCACCGTGGTCGAGCACCACGCCAACCTCCTGCCGTGGGGACGGCTGTGCCGGAGGCGCTACGTCGAGTGCGGGGCGGAGGGCACCTTCGACGTCGCCGACGTCGTGGCCGGCTTGCGGACGTCTCCCACGCCACGGGTGCTGGCCGTGACCGGGGCGTCGAACGTCACGGGGTGGATGCCCGACATCGAGGCCATCGCCGAGGCCGCCCACCGCTACGGCGTCCCCGTCGTCCTCGACGCCGCCCAGCTCGCCCCGCATCGGGCCATCCCGCCATGGGTCGACTACGTGGCGTTCAGCGGGCACAAGATGTACGGACCGTTCGGTGCCGGCGCCCTGGTGGGTCCGGCCGAGACGTTCAGACACGGCGACCCGTTCCTGGCCGGCGGAGGTGCCGTCGACCTCGTCGACCTCGACGAGGTGGTGTGGACCGCTCCTCCCGAGCGCGAAGAGGCGGGATCGCCCAACGTGGTCGGAGCGGTGGGCATGGCGGCGGCCATCGAGGGGCTCGGGCGCATCGGGTGGCCGGCCGTCGTGGCGCACGAGCAGCAGCTCGCCCGGCGGCTGCGGCAGGGGCTCGCCGCCATCGACGGCGTGCGGCTGGTCGGGCCGCCGCTCGACACCGCCACCCTCGCCATCGCCACCTTCTCGGTGGAGGGTACGCATCACGCGCTGGTGGCGGCCCGGCTGAGCGCCGAATGGGGAATCGGCGTGCGCCACGGTTGCTTCTGCGCTCATCCCTACATCATCCGGCTGCTCGGCATCGGCGCCGAGGAGATCGAGCGCTACCGGACGGCCCTTCGCGGCGGAGACCACCGGGCCATGCCCGGGGCCGTGCGGGCCAGCTGCGGGATCTCAAGCTCCGCCGAGGACGTGGACAACCTGCTGTCGGCGGTGACGACCATCGCCCGGGCAGCCGCCAACGGCGAGTCGCCCCCCGTCGCCTACGAGCAGGACCCGGCCACGGGCGACTTCTGGCCGGTCGTCGACGCGCCCGGATGGCGCCCCGACGAAAGGGGAACAGGAGCCTCCTGCGCGGTGGGTTGACGGGGGACCACGTGACCGGGACGGCCTCGTGGTCGGTGGGCCCGGGCACGCCTCCCGGACCCACCGGCTTGTGAGCCCCCCTCCCGCGATGGTGACGGAGACGGGAGCAGCCGGCCCGTCGTCGTCGACACCTCCCTATCGGCGTGGCTGCATCCCGCGTTGACCGCCGAGCACCTCGGCGACCGCAGCTTGTTCCCACGTTGGGACGGACCCCTCTCAGCGGCGCCTGGGTACGCAGCCCGATACTGTCGAGGTCGGTGACCCACGAGCGCCTCAGCCCCCTCGACTCCTCCTTCTTGCACGCCGAGGACGCCGTCAGCCACATGCACATCGGCTCGGTGGGAATCTTCGAGGGCCCGCCGCCCCCGTTCGAACGGGCGCTGGCCATGGTGCGAGGCAAGCTGGCCCTCGTTCCTCGCTACCGACAGGTGGCGCGCTTCGTCCCCTTCGACTTGGGACGCCCCGTGTGGGTGGACGACCCGCACTTCACCCTCGACTATCACGTCCGAAACACGGCCTTGCCTGCGCCGGGCGACGACGATCAGCTGCGGGCACTGGTGGGTCGGATCATGGGCCAGCAACTCGACCGGACCAAGCCGCTGTGGGAGATCTGGGTCGTGGAGGGTGTGGCCGGCGGGCGTTGGGCCATGGTGTCGAAGACCCATCACGCTCTGGTCGACGGGGTGTCGGGAACCGAGCTGTTGGCCGTGATCATGGACCTGTCGCCCGAAGGAACCATCCTCGACCCCGACGACTGGGCGCCGCGTCCCGCTCCGGGGCCCGTCGAGCTCATGACCGAAGCTGTCGGTGACCTGCTGCGCAGCCCCTACGAGCAGATCCGCGCCGTGCGCGCCGCCACCCGGGTCCCTCGCCACGCCATTCGCCAGGCAGTCGACGTGGCCCGCGGCGTGATCTCGATGGCCGGGATCGTGCGGCCCACTCCCCTGTCGAGCCTCAACGGTCCACTTGGCCCGCACCGTCGCTACGACTGGGCGGCCACAACGGTGGACGACGTGAAACGCGTCCGCAAAGTGCTCGGGGGCACCTTCAACGACGTGGTGCTCACCGCCATCACGCGGGGCTTTCGCGACCTCCTGCAATCACGGGGCGAGTCCGTCGACCGAGTCGTGCGCACGCTCGTGCCGGTGTCGGTGCGGGTCCGGGCCGACAGCGGGCTGGCGGTGGGCGACGGGACATACGCCAACAAGGTGTCCGCCATGTTCGCCGAGTTGCCGGTGGGCATCGAGGGCCCCGAGGAGCGGCTCCATGCCATCTCGTCACAGATGGAAGGGCTCAAGGAGTCCAAGGAGGCGATGGCCGGAGAGGCGCTCACGTCGCTGAGTGGCTTCGCCCCGCCCATGCTGCTCGCCCTGGGCACGCGACTGGCCACCAGGGTGGGGCAGCGCAACGTGAACACGGTCACCACGAACGTGCCGGGCCCGCAGTTCCCGCTGTACGTATTGGGCCGGCGCATGATCGAGGCGTATCCGTACGTCCCGCTGGCCGGGCAGGTGCGCATCGGCGTGGCCATCTTCTCCTACGACGGGCGGGTGACCTTCGGCGTGACCGGTGACCGCGACACCACCGCCGACCTCGACGTGCTGTCCCGGGGGATCGAGCGCGGCATGGACGAGCTCTTGGAGCGGTGTCACTGACCCAACCTGACAGAGAGCCGGTGCAGGAAACGGTCGCCAAATCGGCCGGGTCGCCGGGTCGCCAGCCCGCGGCGCGGGTGGCGCTCGTGCTGGGGGCGGGAGGCGTGGCGGGGATCGCCTTTCACGCCGGGGTCCTGGCGGCGATGTCCGAGTCGCTCGGGTGGGACCCGCGCCGGGTCGATCTGATCGTCGCCACCTCGGCCGGGTCGATCACCGCTTCCGGGCTCCGGGCCGGATTGAGCGCGGCCGACATCTACGCCCGCACCTGCGACGAAGCGTTGTCTCCTGAGGGCGCCGCCCTCTTGGCCGGATCCGACGCCGTCATGGGGGGGCGCGCCATCCGCCGCCCGGAAGGGCGTCCGCGTCTGGTGCCCGCCGCGCCGGGCGTGGTGTGGGCGGCCGGTCGCCGACCCGGCCGGGTGCGGCCCGGGGCGCTCATCGCGGGGTTGATCCCCGTGGGGCGCATCCCGACCACGGCCATCGCCGAAGGGGTGGACGCCCTCGATGGTGGGGCCTGGCCCGAACGCACCACGTGGATATGCACGGTGCGCCTGCACGACGGCCGGCTGGTGGTGTTCGGCCGGCCCGGCGCGCCCCCGGCCACCATGGGTCAGGCGGTGGCGGCGTCGTGCGCCATTCCTGGGTTCTTCGCCCCGGTCGAGATCGGCGGGGTTCGCTACATCGACGGGGGCGCCCACTCGACCACCAATCTGAGCCAGGTGTCCCGGCTGGGCCTCGACCTGGTGGTGGTGAGTGCTCCCATGGCACGGGCCGGCTCCCGTCCGCAGCTTCTCTTTCCGAAGTTTCCCGCCGCCCTCGGCGCCGTGGGGCGCGAGCTCAACCGTCTGCAGCTCGGCGTCGAGGCGCGCCGGGTGCGCGCCGGTGGCACTCCGGTGGTGGCGTTCTCGCCCACCCCGATGGACCGGTCCGTGATGGGCTTCAATCCCATGGACGAGTCCCGCCGAGCCCCGATCGCCAGCCAGGCCCGCCAGTCGGCGCTGCGACGGCTGGAGCGCCCGGAGCTACGCGACCAGCTGGCGGCGTTGACCGACTGAGCGCGCCCAGCCGCCCGCTCTTCGGCTACTGCGCCTCGGCGGCCACGGTCGTCACGTGGGCCAGGCGGGCCTGGTCCAGCGCCTCGGCGGCAGCCTCGTCGTTGGCCATCTCCGAGTCGAGGTCGGTGTCGGCGTAGGACAGGACCCCCATGTCCTCGAAGGCCTTGGTGATGCGCGGCCCCCATAGCCCGATGTCTTTCAACACCGGCACGATGCGCATGAAGAGCAGGCTCCGGAAGTTGCGCTGCAGCTGGCTGTTGGCCACGTACTCCGTCAATTCCCGCGGCATCTCGAGGCGCTCGAAGATCTCCTCGCCGTTGAACCGATCGCGCATGCGGTAGCAGGCGTCCACGCAGAACTCCTCGCGCTCGTCGCGCTCGGCCTGGGTGAGTTGCGGGTAGTAGTCGCGCAGTGCCAGCCGGCCGAAGGCGACGTGCCGGGCTTCGTCCTGCATCACATAGGCGTTGATGGCTTTCCCCAACGGCTCGGTGGCGGTGTTGCGGATGAACCCGAAGGCGGCCAAGGCCAGGCCCTCGATGAGCACCTGCATGCCGAGGTAGGTCATGTCCCAACGGCTGTCGCTGATGACGTCGTTCAGCAAACTCTCCAGGTTGCGGTTGAGGGGGTACACCAGGTCCAGCTTCTCGTGGAGATACCGGCTGTACACCTCCACGTGCCGGGCCTCGTCGATGACCTGAGTGGCGGCGTAGAACTTGGAGTCGATGTCGGGCACGGTCTGCACGATCTTTGCCGTGCAGATGAGCGCGCCCTGCTCGCCGTGCATGAACTGACTGAAGCGCCACGCCTCGGTGTGGTAGCGCATGGCGCTGCGCTGCTTCTCGTCCATCTTCTCCCACCACTCCGTGCCGGCGATGGGGTTGAGCTCTTCGGGGAGCCCGAGCGGGTTGTCGTGGTCGACGTCCACCGACCAGTCGAGACGGTCCTTGGCGATCCACTGGCGGCGCGTCCCCTTGTCGTAGAGGCGCAGGAGCTGCTCTCGCCCGCCGGTGTAGTCGAAATCGAAGACCGTGGTGGCCGGAGAGTCGACCGACCAGTTGCGCTCGCCAGAGGCGGACAGGCCCACGGCGGCGTCGGCGTCGATGGTCATGTTGCCCTCCTGACGCTCGTGTCCCCCGACAGGGCAACCGTCCGGATCACCCAACGGAGACCCTACGCCTCGGTGGCCACACACACCACAGCGACTTCAGCCCGCCGGGCGCGACGTCGACAACACCTTGGTGTCGGCGCTCGGGAATACCGTGGTCACATCGTGATCGACGATTTCGACCGGGTCTTGGAGGCGGCGGGAGCCGGAGAAGAGTGGGCGGCGGCGGTGCTCTTTCGCGCCTTTCAGCCTCCGCTCCTGCGCTATCTGCGCTGGCAGGAGCCGTCCGTGGCCGACGACGTCGCCGCCGAGACGTGGCTGGCGCTGGCCGGGCAGATCGCCCGATTCGACGGCGACGAAGCGGCCCTGCGCGCCTGGATCTTCGCCGTGGCCCGCAAGCGCCTGGCCGACCACCGCCGGCGCGCCGCAAGGCGCAAGACGGATCCGGTGAGCCCTGAGGAGCTGCTCGACAACCCGGGAGGGCCCGATCCGGCCGAGGTGACCGCCGACTCGCTGTCGGCACAGGAGGCCATCGCCGAGCTCACCGCAGCCTTGAGCCGTGACCAGGCCGAGGTGCTCGTGCTCCGAGTGGTCGGGGGGATGAGCGTGGAAGAAGTGGCCCGGGCCCTGGGCAAACGCCCTGGCACCATCCGGGTCCTCCAGCACCGGGCCCTGCGGCGCCTGGTCCAGCATCCCGCCCTGGCCGACGTCCTGGCCCCGGAGGTGTAACGCCATGGGCCCCTGGAGCGATCTGGAACCTGAGATGCCCAGATACCCCTTGGACGACGGCACCGTGGAGGCCTTGTTGCGCGGCGCCGTCTCCCCCGACGACGCTCCCCCGGAGCTGCGGCATGCCGCCGCTCTGGTGGCATCGGCCAGACGGGGACCGGAAGGGGACGAGCTCCGGGGAGCCGACGCGGCCGTGGCGGGATTCGCCGTAGCGGCGCTGCATGCGGCCGGCACCCCCGACCACCCACGGAGGAGACCAATGCGCAGGAAGTTGATGTCGGCGAGGGTGCTCGCCATCGCCGCCCCGGTGGCGCTGCTCGGTGCTGGGACGGCCGCCGCCGCCGCCGACGCCCTCCCCGCTCCGGCCCAAGCCGCCGCCTCATCGGCGTTGGCACACCTCGACGTATCGGTCCCGAACCCGAACGACAACGGCAACGCCGGGCACGGCGCACCGTTGAACACCTCGAAGGGCAAGGGGCCCGACGCCTCGGCCAACAGCCCGGCCACCTTCGGCCTGTGCACCGCCTTTACGGCCGGTGGGTTGAGCGACCACAGCGTGGCCTACCGGAACTTGTACAACGCGGCCCCGAGCCACGACATCGCTACCTACTGCGCGGGCGTCATCTCCGCCCATCAGTCAAGCGTCAACGGCGGCGCCAACGACAACGGCACGGGGAGCGGGAACCAGCCCAACGGGAACCAGGGCAGCGACAACGCTCCGGACAACGGGACGGGCTCGGCACCCTTCACCACACCCCCGGTCAGCGTGCCTTCCAAGGGCAAGCCGTCGAGTACTCCGCCATCGGGCGTGCCGTCCTCGCGCCCGTAGCAACCGCCCGGCCGGCTGCGTCCGGCTGGCGTCAGAAGAACGCGTGCAGGACGGCGCCCTAGGATCCGTCGGCCGTGCCGCCTCCCGATGTGACCGTGGTGGGGTCGGGCCCGAACGGGCTCGCCGCCGCCATCACCCTGGCACGCGCCGGGCTCAAGGTCGAAGTGATCGAAGGCGCCGACACCCCGGGAGGCGGATGTCGAACCGAGGAGCGGACCCTTCCGGGGTTCCTCCACGACGTGTGCTCGGCGGTCCACCCGCTGCTTGCCGTGTCGCCGTTCTTCGCCTCGCTCGACCTGGGGGCGTTGGGCGTGGAGCTCAGGCAGCCCGACGTCGCCTTCGCCCATCCCCTGCCCGGTGGACGCGCTGTGGCCGTCACCGGATCGGTCGAGCAGACCGCCGCTTTTCTGGGATCTGACGGGGCGCGATATCGGCGCATGCTGGCTCCCGTCGTGCGGGACGTGGAGCGGATCCTCGACACGGTGCTCGAGCCGCTCCGACGGCTCCCGTCACACCCCCTCGCCCTGGCGCGCTTCGGTCTGCTGGGCCTGCTTCCTGCTCGCGCCCTCGCGTACGACATGCGCGGTGACGAGGCCAAGGCGCTGCTGGCCGGGGCCGCTGCCCACTCGATGCGGCCGCTGTCAGCCCCTCTCACAGGGTCGTTCGCGCTGCTCTTCACCGCCGTCGCCCACGCCGCCGGGTGGCCCTTGCCCGCCGGCGGGAGCGGGCGCATCGTCGAGGCGTTGGTGTCCGAGCTCGAGGCGGCCGGCGGACGCGTGGAGACGGGACGTTGGGTGGCCGAGCTCGGCGAAGTCGCGCCGGCGCGGGCCACGTTGCTCGACGTGTCACCCGACCAGGTGCTCTCGCTCGGTGGGGATCGCCTGCCGAGCCGGTACCGGCGCGCTCTCGAGCGCTTCCGCTACGGCCCCGGTGTGTGCAAGGTCGACTGGGCACTCGACGGGCCCGTGCCGTGGGAGGCGGAAACCTGCAGAGCGGCGGGGACAATCCATCTCGGCGGCACCGTCGAGGAGGTGGCCACAAGCGAGCGGGAGGTGAACGCCGGGAGCCATCCCGAGCGTCCCTTCTGCATCTTGGCCCAGCCCGGCGTCGTCGACCCGGGCCGGGCACCGACGGGCAAGCACACCTTGTGGGGCTACTGCCACGTCCCCGCCGGCTCCACCGTGGACATGACGGCGCGCATCGAGGACCAGATCGAGCGCTTCGCCCCGGGGTTCAAAGACCGCGTGCTCGCCCGCGTGACCAAGACGGCTGCCGACATCCAGCGTGACAACCCCAACTACGTGGGCGGGGACATCAACGGCGGTGCTGCCACGCTCCGCCAGACACTGTTCCGCCCGACGGTCAGCTGGAACCCCTATCGGACCCCGGTCGAAGGGCTGTACCTGTGCTCAGCATCTACACCGCCCGGTGGTGGCGTCCACGGGATGTGCGGGCAGTTGGCGGCGCGCACCGTGCTGCGTGATCTCGGCGTGCCGCCTGCCTGAAGGCCACCCCGGCGCATTCGGGCAAGGGGGGCTGGAGATGGTGTCCAGCCAGGCGGCCGGGGTGCCTGCCCCCCATCGGGACACTTGTCTTCACCCTTCCTGCGAGGAGGTCGGACCGGTACCGTGGAGACGCAGCAAGCCGAAAGGCGGAGGGAGCTGCCATGCGTATCGAATCCGCTGTCACGTCGATCTCCTGGATCCCCTCGGAAGCCATCACGGGACTGGCCATGAAGCTGCCCTTCGAGAAGGGCGTGGCGCACTACGACGAGCCGCCTCCCGACGTCGTGGAAGACCTCGACGAGCTGCGCCGGGCAGACCGCTTCCGGTTCGCCAACGAGCTGCGCGGGTGGATCGACGTGGAGGGTGGACGAGTCGTCGGCTATGGCCAGTCTGGTGGCGGCCATATCGGCTCCACCACCTTGAAGGTCGGGAGCCGTCAGGCCACCTTCGCGGCGGTGGCCCTGCCCGACCTGCAACCGGACCCCGTCGTCACCGACACCGAGGTCACCTTCATCCAGACCTGTGGCGGCCGTACGGGAGTCCCGGCACCCCGTCGGGTTCGGCGGGCGCCGTATCTGCAGTTCTCCGCCCCGCTCGCCTGGACGACGCTGTCGCTCACCATCTCGGCCGACGGCTCGAGCCGCCACGAGCTCACCGGGGCCAGCCCCTTCCCCCGTCACTGGGTGTACGACGCCCAGGGCAAGCTCTCGGCAAAGAGCGGCCTCATCGACTTCTCCACGTGGTTCCGCCGGGCCTTCGGCAAGCACAGCCCCTGGGGCGACCAGGATTCGCCGGCCCTGGCCACCGAAGTCGAGACGGCGCTCGAGCGCCAGCTGTCTGTTCAGCTCATGCACGGCAACGCCAAGCCGCAGGTGCGCAAGGTGAAAGCCGGCACCGTCCTCACCGAGCAGGGCGCACCGGGAGACGAGCTCTTCCTCGTGCTCGACGGTGTGGTGCGCATCGAAGTCGACGGTGAGCGCATCGCCGAGTACGGCCCCGGCTCGCTACACGGTGAGCGAGCCGTGCTCGAAGGCGGCAAGCGCACCTCGACCTTGTCCGCCGTGACCGCCTGCACG
>Ga0307479_10003252_pt1 | contig 14784 bp, 16 predicted proteins | sample atmos_gasesECM4C_FD_203743 | JGI IMG/M metagenome (GOLD analysis project Ga0307479, IMG submission 203743) | Hardwood forest soil microbial communities from Morgan-Monroe State Forest, Indiana, United States - atmos_gasesECM4C_515 | ecosystem: Environmental > Terrestrial > Soil > Temperate...
GGCGGCCGCCGCGACGTCCTTGGCGCGCCCGATCATCGGGTGATGCTCCGGCCACGCGTAATCGATCAGCACCTCGAGCGTGGTGTTGAAGAGTTCGGCTGCGATCACGACGGCAAAGCAGAGGACGAGGCCGACGAACTCGATCGCCGAAAAGTGAAGCAGCAACGCTCCGACCAGCACGACCGCCGCCGCGATGAAGTGCACGCGCAGGTTCGCCTGTGTCGAGAGCGCCCAGGCGATACCGCGGCCGGCGTGACGAAAGCTGTAGAGCGTCCGCCGCAGATCGACCCGCCGCGCCCGGCTGGGGCTGCCAATCCGTTCCGCCTCGAACTCAGCATCTGATCGTGGCGTCATGGTGCGGTCTTGAGGATCCGAGTCGTGAGCGCGGTCATCGCGGTTTCCTCGTCCGGTTCGGCATGGTCATAGCCAAGCAGATGCAGGAAGCCGTGCACTGCGAGCAGGCGCACCTCGTCATTCACCGGGTGATGCGCGTCGCGTGCCTGCCGGCGGGCGCGGGGCAAGGAGATCACGATGTCACCCAACCAGTGCTCGGTCCCCGGAGGCGCCTGGAAGCGCTGATCGACGGGCTCTTCTTGCGCCGCGAACGCGAGCACGTCGGTTGGCTCGTCGAGTCCCCGGTAGCGTCGGTTGTATTCCTGGAGATGCGCATCACCCGTGAGCGTCAGCACCGTCACCGTCTCGTCGGGCACCTCGAGTATGCGTGCGCCGGCTTGCAAGACCTTCTCGAGCCCATCCAGATCCACGCCGGCGGCCAGCGATGCCGGACCCCAACGGCTCATCTGGATGAGCACGCGAGTATCGTAACCGGGCTGCGGGTCGGTTACGCGGTCGGCTTCCGGGAGTCGCTGTCGCTCCGACCCGCCAGGTAGCGGATCCCGATCAGCCCGCCGGCCAGCAACACCCAGACCAGCAGGATCCAATCCTGCGGAACCTCTGACCGCCGGCCGAGGTCGGCGGCGAGCGCGTCGGTCAGGATGAAGGCTCCGATCAGAAGCAGGCCGCCACCTTCCATCCGGGTGCGCGTCTTGCCGGGGTCCTCGCCGCGGCGAAGGAACTTGGGAACCCGGCCGAAGCCGATCATCGAGATCGCGGGGATGATTACGGCAGCCGCCGCCACGTAGGCAAGCACGATAACCGAGCCCGAAAGCAGCACTGCATACATATCGCAATCGGGCGGCCAACATTGCGCCGGCGTTTTCCCCTCCCCCGCGGGTTGGGGGAGGGCAGGGTGGGGGCCTCTAGGACGTACTCGGGCGCGGCCTTGCTGCCGGTCTAGGCAATGGGATCGTCTTGTCCTCGGCGTCCAGGGTGCCGTCATGGCCGCCGCCGGTGGTATCGACCGCCTCACCCGCCTTCGCCGTCTCCTGCTGCACCGCCGCGGGGTACTCGATCCGCGCGTGGTAGATGCTGACCACCATGTTCGACATCGCCTCCTCCACCAGGTGAAGGTCACGGAAGGAGAGGTCACACTCGTCGAGCTGACCGTCGCGAATGAAGCCCTGGATCATCCGGTGCACGTGGTCGCGGATCCCTTCGGTGCTGCGATCCTTCAGCGTGCGCGCCGAGGCCTCGATGGTGTCGGCGATCATGACGATGGCGGCCTCCTTCGATCGCGGACGCGGACCCGGATAGCGGAAGTCGTCCTCGCGGACATCGAGTCCCTGCTCGAGCGCCTGGCGATAAAAATATCGCTTCACCGTCGTGCCCTGATGCTGCTGCACGATTTCGCGGATCGCTGTGGGGAAGTGGTACTGCTTGAGCAGCTCGACGCCTTCGGTCACGTGCGCGTTGAGGATGTCGGAGCTCGTCGTCGGCGAGAGGTTCTCGTGGATGTTGCCGATGTCAGCCTGGTTCTCGACGAAGAAGTGCGGCCGGCGGATCTTGCCGATGTCGTGGAAATAGCAGCCGACGCGCGCCAGCACCGGGTTGGCGCCGACCGCCTCGGCCGCCGTCTCCGCCAGGTTGGCGGCGACGATCGAGTGGTTGTAGGTGCCGGGCGCGCTGACCATCAGCCGCTTCAGCAGCGGGTTGTTGGGCGTCATCAACTCGAGCAGTTTCATGGGCGTGATGACTCGCGTGATCTCTCCGAGGAACGGCAGCAGTCCGGCCGCGATCAGGGCCGAGACCAGGCCGTTGACCAGCGCGAGCGTGCCGATCGCCAGGATCTCGTCGAGCGACTGGTGACGCTCGATCAGGGAGAGCGAGACCAGTGTTACGAACTGGGCCGCGGCCACCAGGATGCCGGCGGTCACCCACTGCCCGAGCCGCTCGAGGCGGTGCACGTAGATCGACCCGATGGCGCCCCCGAGGAAGCCGACGAGCGTCAGCGGCAGGACATTGTCCGCGATGATGCCGGTCAGCAAGCCCACGGCGAGCGCGACGATGATGCCCAGCCCGGTGTCCATCAAGGCAGCGACCAGCATCGACACCGCCGCCATCGGCACCATGTACTGCGCGTTGGGATTGAGTGGCACCACCACCTTGGCCACCACCAGCAGCACCAGCATCAGCCCCCCGAGGGTGGCGAGCTGTCGTGGATCGCGCAGAATCGCGGGGCGGAACTGCCCGAGGTAGCCCAGCGCGACCGCGAACAGGATGATGACCAGCATGAAAACGGCCAGGATGCGAGCCCAATCGGTCGTGGGTGCCAGCAGGCCGACTGCCTGTGCCTCTTCCAGCTGGAAGGGCGTGACCTGGTCGCCGTAGCGGATGATGGTCTGGCCCTGGCCGATCGTCACGAAGACTGCCGGGATGGCGTCTCGCGCCTGCTGCTGTTTCAACTCGGTTTCGGCCTGCAGGTAGTTCACCTTGAGATGGGCGCGAACCAGCGTCGCCACCGTCGACGTTCCGGTGGCGTCAAGGTGAAGCGCCGTGGCTCGGGTCTGGGCCGAGTCGCGAGCGCTGTTCAGGGTGTCCGCTTTGATGCCGTTGCTTTCCAGCTGCTGCAGGATGTCGCCCGCACTCTTGAAGATCGTGGCCACCGTCCCCTCATCTGCCTGGAGCAGATACTGCCGCTGCGCATCACTCAGCTGCGGTTCCAGCAGGCTCAGCGAGGCCGACCGGTCAGGCCCGGAGCTCGACGATGCACGAAGATCGGCAACTTTGGTCGCGAGTGAATCGATCGCTTGTCGCTGCTGGCTGCTGACCGATCCGTCGAACTGGTCGGGAACTTGCGCCGCCGCAGCGGTGCGCGCCTCCTCGCGTCTCGTCTGGCTCTCGTAGCGGACTGAGCGTTGGGAGACCACGTCCTGGCTGGACACGTCGCCGGCGTGAAGGTTGAGCCGGTTGGGCAGGAAGTTCTGGGCAACTACGAGCGCGGTGGCGAGCGCCAGCACCAGCGTGATGGCCGCCGAGCGCACATAGGGCGGCCAGCGCCGACCCGTTCCGAGGTGTCCCAGCCGGAGATCGCGCGCGAAGAGGCGCCCGCGCCGGCGGAGTTGATCGATCGCTGAGGAGCCGCGCTGCCTCATTTGTTCACCAGGATCGCCTCGGCCTTTCGGCGGGTCGGATTACGTGGTGCGAGCCCGCCGTTTGCGTGCCGCGGCGATCTTCTTTTTGCGCTTTACGCTGGGCTTTTCGTAGTGCTCACGCCGGCGGACTTCCGAGAGGACACCGTTCTGCTTGATCTTCTTGTTGAAGCGGCGAAGGGCGCTCTCAAAGGTCTCGTTCTCGCGAACTTTGATCTCCGACAACTGGATTGCACCCCCTCTGCCTGGAGCCCATGTTGCGCAGAAGTATAGCCGCGCTCAAGTTTAGGCGTCAACACAAACGCGGCTTCTCCCGGTCGCCGCGGAGTAACGTGCCACGGACGGTGACGTCGCGCTACTTGACCGCCCTGGCACGAGCCGGTCACAGCCGCCAGCCGCCGTCGATGGCGGGCTCTTATCCGGCGTTCATTCTTCCAGAGGACCCGATCCTCGAGGAGGCCCAGCGTAATGTTCACGATCCTGACCACGTGGATCAGCGAACGGATCATCACCGTCACCGCGGTCAGTGTGCTGACCGTCGCCGCTGTCCCGACGACCCTGATCATCGTTTCGCACGACGACCACAACACGATCGCCGTGATCCAGCCGGCCGACGAGCACTCGAAAGTCGTGCTGGTCAGCGCCGTCAAGAAAGCCGGTGATGACCTGATCACCAGGCTGAACACCAGCGAGTCCTCGTGCACGACGCAGGTGACGCAGGCCGTATCGACCTCGACGGTCTCCGCCAAACTTCAGCCCCAGCTGACGAAGGCCAAGTCGGAGATCCACAGCAGCGTCGCGCCGATCGTCGCTGCCATCAAGAGCGACGAGAACCGCTTCGCCGACCTCAAGTTCGTGACCCCGCAGGACGAAGAGAACGAGCTCGCCGAGCTCAACACGATCGCGATCATCGCCCTTGGCGATGGCCACTCGACGGGCACCATCACGGTGACCTGCCAGACCGTGCTGATCACGATCACGGAGACGATTCAGATCACAGTCAGCCAGCAGACGCCGCCGCCCTGCAAAACCGAGGCCGACGCCGACTAGCGACTGATTATCCTGATGGGCGGGAGTTCGGCTCCCGCCCTTTTTATTTGGACGAGCCTGCCGCCAAGGACCTGTTCCCGAGTACCTTCAGTCGGGTCGCTCACGCCTATAAGCGACGCCTCGACGAAGTCATGGCACGCGGCGAAGCCCGTGGCCGGATCGCCGTGATCGAGTGGGTCCATCCCCTACCGGGACAGCGGATCCTCGACCTGGCCTGCGGTCCCGGAACGCTCACCTACCCGATCGCACAGTCCGTCTCACCTGGCGGTGAGGTTGTCGGGATCGATCTGGCCACAGGGATGATCGAGCTAGCCCGGCGCGACGCTCCGCCCGGCCTCCCGGTGCGCTTCGAGCTGATGGACATGGAGGACCTTCGTTTTCCCGATCGCAGCTTCGATGCCGCGGTCTCCGGGCACGGCCTCCAGTTTGTGCCCGATCTCCGACGGGCGCTGGCGGAGACGAGGCGTGTCCTCAAGCCGGGTGCACGGATGGCAGCGAGCGTGCCCGTCGATCCATTGCAGCCGAGCGAGGCGCAAGTCATCCTCGAGCGTGCGGTTGGCGGCGCGCTGCCCCCGGCGCCGAAGGCGCGCGACCAGTTCGCCACCCGACGCATCGTCGAGGATGAAGAGGCCTTCGCCACCGCGGCGAGGCAGGCTGGCTTCGGAGCGGCCGATGTCGTGCGCTACGAGGAATCGACCAGTTGGGCCAGTCCGAAGAACTTCATCGACATGTCGGCCGGCTGGTGGTCGATGGCGATCCGGCTCGAGCGCCTCACCCCCGGCGAAAGAGCCGCGTTGCTCGAGCGCGCGACCCGGGCGATCGAGGCGGAGCTAGGGACAGGTCCGCTTCAAATCGCCGGCGCGACCAACGTGCTGCAAGCGATCGCCTGAGCGACTACCAGAGGGCGCCGTCGCCAAGCAGGATGTAGAGGATCGGCCCAATACCCCACACGATGCAGACGATGGCCCAGAGCAACTTTTGGCCTCCAGTCAAATCGCGGCGCCCCAGGATATTGATCAGCGCCAGCAGGTACGCGAGCGGATGAAGGAATGCCGAAATCAGGATTTCGAGCAGAAGCTTCATGTCGAAATGGTACCGACGGCGAGCACTCGGAGACTCTCCGGCGTGAGTGGCGCCCCGTCCCAATCTCCGTAGAGTTCGACGCGGTCAAAGCCCGCGGCGCCGAGCATCGTCTTCACGGCTGCACCGCTGTAAAGGCGGACCGCATGGACGCTAATGTCCTCTCCCGTGGTGGAGCTCACCGTCCGCTCCACCACCATTCGACGGGTCAGCACGTCCAATGATCGGCGCTCCATGACCGCCGTCTGGCCGACGGTGAACCATTCGCGCTCCTGGAAATTGCCCATGATCCGCTCGCCATTGATCAGCTCGAGGAGAAACCGGCCACCGGGCGCGAGCATCGACGCCGCGGCGAGTACCGCGCGGTGATCATCCGCCTCATCCTCGAAGTAGCCGAGACTGGTGAAGAGGTTGAGCACCACATCGAAAGTCTCGCCGGGCAATGCCTCTCGCATGTCGCCCGCGAGCCAGCGAACCCGGACGCCGCTCGCCTCCGCCCGCTCTTTTGCCACTCCCAGCATGTACGGGGACAGGTCGACTCCGGTCATCTCGTAGCCGCGCCGAGCGAGTTCGATCGCGTGCCGCCCCTGGCCGCAGGGCAGGTCGAGGATTCGCCGCGGCGGGTGAAGCTGCAGCAGGGCCTCGATCTGGTCGACTTCGACCGGCGTGCGCTCGGCGAGGAAGTCGTCATAGACCGCGAGATATCCAGGCCCGAACCACGTTCGCCACCAGTCGGGAACGGCCTCCGCCATACCTTTATATATAGGGGCTCCAAGAGGATGGCTGAACCGCACCCACACCCCGATCGGCTCTGGCGCAACCCGGAGCCGAAGCGCGTCTACGACGTCGTCATCGTTGGCGGCGGCGGTCACGGGCTCGCCACCGCCTACTACCTGGCGCGCAACCATGGCATCACCAACGTGGCCGTCCTCGAACGGGGCTGGCTGGCCGGCGGCAACATGGCGCGGAACACGACGGTGATCCGCTCCAACTACCTCTGGGACGAGAGCGCCGCCATCTACGAACACTCGCTCAAGCTCTGGGAGTCGCTGTCGCAGGAGCTCGATTACGACATCCTCTTCAGCCAGCGCGGCGTCCTCAACCTGGTGCACAGCGTGGGCGACCGCCGCGAATCACTGCGACGCGTCAACGCCAATCGGCTGAACGGGATCGATGCCGAATGGCTCACTGTGGAGCAGGTCAAAGCCTTTTGCCCGATCGTCAACATCTCGCCCGACGTGCGCTACCCCATCATCGGTGGCACGTTGCAACGACGGGGCGGCATCGCCAAGCACGACTACGTCGCCTGGGCGTTCGCGCGTAAGGCCGACGAGATGGGCGTCGATCTCATCCAGAACTGCGAGGTCACCGGGTTCGACCTCGAGGGCGATGGCGTTCGCGGCGTCCACACGAACCGGGGATTGATCGCGGCGAACAAGGTCGCACTCTGCGCGGCAGGTCATTCCACCATCCTCGCGGACATGGTCGGCCTCGACCTGCCAATCCAGAGCCACCCGCTGCAAGCCCTCGTCTCCGAATTGCTCGAGCCCATCCTCAACTGCGTCGTCCTGTCGAACGCGGTCCACGTCTACGTCAGCCAGGCGCCCAAGGGTGAGCTGGTCATGGGCGCGGGCATCGACCCATACAACTCCTACGCCCAGCGCGGTTCGCCCAACGTCATCGAGTACCAGCTGGCGGCGGCCTGCGAGCTGTTTCCGATTTTCAGCCGCGCCCACGTGCTGCGCACCTGGGCCGGCATCGTCGACGTGTCTCCCGACGCCTCACCGATCATGGGATTGACGCCGATCGAGAACCTCTTCATCAATTGCGGCTGGGGCACCGGCGGTTTCAAGGCCACGCCGGGGGCGGGTTGGGTCTACGCGCACACGATCGCGAACGGAGCGCCGCATGCACTGAACGCGCCCTTCGCCCTCGAGCGCTTCACCACGGGTGCGCTGATCGATGAACACGGCGCGGCCGCCGTGGCGCACTAGACGTGCTCATCCCCTGCCCCTGGTGCGGTGACCGCGAGGACATCGAGTTCAAGTACGGCGGCTCGGCCCAGGTCGCCTACCCGGCGGATCCGGCGGGCGTCGACGATACGACCTGGGCGCGCTTCCTCTTCTACCGGCCTAATCCGAAGGGCAAGATGGCCGAGCGCTGGGTGCATACCGCCGGCTGCAGGCGCTGGTTCAACCTGGTCCGCGACACCGTGACCCACGAGATCACGCCGCCATGAGCCGCCTGGCATCGGGTGGGCGCATCGACCGCACTCGCCCACTTTCATTCACGTTCAATGGCGTTCGGTACCGCGGCTTCGCGGGAGACATATTGGCGTCCGCCCTTCTTGCGAACGACGTGGCCGTGGTCGCCAAGAGCGTGACCTATGGACGACCGCGCGGCATCTTTAGCTCTGGCATTGAGGAACCGAATGCCCTCGTGCAGGTCGGCAACGAGACCATGCTCCGCGCGACCCAGGTCGAGCTGGCCGACGGGCTTGAGGCGATTGGACTCAACGGCCGCGGTCGTCTCTCACTTGATTCTCCATCCCCCGCTGGGAGAGGGCAGGGTGTGGGCCCTCGTTACGACAAAATCTATGCCCACTGCGAGGTGCTGATCATCGGTGGCGGCCGCGCCGGCATTACGGCGGCGTTGGATGCCGCCCATGCGGGCGACCGCGTGATCCTCGTCGACGAGCAGGCTGAGCCAGGCGGCCGGCTGTTGAGCGCGGGCTGGAACAACTGGCTCGCCGAGAGCATTGCGACCCTCCAGTCCGCCCCAGATGTTCAAGTCCTTTCTCGAGCAACCGCCTTCGGCCACTACGACCAGAACCTGGTCTTGATCGCACAGCGCCTGGAGAACGGCGGCCGCCTGTGGCAAGTCCGGGCCAAGCGCGTCGTGCTCGCCACCGGGGCTCACGAGCGGCCGCTCATCTTCGCGAACAACGACCGCCCGGCCATCATGCTGGCCGGCGCCGCCCGGACTTATACCAACCGGTACGGCGTCGCGCCGGGCAAGCGCGCGGTCATCTTTACGAACAACGACAGCACCGACGTCGTGGCGGCCGACCTGAAGCGGGCCGGCATCAGCGTCGAAGCAAGCGTCGACGTTCGCGCCGGCGAAGCGGTCGTCGACACAATACCCTCCGCTGCTGGCGGGGGCATTCGCGGAGTGCTCATCGCCCCCCTGACGGGCAATGGCCCGCGGCGAGAAATCGAGTGCGACCTTCTCTGCGTGTCGGGCGGCTTCAATCCGACACTGCACCTCTTCAGCCAGGCGCAGGGCCGGATTCGATACGACGAGGGCCTGGCCTGCTTCGTGCCCGACGTCGCACCCGCGAACGTCGAGGTCGTGGGCGCGGCCGCCGGAGATCTGGGCGGTCGCGGACAGGGCACGATCATGCCGTACTGGATCGTCCCGAGTGACGGCCAGGAATGGTCGACTCACTTCGTCGACCTGGAGCGCGACGTCACCGTGGCGGATGTGCGGCGCGCACTGGGCACCGGCATGCGGTCGGTCGAGCATGTCAAGCGATTCACGACCATCGGCACCGGCAGCGACCAGGGGAAGACCGCGGGGATCAACGAAACCGCCATCATCGCAGCGCAGCTCGGCCAGCCGGTCGGCGCCGTTGGGGTGACCACGTTTCGCCCGCCGTACGTGCCGATCTCATTCGGGCTGATGGCCGGACGAAATCGCGGCGACCTCTTCGATCCCATTCGGGTGACCGCGATTCATCCCTGGCACGTCTCGCATGGTGCCGTCTTCGAAAACGTCGGCCAGTGGAAGCGGCCCTGGTACTACCCGCGCGAGGGCGAGGATATCGACGCCGCCGTCCTGCGTGAATGCCGGGCGGCACGCGAAAACGTCGCCGTGATGGACGTCTCGACCCTCGGCAAGATCGAGATCCGGGGGCCAGACGCGCTCGAGTTCCTCAATCGGATTTACACCAACGCCTTCGACAACCTGAAGATCGGATCGTGTCGATACGGTCTGATGTGCAAAGCCGACGGCATGGTCTTCGACGACGGCGTTGTCATGCATCTCGATACCGATCGATGGCTCGCGACGACCACCACTGGCGGCGCCGCTGCGGTGCTGGACTGGATGGAGGAATGGCTCCAGACCGAATGGCACGATCTGCGCGTCCGGCTGACGTCAGTAACGGACCACTGGGCCGCTATCGCCGTGGTCGGACCGCGCTCCCGGAATGTGATCCATAGCCTCTTCCCTCACCTGGCGTCGGGTCCGGACAGTTTCCCGTTCATGGCAATTCGCGAGGCGGAGACGGGCGCGATCCCGGTTCGCCTGCATCGGATTACGTTCTCCGGAGAGCTCGCGTACGAGCTCTGGACACCGAGCTGGTACGGCCTGGCGCTATGGGAAGCGGTAATGGCAGCGGGTGAACCGCTCGGCATTGCGCCATACGGCACCGAGGCGATGCACGTCCTTCGGGCCGAGAAGGGCTACATCATCTGCGGCCAGGAGACCGACGGTACGGTGACGCCGCAGGACCTTGGGATGGGCTGGATCGTCTCCAAGAAAAAGTCGTTCGTTGGCCAGCGGTCGCACCAGCGCAGCGATACGGCTCGACCCGACCGGAGGCATCTGGTCGGCTTGCTTCCAATCGACCGGGACGAGCTTCTGCCGGAGGGCGCGCAACTGGTCCTCGAACCGAACGTCTCAGTACCGGCCAAGATGGTCGGCCATGTGACGTCGAGCTATCGAAGTGCGACGCTGGGACGCACCTTCGCGCTCGCCATGTTGCAAAGCGGCCGAGATCGGCTCGGCGGGACGGTCTACGCGCCGCTCAATGGGCACATCGTCGCCGCGACCGTGACCGAGCCGATCTTCTACGACAAGGAAAACATCCGACGTGATAGCTGAGGCGGTTCGGCGCAGCCCCCTCGCCGATTATCGGGACCGGTTTGTCGCCCTCTCCGCGGCGACGCGCGGCGACATCCTCATACGTGAACTCCCTTACCTCGCGCAGATCAACCTCCGAGCCGACCCAAACGATGGCGACCTCATGCAGCGGCTGGCATCGACGCTTGGTTTCTCGTTGCCGGTCCTGGCGAATACCGTAACGTCACAGGGCGATCGCCGGGCGTTATGGCTCTGCCCGGATGAATGGCTCCTTGTGGGCCCGGATGGTGAGCGGGACAGCTTGGAGCAGGCACTGCGCAGTGGGCTTTACGGCACCGTCGGCTCGATCGTCGACGTCTCTGCCAACCGCACCGTGTTGAAGATCGGCGGCCCGAAAGCGCGCGAGCTCCTGGCGCACGCCACCTCGATCGATCTCGATGCCCGCTCCTTAGGACCCGATCGCTGCGCGCAGACGCTACTGGCGAAAGCCCAGGTGATCATCGAGCGACGGGACGAGTCAGCCTTCCACGTCTTCGTGCGTGCGTCGTTTGCCGGCTATGTTGCCGACTGGCTGTTGGACGCCGAGGCGGAGTAGTGTGACGGGGTGCCGGAAAGCACCCTGAGCCTCCTCACCAGGAACTACACGATCGCCCACGACCGGGTGATCGAGTCCGCCGAGCGCACGCAAGACAGCCAATTCACGAAATCCATGGGAACCCGGGTCCACAGTGTCGCGTGGCAGGTCTGGCACATCGCTCGCTGGGACGATCGGTACGCAGAAATCCTTGTCGAGAAAACGCCGGAGCTCGCAAGCCGCTTCGGACCGCCTGAGCAGATCTGGGCGGCTGAATCGCTGGCGAAACAGTGGGGCTTACCGATCGGGCACATGGGCCGCCGCGACACCGGCACGGAAATGGACGACGAGTCCGCGGACGCCCTTCGACTACCGGACAAAGGGTTGGTCATCGACTACGCCCGACGCGTCTTTGCTCGCTTGCAGTCTGTCCTCAACGCCCTGCCCGAGGGCAGGATCTTCACGCCGATCGCGGGCGATCCCGACAAGGACACCTACGCCCACAACACCATGCTCTACCTGGATCATGTCCAGCGACACCTCGGGATGATCGAGGCGCTTCGCGGTCTCCAGGGGACCGCCGGGACCGCCACCACCTAGCCGTTTCGACGATGGAACTATGTCAGGCCGGTGATCTGTCCGCTCGCGTCGAGGTCGATCCGGGTATACGCTGGCTCCTTGCCCAGGCCCGGCATCAGCTGGATGTCGCCGGCCAGGGCCACGACGAAGCCGGCGCCGGCGGACGGATAGACGTTGCGCACCGGTAGGGTAAAGCCTCGCGGTCGCCCCTTCAGCGCCGGGTCGTGCGAGAGCGATAGGTGCGTCTTCGACATGCACACCGGCAAGGTCCCCATTCCGCGTTCGGTCAGCCAGTCGATGCGCTTCTGACACTCCGGCAGGAATTCGACGTCCGCCGCGCCGTAGACGCGCCGAGCGAGCGTCTGAATCTGCTCGCGGATCGGGGTGTCGGGCGAGTACAGAGGCGCGAAGCTGCTGCCGTTCTGCGTTGTCGCGAGAACAGCCTCGGCCAGTTCGACCGCGCCCTCTCCGCCGCTGCTGAAGCCATCGTTCACAACCGCCGCGTCGGCGCCATATTCCTTCGCGAGTTGGGTGAGGAGGTCAAGCTCGCGGTCGGTATCGGTCGGGAAGCGATTGACACCCACAACGGAACGCATGCCAAAGGCCTTGACGATTTCGATGTGGGCCGCGAGGTTCTCAGCGCCACGCTTCAATGCGTCGAGGTCCTCGGCGCCGAGCTTCGCAAGCGGCACGCCGCCGTGTGACTTCAGAGCGCGCACCGTTGCGACCACCAGGGCCGCGGCCGGGAGCAGGTGGCCGTAACGGGCCACGATGTGCGCGAACTTCTCCAGCCCAAGGTCAGCGCCGAAGCCGGCCTCGGTGACGACGATATCCGCCAGCTTGAGCGCGATCTGGTCGGCGAGCAGCGAGTTGTTGCCGTGGGCGATGTTCCCGAAGGGGCCGGCATGCACCAGCGCAGGCTGGCCCTCCATCGTCTGCACGATATTCGGCAGGAGAGCTTCCTTCAGCAACACCGTCATCGCGCCCGCCACTCGCAGGTCCTCGGCCGTAACGAAGCTGCCGTCCTTGCGCTGCGCCACGATGATGCGCCCAATACGCTTCCGCAGATCGCCAAGATCGCTGGCGAGCGCCAGGATCGCCATGATCTCCGATGCGGCGGCGATGATGAAGCTCGACTCGCGCGTGATCCCGTGCTCGTCACCGCCCAGGCCGGTGACGATGTGGCGCAGCGCGCGATCGTTGACGTCAAGCGTCCGAGGCCAGGTGATGAAGCTCGGGCCGATCTCGAGCTGACCATGGAAGAGGGCGGCGTCGATCACCGCAGCCAGCAGGTTGTGCGCCGCCTCGACGGCGTGGATATCGCCGGTGAAATGCAGGTTGATCTCCTCCATCGGCACGATCTGTGCCAGACCTCCACCGGTTCCACCGCCTTTGATGCCGAAGAGCGGCCCGGTCGACGGTTGGCGCAGGCAGAGCGCGACCTTGGCGCCGATTCGCCCCAATCCCTGGGTCAGGCTGATCGCGCTCGTCGTCTTCCCCTCCCCCGCCCGGGTCGGGGTGATCGCAGTGACCACGACGAGCCGGCCGTCGGGCCGGTTCTTCAACCGATTCAACGCATCGAGGCTGATCTTGGCCTTGTAGGGTCCGTACGAGATGAGCTCGGATTCCAACAATCCGAACGCTTTGCCGACTTCCATGATCGGTCGGAGCTGGTGCGGCTGCGGGGCATCGATCGTTCTCGCCGTCTGGCTCATGTTTTCTCCGGCGTCGGGCTCATCAAGACCGATCGCGGATTGGCGGCGTCCAATTCGGTGACGACGGCGCCGGCGACCTCTTCCGCCGAACCGGGACGCTCCAGTGTCTCGCTCCAGCGCCAGCCTTCGAGATAGGTGTCCATTTCCGTCGACCCGTCTTTCATCGCGTAGGCGTCAATCGCCGCTTGAAATCGGTCGGGCAGGAGGCGCTTCACCTCTCCCTGATCGTCCCACGCCTTGACGTGGGCTGGGATGTGCTTCCAGAACATCACCTGGTATTTCGCCATCAGGCCGCCTCGACCAATTTGGCGAGACGTGTCTCGAGCGCGTTGAGTCCGGTGTGCCGAATCTCGAGGGGGAGGCCCAGGTACTCCGCAACCTCCCGCGCCCTGTCGATAAGGCGCTGGTCGGCGAACTGCTCCAGGTAGAGCAAGTCGGTGTAGTTCTGGAAGTACACCGTCTTCAGCTCCGGGTAGCGGTCGAGGCCGAGGCCGCGAACGACGGCACGCTCAAAATTCTTCACCAACCAGTCCGTGAGGAAGAACGTCGCCGGCCGCTCGTCCGCGATCCTTGCGAACTCCGCACCGGCGAACATCTCGTAGCAGTGCGGCCCGGAAAGCTGGACCGCCCCGTACCGCTCGAGAACCGGGTCCAGCGCACCGGCCGTGCCGCAATCGCCGTAAACGACGACGACTTGCCGATAGCGCGGCGAGAGCTCCGCCAGCCGTCGGTCGACCGCTTCGACGATCTTCTTCGGATAGAAGTGATGCATCGCCGGAACACCGTACACGTCGACGTCCCAACCGTGGGCGTCGACGATGGCCTTGACCTCTGTCCCTAACGCGCCACAAATGAGCAGCGCCACCTTCTTCATCGGAGCGTCTCGAGCTCCGCGAATTGCAGCACCGACACGAACGAGTCGTTGAAGTCCGCCCGTCCGGAGAGCTCGACGTACTCCATCTTGTCGGGCAGCTCGAACGCGATCTGGCGCTCCCGAAAGGAAAGCAGCGTCATCTTGGCGCCCTCGCCGGCGGTGTTGCCCACCGAAAGAATCCGGTCGACATCGACCGGGGGCACAAGGCCGATGATCTTCGCGCTCTCCGGATTCAGATACGACCCGAAGGACCCGCCCAGCAAGACCTCATCGAGGTCGGCGGTCTTGACCCCCATCACGTCCATCAGCACCTTGATGCCGGTGGCGATCGATCCCTTCCCGAACTGCAGCTCACGGACATCCTTTTGACTCAGGTAGACGCCGTCGGCCAGGAGGAAGGCCCGTACGCCATCGACGCTGATGAGCCGGTCAGACAACGGGTGTTCCGGAACCTCTTCGCGGCTGCGCATCCGGCCGGTCGGGTCGAGCAGTCCCGCGACCCGAAGTTGCGCGACCGTGTCGACGAGCCCCGATCCGCAAATGCCCTTGGGCGCGATA
>Ga0307479_10003253_pt1 | contig 14783 bp, 13 predicted proteins | sample atmos_gasesECM4C_FD_203743 | JGI IMG/M metagenome (GOLD analysis project Ga0307479, IMG submission 203743) | Hardwood forest soil microbial communities from Morgan-Monroe State Forest, Indiana, United States - atmos_gasesECM4C_515 | ecosystem: Environmental > Terrestrial > Soil > Temperate...
ATGGCAAATCCGTCAGACCTGAAACGGAAGGCATGTTTTAGGTTCCTTTGCAGCAGGTCACACAAACGTGGTTTCAAGTCGCTATAGTGCCGCACGCCGCTGCCGAGTAGGGCGAACGCGATCGGACCCAAGGAAGGGATAGCAGTCTCATGCGACCTGAAGTCTGGGCAGACTCGCAATCTAGGGAGTGCTTAACCGACGATGTTCCCTGGCCGCCACCTTCGTTCTGCACCGTACCCACACATTTCCATCGACGACAGTGAGAGCTTCACCTATTTCTACCAGACCCACCATGAGCATGTAGACCGAGAGTTGAAGAAGCGGGGCGTCAAGCATCCGGACGATCGTGCAGACCTGCTACACAAGGTGTTCACACGTGCTTGGACGCGTCGGCGCGAGCTTGGCGACAAAGCGCTGCACTTCGTCATGAATTGGGCACAGCATGAAGCACAGCAATACCGCGCAGGGCAGCGACGCAGACAGCTCCCGCTGGAGAGCGCTGCCAAGAAGGCCGGAAGTGTCGATTCCTCGGACACCGTGATCGAAAGGGCGCGACTTCAGGAAGCCTTCGACTTGGCGGATGAGTCGTTGAAACCGATCATCGCGCACGTGGTGGCCGGCTTTGAACCAACCGAAATCGCCGAATTGTTCGGCGAGAACCCCGCCACAGTTCGGTCGCGAATCAAGCGGTATCGCGACGCTGCCAAGGAGAAGTTGAAGGCCGCCGACATGTGGCGCGTCCTCCTTCTGACGCCCTTTCGCAACTTGCCGGAACGCTGGAGCAGCGTACAGCAGGCGCTGGCCTTCCACGGCGACTCCCTACTTGTGGTGCTGGTAGGTCTGCTCGTTCTGGGCGATTTCTTGTCAGGTCAGCCCACACTGCCGAGCGTCCCGCCCACTCGAACAGCACCCTCCCTTACGCCTCCGCCGCCTGGATTGATTGGGCGGTGCTGCGCCACGCCACCGTCCGCCGCGTTCCCACAGCGCGCCATGGCTCCCAAGAGTCCTGTTCTGCCGATGGCGGCTTCACGAGGTGCCGCCGCCCCTCCAAACCCCGACAAGTTCATCGACTTTGCTGCCTCGCCTCAATACCAGCAGGACGGCACAGCGGTCGCTGTGGTCATCGCAGGTGGATGCGCTTGTCCGCAACTCATCATGACCACGGACGCCGGCCGACACTGGACCGCGTCGCCGGTCGCGCCGCCTGTGGGAGCAGTGCAGCTCGCGTTGCCGCCGACCTTCCCAAAGGATCCAGCGATCTTCGTCGGTACCGACCCAGCGGGCGGCGGCACGCCTGCCTGGGCATCCGCTTTTGGTCAGTCGTTTGCGCCTTTGCCGCTCCCCCCGGGTAACGTCGCCGCATCGGTCGGTGATCATGGCCAACGAATCGTCTACGGTGCGGGGTGGCAAGCAGCAGAGAAGGTGGAGTTGGAAAGTGGATCGGTCACCCTGTTGGCGACCTACCCCACGGCGAATCAGCCAGCGGCTCTTCGGTCGATCCCATCGGGCGTGCTGCTGGCCGTCCCCGCCGAGACCATCGTCGCCGCCGGGGGCGGAGGCCTCCCAACCGTAACGACCGGTACGCAACTTCTGGTCTGCCAACCGAGCGGGTGCGTGCGGGCGGTTCAACTGCCTACTACCGGGGTGGGACGTCTGGTCGTTGCGCCCGGCCGGCCTGACCTGGTTGCCTACTGGTGGAATCGAACGCTCATGCTGTCCGTCGACGGTGGACGGACCTTCGCACAGCAGGAAACCTTGCCGGCCGGAGAAGCTTTCGTGTCCGTTGCTCTTGTGGCTGGACACAATACCGATCCCGTCATGTGGGCGCTCATTGGCTCACCTGCGGGCATCGAGGCTGCAGCCTTGCAGAATGCTCACTGGGAAGTCGACACGCAAGCACCGGTGCACGATGCCGGAAGCCTTGTGGCGCTCACAAATGCCGAGATACTCGTACTCCTCACAACCAAAGGTCTTTGGTGCCATTTCCAAAGCGATCCAACCTGGCGGAGCGAGTGCCCTTAGCGCTCCCTGCAACGGAACCGAGTTAGCCCTTCCCTTGAGCGGTACCCCGCGCTTTAATCGCCTTGATCGAGGTGCATCCCGGCTGATTGGAGCCACGGGTGCGAAGGAGAGGGCTTTGCTATGCGGGTGTTTCACAGGACGCATCTGTCCGCCGCGGCCGTGTGCGTGAGCGTGGTTTGGGCCGTCGTGGGCGAAGCGAGCCATCCGGCGTCGGCCAGTACCTCAGGGTCCTTCGCGCTCGCCGGCTCGGCAGCTCTGCCACAGTGGCCATGCAACTCCTGCGTCGGCACGATCACTGCGGTGGCGAGTGTAAGCCTGACCGGCACGGACCAGGCGGGTCAGACGTACACCGCGACGTGGCCCGACCCGTCGACGTCGGGCAGCAACCTGGCTGCCACCTTCACGTACAGCCAGTTCTGCCCCGATCCAACCCTCACCGTCCCGCCGATCACGGGCTTCGCCGTGGGAAGTTTCGTGCTCTCCAACGGCGAACTCGTCCAAGGTGCAGCGCTGACACATGGGGCTCGTCTGGAGGGCGACATCAGCTGGAGCTGGGGCGCCGATGGTCTGGCGATCGCGGTGTCGGGTACGGACGTGTATGACGGCAACGGCACCCTGGTCGCCACCTCACTCGGGTCGAACAATCAGCTTCTCGACGGCCGACTGGTCGGCGATCTCGTACCTCTCGATTCGAATCTACTCTGCACTCCCACGTCGTACAACATCCACGCCGAAGTCCAAGCCGCTGGACTGGTGCTCATCTAGGGAAGGCACGCACAATCGGGTACGTAGTGCAACGCTCGCCCTGGGTCAGCACCCGGTAGCACCACAGCCGTGAACGTTGCGCCGAATTCTCTTATCCCATAAGGGTAACTATGCAGCTAGGTCGCTGCTTCGTTCGCTAGACTCCGCCTCCACGCCACGCTGTCGGAGGCCATCCATGCATCCATTCCCCGTGCCCGCTCATCTTCATGACCGGGAGTTCGATGCCTGGTGGCTCAATACACCGGCTCGATGGCGAGAACTGGATGCAAGCGGTGTCTTGGACTGCTCTCTGCGAAGTGCCATGCGTCTCCGACGAGAGATCGAGACACAAGCGACCTTCAACCACGATGTTCGGATCCAGATGCCACCTTGGCAGTGCGATGCTCTGGCACTGGCCTTCCGACGGGATCTCCCCACCGGCGTTCGCTTGACGCCGAGCCTCAAAGGAAGAAGCACCACGGTCGCCCGGAGCGCCATCGAGGGGCGCTGGGTGGGATCGGCGGAATCCGCCGAGGTGCTGTGCACGGAGCTGGCCGCCATGCTTCATGGGCGTAGCCATCCACGACCCCGCTCCGGGAAGTCCGTTGGGTCAGTGCGGCCAGGGCACCAGGTGGTCGGCGCAATGGGGGCGGCGCTAGATAACGCCTTGACGCACTCAGGAACGGGGAGGGCCTTGGTGGCGGCCCGCTGCCATCCTGGACGCTTCGTGGAGTTCGTGGTTATCGACCTTGGCCGCGGAATTCCCGACCACATGCGAGAGCGGGGAAGAGTCCATCCAAGCGCGGGTGACGGGGTTGCCGTCGTGCAAGCCCTCGGTTCAACAACCGATGTTGTACCCAGGAACATAGCCACCTCTGGGGGGTCACTGGCAATCATTCTGTCGCTGCTACAGCAAGGCGGTGCACCCGCGAACCTGTCCGTGGAGAGTGGGCATGTTCGCGTGCAGGTGCTAGTTCGTAATGGGCGGGCCGAGCTTGATATGGTTCTCTTCTCGCGCGCGGCACGAGGCTGCACTGTTTGGGTTCGGATGTAGAACAAATCAGAAGGAGGGTTGCCAGTGGGAAGACCGTGATCTCGTCATCGTTACCGTGGAAGGAAGGGAAAGATGATTGTGAAACTGAGTGAGCGTGGGCGCGTGTTCATGACGCGTCTGCTGGGCGAGAGGTTGCGGCTCTGGCTCGAAGCCAGCGTTGCTAGCTGGGATCAACGCACCCCGGTGTACGTCGATTTCAATTCCGTGATCGGCTTCGACGCGCCCTCTGCCGACCAATGTTTCGGTTTGTTTCTCGAGCAGATGCGCGCCGGCGAGCGCGAACCGGTTTGCCTCTGCTTGGTGAACACCACGCGCGATCAAGCTGAGCACATGGGCATGGTCCTGAGCCAGCGCAATCTCTGTCTCGTCGCTACAGGCCGTTGGGGATGGGCGCTTGTTGGGAAGATCGCGCAGGGGATCGATGAAGTTGTCGACTCTCTTCATGCGGCAGCAACGCCGTTGCGCCCGCGTGAGCTGGCGGACCAAGTCGGCATCGCTGGGCCAGCCGCCGGCAACCGGCTCCGCCGACTCTGGCTTGGGGGTGTGCTCCTACGCCAGGAGGAACAGGTGCCGCATGGATGGGAGTACGCCTATGGGCTTCCACCCCGGGTGATGCAACGAGCGCGGCTCACCGGAGTGGAGGCGCTGTATAGCCAGAGACCATGAATCTCCACTCACGACGAGAGCGACGCCGTCCGCGAAGCGTCAAGTCGGTGGGCTCTTGCAGCGGAGGATCTCGCACGTCCAGGCTGCGAGCCCGTTTGTGACCGGGACCGCGCCAGTACGACGGTACAAGGCGTCCTGGTGCAGGGGCACCACCTTGTCGATCGGCAACGCGCCAGCACCCGGCAGCTCGAGGCGACCGTCACCACTCTTGATGCGGTCCTCAGCCGTGCGAGCCAGCTGTCGAGCTCCAGGGCCAAGAACTCGCTGAGCAGCGCCAGGCCGCCTTGGAGGCGCGGATGTACCGACACCTGGAGCGGCTGACGGTCGTTGGCGAATGCGTGGAGGACCTGCGAGTCGCGGTCCAGCCCACCAAGCTCGAAGCGCTGTACGGCCGCGACACAACAGAGCGTGCCTTCGTCGTAGACGGCGCCAGGTCATTAGTGGCGGTCATCCGCGAGCAACGCGCCGCTGGCGCAAGCGGCCTGGCTCCAGGCGTCTTCAGGTTCCCGTCGGCGTGCGGACCACCGGATGGCGTGCGGACCACCAGATATTGACCGCCGACCTCCCAGGCACCCGTCCGTCGACCTTGCTTGGGGCTGCCGAGCACCTATGCGGGCGAGATCATCTCGCGAACCGAGTGGTGGTGAGGGGCGGGATCGAACCGCCGACACCGGGTTTTTCAGACCCGTGCTCTACCAACTGAGCTACCTCACCCCGGCGGGGCCGCACGGCGAGGCGGAAGCGTACCACCTGGCAGCGCGGGCTCCGAGAGGCTCCGACGAGCGCGGTTTGGGTGCGCCGGCACGCCCGTAGAATGCGGGGATGGGCCGTGTCCTCCACATCCGCATCCACGGCCTCGACGCGGCGGACCGCGAGCCCCTGCTGGCCCGGTTCGCGGGGCTGGCCGCGACGCGCGACTGGCGTGGCGACAAGCCGTGGCTCGCCGACGCCGGGAGCGCGGACCTGTTCGCCCAGCTGTACTTCGCGGGCGCGCGCGAGGCGGCGCAGCGCGAGCAACCCGGGGCGGGAGAGCTCAGCGCGGCGGGGTTCGTCCGGCTCAACCGGGACGAGACCGACGCCCTCGCCCTGCTCTTCATCCTCCGCGACCTCAGCGAGCGCTTCGGCTCCCTGGTCCAGCTGCGCGACCCGGACAACCCCATCGCCAAGCTGCGCCACATCGACCTCTGCGCCGGCCTGCTCCCCGACGGCGCCCAGCTCGAGGCGGTGCTGGTCGCCCGGCCGATCTACAAGCGGCTGCCCGGCGCGGTGATCGAGATGTACCCGCCGCGGGCGCTGGGCTCGGCGTTCGGCACGGTCGAGGCCCCCGACGAGCGGCGCCGCAACTGGAGCTTCCTGGTCCACGGCATGCGGGCCAGCGCGCCGACCTTCCTGGAGGCCGAGGCCGAGGCGATGCGCATCTACCGCGGGCTGCGCTTCCTCAGCTAGTGCGCGCCGTCGTCCAGCGGGTCACCCACGCCCAGGTGCGCGTGGACGGCGAGACCGTCGGCAGCATCGGCCCCGGGCTCTGCGTCCTCCTCGCTGCCGGCCCCAAGGACGACGAGCGCACCGCCCGCCACCTCGCCGAGCGCATCGCCACCCTGCGCATCCACGCCGACGACGAGGGACGGATGAACCGCGACCTCCACGCCGCCGGCGGCGAGGTGCTGGTGGTGAGCCAGTTCACCCTCTACGCGGACACCTCACGCGGTCACCGGCCGAGCTTCGTCAGGGCCGGAGCGCCGGAGCTGGGCGAGCGCCTCTGCGCGGTGTTCTGCGAGGCCCTGCGCGAGCGTGGGCTGCGCGTAGCCACCGGACGCTCCGCCGCCCACATGCACCTCGCCCTGGAGAACGACGGACCGGTGACCATCGTCCTCAGCAGCGGCGAGGAGCCGTGGGCGGCGGACGCCGGCTGACCGAGCGGTCAGCACGCGAGTAGCTGCCAGACGCGTCCACAACAGACGCGTCGAGTTGTGGTCGAAAGGGACCCTATCCTGCCCGGCGGGCGCGCAGCCCGGCGAGCTGCTCCTCCTCGCCACCCGAGCCCGAGTAGCGGAGCAGCTCCGGGGGACGTCCGCCGGTCCCCGCGGGGGAGCGGAAGCGGGCGTGGCGCTGGCGCAGCGCCGCCACCTCGCGCTCGGGCACAGGCCGGAGGATGCCCGCGTCGCGCAGCTCCTGGACGCGGCGGCGGAAGGTGCGCTCGCTGCTCCTGGGCCCACCGTGCAGGGCGACGTGGAGGCGGAGCAGGTCGTCCCCGGTGAACACCTCACCGAGCAGCGCGGCCGCCCCGGCGACGGTCCGGGTGTCGCTGCGCAGCCGGTCGGTGGCCGCCTTGAGCGCGCTCGCCCCGGCGGCGTCGAGCTTGAGCCCGCGTCCCACCGAGCTCCACCTGGCGCTGCTGCCCTCCTCGTAGGGGGCGGAGCCCATGTACCACAAGCTCACCGTGCGGTTGCCCCGCCCGGGCTCGTCGTCGACGCCGACCAGCTGGAGCGAGGCGCCGCGGCGCCGCCCGCCGCCCACCGTCCCGCCGGCGGCCTCGACGGCGCGCTGGGCGGCGTCGGCGAAGCGCTCGCTGCGCTCGACGTCGGCGCTGGGCAGCGACCTGCCGCTGACGAGCACGTGCAGGGCGCGGCCGGGCGTGGTGCCCGGGTCGGGATCGAAGCTGAAGACGACCGCCTGGACCGCGAGCGCGGCCGGTGCTGCCTTTGCCATGCGCACATCCTCCAACCGGTGCCCGGTGGCGGTTCCGTGGCGTCCGCCGGGCGACCCTCTCCGCAACAGGCCGCTCCCCACCTGAGCGTGTGTTCGCGTTGATGCGGACCGAAACTGTTTGCGTAGATGATGACACAAACTCGCCGGCCAGGGGCCGCCCGGGGAGCTGCTCGCCGCGTTTGGAGCGATGGGGTCGGGCGGCCCGGTCCGGCCGGGGAACGCCGCCCGAGAGGGCCTAGCGGCCGCTCCGCCGCTGCCCGCGGTACCTGCCGGGTCCGGCGACGGCCGGGCGCCCCTGCTGCGGCCAGCGCCGCCGCTGCTGGCTCTGCGGGCCCTGCGGCCGCTGCGCTCGCGGCACCGCCGGGGCCTCCAGGAAGGTCAGGGTGCCGCTGTCGAGCAGCGCCTGGCGGTCGACGAAGCGCAGCGCGGGCGCGCCGAGGCGCTGCAGGCGGCGCCACTTCTCCATGTCGTCGTCGCTGAGGAAGGTGAGGGCGGTGCCCTCGGCGCCGTTGCGGGCGGTGCGGCCCACCCGGTGGGTCAGCCACTGCGGCGTCTCCGGCAGCTCGACGTTGACCACCAGGCCGACGTGGGCGACGTCGAGCCCGCGCGCGGCCACGTTGGTGGCCACCAGCACGTCGGCGCGACGATTGCGGAAGTCTGCAATCGCGCGGTCGCGCGCGTTCTGCGAGAGGTTGCCCTGCAGGGCGCAGGTGCGGTGGCCCAGCCGGGCCAGGTCGCGGGCCAGCTTGGCGGCGCCGTGCTTGGTGCGGTGGAAGACGATCGCCGAGTCGCCGTGGCGGTGCAGCAGCGCGGAGAGCATCGAGACGCGCTCGTCGCGGCCGACGCGGACCAGCCCGTGCTGCAGCAGCGGCGCCGACTCGCGCTCGACGGTGACCCGCGCAGGGTCGGTGAGGTGCTTGGCGATCATCGTCTGCACCCACTCCGGCATGGTCGCCGAGGCGAGCACCGACTGGCGCCCCTGGGCGGGAGTCAGCGCGATGATGCGTTCGACGTCGTGGGCGAAGCCCTGGTCGAGCATCTCGTCGCCCTCGTCGAGCACCAGCAGCTCGACGCGGTCGAAGCGGGCCACGCCGCGCTCGGCGAGGTCGAGGATGCGCCCCGGGCAGCCGATGACGACGTCGGGTGAGTTGCGCAGCGCGGAGAGCTGCGGGCCGTAGCCGGTGCCGCCGAGCAGCAGGGCGACGCGCAGGGCGGGGTCGACGGTGCGCAGCACCCCGGCGATCTGCGAGGCAAGCTCGCGGGTCGGGGTGACGATCAGGGCGCGGGCGCCGTGGGCGCGGTGCCCGCTGAGCTTCTCGACCAGCGGGACGAGGAAGGCGAGCGTCTTGCCGGAGCCGGTGGGGGCTTCGACGACGACGTCGCGGCCGGCGAGCAGGGGCGGGATGGCGTCGCGCTGCACCGGCAGGGCGTGCTCGATGGAGGTGCGACGGAGCGCCTCGACGGTGCGCGGGCGCACGCCGAGGTCGGCGAATGTGGTCATCGGGATCCTTCTTCGGGCCGTGGTATCGGCCCGGGGCTCCCCTCTCAGGGTGGGACGTGATGCCGGGTTCTTGAAGACCCACGTCGAGCGTGGGGAGAGGGATCACCAAGAGGCACAGCCCGTGTGGGGCTGCGGCCACGGTAACAGGTCAGGGCCGCGCGGGGCGTTCCGGGCCGGTCACGGCCGGCTGTGGCCGAGCACCTCGGTGGCCATGAAGGCGAAGAAGCTGGCGCTGGCGAGCAGGGTGAAGAGGTGGAAGACCTCGTGGTAGCCGAACACCCGCGACCACAGCCGCGGCCGCTTCCACGCATACGCCGCCGCGCCCATCGAGTACAGCACCCCGCCGCCCATGATCAGCACCAGCCCGCCGGCGCCCACCGCCGCGACGATCGCCGGAGCTGCGGCCAGCCCCACCCAGCCCATGCCCACGTAGACCGCCGCCACCGCGCCGTCGGGCAGCCGCACCGAGCGGGTGACCATGGTCACTCCCGCGAGCGCCGCGGCCCAGATGGCGATGAGCACGGTGGGCCGAACCCAACCGCCGAGCAGGTTGAACGCCACCGGGGTGTAGGTGCCGGCGATGACCACGTAGATGTTGGCGTGGTCGATGCGGCGCAGCACCGCCTTGACGCTCGGGCGCCAGCGGCCGATGTGGTACAGCGCGCTGGTGCCGAAGAGCAGCACCGAGGAGCTGACGAAGACGCCGATGGTGAGCTGCTTGGGGACGTCGGGGCGGGCGGCGAGCACCAGCATGGTGCCGATCACCACCGCGGCCACGGTCCCGGCGGCGTGCAGGTACCCACGAAGCAGGGGCTTGGTGAAGGCGGGACGCACGTCGCCTCGATGATGCACCCTTGCGACCGCTACTGGTTGACAACCCGCAGGGCAACGTCGGGCTCCCCGCGGGCGCGGTCGCGCGTCCTGCGGGCGTCGCCGAAGACCACCGGGCGCCCGAGGCGATGCTGCATCAGCCGCGCCGCCGGCACGTCGACGGGTTGAGCGCCGCGCACCACGCCGTCGAGGACCATGTCGGTGATCTCGGCGGCCGGACGCGGACGGCTGTAGAGGTACCCCTGGACCGCCTCGCAGCCCAGCGTCGCCAGGATGTGCGCCTGGTCCTCGGTCTCCACGCCCTCGGCGACGATGCTCATGCCCAGGGCCGCACCGAGGTGGACCACCGCACCCACCAGGGCGTTGGCCTGCGAGTTGTGGCGGTCGAGGGCCTGGGTGAAGCTCTGGTCAACCTTGACCAGATCAACCGGGAAGCGCTGCAGGTAGCTCAGCGACGAGTACCCGGTGCCGAAGTCGTCGATGCCGATGCGCACGCCCATGTCGCGGATGCTCTCCAGCACCGCGATGGCCCCGTCGGTGTCGGACATCAGCGCGCTCTCGGTGATCTCCAGGCAGAGCCACTCGGCGGGAAGGCCGGTGCCGGCCAGCACCTCGCCGACGCACTCGCTGAATCCCGGGCGCAGCAGCTGCAGCGGCGAGATGTTGACGGTGACGTGGAAGACCCGGTCGCTGTTCATGCGTGCGCGCCAGGCGTTGGCCTGCCGGCACGCCTCCACCAGGACGAACTCGCCGACCTCGTTGATCAGCCCCGTCTCCTCGGCCACGGGGATGAACTCCGCGGGCGAGATGAGATGGCCGTCGCTGCGCTGCCAGCGCACCAGTGCCTCGACGCCGAGCACACGCGCGCCGTCGAGGTCGACGATGGGCTGGTAGTGGAGCAGGAGCTCCTCGTTCTCCAATGCGCGGCGCAGGCCGTTCTCGATCTCCACGCGGCGCACCGTGGCGCTGCGCAGGTGCTCGTCGAAGACGTGGTGGCGGCCGCGGCCGGATTCCTTGGCGCTGTACATCGCCGCATCCGCGTCGCTGAGCAGGCCGTCGGGCGTCGCGGTGCGGTCGTTGGCCAGGGCGATGCCGACGCTGGCGCCGACGTAGATCTCGCGGCCGCCGACGATCATCGGCTCGCGCACCGCCTCGATGATGCGGTCGGCGATGGTGGTCGCCCCCTCGATGCCGTCGACGTCCTCGCAGAGCACGGTGAACTCATCGCCGCCGAAGCGCCCGAGGGTGTCGGTGGGGCGGATCACCTGGCTGAGCCGCGCCGCGGTCTCGAAGAGGACCAGGTCGCCGGCGCCGTGTCCCATCGAGTCGTTGATGTACTTGAAGCGGTCGAGGTCGACGAAGAGCACGGCGAGCGGCCGCTGGGCGCGGCGCAGGCGGCCGATCGCGGTGCGCAGGCGGTCGCCGAACAGGGCCCGGTTGGGCAGGCTGGTCAGGGTGTCGTGGGTCGCCTGGAAGGCGAGCGTCGCCTCGGTCTCGCGACGCCGCTGCTCGGCTTCGAGGCGGCTGGTCTCGTCCTGGATGAGCACGTGCAGGCTCTGCGGGCGGCCCTCACGATCGCGCACCAGGGCGACGGTGGTGTGCGTCTCCACCCACTGCCCGTCGCGGTGCAGGTAGCGCTGCCCCGACTCGTAGCAGGGGATCTCGCCATCGACCAGGGCGCGCACCTGCTTGGCCGTGGGCAGGCGATCCTCGGGGTGGATGAAGGTGTTCCACGCCTCGCCGAGCATCTCCTCGTCGCTGCGGCCGAGCAGCCGGGACAGCGCGGGGTTGACGGCGGTGATGGCGCGCCCGTCGATGTCGATCAGGCACTGCCCCACCGACGCATGCACGAAGAGAGTGCGGAAGCGCTCCTCGCTGGCGCGCAGCTCCGCCTCCACCTGCTTGCGCTTGGTGATGTCCTGGATCTGGCTGAACAGTCCGGTGGGCTTCCCGTCGGCGTCGCGCACCACCACGGTGTTCACCAGGCCCCACGCATCGTCGCCGTCGGGGCGCACGAAGCGGCGCTCGATCTGCGACAGGGGCAGCTCGTCGACCCGCAGGTTGACGGCGTTGGCCATGCTCTCGGGGCGCTCCATCTCGTCGATGACGTCGAAGCAGGTCAGCGTCACCAGCTCCTCGGCGGTCCGTCCGAAGAGCTCGCAGACGGCCGCGTTGACGCGCAGGATGCGACCGTCGAGGGCCAGCAGCACGAGGCCGATCGGCGACAGCTCGAGCACGCTGCGCAGGTGCTCGTCGCCCTCCCAGAGGGCGTGGCCGAGCCGGACGTAGGCGTCCGGCTCCGCGGGGTTGGCGCGGGCGGTCACGTCGATGCCACCCGGAGCAGCTGGGACGAGCCGATGCTGAAGCCACCTTGGGCGGGCCCGAACTTGCCGGCCATGTAGAAGGGCCGCGCCGCCGCCAGGAAGTCGCGCCGGTTGCTGAAGCCGCGGTCGAGCAGCGCGATGTCGAGGTCGGCGGCACCCACCTCCCACCGCTCGGCGAACCACGCGGTCACCCGTGCGCCGTCGAGGCGCTGCACGTCGAACTCCGGGTGCGCGGCGCGCACCTCATGGTTGAAGGCCAGCGCGGCGCGGGCCAGCTCGCGCGCGGCGGCGAAGCGACCCTGCAGCTTGAGGGCGACGACGAACGGCTCGTGGAGCGGGAGTCCGGGAGCGATGGCGAGAGCGCGTCGCGCGGCGAGAAGACGCGCGCCGGCGAGCGAGCGCTCGTCGTCGCGCAGCCAGCGAGGCTGCCAGCGGTGCGCGTCCTCGTCGGCGAGCAGGCCGCGCGCGGCAGCGGCCTCGAGGACCAGGCGCGACACCTCGTCGTCGGTGCGTCGCCGGGCGGGGGCCGGCGCCACCAGCGAGGCGAGCGTCTGGAGTGCGACCGGCGCGGCAAAGGCGGGGTAGTCGTCCGCGTAGAGACGGCAGGCGTCGAGCGCCTCGCGATCGGTCACCGGCGCGACGCCCTGGTCGTCGTGACTCACCCGCGTCCGCTCACGCCACAGCCGGAGGTGGGCATTGTCGCTGACCACTGGCCGCGATGATTGCGCCACAGCGAGATCAGCACGGCGCACCCGGTGCAGCGCCCGCAGCGCGTCCCGCCGCTTGACGTCGACCCGCCGATCGCGCAGCACTGCGCCGATCCGCTCGGCGCGGGCGGCGTCGACCCCCGCGGCGGTGGCGGCGGCGACCAGCTCGGCGGTGGTGCGCCGCTCGAAGGGCGTGGCCGCAGCGGCGGCGACGAAGCGCGCGGCGTCGTCACGGCCGACCAGGCCGTCGCGCACCGCCTGGCGCACGGTGCAGCGGATGTTGACCAGCGCGTCGGCGACCACCGGATAGCCGCGCTCGGCGGGTCCGTGGGTCACCCCCACCTCGTCGTCGCCCTCGATGACGCCGCGCGTGTAGAGGCGGAACACCGCGCCGGTGCCGCGCATGCCCATGGGATGCAGCTCGGCGGCGCGCAGCGCGCCCATGCTGCCGGCCCCCCAGACCTCGACCCCGCGTTCCAGCAGCAGCAGGATCTCCTTGTGGCGCACCGCCTGGGCCTGCTGGAAGTATCCGTCGACGATGACCACAACATCGCCGGCGCGGGCGTCGAGGCGGAGCAGGTCCCCCGCGGCCACCGGCGGCAGCACGACGGCGTCGGGCATCACCGCGATGACGTCCTCGGCGCTCAGCGTCGGACCGGTGTACACGTGGACGGTGCGCGGCATCAGTGGGTCCCGCCGTGGCGCAGGCCGGGGGCCACCACCCGCACCACCGGGATGCCGATCCGGTCACGGCTGAGGTCGACGGCGAAGGGCTCGACGCCGGTGACCCGCTCCACCGCGCCCACCACCGCGCGGAGGTCGCCGGCCAGGTCGCCCACGGGCGTGTCGGGACCGTCGGTGTAGTCCACCGCCACGCCGCACGCCCGCTCGGTGCGCGGCCGGCACCAGTCGCCCACCCGGGTGTAAACGCCCGAGTCGAGGTCGTCGCGGGCGCCGCTGATCGCCGTGAGGCGTGACTGCACCGCCTCGGTGAGGGCACGGCAGAGCGCCACCTCGCGGTCGCGATGGCAGCCTGCGCCGCCGAACCACTGCGGGTAGGCGGGCGACCAGACCTCCGCCATGAACGACGGAAGGCCGGTCCGGCCGGAGGCGTCGACGATGCTCAGCTCGCAGCCCGCCGCGTGGATGCGCTCGACCAGCGGGGCCGCGTCGTCGCCGCGGACGGTGGATGGGTCGACCTGCCGCCACGTCTCCCTGGGGGTGTCGTGCAGCAGCGCCAGTGCGTCGCGCTCGATCACCTCGTAGAGGCCGTGCAGCACCGCCTCCTCCTCGGTGTTGCCGCTGCTCAGCCCGTTGCTGGTCACCAGGAACAGCGGCGGGTGCCAGCGCTCGACGGCGGTGTGGTCGATCTCCAGGTACTCGCGAGGCACCGGCACGGCACGCCCGGTGCGGAGGCCCCGACCCGTCACCCAGTGCAGCACCGTGGCGTCGCCGAGCAGGTTGCGCTCGATCACGTCAAGGTTGTCCACAACGTAGGGGAGCGCGACCTCGCCCACGGCGGCCGCCGTGGCCTCCAGCTCGACGCGCTCGGCGTGCCAGAGCTCGATCGCCTCCATCACCGCGGAGACCCGCGCCAGCATCGGGGTGACCCCTTTGCCCTGGGACACCGAGAGGTTGCGCGACAGCGGCCGCACCGCCTGGAACACGGGCACACCGACGACGTCCAGACGGGTGACGTCGGCGACGCGGGTGATGCCGGCATCGGCGAGGTGCGGCCGGACCCGAGCCCAGGTCTGCTCCGGCGCGCACACTCGGTGGGTGCCGTGGACGAACGCCTTGGCGGTGGTGACCGGTGCCGCGGCGATCATGCGAACGCCTGCCGCAGCGCGGCGATGTCGGAACGGCGGGGCATGGCCAGCAGCAGCATGAGCACCCCGGCGAGGACGCTCACCGCGATCACCGCATGGGCCCAGCCGATCCAGGGGATGAGCAGCGCCACCATCAGCGCCCCGACGATGATCCCGGTGATGTTGAGGGTCACCACCACGCCGCTGGCGCGGCCGAGAAGGGCGGGGTCGACGTCGCGCTGCAGCTGGGTCGTGCCCCAGGTCTGGTACAGCGAGTTGGCCATCCCCGCCGTGGCCAGGGCGAGGAAGGCGAGCCCGACCGACGTGGCCAGGGCGAAGAGACCGAGCGCCACCACCGAGAGCAGCGCGGAGCCGACCACGGCGAGCCGGGGCACCCGGGCCGGCTGCAGGCGAAGC
>Ga0307479_10003254_pt1 | contig 14780 bp, 19 predicted proteins | sample atmos_gasesECM4C_FD_203743 | JGI IMG/M metagenome (GOLD analysis project Ga0307479, IMG submission 203743) | Hardwood forest soil microbial communities from Morgan-Monroe State Forest, Indiana, United States - atmos_gasesECM4C_515 | ecosystem: Environmental > Terrestrial > Soil > Temperate...
CGACCCCCAAGCCCCTTATTTGGGCCTCGCGGGCGCGTTCTCAACCCCTGGACGCGGCCTCCGCGGGTGGGGGCGCCAGGCGCACCAGCTTGCCGGTGATCTGCGCGCCGAGCGTCATCTCGATGATGCCGTAGTAGACGTTGCCCTCGACGCGCGCGGTGGGTCCGAGCACGACACGCTCGGCGGCATGAATGTCACCGCGCACCTGGCCCTGCAGGATCACGTTGGGCACCTCGACCGAGCCCTCGATGGAACCGATCTCGCTCACCGAGAGCGTCGAGTCCGGCGCCGGGTTCGAGCGCACGTTGCCCGCGATCGCGCCATCGAGGTGCATGCCGCCGAGGAACTCGACGTCCCCCCGGACGCGCACACCCTTGCCGATCAGGGTATCGATGTGGGGCGGGCGGGAATCGCGGCTGAACATGGCTTCACTCCCATGAGGATATTCTACGGCGAGGTCTCGACGCTCCACAGGAAGGTCTGCGAGAGCGGCGTCACATCCTTGCGGTTCGAGTGCAGCTCGACCACCAGGTGCGCGGGCTTGAAGGCCGCCGGCAGCGTCAGCTCCTGGTCAAAATCCTGGAAATACTGGAAGTCGTACCGCAGGTCGCGCAGCCGGCCGCCGGTGAGGGTGGCGAGGTCGAGGGTCTTCTCCCCGCCCGCCAGCTCGCCGTCGACGCTGAGCAGCAGCGTACCGGCGGCGAGCGTCTCGGCGCGCCCGGAGCGAACCAGCGCCATGTGCGCCACGTAGACATTCGGCAGCGGCGCCGCCGTGATGCGCAGGTCCTCGATCTTGACGCCGAGCGTCGCCGCGCCCTGCGCCACGACCCCGCGGTAGAAGGCGAGCTCCTGCGACTGCTTGGCGACCTGCGCCTGCAGGTCCCCCATGGTGCGCGCCACTTCGGCCTGCTCGCGCCCGCGCCCGAGGCGGATCGTGTCGAGCTCGGCGAGCTTGGTACGCATGCCGCGGTTCTCGGCCTCCAGGTGCTCGATCTTGACCTCGAGCTCGGTGCGCTGCTGTGCGACCGCCTGGCGGTCGTAGCCGGCATTGTAGCGCCCGAGCTCATAGATGACGTACAGGCCGAAGAGCCCGATCAGCGTGGACGCGAGGCCGATGAGGAAGCGGCGCGCCGGCGACGTGCGGTGCACGACCAGCGGCTTGCCCTGGCCCCTGCCGAGGATCGAGGCGATGAAGCGCGGCGGGCGCATCTACCGGGAAACGGACGCGGCGGCGGACCTGTGGCCCGCTGTGGTGACCTTGTCCCACCAGTCGGGGAGCGGTGGGCTCGCGCCCCCGGGGAAAGCGATCGCGGCCAGCTCGGTCAGCGCGCTCGCGTACACCGGGCGCTTGAAGAAGATCACCTCCCGCACCGGCTCCCACCACGACGCCCAGCGCCAGCGGTCAAACTCCGGCTCCGCGGTGCGCTTGAAATCGAACTTCACCTCCTCCTCAACGAGGCGCAGCAGAAACCAGCGCTGCCGCTGCCCGACGCACAGCGGCTGCTGCTTGCGGCGGATGTAGCGGGGCGGCAGGCGGTAGCGCAGCCACTCGGCGGTCGAGCCGAGGAGCTCCACGCTCCCCTGCTCGACGCCGATCTCCTCGGCGAGCTCGCGGTAGGCCGCCTCCTCGGGCGTCTCCCCTTGGCGCACGCCGCCCTGCGGAAACTGCCAGCCGCGCCCGCCGGTTCGGCGCCCGAGGAACACCTGGCGCCCATGCATCAGGACGATCCCGACGTTGGCGCGGAAACCGTCCGGATCGATGACGTCGCTCATGATTGAGGGCGAGTCTGCCACAAGGCGCGCCCGCCGTGAGCCTTGGAGGATGTAGGCTAGCGCCATGGCCACGAGCGCGCAGGAGTCGGCGGTGATCGCGCAGGTCCGCCCGTCCCGGTGGGCTTTCGCGCGCAGCCTCGCGCTGCTCACGGTGTTGGCGGCCGGTGTGTTCTGCGCATCGCTCCTCGTCGGCAGCTCGGGCACGGGGCTGCGCGGCGCGCTCGCCGCGCTCGCCGGCTCGGGCGATGAGGCGACGCGCACGGTGCTGCTCGCGGTGCGGCTGCCGCGCGTGCTGGCGGCGTTCGGGGTCGGGAGCCTGCTCGCGCTCGCGGGCGTGCTGCTGCAGGCGCTGTTTCGCAACCCGCTGGCCGACCCCTACGTGCTCGGCGTGTCGGGTGGCGCCGCCGTCGGGGCGCTGCTCGCGATGATGGCCGGCGCCACCGCGCTCGCGGTGCAGTCGTCCGCGATCGGCGGCGCGCTCGCCGTGGTGGTGACGGTGTACCTGCTGGCGCGCAGCGGCGGCACGCCGCGGCTGCTCCTCACCGGCGTGGTACTGGCGAGCGCCTGCGGAGCGCTCGTGAGCGTGCTGCTCGCGCTCGCCGACACCTCGCGCGTACGCGGCATGGTGTTCTGGCTTGCCGGGGACCTCGAATGGGCGGTGACGCCCTGGGCGAGCGCGGCCGCGGCGCTGTTCGCGGTGGTGGCGGCGGTGCTGGTGGCGCGCCCCTTGAATGTGCTCGCGGCCGGGGAGCTGCGCGCCCGCAGCGTCGGGCTCGCGCTCGAGGCGTGGCGCACCGTGGTGTTCGTCGGCTGTGCCGCGCTAACCGCGATCGCCGTGGTCAGCGCCGGCACCGTGGGATTCGTCGGCCTCATCACGCCGCACGCCGTGCGGCTCGCATTCCGCACCAGCGATCACCGCATCGTGGCACCTGCGGCGGCACTGTGCGGCGCCATGCTGCTCGCGCTCGCCGATCTCGTGGCGCGCACCGTGGCGAGTCCGCGCCAGCTCCCGGTCGGGGCGATCATGGCGCTGGTCGGCGCGCCGCTCTTCGTGCTGATCCTGCGCGGCCGGGGACGCTAGCCAGGACCCATCCCGGCGCCTAACTCTCGGTGGGCTCCTTCGGCGCCAGCCAGATGCGCCGCGGATCGCTCAGCACCCGCAACATCCACTGGCGGTCGAAGTAATCCTCCGGCCGGCGCATGTCCGGGTAGCGCAGCCCGAGAAATGCCGCCGAGCCCTTCATCTCCGGCTTCATGCCCAGATCGTGGGCGGCCTCGAGGATGTCGGCATCGCTCGCCTCGATGAGCTCGCGCTCGAGCGCCTCCAGGATCCGCTCCAGCGCGGTTTCCGGAAACACCTGGATCACTTTGGGCGGCATGTGAGTCCCTCCCGCAGCAGGCAGCGGCGGATGCGCTTGCGTGCGGAGTCGTATTCGGTCTTCGTGAGTGAGAGAGTGGCGCGGATCTGCTCCGCCGCCAGTCCCTCGCCGAGCGCGTCGATGATCCGCAGCGCGACCGGGTCGTCCGCGAACAGCCGCTCGATCGCCTGCAGCTCCTCGGCCGCGATCAGCGAGTGCTCGGGATCGGGAGCAGCCTCACGCCCTTCGAGCTCGGGCGTGGGGTACCTGCGGTGGCTGCCCGAGGAGACGCGGCGGCGGCGTGCCGCGCCGAAGCGCTTCCAGTGCTCGGACCGCAGGCTCCGCATGATGCCGGCGATGAAGGCCACCGGGGCGATGCCTCCGGGAATCCGCCGGGCGCCGGTCAGGACGCGCGTGAGCGCCTCCTGCAGCAGGTCGTCCCAGCCTATGTCGGGCGGCAGCCCGCGCGCATGCAGCCGCGCGATGGTCTTCAGGCGCAGCAGGTTCATCTCGCTGACGAGCTTGAGCGCCAGCGCGGTCTCCGTAGGACGGAGGGCGGGGGTATCGGCGAGCGGCCGCATGCGTTGAGTTATGCGCACCTCGAGGCCCGGCGCGGACAGCGCAACGGGATTTTTTAGCCGGCCCTACTTGCCCTGCCCGTCCTTGCCGTTGGGCAGGTCGAGCTTCGGTATGCCGAACTTGCCCTCGAGACGGCGCAGCTTGGCGAGGTCGATCGCGCCGACGATGTTCACGATCGTGAACTCGCGCGGCTCGCTCGCGATGATCGCGAGCCCGCTGGCGACGCCCCGATCGACGGCGACGTAGATCTGGACATGGGTGTGGTCCTTGGTGTTGTTCACCTCGACGAGACGCTGCCAGGCGGGAGCGGCGAGCTGCTTGCGCACCAGGTCGACCTGCGCCGACGGGTAGCTGAAATCCTGGTCGAAGGTATAGTTCCTGACGTAAATGCCCTTGAGCCCGGCGATCAGCTCCTTGGTAGCCGCGTCGTCGGGATTGCTCGAGTCGAGGAAGCCCGCCGCCAGGCCGAGGAGCGCGGGGTCGAGCGAGATGTTGACGGTCTCGGTGGCCTTGGCAGCAAGCGCATCGAAGTCCGGGAGACTGAGCATCGCGGCGGGCGCTGCGAGCGCCACGGAGGCAGTCAGAGCCGCCATCGGAGCCGCCAGCCACTGCCATCCTGGAAAGAACACCTTCATGACCTATGCACCCGAGTGTTGGGCAGGAGCGGCGTCCTGCCGTGAATTGACGACGCGATAGGCGAGATTGAGCTTCTCGTCCGTGACTCGCAGCGCCTCGATGAGCTGGCGGCGCGCCTCGCGCCCCTGCTCGATGCGCCGCACCTGCCACTCGTGCGCCAGCAGTACCGCGAGCACCACCGAGGCCGCGAGCCCGAAGGCGAGCCAGCTCACCACTGCCGGCGAGCGTGGCCGGCGCGCCGGGCGCGGCTCGGCCGCGACACGCGCCATGACGCCCGCGGTGAATCCCTCGCCCGGATTTACCGGCTTGAGCGCCGCGCGCAGCCGCCGCTCCAGGTCGTTCGATTCCGGCTCGTGCCTGTCGTCGCTCATGTCAGGGCGCCTGAGGAAGTCATGCGCTCACGAAGCTCCGCGAGCGAGCGCTTCAGATGACTCTTCACGGTATTGACCGGCATGCGCAGCGTCCGTGCGATGTCGGCGGGATCGAGATCCTCCTGGTACCGCAGCAGCACCACGGCGCGCGCCGCCGGCGGCAGTTGCGCGACGAGGCTCCGCAGCCGGCGCTCGAGGATCGGGTCGCGCGAGTGCGCCTCGCCGGCCGGCACCTGCGCCTCCTCGAGCGGCGCCATCTCGAGGCGTGGCTCGCGGCGCAGCCGGTCGATCGCCCGGTGCACGGTCACCTTGCGCAGCCAGAAGGCGAGGTGCGCCTCCGAGCTCACCGCGGAGAGGCTGCGATACAGCTGCAGGAACACCTCCTGCGCCAGATCCTCCGCCGCATGGCGGTCCCTCAGCATCCGCAGCGCCAGGCTGAAGACCATGCGCTGGTGCGTGCCCACCAGCGCGCCGAACGCGGCCCGCTCGCCGGCCAGGGCTCGCCTCAGCAGATCGCCGCCCGTACATTCCCCGTCCCCGCTCACATCGTGTCCGCGTCACTTCCGTCAGTCGGCTTTGGGTCAGGCCTGCGGTGGCAGCTGCGCAACCTTTGCCGGTGGCACGAAGGTCTTGCGCAGACCCGCGATTTGCTCGAGGTCGATGCTGCCGACGATGTTGACGATGGTGAACTCACGGGGCTCGCACGCGATGATCACCAGTCCTTTCACCTTGTTATCCTCCAGGGAGACGTAGATGTCGACATTCTCCTTGTCGTGGCCGTCCTGGTCGCCGCGCTTGCGCACCTGCACCAGCGGGCTCCAGCCCGGTGCCGCAAGCTGTGCGCGCAGCCGATCGAGGTCCGCCTGCGGGTAGGTGTAGTCGGCGTCGAACTGGTAGCTGCGGATCTGCACCGATTTCAATCCCTTGAGGGTCTTCTTGACCTGGGCGCTGTCGGGGTCGCCGTCGTTCATGATCCATCCCATCAGGTGCAGCGGCATCCACCCCAGCGTGACGTCGACCGACTCAGTCGCGTGCTCCTTGAGCGCGGGGAACGACGGCAACGTGAGCTCAGACCCACAGGCGGTGGCGAGCAGGGGCAATATCAGGCAGGCGGCGACCGCCGCGAGCAGGGGCGTGTGCTGGCGAGGGGCGTTCATGGGACGGGACCTCCGGTTGGCGTGCTTGCTACCAGAGAAATACGCGCGCCGGGGCATCGCAGGGTGCAGAGTTCGCCAAAGACCGGGGTCGCCTTCTAGACGACGATGTTCGGCGAGGTCGCGACGCGATTGCGCCCGGCGCTCTTGGCGCGGTAGAGCGCGGCGTCGGCTTCCGCGATCAGCCGCTCGGCCAGGACCTTGTAGTCGTGCGGGCCGGGGCCCGGATTGGCGGCTGCCACGCCGATCGAGAGCGTCACGATCTCGGTCGCCGCCTCGGGGGCAGTGCCCATCGGGATGGGCTCCTGGCCCACCGCGTGCAGCACGCGCTGGGCGACCCGCTCGCCATCGCCGATGTCGGCCTGCGCCAGCACCATCGCGAACTCATCGCCCCCAAAGCGCGCACCGGTGTCGCTGATGCGCATCTCGGTATCGATCCGCTGCGCCACCTCGCGCAGCACCGCATCGCCCGCGAGATGGCCGTACTGGTCGTTGATACGCTTGAAGTGATCGACGTCGATCATCAGGCAGACGATCGGCAGCCGGGCACGCTGCGCGCGCGCCAGCTCCTCGCGCAGCCGTGCGTGCAGGTAGCGGCGGTTGTGGAAGCCGGTGAGGAAATCGGTGAGTCCGCTGCGCAGCAGCCGGGCGCGGTTGACGGCGTTCTCCACGCAGATCGCAGCCACCAGCCCGAGGTGCGCGAGGAAGTCGCTGGCGAGCTCCTCGGTGAAGCGGAACGGGTCGTTGCTCGCGAACACCAGCACGCCGTCGAGCTCGTCGTGCCGGCGCAGTGGAATGAGCGCAAGGCTCGCCGGATGGTCGCGCCCGGGGAGCAGCAGCTCGTGATCGGCGCGCTGGTACGGCCCGAGCCACGGCCGCTCGAGGGCACCGAGCTGCGGTGCGACGGTCATGAGCGCGTCGACGAACATGACACCCGCCTGCGGGCCGTGCGCCAGGTCATCGCCCGAGATCAGGTGGCGGATCTCGTGCTGCGGGTCGTTCAGCACCAGCATGACGCCGTCGAGCTGGTAGGAGCCCTTGAGCCCGATGAGCAGCCGCTCGAACAGGTGCGCCAGCGAGCTGGCACGCAGCAGCTCGAGCTCGCGCTCCTGCGACTTGCGCAGCAGCGTCTCGTTGCGGCCGACCTCGTCGGTGAGCGCCGCCAGGCGGGCCCGGAGCGCGTGGTTCTCGCGCTCCAGGGTCTCGATCGGATCGGCGTGCTCGCCGGTGTCGGCGGCACTGCGCCGCGAACCGGTGCTCGATCGGCTCATGTGAGTCTGGTCCCTCAGGCCCGGCGCTCGGTCACAGTGCGCCTGTCCTCAAGATAATCACGCCCGCGGCGCATCAAAGCAACGAAAGTATCGTGATCGCGCGACAGGACGGCGGTGCGCACGCGCTCGACTGCCTGGGACAGGGCCTCGAGCGACTCGGCGCCGTAGTCGTTGAGACTCTGTATTTCATAATAGAGCTCCGGACTGTCCTGGGCGACGCGGCCCGCCACGTCGAGCTGCGCATCGAAGGTGGTGCTCGACATGCGGGCGAGCTTCGGCGCCGCCTCACCGCTCTCGGCGAGCGCGGTGAAGAAGGCGATGTTGAGCGCGTGCGAGAGCCCGAGCACGTAGGCGATGAGGCGGTCGTGATCGTCGAGACTCATGACCACCTGTTCGGCCATGGTCGAGGAAAAGAGCTCGCGCGCCGCAGTGAGTGCGCCGGCGTTCCCCAGGTCGACGAAGATGACGTGACGGCCGGAGAGGAGCTCGGTGTCGGGACCGAACATCGGGTGGACGGAAGTCACCTTGCAGCCGTGGGACTTCAGCGCCATGAGACCGGCGCGCAGCGGCGACTTGAGCGATCCGACGTCGAAGATCACACCCGGCGGACGGCGCAGCGCGAGCTCGCGCAGGATCGCATCCGTGGTGCCGAGCGGCGTCGCGAGCACGATGAAGTCGTGCTTGAGGTCGGTGGCGTGCCAGTCGGCAATCCGTGCGCTCCCGGATCCGCCCCCCTGCGCGGGGTCGGCGACCTCGACCGCAAAGCCCTGGGATGCAAGGAAATTCACGAACCAGCCGCCCATCTTGCCCGCGCCGCCGATGACGAGCGCGCGCCGCCCGGTACCGGCCCCGCGCGCCACGACGCTCGCCTGCTCCTGCGTGGTCAGAGAGGAGCGGATCAGCAGGCGCAGCAGCTGCTCGGCGAGCGCCGGCGAAACCCCGCGCTCCTCGGCCATGGCGCGCACGCCGAGGATCACGTCGCGCTCGCGCTCGTAGTCCCGGGTCGAGCGGCCGGTGGCGCGCTTGACCCGCGCAACCTCCTCGCTCACGGTCTTGCGCTCCGCCACCAGCGTGATCAGCTGGCGGTCGATATCGGTCACTCGCTGGCGCAGCTCCTCCAGCGTTACGGTCTCGCGCGTCATGGGAAGGGGTGCCCTTGTGGCCGAAATCCCACCTTTCTATCGGGGCGGGGCGGGCGGTGCAAGGGAAGCGCGGGAAATCTGCGGCGCGGCCCGCTCGCGCCGGCCACCTAACCCGGGGTCTCGCTTACCGGCGGCGGCGGCTGCCAGATGCGGATGGAGAAGCGCCGGCCCTGCGGCTGATCGCCGATGGTCTGCACCCCGAGCTCGCCGCTGTCCGGGCGGTAGAGGAATGGCCGCCCGTCCCCGGGGTGCGTCGACCACTCCGGATGCCGGGCGAGAAAGGCGGGAACTTCGGCCGGGGCGATCCGCTGCCGGCGGATCTCGTACCCGGCGCGCACCAGGCGCTGCAGTGCCGCCGCGTCCCAGGCGCGCAGCGGATAAGTGACGCCCATGGGGGCCGCCATGCCGGCCACCAGCCTGCCGATCGGGTTGTAGGCCCCGAGCAGGCTCCAGGCCGAGAGGCTCGAATCGGCGAGCTTCTTGTCCGCGGCCGCGACTGCGGGGCCGGGCGTCAGGGACATCAGCCGCTCGGCCTGCTGCGCGAAGAGATTCACCGTCGCGTTGAGCTTGAAGAAGTGCCCGCTGATCTCGCTCCCGAGCCGATCGGTCCAGTCGCGCGGCGCGCCGGTGCGCGCGGCCGCCGGGGTCCAACCGATCGTGTAGAGATACTGCGTCTGCTCGAGAAGCGATGCCTGCACGCGAAACTCGGCGGCGAATGCCGTACCGAGATCGAAGTCCCTGAGAGCAAAGAGCGGCGCCGCGTTGTCGGCGTCGTCGGGGCCCAGCGGGACCGCGGCGTGCGGGTCGGCGATCATGTCGGCGAGCACCAGGTAGTCGGACTCGAGGTACGCGAGCGCCAGCATCTTCGAGATCACCAGCCCCTGCCCGGTCAGCACGCGCCGCCACAGGCCGACGTCGGCGATCAGCTGATCGAGCGCTGCGCGCTGCTCGCGCGCGCTCCCGTCGCGCAGCCGCAGCACCGTTTCCTCCAGGAACAGATAGCGCACCTCGGTGGGAACGAAGATGGCCGGCGCGAGGTAGCTGGGCCGCGCGGTCTCGAAGTAGCCGCGCGGCCGCTCGAGTGCGAGATAGCGCTCAAAGAGCTCGCCGTTCAGCACGGTAAGGGCCTCGATCTCGGAACGGTGCGGGGGTACCTGCTCCCACAGCGAGCCACTGAGCGGCTGCACGAACTCCGCCTGACCCTGGAACTCGAGCGCGTGCGGATCCTTGAGAGTCAGCGACTGCAGCGCCTGCGCCGACGGGTCGTGCAGCACTGCCTCGAGATGCTCGTTGTAGTGATCGATCCGCGACTCGCCGGTCGCGATCACCGAGGCGCCCGAGGGCGCCGTGAAGCCGGCCATGGCGAGATAGATGTTGTCGTCGGGCTTGAGCGGATTCGACGGCGCTATGAGCAGGGTGCGCGCCCGGGGATCGAGTGGCTCATCGCGCCAGTTGATCGCGAAGACCACCGCAAAGAGCGCCAGCGCCAGCAGAGCGAGGCTCCCGAGCGCGAGCCCAACCCACTTGAGGATGCGGCCCGCGATGCGCGAGAGCGGTATCATGCGGGGAGCCTACCGAATCCGGATTCACTGTACCAACCGTGATCAGGCGCGATGTGCACGACGTGCCCCGGCCCGTTGGGGAACTCAACGTCGAGGAGTTGATGAAGGTTCGTCATGAGTGACCACCAGGAACTGCTGCCCGATCCGCTGCCGGCCGAGCCGCTTGCGGTCGTCGCACGCTGGCTCGCCGACGCCTGGGCGGCGCGCCACCAGCCGAACCCCAACGCCATGGTGCTCGCCACCGCGACGCCGGAAGGACATCCGTCGGCGCGCGTCGTGCTGTGCAAGAACATCGTGCCGCAGCCTGGCTACGTCGTCTTCTACACGAATTACCAGTCGAGCAAGGGCCGGCAGCTCGAGGACAACCCGCGCGCCGCCGCGGTGCTGCACTGGGATGCGCTGCACCGGCAGGTGCGTATCGAAGGCACGGTGGTCGCCGGAACGGCCGCCGAGAGCGATGCATACTTCGCCTCGCGCTCCTGGGACAAGCGCATCGGCGCGTGGGCGAGCGCGCAGAGTGAGCCCGTGCCCTCGCGTGCCGCGCTCGAGCGCTCGGTGGCGGCCGCCGCGCAGCGCTTCGGCGCACCGATCCCGGGAAGTCCGGGCGTCGATGAGAACCTGAAGATCGACGTGCCCCGCCCGCCGCACTGGGGGGGCTATCACCTGTGGGCCGATGCAGTCGAGCTCTGGGTGGAAGGGACGGCGCGCATCCACGACCGCGCGCGCTGGAGCCGCGCGCTGCGGCCTGCGCCCGGCGGTGCCTTCGAGGCGGGCGCGTGGCAGGTCACGCGGCTGCAGCCCTGATCCGTGTGGAGAAACATCCGCATCCTCGCCCTCCTGCTGGTGCTCGGCGCGGTGGCGCTCGAGCAGTGGCTCGAGCGTGTGCAGACCCAGAGCTGGCGTGAGACGTTGTGGGTGGGCATCTACCCGCTGAATGGCGACGGCAGCCGCACCACGCAGGCCTACATCGAGGCGCTGAAGCCCGAGGACTTCGTCCCCATCGAAACCTTCTTCGCGCGCGAGGCGCATCGCTACGGCGTGAAGCTCGAGCAGCCCGTGCATGTCGAGCTCTACCCCGAGGGGAGCGAGCTGCCGCCGGTGCTCGCGCCGGACGCCGGTCCGCTCGGCATCGCCTGGTGGAGCCTGAGGCTGCGGTGGTTCGCCAGGCACGCGAGCACCGTGCCGGGTCGCGTGCCGTCCCGGATCCGCCTGTTCGTCGTCTACCACGACCCCGCGACCCTCGAGCGCGCGCCCGACTCGCACGGGATGCAGAAGGGGCTGGTGGGCGTGGTGCATGCCTTCGCCACCGGCGCCATGACCGGCGCCAACGACATCGTCATCGCGCACGAGCTGCTGCACACCGTGGGCGCGACCGATAAGTACGATCTCTCCACCGGGGAGCCGCTCTACCCGAACGGCTACGGCGATCCCGGCCAGCAGCCGCTCTTCCCGCAGGCCGACGCGGAGGTGATGGCGGTGCGCCGCGCGCTGAGCGCACAGGAGTCGGAGATGCCGCGGAGCCTGCGCGGCGAGGTGGTGGGTGCGGCAACCGCGCTGGAGATTCGTTGGACGCGCCCCTGACGGGCGGCGATGGCGCGGGCCCCGCAGCCGCTGCGGCAGCGCGGCTCGCCGCTCGCAGCGTGGGCGTGCAGGCGGGGGTGCGCGAGCTCGTGCGCGCACTGTCGCTCGAGTTCGTGCCCGGCGAGCTGGTCGCGATCCTCGGGCGCAACGGCTCGGGGAAGACTCTGACGCTGCACACCCTCGCCGGCCTGCGCCGCCCTGCCTGCGGGGAAGTGACGCTCGATGGCGTGCCGCTCGTGGAGATGAAGCGCCGCGCGATCGCGCTGCGACTCGGGCTCCTGCCCCAGGATCTCGAGGATGCCTTCGTTACCACGGCGATGGAGACGGTGCTCATCGGCCGCCATCCGCACCTGGCGCTGTGGCAGTGGGAGAGCGCCGAAGACGAGCGCCTCGCGCACCAGGCGCTCGCAGCGGTCGACATGAGTGATTTTGCCACGCGCCGCACCGACACCCTCTCGGGCGGGGAGCAGCGGCGCGTGGCCGTGGCGGCGCTGCTCGCGCAGCAGCCCGGCATATTCCTTCTCGATGAGCCGACCAACCACCTCGATCCCCACCATCAGCTGGTGGTGCTGGGGTTGTTCCGCGACCTCGCGCGCCGCGGCCGCACCGTCATCACGACGCTGCACGATCCGACGCTCGCCGCACGCTTCGCCGACCGCGTGCTGCTGCTGCACGGCGACGGGCGCTGGAGGCTCGGCACGGTGAGCGAGGCGCTGACCGCCGCGACCCTCAGCGAGCTCTATCTCGCGCCCATGATGGAGCTCGAGCAGGACGGCCGGCGGGTGTTTGTGAGCGCTTAAGGCAGGTACTACGCGAATCAGGTCTCTTTCAGTATCCCGAGCACCTCGGCATGCAGGACGCCGTTGGTGGCGAGCACGCTCCTGGTGGCGAGACCGACCGCGCACCCCTCGAGGTCGGTGAACGTGCCGCCCGCCTCGCGCACGATCACCGTGAGCGCCGCAATATCGAGAATGTTGACGTCGGACTCCAGCACGACCTCGAGCGCGCCGCGGGCGAGCAGGTGGTAGTGCACGAAGTCGCCGTAGCCGCGCAGGTAGCCCGCAGCGCTGACCAGCCGACCGAAGCGCTGCCAGCGCGCGCAAGCCGCCAGGCTGCGCAGATTCCCCGTCGAGACACCGGCCTGGTCCAGCGCCGCGACGCCGCTCACGCGCACCGGGCGGTCGTTGAGCCAGGCACCGCCGCCCTCCTCGGCCCAGGCGAGCTCGCCGTAGACCGGGGCGCTCGACACCCCGAGCACCAGCCTGCCGGCACGCAGCAGTGCAATCTGTGTCGAGAAGAAGGGAATCTCGCGTACGAACGCCTTGGTGCCGTCGATGGGATCGACCAGCCAGACGTTCTCCGCGTCCATCGCGTGCCGGCCGGTCTCCTCGCCGTAGAAACCAAAGCCCGGAAAGCGCTCGCTCAGGGTGGCGCGGATCACTTCCTCGGAGCGCAGGTCCGCCTCCGTCACCGGCGAGGCATCCGCCTTCAGGCGCACCGCGGGGTTGCGCTGGTAATGAGCGCGTATCACCTCGCCCGCGGCGCGGGCCGCAGCCAGCGCCGCGGTCAGTTCCTTCGAAGCCATATTATTCAGGATGGTGGGCCCGAAGCCGGTGCGAACGCAACGCCGGCACCGGCAGAACTTCGCCAGCGGATACTCTAGGATAAGACCGATGGGAAACCGCCTGAGCAGGATCTACACGCGCACCGGCGACGACGGCACCACGGGCCTCGGCGATGGCAGCCGCGTGCCGAAGGACAGCGCCCGCGTCGAGGCCTACGGCACCGTGGATGAGCTCAACAGCGTCGTCGGCGTGCTGCTTGCGGTTCCGGGGCTGCCGCAGCAGGTCGCGGACTGCCTCACCGAGGTGCAGCACGAGCTGTTCGACCTCGGCGGCGAGCTCTGCATCCCGGGGCACGAGCTGATTCGTGCCGAGCAGGTGACGCGCCTCGAGCAGGCACTGGACGGATTCAACGAGGCCCTGCCGCCGCTCAAGGAATTCATCCTGCCGGGAGGCGGGCCGGCGACCGCCGCCTGCCACCTCGCGCGCACCGTCGCGCGCCGCGCCGAGCGGCGCGCATGGACGCTGGCGCGTGCCGAAACGGTCAGCCCGGAGCTGCTGAAGTATCTCAACCGCCTGTCGGATCTGTTGTTCGTAGTGGCGCGGGTGCTGGCGCGGCACGAGCGCGGCGCCGAAGTGCTGTGGAGGCACGAGCGCGGCAGGAAACCGTAGCGCAAGCTCCGTACGCCGCTTGGGCGTCAGCGCAGCGTCGTGCGCTCCTGCACCAGCGTACGCAGGCGCCGCCAGTTGAAGAGCGGCCCGGGATCGGTCTTGCGCTCCGGCGCAATGTCACTGTGGCCGACCACGTGCTCGGGGCCGAGCGAGGGGTAGGCGTCGAAGAGCGCCGCGGCGAGCCGCGCGAGCTCCTCGTATTGTGCGTCGGTGTAGGGCGTCTCGTCGGTCCCCTCGAGCTCGATGCCGATCGAGAAATCGTTGCACCCCCGGCGGCCGTCGTACTCGGACTCCCCGGCGTGCCAGGCGCGCGCCTCGAAGGGCACGTACTGGACGATCTCGCCGTCGCGGCGGATGAGGGCGTGCGCGGACACGCGCCCGCCGGCGATGCCGCGGAAGTAGGGATGGGCATCGACCGGCAACGTGCCGGTGAACAGGCGATCGATCCATGGCCCGCCGAACTCTCCCGGCGGCAGACTGATGCCATGCACCACGAGCAGATCCGGCTTCACTCCGGTGGGGCGCGCATCGAAATGCGGCGACAGCACCTGCCGCGCGCCCACCAGCAGCCCGGTCGCAGCGTCGACCCTGAGCGGCGCGCTGTCGGGGATGGTGGCGGTGGTGATGGTCATGTCTGCCCGCCGATTCTGCCACAATTCTCCTCATGAGCTCGGCCAACGCCCCGTTCGTGACGCGCGATCTCGCCCACGTCTGGCATCCGTGCACGCAGATGAAGGATCACGAGCGCCTGCCGCCAATCCCCATCCGCCGCGGCAGCGGTGCGTGGCTCGAGGACTACGCCGGCCGCCGTTATCTCGATGCGGTGAGCTCCTGGTGGGTGAATCTCTTCGGCCACGCGAATCCGCGCATCAACGCCGCGGTGCGCGCACAGCTCGAGCAGCTCGAGCAGGTCATACTCGCCGGCTTCACCCACGAGCCGGTGATCGCGCTCTCCGAAGAGCTCACCGCGCTCGCGCCTGCCGGCCTGACGCGCTGCTTCTACGCCGACAACGGCTCCTCGGCGGTCGAAGTGGCGGTGAAGATGAGCTTCCACTACTGGCGCAACGTCGGCCGGCCGGGCAAGTGCCGCTTCATCACGCTCTCCAACAGCTACCACGG
>Ga0307479_10003256_pt1 | contig 14775 bp, 14 predicted proteins | sample atmos_gasesECM4C_FD_203743 | JGI IMG/M metagenome (GOLD analysis project Ga0307479, IMG submission 203743) | Hardwood forest soil microbial communities from Morgan-Monroe State Forest, Indiana, United States - atmos_gasesECM4C_515 | ecosystem: Environmental > Terrestrial > Soil > Temperate...
CGATCGACGATCTGGTGATGCGCCGAGCGATTTTTGCGCGCCTCGTCGCGCGCAGCAAGGATTCGCCGATCCCGTTCTCAGGCGACGATCCTGAATTCGACCGGCGGCTGCGCGACGAGAAATGGGCTGGCGACCCGCTGTTCCTGATGATGGCCGGGCTGGTCGCGGCCGAGACCGGCGCCCACAACGCGCTCGCGCTCAACCGCACCGATCTGACGACCATGATCGCGCAGCGCGAGCTCGACCGCATCGGCCGGATCGCGGCCAGCCGCGGCGTCGACGCTACCGATCAGGAACATCCCGGCTTCGCGACGCGGCACATGGCCGTGCTCGCCACGCTCGCGCAAGGCCTCGCGCTCGCCGATTTACGCCAGCTCGCGCAGCGGGAGCTGGATCTGCTCGGATCGACCGCCGGCCTCAACAATGTCATCGATGCGCTGCGCAACGCGCTTCCGCGGGGCGGAAGCGCTGCGGTTGCGCCGATCCTGCCGGACATTATCGGCGAGGCTGCGATCCTGATCTGGCTCGGCGAACGTGGCGCGCTATCGGAACTGGGGATCGAACCGCTGACTTGCGTTCGGCGCGTCGCTGACACGGCGCGGTCTCGCGTCAGCCAGACCCTCGTGCGCATCGCGCAGGACTTCGCCGCGGCCGGCCGCGACGAGCCGGTCAGATGGCTCAAGAGCCTCTGGCGGGCCACAGACATGGACCTCGACGCACTGATAGAAATCACGGATGAACTGCCCCTCCAGACGGTGGCGCTGCGCGAGCTAGCCGCTGATCTCGCGCTGCAAGTCGTCAATCAGTTGAGAGGCCGGTTTGCGGAGTTGACCGGAGCTGATGCAGATGGGCGCAGGGAAGGGATACTCGCCAAGTCCTTGTTGCGTCTCGGCACCCGCCTCTCCGACCTCGGTCGACGCGAGGAGGCGCTTGCGGCGGGCCAGGAGGCGGTCGATATTATCAGGCGCCTCGCGCACAGCCGCCCTGACGAGTTCCTGTCCGACCTCGCGAGAAGCCTGAACAACCTCGGGGGCTTGCTCTCCTATCTTGGGCGGCACGAGGAGGCGCTTGCGGCAAGCCGGGAGGCGGTCGACATCTATCGGCGCCTCGCGCACAGCCGCCCCGACGCCTTCCTGTCCGGCCTCGCGATGAGCCTGAGCAACGCTGGGATCGTGCTCTCCAACCTCAGGCGACACGAGGAGGCGCTTGCGGCGAGCCAGGAGTCGGTCGATATCCGAAGGCACCTCGCGCTCAGCGGCCCTGATACTTTCCTGCCCGACCTCGCGCTCAGCCTTAGTAACGTCGGTGTCGACCTCTCCAACCTCGGACGGCGCGAGGCGGCGCTGGCGGCGAGCCGGGAGGCGGTCGAGATCCGAAGGGGCCTCGCCCAAACCCACCCCGACACCTTCCTGCCCGCACTCGCGATGAGTCTGAACAATCTCGCCTGCGATCTCTCCAGCCTCGGGAAGCGTGAAGAGGCGCTGGCGGCGGGCCAGGAATCGATCGAGATCCGAAGGCGCCTTGCGCAAAGCCACCCCGACGCCTTCCTGCCGGACCTCGCGCTGAGCCTGAACAATCTCAGTCTCCGCCTTTCCAACCTCGGGCGGCGCGAGGAGGCGCTGGCGGCGAGCCAGGAGTCGGTCGACATCCGAAGGCGCCTCGCGCAAAGCCGACCCGACTCCTTCCTGCCCAATCTCGCGAGCAGCCTGAACAACCTCGGCAACCGACTCTCCAACTTCGGGCGGCACGAGGAGGCGCTGGCGGCAAGCCAAGAGGCGATCGACATCTATCGGCGCCTCGCGCAAGGCCGCCCCGATGCCTTCCTGCCCGAGCTCGCGAAAAGCATCAGTGCTCATTCGGATGTGTTGGCCACTCTCGACCGGCATGAGGAAGCGGCACGGGCGGCGGCCGATGCCCTGCGAATGCTGTTGCCCTATGTCCAGCGCTCTCTGGAAACCTACAGAGGGCTGGCGCGTGCGATCGTCGCAGATGTCAAACGATACAGCGACGCGGCGGGACTAGCACATGACGCGACTCTGCTGGAGCAAGCGGCTCAGTTGCTGCCTCCAGACGAAGACTAGAAGCAAGTCGCCCGCATGAGCGAACACGCCTGGCTCCATCACCGCGCTTGCTCGCAACGGAGCATGACCCGCCCGATGGACGAGGGCGGGATGCCCGTTGGTCAAGTCGATCCGCTTCGCAAATCACGTGGGCGACTGGTCAAGATAGACATAAAGAGCCGCGATCTTGCCGTCGCGTGCGATGATGAAATCCACGCCGGTATACTCCGGCGTTTCGCCTTTCGGCCCCGAGCCCCATGCCAGGCGTCCCGAATTGTGCAGGACCTGCGGCGCGCCATGAGGCGTGTACACAAAATGGGGATGCGTCGCCCGGAGGTCGCCGGCGAACTTGTCCAGTGCGGCGTGGCCAACGACAATGCCGGGCGGCGCGTAGAGCACGCAGTCTTCGGTGTAAAGCTCCAGGATTGCGGCCCTTCTGCGCGCCGGATCGCCTTCGCCGAAAACCTCCGGAAGGTTGCGGCTCAGCAGCGTCGCGATGCGACTTGCGTCTGCGCCCACGGACGGCGGGGCGCTTTTCTTATTGGCATGCTGGTTCATTAGATGACTCCTGTGTGCGCGCGACGGAGACGTCGTGAGGATTGCGGGTCAGCAAGGTCGATATGCCCGGAGGAAATGGCTCGCCGCTCAGGCGGCCAGCGCGGCGCTTGAACTCAGCTCGCCGTTCTTGCGCCGATTGTCGACGCTGAGTGCGCCAGCCCCGAATGCCGCGATCTGCAAGAGCCCGCCTGCCATCATCACGTTCTTGAGGAAGTGGATCATCTGGTTCTGGTCGGCGAAGTTGTTGTGGAACGAAACCGCGGCCGCGAGCGAGAAGACCGCAAGGGCAATGGCGACGACGCGAGCCTGATAGCCGGCAACGAGAAGCACGCCGCCGCCAAGCTCGACAGCGACAGCGACGGCGTAGGCCAGCGGCGGGAACGGCAATCCCGCAGCCCCGATCATCGCAGTCGTGGCGCCATAGGCGGCGAGCTTGCCAAGGCCACTCATGGCGAAGGGAAGACCGATCATCAGCCGGCCAGCAAAAGGAAGGTAACGGGTCGCGGTCATTGGAAAGTCTCCTTGGGAGCGAGGTGAGGTGGGAAACTTATCCATGCAATAATGATCTGGACAGGCCGGGAAATAGAACAGATATTTGTCATTGATAGAATAATGAGGGTTCCTGCGTGACCCCGGTTCAAGACCTCAACAACCTCTATTTCTTCGCCAAGGTGGTCGATTTCGGCTCCTACACGGCGGCCGCGACGGCGCTGGGCTTGCAGACCTCGAAGCTCAGCCGCCGCATCGCCGCGCTGGAGACGGAGCTCGGCGTGCGCCTCATCAACCGCACGACGCGACGGCTGTCGCTCACCGAGGCGGGTAAGACCTTCCATCGCCATTGCCTGGCGCTGCTCGACGAAGCGCAGGCGGCGAGAGACGCGATGAGCCAGATTCTCGGCTCGCCACAGGGGCTCGTGCGCATCTCCTGCCCCACCGGCCTGCTGCAAGGCGGCATCGCCAACATCCTCGCGCGCTTCCTCGCAAAACATCCGCAAGTGCGGATCGCACTCGACGCCACCAATCGCCGCGTCGACGTCGTCGATGAAGGCCTCGACATCGCGATCCGGGTCCGCAGGCCACCGTTGGAGGATTCCGATCTCGCCATGCGCACGTTCGGTCCCGACGAGGTGATCCTGGTCGCCAGTCCCAAGCTGATCGCCGCCCATGGCGAACCGCGAACGCTCGACGATGTTGCGAAAATGCCGACACTTTCGATGGCGAGCGCCGACGAGCGCTCGACCTGGCGTTTCCTCGATGCGAATGGCGCGCCCACCGAACTGACGCACGCGCCGTGCCTTGCGACCGACGATCTCTTCACGCTGCGGCGTGCGGCGCTGCAAGGGATCGGTGCAGTCCTCGTCCCGCTCCTCCTCGTCGCCGACGATATGGCGGGCGGCACGCTCGTCCGATTGCTACCGTCGCTGCAGGCTCAAGCCGGGATCATTCACGCCGTTTTCCCATCGCGGCGGGGAATGGTTCCCGCGGTGCGCGCGCTGCTCGATTTCCTCTCGGAGACGACAAAGACTGTCCGCCTGCGCTCGAGCTAGCCCGCATGTATCCGGTTCTGGCCCGCCCAAACCATTGCCGGCGCATTGCGGACCTCGAGCGCCCGATCCAAAACGCCTCCAGAAATTTAGGCTCAGGCCTTCGCCGCCGCCGGCACGCGGCCAAACAGCTCTTCCTGCTCTGCCTGTCCGGCCGCGACGAGGCGGCCCGTGGCCTCCTCGATCACGGTCTCGATGCGCGCCATGAATTCGCCGCGCGGCAGTCCCGGCGGCAACGGATCGAGGAACTCGACCACCAGGGTTCCCGGATAGCGCATGAAAGTCCGGCGCGGCCAGAACAGGCCCGAATTGAGCGCGACCGGCAGGCACGGCACGCCGCAATCCGCATAGATCATGCTGACGCCGGATTTGTAGTGCGGCGGAGCGCCGACCGGCCTGCGCGTGCCTTCGGGAAAAATCACGAACTGCCGGCCGTGGCGGACCTCCTCCTCCGCACGCCGCATGATTGCCCTCAGCGCGCGGCCGCCGGCGCCGCGATCGATCGCGATCATGTTCGCCTTGACCACGAACAGGCCGAACAGCGGAATCCATGTCAGCTCGCGCTTGAGCACGAAGAACGGCGCATCGAAGAAGCGCAGCAGCGAAATCGTCTCCCACATCGACTGATGTTTCGCGGCGACGATCAGCGGGCCTTTCGGGATTTTTTCGACGCCGCGGAATTCCACCTTGATGTTGCAGATCACGCGCATCAGCAGGATGTTGCTCCGCGCCCACCAGCTCGCGACCTTCATCAGCGCCGCGCGCGGCAGCATCAGTGTCGGCAGCGCGATAACCGCCCAGAACACGAACACCGGATAGAACAGGATATTGAAGAGCAGCGAGCGCAGGAAAATGGCGACCATCAGAATATCCGATCAATTGGCTTGCGCGGTCGCCGGCCGGCGCGACAGCACGCCGGGCTGTTCGGACATTTCGGGCGCAAAGTCCAGCCCGAGCGCGGCCAGACGCACCCTGACTTCGGCGGCGACATATTTCAGATATTCCGACAGCACGATTCGCATGGTGGTGCTGTTCGCCCACCACGGCTCATCGCGCCATTTCTCGCCGACCACCGCATAGGGGACCAGGACCACGTCCGGCATCGCGTGCGAAAATTCCACGATCGCCCGCGGCATGTGGTAGTTCGACGTCACCACGATCACGGAGTGGAAGCCGCGCTCATGCGCCCAGAGCCGCGCCTGCTCCGCATTGCTTCGGGTATTGACGGCGGAATGATCGAGATCGACGCAGCAGTTGAGAAACGATTGATGGTCCGACAGCGACCGCGAGATGTCGCTGGCGGCGCTGGCGGGATGCACGCCGGAGATCAAGAGCCGCTTGCCATAACCGGCCGCGAGCAGCTCCATCGCATCGGAGACGCGGGATGATCCGCCGGTCAGCACGACGATGCCGTCGGCCTTGCGATCCGGCTTGGCCTCGGCCTCGCGCAACTGCGACAGGAAGGCCAAAAAGCCGATGCCCGCCGCGGCGACGGCGATCGTCAGCATCGCCAGGACCAGCGTGCGCAGCCGGGCGAGCCAGACATAGGCCCGCGGGCGCGGTACGATCGTGGTGGGCTGCAGGCTCATGCGACGGCTCGAGGATCCTTCCGCCGCCGGATTCCTGCTGTTCGAGCGCGCCCGAAGCGGGATGGCTCGGCAATTCGGCGGTAGCGGCAATTGTAGAGAGTTTTCAAGCGATGTGTAGCCCGCCCCCGCACGGCCCCATCGCGAACCTGCGGGCGGCCTCAGCGCGTCATTCGATCTCGTTGAGCGTGGCGAACAGCGTGCGCCTCGAGGCCCAGGCTGTGATGACGCCGATCATTATGGCCTGCACGGCCAGCACCAGATAGCCGGACGGTCGCAGCGAGAAGGTGCCGAGCAACGCCGCGAACTGGTCGCCGACCGCGGTGCCGGAAAACCATCCGGCAATCGATTCGGAAAAGCCGAAGGCGAGCATGGCGAGCCCCCCGCCGATCAGTCCGCCCTCGAGGCCCAATCTCAGGAAGTGGCGCTGAAACCGGCCGGCGATATAGCGGTCGCCGGCGCCGACGAAATGCAGCACTTCGACGATCGGACGGTTGGCCGACATCGCGCCCCGGGTTGCGAACGACACCGAGATGATGGTGGCGACGATGACGAGCGCCAGAATGCCGAAGCCGGCGGCGAGCGTCGCGCCGGTCATCGAGCGCATCCGCTCGATCCAGGCGCGATGATCGTCGACGCTCGCGGTCGGCGCGATCTGGTTGATCCGGCTGCGCAAGGTGGGCAGATCCAGCGCGGTGCCGGGCTGCGCGCGCGCCACGATCACCCGCGGCACCGGCAGATCGTCGAGCGAAATCCCGCTGCCGAGCCACGGTTCCAGGAGTTTTGAGGATTCGTCCTTGGTGAACGGCCTGATTTCGATGATGCCGGGCTGTGCGCGCATCGCGTCCGCCACCGCCGCCACATCCTTCTCGATATCGCGCCAGGCATAGGGCCTGACCTGCACCGTGATCTCGCTTGCCACTTCCGACTGCCAGTCGGCCGCCGAAGCGCTGACCAGCAGCACCGTGCCGGTCGTGATCGATGCGAGGAAGGTCATGATAGCCACGACGACGACGAGCGCCCGGCCGGAAATCGAATTGCGCGGCACGATCGGCGACAGGTTCCGTGCCCGCGCCGTGAGTTCCGGTCGGTCGAAACCCAGATCCACCAAGGTGCCGTGCTGGTCAGTCCTACTCATAGATGTGCAAGCGTCCCTGATGCAGAACCAGCCGTCGCGCTTCGTACTGGTCCATCAGCGAGATATCATGGGTCGCGATAATGACCGCAGTACCGGACCTATTCAATTCGATTAACAGCCTGAGCAGCCGCCGTCCCAGGGTCGGGTCGACGTTGCCAGTCGGCTCGTCGGCCAGCAGCAGCTGGGGCCGCGAAATCACCGCGCGCGCGATCGCCGCACGCTGTTTCTCGCCCCCGGACAGGATCGGCGGCAGCGCGTCCATCCGTTCGCCGAGGCCAACCCACTTCAAAAGATCGATCACTTCCTTGCGATAACTCGATTCGTCACGGCCAAGGACGCGGAACGGCAATGCCACGTTCTCATAGGTGGTCATGTGCTCGAGCAGGCGGAAGTCCTGCAGCACGATCCCGATCCGCTTGCGCAGGTCGGCGACCTCCTCCTTGTTGAGCAGCGAGACGTCGTGGCCGAACAGGTTGACCAGGCCGCGGGTCGGGCGCATCGACAGAAACAACAGCTTCAACAGCGACGTCTTTCCCGCGCCGGATGGACCGGTGAGGAACTGGAACGAATTGGCCGGGATCTGGAACGTGAGGTCACGCAGAATCTCCGGTCCCAGCCCGTAGCGCAGTCCAACATTTTCGAACCGAACCAAGTTCAGCTCCGTCCTAGCGTTGACTGGACGCTCCTGGGGCGAGCGGGCGACCTGAGGGATCAGGAACTTCAGACCGGCGGCAGCAGTATGGTTGAACCGTTCTCTTCAATGGTTAGGGTTCCTTCGTCAAGAGGCGCCACGAACCAAAACCATATGAAAATCATGCATTTGCCGGACGGGCCGATTGGCGAGAACGGACCGGCGGAACCTGATGAAACCGGTTTTGAGCCTTTATGGTTTCCGGTTCGTTAACGGTCGCCTTGTAGCATCCGGCCCGCCCAGCTTCCGACTGTTTCGCGGCCGACGGCGCTTCTCAGCACGAGACTGTGGGAAATAATTGGGCGCCAGCAATGTTCTAGTGCAGGACAGGCTCCATGCAAATCGTATGCCCTCATTGCGCAACCTCCTATGCCATCGACGCGATGGCCCTGGGTGCGGCCGGCCGAACGGTGCGTTGTTCCCGTTGCAAGGAGGTCTGGCTCGCGCGTCCGGAGGACGCGATTGCGCCGGCAAGTGCGGCATCCGCCATGACCGAACCGGGGTTCCAGGGCCAGGATGCGGTGGCCGAGGAATGGGAGAGGCTTGCCGAGGACGACGACAACCAGCCTCCGCCCGAGGTCGAAAGTCCTCCGCTCGCCGGCTGGTCAGCCCAGGATACCACTGACGATTCCGACTGGGCGAACGCGGCGCGCGATGCCGCCGATGAGAGGGACAGCGGCAAGCAACGCCGATCCTGGTTCGGCAAGCTGTTCCAGCGGCGAAAGCCGCGCCGCGGCGGTGGCAGATCGCCTGTCGGCCTGCCGGCCGCCTGCGCCGCCATGGGCGCCTTGGCCGCCGCCCTGCTGGTCTGGCGCGCCGACATGGTCCGGCTGTTGCCGCAAACCGCGGGCTTCTACCGACTGGCCGGCCTTGACGTGAATTTGCGCGGCCTGGCCTTCAAGGACGTCAAGGTGTCGGCCGAGACGGTCGAGGGCAAGCCGGTGCTGGTGATCGAGGGCGCGATCGTCGGCGAGACCCGGAAGCCTGCCGACCTGCCGCGGCTGCGGTTTTCGGTCCGTGACGGCCAGGGGGCGGAAATCTATGCCTGGAACACCGTGCTGGAACAGACGGTGCTGCAGCCCGGCGAGCGGGTGCAGTTCAAGTCACGCCTGGCCTCGCCGCCGGCCGAAGGCCGCAATCTCGATATTCGTTTCTTCAACCGCCGTGACGTCGCCAGTGGCGGAGCATAGAGCATGATCCGGACCCGAAGGGCCGCGTTAGCGCAAAGTGCGAAGCGGTTTTCCCTCGCGCAAACGCATCGCGTTTGCGCGGAGATCATGCTCAAGAAGATGAACAACTGACCATGCCGCGGATCCTGATTGCCGACGACGAGGACGCCATGCGCACGCTGGTCGCGCGCGCGATCGCCATGGACGGCCACGAGATCGTCACCGCGCAGGACGGCGCCGAGGCGCTGGAGATCCTCAATCGCGAGGATGGCGCGTTCGACCTGCTGTTGACCGACATTCAGATGCCGATCATGGACGGCATCGCGCTGGCGCTGTCGGCGGCGCGCGACTTCCCCAACATCTGCATCCTCCTGATGACCGGGTTCGCCCACCAGCGCGAGCGCGCGTCGAATCTGAGCGCCATCGCCCATGACGTGATCACAAAACCGTTCTCGGTGGCGGACATCCGCACCGCGGTCGCCGACGCGCTGGCGGCGCAGAGAGGCAAGTGTTGAGGTGCGCTGCGGCGCGTGCTCAGTGGCTCGTCGGACGAATCTGGTCGTATTTGATCAGCGTCGGCGGCCCGTTACGTTCGGGATATTCCTTGGCGATGACGAATTTCAGCCCGGGTGAATAATACTCGACGATGGGGTCGGCCTTCCTGCCGGCCCACGTCTCGGTCATCTCGAATTTCAGCACGTCGTACTGGCAGGCGCCGATGGCGAGGCTGTCGGTGCCGATCATCTTCAAGTCGACGGCGACGGGTGTCGTCGAAGCGCCCTCTTCGGCATCGAGGCGGACCTCGATCTGCTGCTTCGGCTTCAGCGGAAAGAGCTTGGCCAGGTCGCCGTCCGGCTTGAACACCGTCCTATGGCCACGATCGATCCGCTCGAGCGGAATCAAGCCTTCATATTGCCGAAGCTCGAGCAGGGGCTGGCCGCGGAACCGGGTAACGGCACTGATCACGGCACCGGCGCCGAAGGTCACCTCGGTCTTTGACTGCTCACCGCGCTCGACAACGAAGGCGTCGCCGCCCTTGACGACCGCGGGACACTCCGCCCCCGCGCGCGCCCATCGTGCAGACATCAACAGGCAGCCGACCCCGGCGAGGATTGCGGCGAACAACGCTTTCATCACGATCGTCAACCGCGCAATCAGTAGTCCTTCAGCAGCCGTTCGAGGTAATCGAGTTCGAGCTGCGGCCGGGCTGGATCGGCCAGGCGGCGGCGCAATTCCTCCAGGATACGGCGTGCCCGCTGCACATCGATTTCGCCGGGGATCTTCACCGTCATGTCGTCGCTCAATTCGTGGCTGCGCAGCGGACGGCCGAGCGGATCGGTGTTGTTCCTTCCGGCCTGCTGACGGCCGACGCGATTGCCCGGGCCATCACCGTCTTGTTGGCCGTCGCCCTGCTGCATCGCATCGGAAAGGCTCTGGGCGCCTTTGCGCAACGCCTCCAGCGCCCTGCCCTGCGAGTCCACGGCGGCATCGGCATTGCCTTCGCCGAGACTGTTGCCGGCATCACCCATGGCACTGTCGGCATCGTTGAGACCGTTCTGATCGTCGGCCTGATCGCCGTCGTCGTTCTGGTCGCCCGAGGTCCCCTTGTCTCCCGGGGTCCCCTTGTCTCCCGGGGGCGAGCCCATTCCGTTCTTGGCAAGGTCGTCCAGCAATTTCTTCAGCCGCTCACGCAGCGCCTGCTGGTCCTGCTGCAGATCGCCCATGCTCTGGTCGCCCTGCTTGCCGCGGTTGCGGTCACGCCGCGAGTCCTGCCCCTGCTTGAAGGTCTTGTCGCGCAACTGCTGCTGCTTGCGGATCATGTCGCCGAGCTCGTTGAGCGCCTGCTCCATGTCGTTGTCGCCCTGCCCGGGCTGCGCCAGCTGCAGGCCCTCGAGCATCTGCTGGAGCTGGTCCAAGAGCTCCTTGGCGGCATCCTTGTCGCCGGAGCGCGACAGCCGCTCCATGCGATCGATCATGTTGTTGAGATCCTGCTGGCGCAGCATCTTCGTATTCGGATCGAGCGGCCGGTTCATCGCCTGCGGATTGTTGCGCAGTTGCTCGGCGAGCTGGCGCATGAAATTGTCCAGCGCCGCGCGCAGGTCCTGGGTCAGCTTCTTGATCTCTTCGTCGCTCGCGCCGCGCTCCAGCGCCTGCTTGAGCGCGTCCTGTGCCGCGCGCAGCGCCTTGTCGACGTCGGTGATGTCGCCGTCCTCGATCGTCACCGCCAGCGCCCAGAGGCTGGCCACGACCTCGCGCAGGGCATCGTCGGTGCGGGCGGCCTCGAGCTGATGGGCGACGTTATAAAGCCCGAGATAGTGGCCCATCTCCTCGGCCATGAACATTTCCGGCGCGATCATCAGCGCATCGAGCGCGGCGTAGACGTCGGAATTCCTGTTGGCGTCGAGCGCGAGGATGCGGCGCTGTTCGACCAGCGCCCGCGCCAATGGCTTGGTGAACAGCCGCTCCGGCAGGCGCATGTTGAAGGGCTCGCTCTTGCCCTCGTTGCCGGCTTCGTCCTTGGCGGTCAGCGTCAGCGTGACGTCGGCGCCGGCGTAAGGATCCTCGCTCAGATCCTTCACGGTCTGGCCGACCCCGTTTCGGGTGCGGGCGTTCGGCAGCACCAGCGGAAACTGCGGGGGAGTGAACAGCGGCCGCGCGTCCTTTGGAGCTGGTTGCGATCCTTGTTGCGATCCTTGAGCGTTCTCGGCGGCGCGAACCGCGAGATGCGCCTCGGCTGCGGTCACGCCGTAATCGTCCTCGAGCTTGTACGACAGCTGCAGGGAGCCGCGCGCCTGCCGCTCCGGATCCTTGGCGAGCGCAATGGTCGGCGGACGGTCCGGCGTCGCGGTGAAGGCCCATTGCGGCTGCCCGGCGGGCGCGCGGACATGCACGGTGCCGTCACCGGCGATCGCAAAATGCTTTTCGTCGGTTCCCTTCGGCGCCTGGTCGGTCACTGCTGCTTCCGTCACGCCGCCGCCGGTGACGACGTCCAGCGTGCCACCGCTGGAGCGCACGATCAGCGTGCTTCCCACCGGCACCGCAAGCGGGCCGCTCGCAGGCAGCGCAGCTTCCTTGTTGGCGGCCGACAGGATGATCGGAGGCTTGCCGGTATAGAGCGGCGGCGTCACCCAGGCATCGACCCTGAAGCTGGCGGGCGCCAGCATGCCGTTCCAGTCGAGCGCCGAGGCCACGCGCGCCGCGCGCTCGTCGCCGGCCGCGACATAGGCCGCGACCATCAGGACTCCGACCAGCGCGCGCAGCGCCCAGGGATCGTGGATTGCCAGTCGCGGCGACGGCAGCCCGGCGCGAATCCGCTTGATCGAGGCCAGCGTGCGTTCGCGCTGCGCCTGCCACAGCGCCTGCGCCACCGGATCCTGGCTGCTCAGCGTGTCGGTGAGCGTGGTGGCGGGACGATGGCGGATGCCGGAGCCGCGATCGAGCCGGCTCAGCGCCTGGTCGCGGCTCGGCCAGCGCAACCGGCCGAGTGGAACCAGCGTCGCAAGCGCCCCCAGCACAAACAGCAGGACTCCCGCGGCGCGCGCGGGAAATGGCAGCGCCAGCCACAGCCCGGCCCATGACGCCACCAGGAACAGACCAATGACGGTGAACAGCCGCGCCAAGGGCGGCCAGACCCGCTCCCACGCAATCGCAAATTTCGCCCGCTGCAGGGCCTGTGTGAGCTTCAGTCGTGTAACCGAATCGCCCTCTCGCGCGGGCGCCGACGGATCAGGTGTCATGCCGTTCAATCAACTCTCCAGGTTGCCGGCAAATCACCCTAGCACAACGGCGGCACTGAGGCACCCGTTCCTGTGCGTAATCCCACCCCACAGAGAGGCATAACACGAAGGCGTGACTACCTCGTTCCGACCCCGTAACTTTGCGTGGTCGCGGCCCCCAAAAAAACCGAGGAGACCCCAATGGACCAGAAAATGCACGACAAAGGCCTGGAAATCCGCAAATCCGTGCTTGGCGAGGCCTATGTCAGCAATGCGCTGAAGAGCGTCGACGACTTCAACCGGCCGTTCCAGGAGATGCTGAACGAATATTGCTGGGGCACCGTCTGGGGCCGCGAGGAACTGCCGCGCAAGACCCGCAGCATGCTCAACATCGCCATGATCTCGATCCTGAACCGGCCGCATGAACTGCGCGCGCATCTCAAGGGCGCGCTGACCAACGGCGTCACGCGCGAGGAGATTCGCGAGATCTTGATGCAGGTCGCGATCTATGCCGGCATGCCGGCGGCGGTCGACAGTTTTCGCATCGCCCGCGAGCTGTTCGCCGAACTGGACAAGGGTTGATAGCGATGGACATCGGATTCATCGGCCTCGGCCGGATGGGCTTTCACATGGCCCGCCGCCTGATCGAGGCGCAGCATCGGCTCGTGGTGTTCGATACCAGCAAAGCGGCGGTCGAGCGGCTCGTCGCGCTTGGTGCCACGCCGGCGTCCTCGCCGAAAGACACGGCCGACCGCGTCGAGACCGTGATGGCGAGCCTGCCGTCGCTGCAAGCGTCACTCGATGTCGCGACCGGCGCCGGTGGCGTGATCGAAGGGAGCACCGTGAGGCGCTTCGTCGACCTCTCCACCGTCGGCTCGCAGATGGCGGTGCGCATCCATGACGCGCTCGCCAAACGAAACATCGTGCAGCTCGACAGTCCGGTCTCCGGCGGTGTCGCCGGCGCGGAAAAAGGCACGCTCGCGGTCATGGTGTCGGGTCCGCGGGCGGACTATGAGGCGGTCGAGTCGGCGCTCGCCGTGATCGGAAAACTGTTCTTCATCGGCGAGAAGCCGGGCTCGGCGCAGACCATGAAGCTCGCCAACAATTTTCTGTCGGCGACCGCGATGGTCGCAACATCCGAAGCGGTCGTGATGGGTGTCAAATCCGGGCTCGATCCCAGCGTCATGATCGACGTGATCAACGCGGGCTCGGGAATGAACACGGCGAGCCGCGACAAGTTTCCGCGCTCGGTCTTGCCGCGTAGTTTCGACTTCGGCTTCGCCACCTCCTTGATGGTGAAGGACGTGCGGCTTTGCCTGGAGGAGATGAAATCGCTGGGCCTCGACATGGAAGTCGCCGAGGCGGTCGGGCGGCTGTGGGAAACCGTGATCCGCGACGAGGGCGGGGACAGCGACTTCACCGCCGCGATCAAGCCGATCGAGAAGGCGGCGGGCGTCGTCGTGGGCGGCAAAGGAGGCGGACACGCGGCGAAATGAACCATCCAGAGATTGGCACATCGACAGCTCGGGCCCGCGGACGATCCCTGGCCACCGACGTGGCCTTCCTTGACCGCCACCGAACCCCGGCGTGACCACCACCTGGGCTATCTCGGCACGTTGGACAAAGCGACCGAGCTTCGTGGACCCGCATTGCAGCGCGCGGCGGTGAACTTGCGGTGGCGCTCGGGCCTGCGCCCGATGCGATGGCGACCGTGCGCACCGGCGGCATCCGCGCGGCGCGCCTCGCCACCATTCGCGCCGACGTGCTCGCCAATCGTCCGACGCCCGGCTCTCGGCCAAAAGACCTCGAACGCCTGCGCTGATCCGGCGCGTTCAAACGAACAGGTCGGCCACGATCATGAAAATCCCGACCTGTGCGATCGTCCAGCAGATGGGTCGCACCCCCGGAGGCGCGAAGGCATAGGCGGGAACATAAAGCACGCGGCCAATGACGAACACCCATGCCCCGATCGCCGATAGCGACCCGGCCGCATGGGCCGCATGCACCAAAAACAGTGCGGCAAGGAACTGTGGAAATATCTCGAGCAGATTACGGTGCGCCCGAACAAAGCGTCCGCTCAAGCCGGTGACCTCGCGCGGTTCGTCACGAGATCCTAAGACCCAGTCCCCGCCGAGCTGACGGAGTGTCAGCACGCTGGATAGCGTGAGCTGAACAACGGCCAGCAACATGGCCGCGGCCAAGGCCCAGAGATCGGCTGTCATGAGCGTTGCTGCCAGCCTTGAAGATCGCTCATCCAGGCACTGTGAACCGCAATGCCTGCCCCGCGCCGCGACCGGATCAAGCACAACAGCT
>Ga0307479_10003257_pt1 | contig 14767 bp, 14 predicted proteins | sample atmos_gasesECM4C_FD_203743 | JGI IMG/M metagenome (GOLD analysis project Ga0307479, IMG submission 203743) | Hardwood forest soil microbial communities from Morgan-Monroe State Forest, Indiana, United States - atmos_gasesECM4C_515 | ecosystem: Environmental > Terrestrial > Soil > Temperate...
GGGCATGCGGCGACCGAGCAGTGGGTGTTCCTCGCCCAGGTCGTAGTGAATGTCCAGGCCGGACATCATGCCGGCGATCGACTTGCGAGGCTCGTCCATGCTCAGCAGCTCGGACATGGTGTCGCGCAGTGCCTCGGTTCGGTCGTCCGAGCGGAGGAGCGCTGTTTGCGCCATGGTGTTGCGCAACACGCGGGCAGCGACCGGATGGCGCTCGGCGTGGTAGGTATCCAGCAGCCTCTCCGGCGACCTCCCCTTTATCACCTGGGCCAGCTTCCATCCCAGGTTCACCGCATCCTGCACGCCGACCTGGAGGCCCTGTCCACCCACCGGGGGATGCACGTGCGCGGCGTCGCCGGCCAGGAGCACCCGTCGGTCGCGGTAGGACGCCGCCTGCCGGGTCAGATCGGTGAACCTGGAGATCGAGGTGGGATTGTGGACCCCGTAATCGGTCCCGTATACCGCGATGAGCGCCTCGCTGAGGTCGTGCAGGGTGGGCTCGCCGGTGTGTCCGAGCTGCTGTTCGGTCACCAGCACCCCCACCGGCCCACCCTCCAACCGAGAGAGGGCGTGGACTCCGATGGAGTCGCGGCGTAGGCCCCACTCCGGCTCCTGGTCCATCTCGACTTGCGCGATCAGGCTGCTGGCGGTCGGGTCCCAGCCGGGGAACTCGATGCCGGCTGCTTTACGGATCAGGCTGCGTCCGCCGTCGCACCCGACGAGATATTGGGCCCGCAGCGTCGGGCCGTCGGACACCGCGACGTTGACGCCGGTGTCGTCCTGCTCGAACCCGGTCACCTCGCGTCCGCGGTAGATCGGCACCCCAAGCTCGTCGACCCAGCCGGCCAGGATGCGTTCGATGTGGTTCTGGCGCAGCCCGAGCCCGTAGTTATAGCGCGTGGGAAAGTCGCTGATGTCCAAACGGATCCAGGCGAACCCCGCGACCTGCGCCACCTGCCCCTGCGACAGGAACCGATCAGCGATTCCACGCTGGTCGAAAACCTCGATGGTGCGCGAGTGCAGGCCGCCCGCGCGCGAGCCGATGACATCCTGGTTGGCGCGGCGCTCGAGAATCGCGACGTCGACCCCCGCCAACGCCAGCTCGCCCGCCAGCATCAGCCCCGTCGGGCCGCCTCCGGCTATCACGACCGCATGTCCAGCCATAAGCCACCCCCGTTTCTGTAGGTCCTGGATTCAGCCGACAACTTTGCCGCACGACCCGGGTCTTGCCGCAAGCCCCCAGGTGCGCTGTAATGTGGAGAGGGAAGGGAGTGGGTTGACATCCGCTCCGCTCCACTCTCGGGCCCGGGCGCAGGAGTCAAACTCCTAGGAGTGCCAGCCGAGCCTTCTGACGGGCGATCAGCTGCCTCCGCTCCAGCGACCGGTCGCGCGCTGCAGCTTTTCAAGGACTGGTTCTGGCAACCGCCGCGGCCGCACGGCGAAACGATCGTCGACCGCCGCGTCACTCCCCTCGAGCTCCTCTACGACCTCGTCTACGCCACCGTCATCGCACAGGCGGGAAACCACCTGGGGGCGCACGTCTCGGCAAGCGGGCTGTTCGAATTCACAGTCGTCTTCTCGCTGACCTGGATCGCCTGGGCCAACGGCTCGCTGTACCTCGAGCTGCACGGCCGGCAAGACGGGAGGACGCGCACGTATTTCTTCCTTCAGATCGGCATCCTCGCCATCCTCGCCGTGTACGCGGCCGACGCCGGCGGCGGAGGTGGGGGCTTCGCGTTCGCGTACACGGCATTCCTGGTCGTGATGACCTGGCTCTGGTATGAGGTTCGGCGCCAGGATGCCCGCGCTCATCCCGAGTTCCTGACTGACACCGGCCGCTACGTCGTGGCGATGGCGGTATCGGTCCTCGTGATCTTCGTTAGCGCCTTCTTGCCGGCTCAGCCGCGACTCGTGGTCTGGGCCATCTTCACCGTTGCGTGGGTATTCCTGCTGATGGCTTTCGGGCGCTTCCGCGTCGGCCTGGGCGGAGGCATGTCTCCCACCGATTCGCTGGTCGAGCGTTTCGCAACGATCACGATCATCGTCCTGGGCGAGGTCCTGTTCGGCGTCGTCGACGGACTGTCTCTGTCGAAACACGACGTGATGACGATCGCGACCGGAATGATCGCGTTGGCGGTGGGCTTCGGCTTCTGGTGGATCTACTTCGACGTCGTCGGAGGCAAATTGCCGAAGCCCGATGGTCGCGCCCTGGCCAACTGGATCCTGAGCCACTACCCAATCACGCTTTCGATCGCGGCCGCCGGAGCCGGGATGGTCAGCCTGATCGAGCACGCGCATGACGACAGGACTGCGGCACCCACGTCGTGGCTCCTCTCGGGAGCGGTGGCTGTGGGTCTAGTGTTCTTGATCCCGACGTGGAGGGCCCTCGCGGATTCGAGCCGGCTCACATCCATTTACCGCCCGCTCTGGATGGCGACAGTGGCAGGGGCCGTGGCGAGCGTGATCATCGGTTGGGCCCGACCCGCGCCGTGGCTGCTCGCGCTTCTGCTGGTGGTCGTTCTCGTGCTGGTCTGGGCCGTCGCGGTGCGCGGGTTTGCACTCGCCGGCACGTGGGACCCAGATGCATAGGCCGCCGAGCCTCGTTGCGTAGGCCGCGCTAGGGAGCTTGCGAGCGGAGAACCGAGTCGACGTAAAGTCGCGAGACTCGGTCCGCCAGACGATCGGGATCCTTCTCGTGAATGCGCTCGCCAAGCCGGCCGCTGATCCACAGCGCGGCCAGGCCGTGAACCATCGACCACGCCGAGACCGCAACGACCTCCGGGTCCTTTCCTCCGAGGAAGCCCTCTGACTGGCATCGAGTGATGGTGCTCACCAGCAACGAATATGCGCCCTCACTGGCCGCGACGAATTCAGGGTCGTGCGCATTCAGGAGATCGAGCCGGAACATGACCTCGAAGCGGCCCGGATTGTCGAGCGCGAAGCGGACGTAGCCTCGACCGACCGCCTCGAGGACGGATGGGCCGTCGACCGGCTGCGCGTCATCGATCGCCGCCAGCACCGCCCCCGCCAGCTGCAGGTAGCCCTGGGTGGCGAAAGCTGTCAGGAGGCCCGCCTTGTTTTCGAAGTGGTGGGCGGAGGCGGCGTGCGTGACCCCGACCTGGCGAGCCACCGCCCGGAGGGAAACGTGGCCCACGCCACGTTCCCGTACGACCTTCTCGACGGCGCTCATCAAGGCCACCTTCAAATCCCCATGGTGGTAGCCGCGAACGGGAGCCTTTACTGTCATCTAACCGATGGTAAGATGCTCGGACAGCCAACAGGGAAGGGAGGAGCGGATGAGCAAGATCGAGTACTGGGGCACGCTGGTCTGCAGTATCAATGCTTCCAATGTGGACCGAACCGTCCGCTGATGCAGCCTCAGCCCGAGGACGGAAAGGCGACCACGACGCGAACGACGTTTCGAATCGCATTCGCCGTCACCAGGTCGATCGACGCGCCGGCGGCGACCATCTGGAACCTGCTGACCGATCTTGGCGCGCAGTCGCAATGGAACTCGACCTTGACGAGCATCGAAGGCAAGGTCGCGCTTGGCGAGCGCGTCTCGTTCAAGGTGCCCGAAGCTCCGGGCCAGACGTTCAACCCGAAAGTCGTGTCCTACGTCGAGCCCAAGTCGATGGTGTGGCGCCTGAATCGGTGGCCGCTGCTCGTCGGCGAGCGGACGTATCGGCTCACTCCAGGACCGGATGGCTCGACCGACTTCACGATCGATGAGGTCTTTCAAGGCTTGCTCCTGCCCCTTATCGCGAAGTCAATGCCGGATTTCGGCGCGATGTTCGAGCGCACTGCCGCGGATCTGAAAACCACAGCCGAGGCAGCCAGGCCCACCTGAGCACAGCGGAGCCTTCCTCCCGACGAGCAGGCCCAACCAGCTCGCCTTTGTAGGGCGTCGGTGCTGCGCCTCAGCGATAGAGTAGGCGCTCAATCCAGTGGCCTTTGTGACCCGGCTCTCCCTCCGGCTCGGGGTCGTCGTCCTGCTCGGCGTCGCGCTGCTGTTCGGGGCAGGCGTCTTCGCAGCGACGCAGGTGCAGCAGGACCTGCTGCCTGACATCTCCGTGCCCGCGGTAATCGTCATCACCCCTTATCCCGGGGCTTCGCCACAGGTCGTCGACGGGCAGGTCTCGGTCCCGGTCGCAAATGCGATGCAGGGCGTGACCGGAGCCGACACCGTGCAGTCGACGTCGAGTCAGGGCGCGTCCCTCGTGATCGTGCTCTTCAAGGACGGCACCGATCTCAAGTCCGCCGAGCAAGACATCAACAGCGCGCTCGGTAGGATCCGCGCCCTGCTGCCACCCCAGGCGCTTGCTTCAACAGTCCAGACGTTCTCGACCAACAGCCTGCCGATACTCGAGTACGCCGTCTCCGGAGACGAACCTCTGGGCGACCTCGCGGGACAACTGCGGGCCCAGGCGCTGCCCAAGCTCAAGGGCCTTTCCGGTGTTTCTTCCGTTGTTTTGACCGGCGCTCCGACGGATGAGGTTGACGTAACGCTGGATCCGGTCAAGCTCGCCACGCACGGCGTGACTCTCACGCAGGTGGCGTCTGCCCTTCAGCAGGCGAGCATCGTGCAGTCGGTTGGCTCGCTGAAGCAGGGCTCGGCCACGATCCCGCTGCAGATCATCGGCTCGCTGACGAGCACCGACCAGATTGGAGCGATCACGGTGACGCCGCAGGTCGCCGCGGGCGGCAAGCCCGCGGCGCCCGTGAGGATCGATCAGCTGGGCACGGTGCAGGTCGTTTCGGTGCCGGCCGACACGATCACTCGCACCAACGGAAAGCCGAGCATAGGTCTGCAGGTCGTCAAGGGACCCAACACCAACACGGTGACTGTGGCCAACGAGGTGTGGGGGGCCCTGCCGAGCATCGAGTCTGCCGTCGGCCACGGCGTCCACTTCGAGTCGATCCAGGACCAGGCGACGCCCATCACTCAGGCAATCGCCGACATCCTCCGCGAAGGGTCGCTGGGCGCGGTTTTCGCGGTCCTGGTCATCTTTGTATTTCTCCGTAGCGCGCGCGCCACTGTGGTGGCGGCAATCTCGATCCCGCTGTCGCTTCTCGTCGCGCTGATCGTTCTCTGGCAGCAGGGGATCACCCTGAACATCCTCACGCTCGGCGGCATGATGGTCGCGATCGGACGGGTGGTCGACGACTCCATCGTCGTGCTCGAGAACATAAGTCGCCACGTCAGCGAAGGAGAGAAGCCGCTCGTCGCCGCCTACACCGGTGCGCGCGAAATCGTCACCGCGGTTGGCTCCTCCACGCTGACGACCGTGGCCGTGTTCCTGCCGATCGCTTTCCTAACAGGCATCGCAGGCAGCTTCTTCCGGCCATTTGCGCTAACCGTCGTCGTCGCCCTGCTGGCGTCGCTCATCGTCGCGGTGACGGTGGTGCCGCTGCTGGCGTCGCGCCTGCTGCCCGCGGTCACGGTGGAAGGCGCCGAGCGCCGCCTGCAGTGGAACTGGATCCAGCGGACTTACGTGCCCGTCATCAAGTGGGCGACCGGTCATCGCTTGATCACGTTGGTTGCGGCGGCGGCATTTTTCGCGGCCTCCATGGCGCTGGCCCCGCTGCTGCGAGTGAACCTGCTCGACCAGTCGTCGAGCCCGACCTTTCCGATCAGCATCACGATGCCGGAGAACTCGGCGCTGACGCAGACCGACGCCGAGACGCAGAAGGTCGAGGTGCTGGTTGCGGGCGTCTCCGGGGTCAAGTCCTATCAGGCGACGGTGGGTGGACTGAGCGATCCATTCGCGCCGCCGGGGACCGTGCCTGCCGATCCAACCCAGGCGTCGGTGCTGGTGCTGATTCAGCCCGGGCAGTACGACGCGGCGCTCTCCGGCGTGCAACGCTCGCTCGGCGTGTACCAGGGTCCGGCGAAGATCCAGGTCGGCCAGGCGCAGAACAGCTCCAACTCGAGCAGCAGCCAGATGCAGGTAGACGTGCGGGCCACCGATCCGACGAGTCTGCAAGCAGCGAACGACCTGGTCCTGGCCGCGCTCGGCAAGGTCACCGGCCTGGCAGAGCTGAAGTCGAACCTCGTCGCCTCGAAGCCGCAGTATCAGCTCGTCCCGACCGACAAGCTCGCGGGTTCAGGCTTGAGCCTGCAAACGCTTGCCGCGCTGGTCGCGCAGCAGATCAACGGACAGGTTGCTGCCCAGGCCAACCTGCCGCAGGGAACCATGCTGGTCCGCGTGCAGCTGCCACCCGGCACCGCCGACACGGCGGCGACGCTTTCGAAGCTGCCCATCCCGACCGCTCAGGGCATCGTGCCGCTCTCCACCCTGGCCACGATTCAAGAGGTCACCGGTCCCCAGACGGTGAACCGGGTGAACGGTGACCGCGACGCGACGATCACAGGAACCATCACCGCCAACAACACGCGCGCGGTCCAGACCGACGTTAGCAATGCTCTGGCGGCAGTGCCGCTGCCGCCCGGGACGTCGGTCTCCACCGGCGGAGTGTTCGCTCAGCTTTCGACAGTGCTCAACCAGTTCGCGCTTGCGCTCCTGGCGGCGATCGGCCTCGTCTACCTGATCATGGTGGCGACGTTCCGCTCGCTGCTGAAGCCTCTTGTCCTCCTGGTCTCGATTCCTTTCGCGGCGACCGGAGCCATCATCGCCCTGGTCGTCACCAACACCTCGCTGTCGCTGCCGGGCTTGATCGGCATCCTGATGCTGACCGGAATCGTGGTCACCAACGCCATCGTCTTTCTCGATCTCGTCGAGCAGTACCGCGACCGCGGCCTCGATCTCGCCGATGCCATCATCGAAGGCGGCCGCCACCGGCTTCGGCCGATCCTGATGACCGCCTTCGCGACGATGCTCGCGCTCGTCCCGCTTGCAGTGCTCGGTGGAGGCGGGGGCATCGGCGGCGCCTTCATCAGCCGCCCGCTTGCGATCGTCGTCATCGGCGGCCTGTTCACGAGCACGGTCCTGACGCTGGTCCTCGTTCCAGTCCTTTACTCGCTGGCCGCACCCTTTGCCAGCCGGCGGTCGACGCGCGACCTGGACGAGCTTCTTGATTCAGCTCAGGACCGCCGCTTCAAGCCGCTCGGTCGCCGCACGGGTCAGCAGAAGCCTGTCGTGCAGCCTGCCGCCTACGCCTTCAGCTTTACGCTCGAACCGGTGCCTGGCCACCTCGGCGATCGCAAGGTGCTGGAGGTCATGGCCCAGAACGGACTGACGGTCGAGCCCGTGTCGGGGACTTCAAAGATGCGGATCGGGGTCCCGTCAGTACAAGCCACGTCGCAGGCCGAAGCGACCGACATGGCGCGCCAGCAGGTCCGCAAATTGGTGCCCGCCACCGGCTATCAGCTTTCAGAGCCAGAACCGGCCGGCTCGAACGGAGCCGGTGTAAACGTCCCCGCCGGCACTCAGAACCCCGAACCGACGGCCATCTAGGCGATGGCCTGTAGCGCTGATGCCAGGCGGCGCACCGACTCGCGCAGCTCGTCGTGATTCGCGGCGGCTCCAAAGCTCAAGCGCAGGTGACTCGACGGTGGCTCGGTCGCAAAGAACGATCGGCCGGCGCCGACCAGTACGCCATGCTCTCGCGCCGATTCCGCGACCACGAGGTCGTCGACAGCACCTGGAAGACTCGCCCAGAGATGCATGCCGCCACGCGGCAGCCGTGGCACAACCAGAGCCGGAGCAAACTCACCGAGCGCCTCGAGCACTACCCCTCGGCGCGCGTGCAGGGCCCGGCCCACGTCGACGACGTGCCGTGCCCACCCGGGTGAACCGACCAGCTCGAGCGCGGTTTCCTGCGTGAGCCGGTTGACGAAGAGGTCGTCCACGATGCGTATTGATCTCAGACGGTCGGCTACAGGGCCGCGCGCGACAAGCGCACCCAGCCGTAGGCTCGGGGAGGCCGGCTTGGTCAATGACGAGATGTAGACCACGCGACCCTCGCCATCCATCGATATCAGCGTGGGAGGGTTTGTCCTTTCGTAGCCGAGCCATCTCGCCCAGTCATCCTCGATGACGAAGGCTCCGGCGCTGCTCGCAACCTTGAGCACGTCCCGACGGCGGGCGGCGGGCATGACGATGCCGGTCGGGTTGTGATGAGTCGGCTGCAGGTAGACAGCCCTCGAGCCAGTTGTTTCGAACGCGTCGCCTAGCAGATGGGGAGTGATCCCGTCATCGTCCAATGGCACCGGGACGATGCGGATGCCGGCAGCCCGGGCAACGGCGAGCGCACCAGGATAGGTCGGCGCTTCGACGAGAAGCGTGGCCCCAGCCGGGACCAGGGCGCGAAAGGCGGCCGAGATCGCTGATTGGCCTCCGTTGCAGATGATCACGTCGCCGGCGCCGAAGGCGCTTCCATGGTGACTCGCAAACCAGGCCCTGAGGCCGGCGAGCCCGCGTGCATCGGGTGCTTCCCAGGTTTCGGAGCGGCTCACGGCGCGGTGAGCGGCGATGGACAGCGCTCGAATCGGCATCATCGAAGGGTGGAGGTAGCCGCCCGCCAGCGACAGCGCGCCCCGCGGATTGACTTCCAGGTAGGTCTGAAGCGCGCGCGCGTCGATGGCGCGGTCGCCGAGCGCAACGGTTTGCCACGACACATCGAGCTTCTTTGGCCCGTCGAGCAGAATCCGCTCGGCGACGAAAGTTCCCGAGCCCGGAAGCGTCTTTAGCGATCCCTCCGCGCTAAGCGTCGCGAGCGCGCGCGACACCGTGACCGGGCTGACGCGGTAACTGGCCGCGATTTCACGGGTCGAAGGGAAGCGCGCTCCGGCTGCCATCGCTTCGGCTCGAGACCGCAGCGCGGTGGTGAGGTTCCGGATGCTGCTATCGCTCATCGCCGCATTGACGATATCACTTGCAATCACCAATCGATCGCGGTAGCCTGTGCCGTGAGCGGCGTCAGTATCGGTATCCGTTCGGCATCGATACCGATATCGGGCCTGGCACTCGGCGTCGTGGCGGTGGTGATGTTCTCGGGCACGGTGCCCGCGACTCGCCTTGCGGTCGCAAGCATCGACCCCATCGTTGTGGGTGTCGGAAGGTCAGTGCTCGGAGCTCTGATCGCGATTGGTTACCTCGTGGCCATCCACGCTCCCTGGCCGACACGAGCTCAAGTGCCCGCGATCCTCGTGGTCGCCATCGGGGCAGCCGTTGGTTTTGGGTGGTTCAGCGCGGAAGCGCTTCACACGCTAAGCGCCACCCATGGATCGGTCGTCATCGGAATCCTGCCCATGCTGACCGCTGTGTTCGGAGCGTTGCGCACCGGAGCGAGGCCTCGGCCCCTGTTCTGGATCGCAACCGCGGCGGGGACGGCTGTCGTGGTCGTCTACGCCGCGGCGAGCTCTCGATCACGTTCCATTGGAATCGGAGACGCGTACCTCTTTGGCGCCCTCGTCTGTGCCGCGGCGGCCTACGCCGAGGGTGGCCGGCTGGCGCGGACGATGCCCGGAGGCCAGGTGATCGCATGGGGCCTCGTCGCCGCCCTTCCGGTCTCGGTGCCGCTGACTGCGGCCGCATTGCGGAACTCTCCATTCCAGCCAACCATGGCGTCGCTGGAGGCCCTTGGTTACATGGCGGTCTTCTCGGTTTTCGTGGGCATGGTCCTCTGGTATCGGGCCATGGGGCTGGCCGGAGTGCCGCGAGTGAGCTCGATCCAGCTGGGGCAGCCACTGCTTTCCGTGGTCTGGTCATGGCTGCTCCTCGGCGAACCCCTGAGGGCGGAGACGATCGCTGCCGCGATCCTCATCCTGGTGTGCGTCGCGACGGCGCAGAAGGCGCGGATTTCGGAGCTGCGCTAAGAAGTCCTAGGCCCGCAGCGATGCCGGACCGCCCGCACAGACGAACAAGACTGAAAAACACATCAGCAACAGGCTCGCGAAACCAAGCCCTGACGCCCATCTCGTGTAACGCGCCAACACCTGAACGGCTTCGACGTGGCCGGCGCGATGCGAGATCGATCGGAGCATCCCCGCGGTGAAGAAGAAAGCAAACGGAGCCGCCACCAACAACCATTCCAGCCCGAGATTGTCGACTCGGGTCCACAGCGCAAAGGGCGCGACGTCCATCAGAAGGGGAATGGCGAGACCAATGCGGCCTATCCAGGCAGCTTCGGCAACCTGAGGCGGTGCCTCAGCGCCTCCCTGGAGGGCAACCGCACCCCACGCGGCGCTCGCGGCGGCCACTGCGTCCGCGTAGCTGCCGCCGGCAAGGGCGACCTCGGCGGCCGCAACGGCTGCCCTGTCAACCAACCGGCTGTCGTGGCCGAGGTTGTCCACGACCCACTCGCGCCATTGCCGATACACCTGGGTCCGCGATTCGCCATCAGGGCCGCCCACCGGGCAATCACCAACCCAGAACGACTGGCCGGGATATGCGGGTCAGCTCGTAGTCGGCGGGATGTGAAGGACGACGATGTGCGTGGTCGCCCAGCTCGAGTTGACCTGCGCCAGGGTCCAATAGGCGTGGTAGCGGTTGTTCGTGTGTGAGTCGACGAGATCCCAGCCCGAACCATCGCTCGCCGTGATGATCGCCTCGTGATCGTAAATCCCGTCGTTGTTGAAGTCGTAGAGCACGATGTCGCCTTGAGAGGCGTTGTCGGGCACGACTTGACCTGGTGCGGCTCCGTCTACCGAAGCCACCTCCGTGACACCCGTCAGGTGCTGGAGCAAGAAGACGCCGTTGTCCTGGGAGTTGACCCACGACGCGGCGTATGACCACCGATGCTTGTTCTTGATCATGTACCAGGCGGCGGCGCCGCTGTAGGCCGGCGATGGGCGCATCGCGATGCCGCCTGCGAACAGCGCCTGCGAAACGAAGTTCGTGCAGTCGCCCCCGTTGTTCGCGAACGAAGGCCATGCGGAGTTGAAGTTCTGCCAGTAAGTGTCTGCGTAGGCGGCCGCAGCCGCGCCGTTGTAGCCAGAGGCCGCGGCGGCACTCGAAGGCGGCGTGATCGCAAACAGCGCAACGACCGCGGCGGCGAGCAGCAGGCACCTTCTAACCATCTCTAAGACCTCGTGAGGAGGCTTTCGGAACCGGCCGATGATACTGCGCTCGGCTCAACGTGCCAAGCACTGCCTGTCGGATCGGCCGGCCCTAGACCCCGCGCTCGAGGAACATCGCGGTCACCGGCTCCGCCAGCAGGCTCGCCTGCTCTGCTTGGAAGCGCGCGAAGTAGTCGCTGGCCATGTGCCGCGCGAACGAGTCCTCGCTTGCGAATCGCTCGATCAGAAACCACGTGCGCGGGTCCTCGACCGAGCGGTGGAGGGCCGAGCCTCGCGATCCGGCCAGGCCACTGGTTGCCCGGACGAACTCACGTGATGCCCTTTCCAGGCGCTCTTCAGCTCCCGGGCGAGCCCGCATGGTCACGAGGATCAGGACCTGGCCTCTTCGCGCCTCAACATCGGTGAGCTCCCACGCTGTCTCCAGCGTGTCGGGACGCACGGACATGTCCATCTCGTCCATCAGCTCGTCGAGCTCAGAGAGGTTCATGCCTGAGCCTCCAGCAGCTCCGTCAGGTGCACGCGGGCCCGATGTAGGCGCTGGTGAAACGCGGCGCGGCTGATCCCGAGCTGCTCCATGCACTCCTCGGTGGTGAGGGCACGCCCGTAGTGAGTTTCAAGCAGCAGACGCTCGCCGTTCGGCAGCCTGGCGAGCGCGGCCCTCAGCCCAGCTCTCATGTCGACCCTCTCTACACGCGGCTTTGGCGGCTGCTCGGGCATGCCGGCCCGAGGCGGCTGTCCCTGCTGGGCTCGCTCATGGCGTATCCAGTCGACAGCCGCGTGGTAGACGCTCGTCGCGAGAAACGCGCTCATGCGCTCCGCGTCGTGTACGCGAGGCGGCCGCTCGAGCCAGCGGCCGAGCAGGCCGGTGACCACATCCTCGGCGGCGGCGGGATTGCGCACGTACCTGCCGGCGAACGCGACCATGTGCGCGCCATGTCGCCGGTAGAGCGTCGCGATGGCCTGCGCTTCGCCTCGAGCCAAGGCGTCCAGAAGGTCTTGATCACTTTCAGGTGTCGTCGAGAGCGGGTTCAATCCTCTGCCCTATATGACGCCAGGCGCTGACTGGCCTGTCAGCGGCCCGCGTCTATCTGGTTGGAGGACATGCGAATGAAGCCGCTTGCAAACAAAGTCGCGCTGGTGGTCGGCGCCAGCCGGGGCCTGGGGCAGGGCATCGCCCAAGCTTTCACCGAGGCCGGCGCCACGGTGATCGGGGTGGCGCGGAATCCCGCTCCAGGCGTCATCGCCGCCGACGGCACCGACCCGGTCGTCGCCGGCAAGCTGATCGGCGAGCACCGGCCCGACGTCCTCGCTCTCGTCGCCGGCGCGGCGCCGCTGCTCCGCCCGATCCACCTGCACACGTGGGAGAGCTTCTCCGCCAACTGGTATTCCGACGTCCGGATGACGTTTCACTGGCTGCGCGAGGCGCTCCTTCTGCCTCTGAGGGAAGGCAGCCGCGTGATCGTCATGAGCAGTGGTGCCGCGGTGATGGGCTCGCCGCTGAGTGGGGGGTACGCCGGCGCCAAGGCGACCCAGCGCTTTGTCGCCGCTTACGCCGCGCAGGAGTCAAAGCGCCTGAAGCTTGGCATCGGGATCAGCGCGGTGCTGCCCAGGCTGACGCCGGCGACCGAGCTGGGCCGGCCGGCGGTAGTCGCGTACGCGGCGCGCGAGGGGATGATCGAGCAGGAGTACCTGGCCCGCATCGGGAAACCGGTCACGCCTGCGCTAGCGGGAGAGGCTTTTGTCCACCTTGCCACAACGGCCGATGGGGAAGGTGGCGCCTATCTGCTCACAGGCGACGGCCTTTCACCAGTGGGAGGAAACGTATGAAGAGGTACCTGCTCGTCGTCTACGGTCCGTCGGCCGACACCGAGCAAGATCGTGCCGCCGGCATGGCCTTGATGGCCGAGTGGTACAGGTCACTTGGTTCCGCTCTGGTCGATCCCGGCGCGCCGTTCACGGCAGCCAGGACCGTCTCCGACGGGGGTGTCGGCGACGCGATCGGTCCCAACGCGACGGGCTACAACATGGTCCAGGCAGAGTCGCTGGAGGCGGCGCTCAAGCTCGCCGCGCTGTGCCCCCTGCTGAAACACGGGCGACAGGTCACCGTCTTCGAAACCCTGCCGATGTGATGGGATCGGGCCAGGGGATGGCCTTGTAGGCGAGCATCACCGCCGCGCCCGCAACGATAACCAGCGGGTTCGACATACCGAGGACGATCACGACAAGCATCACGCCCGCACTGCAGACCACACAGCACGCCCTGTAGGTGGCGCCCTCGGCAACTGAGTCGCGGAACCGCGGGCCGCGTGGCTCGCGCGTCGACATCTGGCGGCACTGCTCGCGCGCCCGACGGCCCCACGGGGTGGCGGCGTAGGAGACCGCGACCGCGACCGAGATTGCGACGACCGGCAGCGACATCCGGATCGTTGAATGGCTCATCAGGTGGTCGAGGGCGAGGCCGGTCGCCGCCCATGCGGCCACATATAAAAGGATGACGGTCGCGATCGGCGCCGGCCGCCTTGTGTCACGCCCGTAGGCGAGAAAGAAGGGCGCTGCGGTCGGCACCATCATCGCGGCCATCGAAACGGCCATGCCCATCAGTCGACGTACTCGTCCCGCCGGCGAAGCCACGCCATTGCGCCGCCGGTGCCTTCATCGCGCCCCTTCGGCGCCAGGTCCATGTAGTGGTAGGCAACGTTCAACATGTCGAGGCCGCGGGCGTAGGTCGAGTAGGTGTGAAAGATCTTGTCGCCGTCGCGGATGAAGACGCTCGCACCCGGCCGCTCCGACATCCCTATCTGCTCCTCGCGGAAGTTGTACTCGGCCTTGCCGGCAGGCGCGCTTAGCGATGGGTCGAAGGAGACGTGGTAATCGAAGTTGAAGTCCGAGCCCTTCGCCGAGTACCAGGGGAAGCTCCATCCCATCCGCTTGCGGTAAGCCTCGATCTTGGAGACCGGCGCAAGCGACGCTGCGGCCATGGTGATGTCGCGGTGGTTGAGGTGCACCACCACGCGGTCGAAGTTGTCCATCCAGAAAGAGCACGCCTGGCACGCGGCGTCCTGGGTCCAGGTCGTCTTTTCCGACGCGGTGTCCGGATTGAACATCGCGTGGTAGATCACCAGCTGGCCGCGGCCGTCGAACAGCTCGCCAAGCGTCCTGCGTCCGCGGGGCCCCTCGAAGACATACTCCTTTTCGACGCGCTCCCACGGAAGATCCCGCCGCGCCTGGCTGAGGTCGTCCCTCAGCTTCGTGAATCTCTTCTCTTCGGCGAGGTGACGCTTCCTCGCCTCGACCCATTCGGTGTGCGAAACGACCCTGTGCTTCATCGGCTTTTGCCTCCAATGACCAATACGCAACGACTGGTTGCGAATACTAGCACGCAGACGCAACCGACGGTTGCGGTAAGCTAGGCCGGCTGATGAGCCCTTCGACGATTGAGAGAGAGATCCTCATCGAGGCGCCGGTCGAGGTCGTCTGGCACCTGGTCACCGAAGCCGAGCAGATCCGTCAGTGGTTCGCCGACGAGGCGGAGATCGACCTGCGGGTTGGCGCCGGGGGCGCGGTGGCGTTCACGGGCCACGGCTCGTATCAGCTCCAGGTCGAAGTCGTGGAACCGCCGCGGCGTTTCGCCTTCCGCTGGGTCCGCCGCGCGGGCCTTGTCCTTCGCGACGACAACTCTCTGCTCGTCCAGTTCATCCTCGAGCCGGAGAACGGCAGCACGCGCCTGCGCGTCGTCGAGAGCGGATTCGACGCGATCGACTGGTCCGACGAGGAAAGGGCGAAGTA
>Ga0307479_10003258_pt1 | contig 14766 bp, 19 predicted proteins | sample atmos_gasesECM4C_FD_203743 | JGI IMG/M metagenome (GOLD analysis project Ga0307479, IMG submission 203743) | Hardwood forest soil microbial communities from Morgan-Monroe State Forest, Indiana, United States - atmos_gasesECM4C_515 | ecosystem: Environmental > Terrestrial > Soil > Temperate...
GAACCTCTTAGTTTCAAGTCTAAAGCAAGCGCCCCCAGGATTCCCTTCATCACTCCAGAGCGCACCCATTGCTGAAAGCGACGGTGGCAGGTCTGAAAAGATGGGTACGCCTCGGGAAGATCGGCCCAAGGAGCGCCAGTGCGCAGCACCCACAGAATGCCATTCAAGACCGATCGGCGGCTCTTCCACGGACGCCCGCGGCCATCATTGAGTCGTTTCGGCTAGGGAATCAACGGATCAAGAACTTTTCATTGGTAGACGTTCAGATCTCGCGCAGTGTGACGCATACCGCGTTGATGCGACAATTGGCGCCTACGGCTACTTTCGAGCGAACAGTCACAGCTGGTCGGTTCGGTCATCACTAGGTGTTTAGCGGTACTGGATCAGACGGACGAACCGATATCTGAGGATTATTGAATCTTCCTCGCTTTGTCTGTCGACGCCGTGTGCTTCTTCCGTCTCCTCCTGAGCTTCGACAAAGCGTCGTCGTTCTTAGCCGCTCACGCATAAAGCATCTCAATGGGCTCGATGAAGAGCCGACCCATGGAGGTCAGGGAGTAGTCGACCCTCGGCGGGACAACCGGATAGACCTTCCGGTCGATCAGCCTGTCCCGTTCCATCTCGCGTAGCGTCTGCGTGAGCATCTTCTTCGAGCACCCCGGAAGGCTCTGCGCCAGGGCGCCGGTCCGGCACGCACCGCCGTTGAAGTGCAACGAGTGGAGCACCATCGTGGTCCACTTGACGCTGAACAGCTCCAGCACGCGGCGGGGTGCGCAATCTTCGTGAAGGATGATCGGCTCAAACTTTGGCATCGTCATGGGTCCCAAGCGGTGACTATGTCCCCATATTGTGCTTTCTTCTCGCAAGAGTGACAAGGTTCTAGAATTCTCGTAACACATGGAGCGGGCCTAGCGGTTTCATCCTCTTTTGTCTTGGCCCCAGGGGATTTCGGTCTGGAGTGTGATGGTGAGTTGTCTTTTTCCGATGACGAGAAGTGGCCAAGGACTAGTCACCTAGCATTTCTCGCCGTGCACCGAAATGAAGCGAAAACCTATGATGGCCTTCAAACCAAGCCAATCGAAATTGAGTTCTTAAAGTCTGCGCGAACACCTAAAAAATTTATGAAAAACGGGCAGTCACGGCCTTTCGTCCCCCGCTATCGGTCTTATCAACGGTCCAGGTCGCGTTGGTCCGTGCTTCGTAAAATGCACGGTAACTATCCAGGAATTCCTTTTTGGCTTTCAGCTCCTGCTCGACGTATTCCGCGGTTATCATGTTATTCTTGCGGCGGTTGTCAGCAATCGCTTTCGCGTTGCGATAGGCCTGCATTTTCTCGAATAGTGCCTTAAAACCTTCGGACACGCGGCTGGCCGTGCGCCACACACTCACAACATCGTGCGCCAGTGGATCGGCGTCGAAGTCTGATTCACGCAGCATCTACCCTTCTCCTTCGAGAAATTCCATGGGCTGCAGCGGCCTTTCTATACGGCTTGTAACCGCAGCAGTGATCTTTGCGACATAGTCATCTGTCGCAAGTTGGAGTTCGTCCAGCAGCCTGATGTGCCTCACCTTATCGAGTACGGCGCTGCTTCGAATGTGAGTATGCAATGCCGCATCCGCGAGTTCCATTCGCTCCCTTGCAGCCAACACGTCCGATGGTAGTTTCATGTGCGTCCAGGTCTTCCATTGATATAGCAGTTCCGCGAGCAGAGAAAAAACCAATCAAAGATCTGCTCCGTTTCCCGAGCAGACCCTGCGTGTCGGTCAGGAAAATTTTTGAATTTTTCTTTAATTGGTCCTGCAAGGCGCGAGAAAGTGGGTTTGATACTCGGCCACTTCCAGACCGCCAAAGGGTGGACCGTGCTTCCGCAAAGCGTCCCACCACAACCACTTTGTTTTCTTTTACTTAATGAGCATAGACACGCCGGAGGGATAAACCCATTCGGATTCAAGACTTAAAAATTCACATGACTCTATTGTTGGACGCACTTAAATTTGAGAAAGAGCTTCCAATCCTCGGTCCAGGGAGGTTTGAGAACTTTGTGAACTCTCTAAGACACGCTCTGGCTGAGACGAACCTGTAAGCCTAGCTCCGCAGTTCCTCCTGCTTGCTATTACGACCAAAATTTAAATTAACCGGCTTTTGTCGGTTGAATATGTTTGAGAGCACCGAAAATAGAACCGTTTCAGCAACGATGATATTCGACCAGCACGGCGGGAAGTGGTCCTTACTATGGGAGTCGTGATTTCAGCTATGTTGGATAACCTCCCGATTGATAATTTAGAAAATGCGCTCAAACAAGCTACTAGCTCGTGAAATAGAAATGATATATGGAACCTTCTCTTCGACTTTTCAATTTGAGAGATCACGATTCATTATTATGAGAATCTGGTTGGCATCCCAAGCAACCGCGACTTTTTGACCACCTAGCTCCCACAACCCTCACAATTGGAAGACTCCTGCGGGTGACCGCTGCGACGCCATTTGGGCGGCCAAGTTGAGCCTGAAAGGTAAGACGCAGAGCAATCCGCGGGTCCGCCAGAGCAAGCGTTGGCAGCCTGACGAACAGTTCGAGTTCGTTAGAATCAGTAACAACGAATTCTTTAATGAAGCGAGATAAGCACAGACGTTAGCTTTAATTCTTGGAGACTCAATGGCTAATGCCGAACCGAACGATGCCAATGCCTCTGCGGTGAAAAAACTTCCCAAAAAGAAATACTCGCCCCCGAAACTGACTGAATACGGTACTGTACGGGAGATCACGAACGCACTTGGTCGGAACCAAGCACTCGACGGTGGTACTGGTACCATGAGTAGAACGGCTATTTGAGTATATTTCTTGGCGTCGTCGCGTAAGGCTTCTGTTGGTTTGCGTTGGATTCGGTGTCTTGTCTTCCTTCTCCGTTTCGGGTGTCTATCCCCTTAATTATCTGAACCTCACGGTTTTCTCCACCGCGATCGAAAGACTCAAACTCCAGATGTGAGTTCTAAGTGCGCGAAAATGGGAAACAGTGCCAGTCAAACCCCGAAAAATATCCAAGTCACTTCGTCGCGTTCCATTTTTGGCATGAGTTTCGAATCCCGACCGAGCCGGGCCTGGGTCTGTTGCGATTTTCGAGTCGCTTTCACTTTGTTTGCTGTGCCAAGCACTCGAGTCTCTTCCTCACCTCGCCAGCACTATTGGCGTTCTAATAAGGATAGCTGGACCCTTTTGCGACAAGGCGACAATCAAGGTAGCTTGAAAAGGGAGAAGTGAAAAGCGAGGCGAAATGAAGAAATCGCGGGTCAATAACCAAACCTATCAAGATCTACGATACGGATCGGACGAAGAAGGTGACCTGACCTCCGCGCGAGCCAATGACGCTTCTGACCCTTCGATAAAGGAAACCAATTCGGAAGCGATGTCGGATCACATCGTCGATCAAGAGACCCAGCCGGTACGTGGCACGCAAAAAAAGCCTTATTCAAAACCGACCTTAATTATATACGGCACCGACCGCGACTTGGCCAGACGGCACGAGCCGAAAATTTAGGTGGAGTCCTTCCACGTGGTAAGGCTCCCTTTACTCGCCTGGAAATCCGTTTAAGAGATTATGTTACCCATACCACAGTTGCCAAACGATCAGTATTTGTTCCTTTGGACATGGCCGGGATCGATGGCGAAGTTGTTGCCCCCAAGCAAGAAACCGAGCCGTACGAAGGACCTCGTAACGTTGGCTTGCGGCTTGGTCGCAGCTTCAGTCGCGTGAAGTATTTAATTGCAATAGCGGGGTTGGGAAAGGTCACGATCGCGTTGGAACTCTTAAATGCTCTTGGCCTGTCTCTCCCGCTGCCGCCCCCACCCGCATAGCAACACCAGTCACTTGGCCAATAATTTCGGCCTCTTGGGGAAATTTGAATGATCGAGTTTTGCTGGGTGAAAGGGGATGAGCAATTAATAAAAGTCGGTCATCAATGATTTCGCACCACCCGCATGCGTACTCGGATCGGAGATCGACAAAATAAATGCCTCGATCAAATTCAGACCGAACGGGCCGGGGGCGTGGATCCCTTCGTTCGGGATCAATCTCAACAAAAGAGCCCGGACGCAGCAATGGATAAAGGGTATAGTCGGTGAATCCTACGAAACCATAGAGGCGGTGCCGCAAATCTAAGTGTTGAATAAACTCCATGGGCACTCTTCCCCAACTTTCGATCATTCGCGATAACAGGTTGGTTTCGCCCAAATTTAAGCCCGCATCAAACCGCACGGGAAGTTCCAAATACTTGGAAGGGGGCTCCGTCGCCTCTGAGGATTCGGTTAGGTGGGTTCTTCCGATTGGCATACGAGCGTGAAACATACTTATTTTCTTAACATCCACTCCGTACATAGCCAACAGACTCGAATAAGCCATCCCGTAAATACTGGCTATGGTGAAAAGCTTATAGATACTTGGCACCGCAGATTTTTCATTTTCAATTTGTGTCAGCCACGGACTAGAAACAAGAAACTCAGAGTTTTGTTCCGCATCGGCTATCTGCCTGCTAAAATGCGCGACCTCACGCGTGGTTAACCCTAGTTGCGTGCGAACCTGTTTTAATCGTTCGCCAGGATTCACAAACCTCCTCACCTGAATGTCTTGGCCTGTTCGAGAAATAAGGTATCCGCCTATCGATTGCCCTGCAAGAATCTTTACTGCGACCCGGGCCCGGATGCTAGCCGCGAGCCTTGCACGTCGAAAAGTCGTGAACGAAAAATATTCCAAAAATAACCCGTGCAATCAAGTGTGTACGTCACAACCATGGCCGCTTTAAATGGCCCTACGATCCAGATCACTACGAGAACCACATTGGAAATCAGTTTGAAAACCAAGTATTTAATGCTGAGGTCGAACTCGAATTTGCGCATTGGTTTCGATGTGTAACTTGCTAGCATCAGATGCAGCTTCAGCAAATCAGACACCTGCGCTTGTGTTCGGCGGACCCAGCGTAAGGCCAATCTCTTCCGCTCGCTGTGAAATAATTTTTGCACCTCGTAGGTGCCCCTCGCTGCAATAAAATAGGCGTCTTCGCTCGATAAAATCTTTTTCATTATGTCGGCCTCGACGAGAACGGAATCGAGTACCCTGCCGGCCCGGGAATAATCTTCAATTGTCGCACCTTCCGCGCTCCCGACGAGGGCTTGTCTAACTAATCTTAAGCCAAAAACCAAGATGAGGGCGCCGAGAAGCACGACCGGAAGTAACGTTATAATGGCCATTTATTGTCTGAGTGCCTTGAGGAACCGCCTTGAAACACCTGCAACCATTGACCGAGTCTTGATGGTCAGCAGCCCCAAATGTTCTTCAGGTTCTCCTGCCAGACGACCAGCACATGATGGTGCAGCCGACCACAGACTGAAGGACCAAATGATGAGAGCGAGCAAATAGGTGATTGGAAGCAGCTCTCTGAGAAACGCTGAAAATTCTTGACCTGGCAAGGATAGAAATGCCAGGTTTATGACATTGGCACCAATCCAGATGGCGCTCCCTATCGCAATTCCGCCCAAATTACGTCCTAGAGGAAGCCGGTGCCGGACAAAAAACCACAGCATCATCAGCAACAAAGCACCCTCCACAAACCTCAGATAGCGTCCTAAATCCGCCGCAAGACGAGCGAATGACACAAATCCATTCGCCACCAGGTCACAGCAGGCGTAACTGACCGTTAGCGCAAAAATGATACACAGGGTGCGGGTGACAGGCTTCGACAACACCGGGTAGGACCGCAGAGACTGCTGCAAGATTTCGATGATGACTGCATAACTGGCGATGACCGTCGCTAGCTGGGTGTACCAATACACCGATTCATAACGGTCTCGCGCGAACTGATAGAAAACGAGACAAAAAAGTTCCCCTCCGAGAATACAAATGATGTATCCATAGAATAATCGATACTTCTTGGCAAGTTCCGACGAAATTCCGCGCACCAGTAGCGCAGTCTCGAGGAGAATACATACCCACCAGAGGAAATTCGCGGCCATAACACGGCGACCCCGGTGCATGGTAACACGGAACGAAGCGCCGCAGGGAGGCTCGCAAGCCTCCCTGATGGGGGATTAATCGCTCTTATTGCGGCGCGCTGTCTGGCGGCCTATAGAGATGAATTTATGAGATTACGGCACGCCGCCTGTCCGCGATCGTCAGGTCCGAGTTGTGGTGGCGGCAGGTGGTTTTGGATAGGGGGGCACTGGAGCGCCGCCATCCGCAATCATCTGGTTTGACTTGGCGGCCACCGGCGGTTTTGGTGGATAGGGGGGCACTGGAGCGCCGCCATCCGCAATCATCTGGTTTGACTTGACGGCCACTGGCGGTTTTGGTGGATAGGGGGGCACTGGAGCGCCGCCATCCGCAATCATCTGGTTTGACTTGGCGGCCACCGGCGGTTTTGGTGGATAGGGCGGCACTGGGGCGCCGCCATCCGCAATATATCGGTATTGGTATGTCGGAACCAACCGCACGATTTTTTCGAAATGTAGAAAACTTGCCGTGGCGAATAGTGGTGCTGCAAACGATAAAGTTGCAGCTTGAATTGAACCGAGAATCTTTTGAGAATTCATAGTGTCTCCAAAGCATGGATTCTGGACTTATAAAAGCCCAGTTGTAAGCTATGGAAACACAGAACCGACTAGGGCCCGGCGCAATTTTGCGACCCAACACGATCTCGAAACGTTTGCTTGCTCGGGCAACCAAAATCGAGAGATTCAATTAGAGCGGCACCACTTTAAGGTCGCACTCTAGTCCAGTGTGCGAATTATTTTCGCCGTCAACGGAAGATTTAATGGCGGCGATTTGCAGGTTTTGATCCCAATCGGGATGGCTGATGATGACTTTGGCGTTGATTATTCCGTTTTCGTCCCGTTCACAAATGATCAAAATCGAGTTCCACATCTCCTCAGCCCCATTGCGCAGGATGGCTTGTGAAATGCTGACGGATAAGGATTCGGTTCTTACGTGCAACTCGCCATGCGGCTTGGCGATACACCGTACTTCGTACTTGCGGTCGTCCACAGTGAGGCCCCAGTGTTTCTATTAAAATCATGTTACACACAATCTAGGTCGCAAAAACCTATTTTTTTCAATGATTATTCAGGTTCACGATGCGGTAGATTTTTTGAGATAAATCATCGTGTTATTTACTTAACTGTGTTGAATATTTGGAACTGTGAGAATGCACGGTTGCTTTACCAATCAAGAAAATGCGACACATAGAGGCTGCCGCGGTCTGCTCTAAGCTCTTCCGACGTTCCCGAAGTTACGAACCCTCGTGATAAGCAAACCTGCATTATCTCGAGGTATCGTTTTCCGCCGCCGAGCGGACAAAGATGCTAAGCACGGAACGATCAGGAAATGGAGAGGACAAGGCTTGCTGCTTGATTTACAAAACCGAATACCTGTTTCTGTTTGGGTCTGGCACATGACAAAGGCTCTGGGAGCCCTTATCGCAGTCGTCACAGGCGCAGCTTTACTTACCGTAGACATCTTGCCCAAAGCGAACGAAACAATCGGTATTCTGGGCGGAGCGGTACTTCTCTCTTTAGGATTGATCCAATTGTTCTCTGAATTCAGAAAATGGATGAGGACTAGACAGTTAACCAAACAGTGGCGGCCGTAGTCGAGTTTGCTGACTGCAGATTTATCTCATCACCCCCTTGGGTCGGAGCAACCTTAGTTCCTGGTCCCCGATGTAGATGTCACCTTACGTGACGCTCATTTTTGATTCGGTTGCCCGGTTAGGCTTTTAGGTCTCGCGCTTAGAGTGACCTCGTAAGCAAATTAACTTCATAATGGGTAAGCAAATTAACTTCATAATGGACCGTCAGTCTCGCGGCGGAAACATGTTGCCACTGAGATTTCGTCTCAAACTGACACAAAAACGAGTTTAGAGGCGAATCCTTCTATTCCTGCTGTCTTTTAAATGTGCGTAAATTACTGACAAAAAAGTAGTTTAGATTCAGGAACGGCAAGTCTTTTATTAACGCAGAATGGCGGTCTCCGTGCATTCAATATCTCATCAAGGTGTGTGCGTAGATCATGTATCAAGATCTGGAATACGCGGCGAGGCGAAAAAATCTAATTTCGCCCGACGTGGCCATCGCGATTGTGATCATCGCTATGCTGTTCCCAGCAGCTGTAGCTTCCGGCCAAGGCCTGACACCAGCTTGGCAGGCCCAAGTCCGCATATTTGTCGAATTGCACGATTGGCTATCAGCTATGGCGGTAATCGAGCAACAATTGGCACGTGCTCCCCAAGATATGGATGTGCGGGCATGGCGCGCCCGAATATTTGTGTGGTCCGAGCGTTTTTCGGAAGCCGAGACAGAATATTTGGAGATTCTGAAAATTTCGCCAACCGATCCGGACCACTGGCTGGGGCTTGCAAATCTATATTTGCGCGAAGGAAAAATCCAAGAGGCGCAATGGTCAATTAGCATCGCTGAAGACTTAGATTCGCAACGTGCGGATATTCACGCAGCCCGCGGCCGTGTACTTTGCGCAGCAGGAAAACAAAAAGAATCACGATCGGAATTTGAGACAGCCCTGAGGTTGGATCCCACAAGTACAGAAGCGCACATCGGATTAATCTCGTTCGCCTACGTGCCGAAACATGAACTGCGGATTGGGCAGGACGATGATCGTTTCAATTTTACGGCCGCGGATTACAGCGAATCGGTGCTCCTGGCATCCCAGTGGAGTGCGCATTGGGCCACGAGCGTTTCCGGAAATTTTTACCAGCGGGATGCAATCAACGCCGGAAAGTTTTTAGGAAGCGTTACGCGACGTCAGGCGAATTGGGGAGCGCTTACCGTGGGCGGAGGAGTCAGTCATGACAATGCAATTATCCCTAGAAGCGAGGCGTTCTTTGAGACGGATCATGGCTGGAGAATCAGTGAAACCAATTTCGTGAGATCGACGGAGTTTGTCTATGGGCAGCACTGGTATTGGTATCAGGGGGCGCGGATCCTGACCCTGAAGGGCATGTTAATTGTATTTCTACCGCGCGACTGGACGTTCTCGGTCGGGTCAACGGGTTCACGAAGTACCTTCTCAGGAATGGGTGCCGAATGGCGTCCTTCAGGGATGGCTCGCCTCGCATTCCCTCTGGCGCGCTGGAACACAAAGCAACTTTCGGGAAACCTTTTCTTTGGGGCAGGCACCGAAGACTTTGCTCAGATCAATCAGATCGGCAGATTTGCTTCACAAACTTATGGCAGCGGTTTGCGCTTTCAATTAACCAAACGACAGGATCTAACCGGATACGCCGCTTATCAGAAGCGTACGCAAGACAGGTCCGACACAAACTTCGGATGGAGCTATGGCATCCATTTTTGAAAAACTCTGGAACCTGGGCCCAGCGGCGTTTATCTTGAAGGCCATCGTCGCGGCTTTCATCGCCAATGCGATGTTGCTCGCCTTCATTCTTTTTCGCAGGGCCTACCGGAAACGTTACTTTACAAGGCGCGACAAGCGTGTGTTTGAATTGCGACAAAACTGGGATGCGCTAATCTCCGGCAAGGTTCCCTATACTGAATGGCGAAATAAGACTCTTGATCTGCAGATTGTCGAAGCGATGGCACTGGACGCTCTTGAAGCTTCCGGGCCGGAGGAATCGGCACGTTTACTAAAGTTTTTGAGAAATAGCGGCCTAATCGAAAAGCGCATCTGTGAAGCCCGTCAGTTTACAGGCTGGAGGCGGCTTCAAGCTCTCGTGGCGCTAGGGTGCACCAGGGCGCCCGAAGGAATTTCAGCCCTCGCAGAAGGATTGCGAGACGGCGATATCGAAGTTCGTTTGGCGGCCCTGCGCGGGTTGGGCCGAATGGCTTCTCCGCAGGCGGGAGAGGAGATTTTGGCATCCGTAGCCGAGATGGGGTTGTGCATCCCCGCGTTGCCTTTACAAAATGCATTGATTCAATGCACCGCGGAGCGTCCGCAAATACTTTTACCGTACATCCGACACGCCGAAAGCCCTTTCCGTGAAGTGCTCGGTCGCGTACTCGGCGAAGTGGCAACTCCCTCGCTTGGCCCGGATCTGTTGCAGTTTGCCGAAGATGAAATTGATGAATTGCGCGCCGCAGCTGCGCGGGGTCTGTCTCACACAAAAGTCGAATTAGCCTTGGACGTACTTTCCGAACTAGGGCACGATCCCACATGGTTTGTGCGGTTGCGTGCGATTGTAAGCTTGGGAAAGCTCTCGGATCGTCGGACTATTCCCACGCTCTTGCGGGGGCTGACCGATGCCAACCGCCTTGTGCGATTCAGGGCCGCAGAAGGTCTTGTCGCGTTCAAAACGGAGATGGGCCCGATCTTCGCGGCAGTCATCGCAACACGTGATCGCTACGGATTACATGCATACTTAACGGCCTTGGAAAACGCACATTTGCGGGGGATGCTTGAAGAGGAACTCCAAGCGAGCACAAACATAAGCGAGAAGGAAAAGGGTCATCTGCAAAGCGTCTTAATGACAGGTGCGCTCCCCACGGAAGACGCTGCGATGACGGCCGAGATACCCGAGCATGTAGCGGCGTTGCGATGATTCAAATTCTCCATATTTCAAACCACACCCTCTTCTGGTACTACCTGCTTAGCAATTTAGCCTATTTGGCGATGTTGATCATCGCCGTCAAAACGAGTGCGAGACACCAACGAAGGCTGGGTAGCCATCGATTGAGCTGGATCAGAGAAACTCCGTTGATACCCCCCATCGCCATTATTGCGCCTGCACACAATGAAGAGCGCTCTATCTGTGTGGCCGTCCGGAACCTCCTTGATCTCGATTATCCGGAGCTCGAGCTCATCGTGGTCAACGACGGATCAGAAGATTGTACCTTGGCCGTTATGCAGAAAGAGTTCCACCTCCGGCCCGTGAGAGCGATATACGTACCAGAAATGAAAAGTGCACGGGTACGAGGATTGTATCGGAGTGATGTCGACGCGCGACTCCTGGTCGTTGATAAAGAAGCTGGCGGCAGCAAGGCGGATGCGGTCAATGCAGGGCTGAATGCACTGACGTCCCCCTACGTGTGCATTGTAGATTCGGACTCTGTGCTCGAACGCGACGCATTACTGCGGATTATGGTACCCATCTTGGAGAATCCGAAACGCGTCATTGCGGTCGGGGGTATCGTCCGTGTGTTAAACGGGTCAGAAATCAAAGACGGACAATTGCAACGTGTACGCTTGCCGCGCAAAAGTATTGAAGTGATCCAAGTTATCGAGTACCTCCGTGCGTTCCTAATAGGTAGGGAAGCTTGGGCACAAGGAAACATGCTGATGATAATTTCCGGCGCGTTTGGCGTATTTCGAAGTGATCTTGTACGCTCCGTCGGTGGTTACCGGTCACGCGCGATCGGTGAAGATTTTGACTTGGTGACGCGACTGCATCGGTACATGCGGGAGCAAAAATTAGATTACGAAATCCGGTTTGTGCCTGATCCCATGTGCTGGACAGAAGTACCCTCTGATCTCAAGTCACTGGGTAGGCAGCGCGCGCGCTGGCAAAAGGGTTTGTTAGATGTACTTTGGCCCAGCCGGAATATGCTTTTTCGAGTCCGTTACGGTAGGATCGGATCGTTTGCGCTTCCATATTTATGGCTCTTTGAGCTGTTCGCACCCGTCGTCGAGATTACGGGGCTGGTAACGATCATTCTGGCAGCTTGCCTGGGTGTGCTCAGTGGTGCTTTTTTCTCGCAGTTCTTGATTTTTGGCTATGCGTTTGCCACGGTGATTTCGATTGGCTCAGTTTTACAAGAAGAAATTACTTATAAGCGATACAACGACTGGCAGGATGTCGTGAGACTGTTAGGTTACTGTTTTTTTGAACATTTCCCCTACCGTCAAATGCACATGTTCTGGCGACTGCAGGGCATGTGGGAATACCTCCGAGGGGACCACGCGTGGAAACCTCTAAAGCGCAAGGGACTAGCATCCGCGCGAGCGCATTAGCTAAATCGCCGAAGAATTGGCTTAGCTACAATGACAGTCTGATGAACATCACACCCACAATTAATTCGCCGCAGTTTACAATCGAACCATAATTGAATGTCGGCATTTGTTGGCCTAAATGTTTGAGAGTTTTAAGGCGCATAAGTCTCACAGGTGACTGCTTCTAAGCATTGTAGACATACGAGATCCTAATGATCCAGTTCGAGACGGACTCCGTCCACGAGAGTCTTCCGACACGGTCGGAACAAATTAGAAGAAATATGCGTCGGATAGCCCGTCGGCAGTGGTGGCTGGTCCACTGCTGCGCTTGTAACTTTGCTCCTGACTGTGGGAATCGCTTCCTTCGCCTTTCCTGGACTGCAAACCGTCTGGTAAAAGCAACTCGCGGTTGTGATTTAGCCGTGCGACTCGGAGGAGATGAGTTCTTTGTTGATACTGCCTGAACGTAGAGCTGACGAGATCCGTCACGCACTCAGCCGGTTGACTACCGTGAAATTTCTATACAACGAGATATTTCACGAAATTACCTTCTCTTCAGGGTGGACCAACTATAAGGCAGGAGATTCTCTTGATGAACTGCTTGAGCGGGCAGACGAGTCACTGTACGGTAACAAACGTGCAAAAACGGTTACGCCAGAAGCCGAGATCTGCTCAGAAGGCGATCAATTACTGGAACTCAACCCTCCATTCAATCCCATTCAGCAATGAAATGCACGCCACGTAAGTTTTATAATTTTTCCCGCGTCTATCCGTCGGTAGGTACGGCGCCGCCTGGCGGACCCCTTGATACTCGGGGGCACCTCGCTGACGTAACTGTGACCGTCGACTCGTTTGGACTATCGCGAGGTTCGAACTTGCTTAATGTCCGAAAGGGTGCGCTATTTCGCCATTTTATGAGTATACTGTCGAGCGACATAATGACATTCGCAATGCAGCCCATCAAACGAATGGACGTCGAAGCCGCGCGCGACGACCTGAACAGGCGTACCCTCGTACACTTGGGCTACGATTTTGCCCGTCTGATTTATCTATGTTCCCTCCGGGACTTCAGCACGGGCGCGTATCATCACCACGGTCTAGTAAATTCATTTTCAGAGTTCGCCGCGACAGCCGCCATAACTTCGTGGCACGAAGAAGTATTTTTGCGCCTTACTTTGGGACCTTTGGACTCACTCGTATCACAGATAGACCGATTTGTTCGTACGTCAGCAAGGGATTACCAAGTGACGGTGGCGACTTGGCAGACTCTCGAGACCTACCACATTCTGGTACCTTCTTCTGTTGACCCTTTCATGAGCGAACTCTTCCGCTCGAATGTTAAGATCGCGATGCAGCTTTTGAAAAGTCCTCCTCCCTTACCCCCGCCGGAACTCCCACAGACGTCGCGACGGCCGTAGTTAACTGACCGATAATTCGGTTTTTTGGTGTGTAAGATTTGGTTGCGAAAAATGAAAGACCCATCGCTGCCAGCTTCATAGCCAATGCTGGCTCGATCTGCCACATTGGCAACGAGATTCGTGGAGTGTGCGTCTAGCCTATCATGCTCAATCCAATGGAATTCTTCATGTCTCAAAATCTCAAAAGGCAAATGAAACCTGCAAGCTATTGAGCCAAGAGATCTTACGAAGTGATGAAATCAGATGAAACTAGCGGCGCGAGCAGAGAATGCCGCCTACTGGGAATCAGGCAAGAATTTCGTCCTGTTGTGAAGCAAAAACCAATAATAGAGCTCCGGATTCGGTCGAAGTTGCACCATGAATGCTTCCCGGCTCACTCCGGCAAAAATCACCGGGCATCATATGCACACCCTCTATCATCAAATCCCCTTCTAATACAAAAACCTCTTCGATGTCGTTATGCCTGTGTGACGGATAAATCGTTCTCGGCTCCATACGAACTAGCGAGGTCGAGTATTTCCTCTCGGTGTCGACAAAAAGCGATTTACTCAATACTCCAGGGACTGCTGCTGCTTCCCACGGCAGTACCTCCGATCGGGTAATCAAAAGGCCAGCCTTCCGGAACAAAACTCAGTGTTCTCCCGTTTTGATTGCGGCTTGTTCGTCACACCCATGGTCCTGCAGTCGGTCCAACGGAGGTGGCCACGACACGTCGACAGCCAGACGGGCCATTACGCCTCCAAGGGCGCACAACTGTGACTGGCATTCCGGGCATCCAGCGTCCAGATGCCTTTCAAAGGAAGCCCTAGCCTCGAGACTCAACTCCCCCAGCGCGTAGAGCGTCGCCCATACTGATGGCTCGTGCTCCTCGCCTGGAGCGAATATAGTCATAGCTCGGTTCGTACACCCACAATTCCTTCCAAAACTTATTAATCCCTCAGCATATTCGGATTGGCATCACGCAAGGTTGGCCAAGCCTGTGGCGCAATTCCCTTATGGCCTGAATAAAATAAAAAGTCGATGCATACAGGTCGACACCTTCACGCTCGAGCTCGCTTAGCACCGAAGGCGCGATCATCTGCCATCCGAAGCTGCCGCTCGGTCTGAGTTCCGACAGATATCATCAACTGACCGACGCGGCTGAAGCGGTTCGCCTTAATCTTCATTATTGATGCCAGCAAAGATATTATAGCGAGATGTAAACAATTTCTCTTATCAAAGGTAATTCTGGGTCGTGCGTGACTTCGGACATGTATCGGCGGCTGCGGCGCCCTGGCAAAGAGAGTTCCATGTCTTGCTCTCAATTCCGCAATTGAAAGGCTCGGCGGCTTCGATTCACAGTTGACAATCGCGCTGTCTCCCAACCTGTAGGTGTATGTGTGACTCGCAGGCTGAAACTACAACGGTC
>Ga0307479_10003259_pt1 | contig 14764 bp, 6 predicted proteins | sample atmos_gasesECM4C_FD_203743 | JGI IMG/M metagenome (GOLD analysis project Ga0307479, IMG submission 203743) | Hardwood forest soil microbial communities from Morgan-Monroe State Forest, Indiana, United States - atmos_gasesECM4C_515 | ecosystem: Environmental > Terrestrial > Soil > Temperate...
AACTCTCCGAAGTCTGCTTCACATCTGCTGTCTATTCACCGCCCCAATTGTGAACGTGGCTCGACACCCAAGTGGTTGCTTTCAGTGCATAAGGAGCAGATGTGAAACGGGATGCTCTATCTGCAGTAGTGCATCTTGACTCAAGAAAGTTGCCGGCCTAAGGCAAAATTTCTTTTTGCGTTGAGACCCTGCATTGTCCTCGGACTGCGGTCCGGGGACTCGGATTAGAAAATCCCCTCTACTTATACTAGACGCGCATTCGGCAGCCAAAATCGACCGGGCAAACATAAATTTTTTTGTTGGAAACTTTCAGGCCGGGTAAAAACTGCAGGGTGGCGCTTCTCCTCCTCCATTCTGGGAAGCAAAGTCCCAGCTCGCGGCGGCTTCCCCGATCGGCGCCAACTCATGTGCGGCGTGGTCGGACAATGCTTGCGAGTATGCCAGGCAGACATCGGAGGAGTTTTGGGCCGTCAATGACCTCGAGTTGTCCTGACAGCACGTGAAGAACTTCGCGCACGAGCCAACCTGCGACCCCTGATGTGCCGTTGTCCCCGCCAGAATTCTCTCTTCTCTCCCAGTCTCAGTTCATGCAGAGAGCGTTCTGGCCCGGGACTGGAACAGCGGTGATCAAGACGAGTGGTCGCTCACTATGTCTCAGTATCCCGATGGAGCCAAAAACCGGAATAATCCTAGATCCTTAATTACCCCAAATTGTGATCCGTCTTCTTTGAATATCTCCAGCTGATGTAGCTTGCCATTGGCGACATGAAGCAAAACGGCAATTACGCCATCAGCGTCTGCACAAGTTCCTTCGGTTGGGCATGCACTTAGCACCTGCGCATGATTGTTTTGTGTCGTCCTAAGCTCGAGGGTGCCATTCTCAATCTAGGAGCTTTTCAAGCAGCGCCATCTCGTTCGTGTCAAGCGGTAGGAAGTCTGTTTCCATGGATTCTCAATTCGAAAACGATGGGAAAAACGTACTTACGTTAATGCATCACCGCGGACACAAGCGCCATGCAGAGAAGACACCGAAAAGTTTAACAACAAGGAGGAAATTCTTTGACTTCGCCAAAAGCATCTTTCCGAGGCGTTCCCCAATGCTCGGAGGATCGACCGTCCTCCCGATTCCGAATTGACCAACTTGGCATAGCACTCCAAGGAGGCCGATCCGTTTGTCAGCCATCATCTCACCCGCTGTTTCCCATGCTTCAAGCGCTACACGGAAATCCTGCCTGACCTGGAGCGCTGGAAAGCCGGTTAGGAATCAATTGTTTCCTGGGGCCGGGCGGACAGGGTAGTCCTCGCATTGCGCCGTCTTTCAGAAGAGTTTACGATTCTCAGCAGAGTTTTTAGCCCCAACGCCCCTTTCAAGCCGAGGCTTTCCGCGTAGAGTGCAGGCATGTCTTCTGACCCGAATCCGATAATCCACGTGGCATTCTTCCTACTGATCCCTCTACTCACGACCTTCACTAGAGCTCAGTTGCTTCCACCGGAAGCCGAGCTGCTGACACGGGAAGGACAAGCGGCCCTAGACAAGAACGAGTTTGCTTTGGCCGTCCAGCACCTTGAGCGCGCACGTCGCGTTGCGCCCCATAGCCCGCGAATTCTTCGCCCTCTGGTCCTAAGTTACCTGCAGGCCGGCCAGCTAAATGAAGCGGTTGAAGTCGGACGCGAAGCCGTGGCGCTGGCGCCCGCAGACGCTGAATCCCATCACTGGCTAGGTCTGGCGTATTTCAAGCGTGGACAACTTGCCGAAGCACAAAAAGAGCTTGACGAATCCGTAAAGCTGGCTGGGAACAGCTTCGATAGTTACTTTGACTTGGCTTTAGTGCTGCTTGCCCAACAGCATTACGCTGCGGCAGCACCGCAGTTGGAAACGGCGCTTCGGCTGAAACCTTCCAGCGCACTCGCGCACCTGCTATTAGGACGAAGCTATCAAAACACCAACCGTACCTTGCAAGCTATCGAGGAGTTTCGCTCTGCCTTGCGAATCGATCCCAGCATCGCGCTGGGGCATTACCATTTGGGATTTGCCTATTCCGGCCTGGGGCAGAACCAACAAGCTCTCACCGAGTACAAACTCGAGATCGAACGCACGCCAGACAATCCGGAGGTGCAATACCAGCTCGGCCGCTGTCTGTTGGAATCCGGGGACCGGAAATCGGCAATAATTCATCTGCGGCGGGCCACGGAACTCGATCCACGAAATAGCAATATGTTTTATGAATTGGGCAAGGGTCTGCTGCTGGATGGTAACCTTGACAGCGCTATGACAGCCTTGCGGCGTGCGATTGAACTGAATTCCCAGGATCCGAGCCCGCATTACCTATTGGCGCGAACTCTCGAAAAATCTGGCAATCCTGAAGCGGCCCGCGAGGAGCGGCAACGCTTCGCGGAATTGAAGAAATCGCAACAGCGAACCGGAGGCATGGCTGGCCGCCTCGATTGATGAATTCCTCGCGGGCCCTCCTGAAAATCGTCCAAGGTGTCGCTTTCTTCCTAGCAATTGCGCTCGCTATCACAGGACAAGGTGCAGGGGGACAAAAGCCTCCCCAAAAACCGGTTTTGAAGTCCGATCATTCGCGATCGCCCAGAGCTTCAGCTCAGGGACCGCAATTCGCTGACGTGGCTCGAGCTTCCGAAATCGAATTTCATCTAACCTGTGGGGACCCCACAAAACAATACATCATGGAATCCATGTGCGGCGGCATCGCGGTTTTCGACTATGACAATGACGGCTGGATGGACATCCTGTTCGTAAACGGCTCTACTCTTGGCGATTTGCGTGCCGGCAAGTGTCATTACGGCAAACTCTACCGCAACAACCACGACGGAACTTTCACTGACGTCAGTTCCCAAGCTGGACTGACTCATTGCGGGTGGGGATTCGGCGTCGCGGTCGGCGACTACGATAATGATGGCTGGGAAGATCTCTACATCACTTATCTTGATGGCGGTGTCCTTTATCACAACAACGGCAACGGCACATTTACCGATGTGACCGCGAAGGCAGGTGTTGGAAATCTGAGGAGATGGGGAACCAGCGCGGCTTTCGGCGATTACGATAATGATGGCTATCTTGATCTTTATGTTGCCAATTATGTGGATCTTGATCTCGATCACTTGCCGGAATTCGGAAGCGGACCCTTCTGCCAGTACCGCGGCATTCCTGTCTCCTGCGGTCCGCGAGGCTTGAAGGGATCGCGTGATCGCCTTTATCACAACAACGGCGACGGCACCTTCACCGACGTCAGCGAAAAACTCGGCATCGATCCAGAAGGTTACTATGGCTTAGGTGTACTTTGGCTGGATTACGACAGGGATGGCTGTCTCGACCTGTACGTGGCCAACGATTCTTCACCCAGCCTGCTTTACCACAATGATTGCAAGGGCGGCTTCCGCGAAGTTGGCGTGGCTGCCGGGGTCGCCTATAGTTCTGATGGCCGCGAACAAGCCGGCATGGGCGTGGATTCCGCCGACTACGATCACGACGGCTGGCCCGACATCGTCAAGACCAACTTTTCCGATGACACCAACAATCTCTATCACAACGACCACAACGGAGAGTTCACCGACCTGGCTGGCCCGGCCAGCTTCGGCCCGGTGAGCGTTCCCTTTCTGGGTTTTGGTGTGAAGTTCTTCGATTACGACAACGACGGCTGGCCAGACATTTTCGTAGCCAACGGACACGTGAATCCGCAAGTCGACGGACATTCATTTGGTGTCACGTACGCGGAGCGTCCCCTGCTTTTCCACAATCTGGGAAACGGAAAATTCGGGGAGGTCGGCCTTCATGGCGGACCGGATTTCGTGAAGCCTCGGGTCGCTCGTGGCGCCGCCCTCGGAGATTTCATGAACAAGGGAAGCCAGGACGTGCTGGTCAGCGTACTGGATGGATCTCCGATTTTGTTTCGGGAAAAACCACCGCCGCAAGGCCACTGGCTTCGGATAAAGACCGTGGGTACCCGCTCCAATCGCGATGGGTTCGGAGCGCGGATAGAGGTCAGGACGGGCAATCTCTTCCAGAACGCAGAGGTGCGCGCCAACAGCAGCTTCGAGTCGGCCAGCGACCCGCGGCTCCACTTCGGATTGGGAGCGGCGAGGGTCGTGGATTCCATCGTGGTTCGATGGCCGTCGGGCAAAGTGGACAGCATCGTAAATCAGGCCGCGGATCAGGAATTAATTATCGAAGAAGGAAAGGGCGTCGTGCCACTTACCGGAACACGGCAGCGAAGCGGCCTAATCAGGTGAGGCGATATCCCTTTATCAACCTCCTGATTGGGTTTAGTTGTCCCCCAGAGCTAGTCACACCCAGGGGTGAGGCGGATCACATCGCGTTGTGACGTTCTACGAAATTTTGTAGGCTGCTGGCCTGTGACTCTTCTGGAAGACATATGAAACACCGCGTCTGAACCACTAAGTTGTTGATTAACCTAACCAGATATTTTGGACAACAAAATGCACTAGACAATTGTTATTGGTGTTCGGCCGACCTCTGCCCGGAATCACCCTCGACGGCGGTTCCAGGGGGTCACGCCATAAAAATCAGTGACATAACTTGACAAGAGGACACTGTACGCGCAGAATGCTCCGCGCTTCACAAACCGTCGTGATGAACATCACAAGTCGTTGTGAGTACTCTTCTACTGACTGGGAAGTTGTCTTGAGCCGTCGTCCAATCGTGGGATACAACATCGCAAAAATTTGAGGGGGTAGGTGCATGAAAACGCTGCAGTTCTTCCTCGTATCGTTTTGCGTAGTGCTGTTGGTGCTAGGCGCAGTGGCTCAGGTCCAAAACGGCCAGTTTACCGGCCTAGTACTGGATCCTTCAGGCGCAGCCATTCCTAACGCCAAAATCAGGATAACCAACACTGCGACTGATTTCAGCATTACAGCCACGACCAATCAGACCGGTGGCTACACCGTCACGCAGCTCCCAGTAGGCACATATACGCTAACCGCCGAAGCACCCGGATTTAAGAAATACACGAACGCAAGGATTACCTTGAACGCCGGCTCTATTTCACGAGTAGACTTCAAGATGCAAATGGGTGAAGCCTCGCAGACGATAGAAGTCACGGGTGCGATAGCTGCCATCGAAACGGAGAGTTCGCAGTTGGCGCAGGTTGTCAGTGGAACACAAGTCGCCAACCTGCCGCTCAACGGGCGCAACGTCTACGACCTAATCCAGATGGCCCCGGGGGCGGTTAATGTAACCGGTGTAGATTTCGAGAACGGCCACAACACGGTCGTTAACGGCTTGCGTGAAGACTTCAACGGCTTTCTAATCAACGGGGTGGCGAACAAAGGCTTGAGCGGCGGTGTGAACAATGTTCCCATTCAGGACACGGTCGAGGAATTTCAGCAGCTCGGCTTGAACAACTCGGCTCAATATGGAACGAGCGCTGGGTCCATCACCAACCTGGTGACGAAGTCCGGTACGAACAGCTTTCACGGAAGCGTTTGGGACTTCTTACGTAACAACAAGCTGGACGCCAACGACTTTTTCAACAACAACCCTGCCACGAACCCTGATCCGAAAAATCCCAACAAAGGGGCTCACCCTCCGCTGCACTTCAACCAGGTCGGTGGTACTTTTGGCGGCCCCATTTTCAAAGACAAGCTGTTCTTTTTCGTGTCTTACCAGCAGGACCACTTCACGACCAACGCGCCCACAACACCCATCCTTCAGGAATCACCAGAGTTCCGGAACGCGGTCATTCAGGCGCTGCCCAATTCAGTTGCCGCATACCTTTTTCAGAAGTTTCCTCCATCTGGGACGGGAACCAATTGCACTCCGTACCCTGGTGCCGTGGCAACAGAAACAACCACCCCCGGTGGAGACCCGGTTCCTGCCGATATTGCAGCGAAGTTTGCAGCGCTCGATGCAGCGTTGCCGGTCGGCAGTCCGTACCTGTGTAATAGCGTGGCCCTTTATGGGCAGCAGACGCAGACCTTCGGGAATCTATTCCAGGGCAAAGAGGCTTCAGGCCGAATCGATTATCAGCCACTGCCAAAGGACCGCATCTTCGTTCAGTACAACTGGCTTCGAAACAGCGACAACTTCGGACCTTGCGATCCGGCGTGTACTCGCGGTTTTAACAACCCAACGGACAACGTTTACCCCAACGGTCAGTTCACCTGGGACCACACGTTCGGCACCAATGTGGTAAATGAGTTCCGAGCTGGGTACACCAGTTTCGTTCAGAAAATCAACGCCTCCTTTTCAGGTGTGCCGCAGTTGGCCTTCGACGATGGGAACGCAGGATTCGGTTCCTACAACGGGTACCCGCAACTGTTCAAAGAGCATGAGTACATGTATAGCGACATGGTCTCAATCAACCATGGCTCGCACAACATCAAGGTCGGCGGCGACGTGAAACGCAACATCGAGAATAGCGAGTTCAACGTTGCCCGCCCATCGTACGAGTTCCTGGACACGATCTGGTTCGCCGCAGACGCCCCTTACTTTGAGGTTGCGGGGGTGGACCCGGGATTCGTTTCCGGCAATCCTGCACAACTGGCCAGCAATGTACGGCACTGGCGGAATATCGAGTTCGGAGCTTATTTTCAGGACGATTGGAAGGTCGCGCGACGTCTGACCCTGAACTTGGGTCTGCGCTACGACCTGTTTACCCGGCATAAAGAACTCGACAACTTGGCGACGACGTTCATTCTTGGTCCGGGCCACGGCATCCTGGATAACATCACCACCGGAGACGGCCAGCTGCGAGCGGCAAATAGTCCTTGTAGCGATCCCAAGGCGACCTTGGCTGGAGTTTGCGGGCCCGGCGGGTTCGCTCCTACGAAACAACTAGGCCAGGGCGACCACAACGACTTCGGTCCCCGGGTTGGGTTCGCCTGGGATGTCTTCGGCAACGGAAGGACCTCTCTGCGAGGCGGCTTTGGAGTGTCCTACGAATCTACCCTATATAACCCGCTTTCCAATTCTCGTTGGAACCCGCCGTATTACTCCTTTAACCTTGCCGACAGCAATGAACTGGACGCTGGTGGCGGTTCGGAGATCGTTTACGGTCCGACGACCTGTAATGCGGCCGGAACGTCCTGTCAGCCAAGTGGCGCAGCGCCAACCTATCTTGGGCCACCCACGAACCCCGGCCAGGGAATCGGCGCGCAGGCCGTGGGCAATCTCGCGGGGTGGGCTGCCGCCAATCCGCAAACTGCGTACCTTACCGGGATCATTTTCCCCAAGGGGGTCCGCGACCCATATGTTTACAACTTCTATTTGAGCTTGCAGAAGGAGGTCATACCGAAGTTGTCGGTCGAATTGGACTATGTGGGGACTGCAGGGCACAAGCTGTTCCGAGCTGACGATGTGAACCGTATTCCTGGCGGCCATTTGCCAACCGGAGCTTGTGTCACCGATCCTTTCGGGCGAAGGTTGTGCCATCAGCCCGGAGGCCACATTAATAGAAACTACAATACGCTGCGCGTTTGGGAGAATGCTGCCAACTCCATCTACAATTCATTCCAGTTGGCTGTGAAGAAGCAAACCAGCCATGGCTTGACCTTCAACCTGAACTACACCTGGAGTCATAGCCTTGATAATGGCTCCACGTGGCACAGTGGCGCTACCACGGCTAATGGCGACGCCGCAGGGGACGGATTCACCACGGACTGGACCAACCCGCGACTTGACCGCGGTAATTCGATCTTCGACATCCGTCACCGGCTGGTATTCAACTATGTGTGGGATCTTCCTTTCGGGAAACACACGGGCTTCTTGGGAGCCTTGATCGACGGGTGGCAGTATAACGGGATCTGGGCGTTCCAGACTGGAGCACACTGGTCGCCGTATGACCGCCGCTCCGAAAAACTGCGCGAGATTTCAGACCCGACAACCGCCTGCACAGCCGCTGACGTAACTTCGGGCAATTGCGAGAATCTTGGTGGCGACTACCTCCTCAACAGGACGAACAGCCACTCCAGGAACTCACGTCCAAATTCGATCTTCTCAAGCTTCAGCAGTGCGACGCACGACATGTGGGCCAATGGGTGGGGTTCGAAGTGGGCGCCGGGTGGGGGGATCTTCACTGCCCCGTGCCTGGGATGCCCCGGGAACCTGGGCCGCAACACCTTTGTCGGTCCTAACCTGTGGACTGCAGATATGTCTCTCTTCAAGAATTTTCGGATTGGTGAGAAGGTAGGCCTGCAGTTCCGAGCCGAGGGCTTCAATGTGTTTAACCGCACCAACTTTGTCCTGGCAAACTCAGGGCAGGCTGGTCTGGAGATTACGCACAACCAGTTCCCGGTTGGCAATTTTGGCCAGGCGGGTGGCAGCTTGAACGCGCGCAACCTGCAATTTGGGCTTAAGTTAAGCTTCTAGACCGCGGTACTCTGAAGGGCTGTCCCGACGCACGCCAGGATCAGCCCTTGCATTTTGCAGGGCCGGGGCATGCCGTGTACACGCCGTAGACTCGCCGTTGCTTGCCTCGTTTTTCTCATGGTTCGCGGTGTCGCGGTTTGGGCTCAAATGGGTGTAGGCAACATCATTGGCGAGTTGCGTGTGCGGAGGGGCGATTTCCCAGGCAGAGTCTTTGTAGAACTACAGTTGCGCGGTGCCACAATCAACAGCACTTACTGCGATGATGAAGGGAAGTTTGGATTTTATGGACTGGTAAGCAATCCTTATCGTGTGGTCATTCGCGACGAGCGCTTCGAACCGGTTGATCAACCCGCGGTGCTCGATACTTCGATTTCCGCAATGACCATTGTGCAAGTAACACTGAGCCCGCGCGAGCCAGTGAGAAAAGGATCCACACCGGCTCTCGCATCAGGCCGCAACCCGAACCTGATTGAACCAGCGGATTACCGGAGACATTTTCCGAAAAACGCGATAAAGGAGTTCGATAAGGGGGTAGCCGCGGACAAGAATCGGAGACTCGACGAGGCTATCCATCATTACGAAAGATCGATCGCGCTGGCTCCTGACTTTTATCCCGCACATAACAACCTCGGTTCGGGCTACCTGAGCAAAGCAGATTTTGCGGACGCGGAAAAGCAGTTTAGAGAGGTGTTACGCCTCAACCAGAATGATTCGCAAGCCTATTTCAACCTGGCGAATGTGTTCACACTTACCCGCCGATTTGACGACGCGGAGAAGGTGCTGCAGCAGGGCTTGCAGAAGCAGCCCGATTCGGCATTCGGGCACTTCCTCCAGGGATCGCTCTATGCGCGGCAGGGCAGGGCCGATGCGGCGGAGGCAGCCTTGAAACGCTGCCTGGAACTGGATCGGCTGATGTCGAAGGCGCACCTGGCACTCGTGAACTTGTACTTGCAGGAGCGGAGGAAGGGAGATGCTATCGAGGAATTGCGCACCTTCCTGAAAGATTCTCCCGGTGATCCGCTGGCGCCGAAGGCGCGGGAAGTGCTAGCGAAGCTTGGTGGCGGGGCCGGGCAGTAATTTCCTTTCTGTGAATTCCTGATGCTGGAATCCGCCAGTTGCGGATTAACCCTCGGCGCCTAACTTTAAGGGGCTGCGGCGAGATGTCCCAGGCGCATCTTCAACTGGTCAATCTCTCTACCTGTATTCCCCATTTGCGCCCAAAGCGCGCGCGCTATTGAAGAAACTGCAGAGCCACAGCTCTGGTTCGATCCCACCGTCATAGTCATTTCCTGTGCTGGTCGGGGATCAGGGGGCAGTATTTAGCTTCGAGCCGGCAGGCCGCACCGTATTCCGAATTCGCCAGTGTGTTCTTTCCCATTCTCTGGTAAGCGTAACCCAGGTTGAGATGGGCCTCAGCCAGTCCGGGATCCAAATCCAGAGCGCGCCGATATGCCCTCACTGCCTCCTTCAGTTGGTTCGTTTGGCTATAGGAAATGGCCAGAAAATTGTAAAGTGTCGCCTCCTCCAGCCCGGACTCGGTCGCCTTGGCCAATTGCTTGGCAGCCTCGACGTAATTCTTTCGGGCGAACTGAAGCAGGCCAAGGTCGCGCCGCGCCAGACCAAAGTTGGGCTGGAGAGAAAGCGCCTTCTGGTAGGCGTGCTCTGCGGCATCTCTATTGTTGTTCTTTGATTCAATCCAGCCCAACTCGTACCAGGCCCGGAGATTCTGCGGATTTTGCGTTAACGCCCGGTCTAACCACTTTCGGGCGCTCGCGTCGTCTCCTGTCTCGTGAAGAGCACGAGCGAGGGCGGTCATGGCCTGGTCGAAGGTGGGGTCTATCTCGAGAGCCTTTTGCAATTCGTCGACAGAGCGATCCCACTTCTTCTGTCGCAATGCGGCCTCTCCGAGCATGTAGGGAACGGCGCTGACATGAGGATCTTTGGCCCTGACCTGGAGGAGTAAATCCTCACCGGTAGCGAAATCGCCGACTCGAAAAGCATCGCCGGCCTTCAGAATTGAGTTAAGTTCCAAAATCTTATCCTTCGGATCGGCTAGACCCTCCGCCAACGCGTCCGCAGGGACTGGTGAACGATAAGCGACATATCCCAGAGCGCGCAGCTTCTCCTGCGCGTTCGGGCTAAGGTTTGTCGTTCCCGAGTCCTTCGGGGAGAAGGGATCGTGCGTGAGCAACTGGTGTAACTTCTCTTTCAACACCGCAACCGTTGCCGGTTGCTGCGCCGCAAGATTGTTTTCTTCCTCCGGATCCTGGCCGACGTCGTACAGTTCCGCTTTCGGCGCTTCGATGTAGTGATAACGCGAGGTCTGTAGTGAGTGTAGAGGACTCCAGCCAAAGGAACTGAACGGATAGAAGGTCTCGCTGTACGCCTCGTTGTCTCCCTTTTCTCCTTCCTGCGGCAGATGTCCCGTCTGAAATTGCTTTTCGATCGCGTCATGGATTCCGGCCAGCCTAAGGACCGTAGGGCCGATGGCAATTGTTTCTACCGGCTCCGCCCGGCGGCCAGGTTTCACGTGGCTAAGCGCAGGCGCTTTCACGATCAGGGGCACGCGGATGGTGGAGTCATAAATAAAGAAGCCGTGCTCCTGTTCTCCGTGCTCCCCGAGCGACTCGCCGTGATCGCTCACAAAAACAATGAGCGCACTGTCGTACAAGCGGTGGCTCTTGAGCCATATGATTAAGCGCCCAAGCTCGTGATCCGCGTAGGCAATTTCTCCGTCGTAGAGATGATCGTGATACCGCGCGCGATACGGCTCCGGAGGATCGTAGGGGCTGTGCGGATCGTACAAATGCAACCAGAGGAAGAAAGGCCGCCGCGGAGTTTTGTCGAGCCAGTGCAGCGCGTGGGTCACGCTCTCCTGGGCCTTGCGGTCGACGAGTCCCAGATCTTTCTGCTGGAACGCGGCTGCTGAGAACGCGTCGTCGTAGAAGTCAAAGCCCCGCGCCAGGCCCCAACTGCGGTCGAGTACGAACGAACTGACTACCGCCCCGGTAGCATAACCGGCCTGCCTGAAGCTCTGCGCGATCGAGCGGAATCGTGGATCCAGTGGATGGCCGGTAAAATCCTGCACGCCATTCTGAAACGGGTAGGTGCCGGTGAGGATCGCCGCGTGCGAGGGCCACGTCAGCGGCACCTGGGCGATCGCCCTCTCGAACACCACGCCGTCGTGCGCCAATGCGTCCAGCGTCGGTGTTTCCAGGTCTTTTGCGCCGTAGCATCCGACATGGTCGGCGCGCAGCGTGTCCATCGTGATGAGGATGACATTCGGTCGAACTGGGTGCGCAGAGGGAGTCTTTGTTGATTCCGCAAAGGACGGCAAAGTAGCAAGGAGCGCGCACGCCACGACCTTGGCTGATCCGTGAATCACGGTTGTTGCGCCGTGCCTTCCCGGGCTTTGCGCATTTCTTGTTGCGCTTCGTCCGTCAGTCCCTTGGCCTCCAGCGCTTTGGCCAAGGATGCATGAGCATGGAAGTCCTGCGGAGCCAGAGCGACCGCGTGCCGCAGCTCGGTCAGCGACTCGTCAACCTGCCCCTGATACAGGAGCAGCTCGCCCAACGCGAGGTGTGCAGCTACGTAGTCGGGCGAGATCGCAAGCGCCCGGCGAAAGGCGGAGGCGGCTTCGGACGTATTTCCTTCGCGCATGTAGGCGGCTCCCAGATTGTATGCCGCCGAGAAGTTAGTGTTGTCCAGCACCAGCGCGCGTTTCAGGTTCTCGATCGCACGCGTCATGTCGCCGGCCCGCGCATACGACAGGCCAAGCTGGTAGACCGCCAGCGCGTAGTCCGGGCTCTCATCCACCGTCTGCTGGAAGTGCGCAATCGCCTTTTGATATTCCTTAAGCCGGTAATAGTCCAGCCCCAAGAGGTAGTGGACGGAGACCGACTTGGGCTCGGTCTCCAGTGCCTTGGTCAACATCTCCACCGATTCTTCGTATTGTCCATGCTGGCTTGCCGCCATGCCTTCGGAAATCAGTTCGTAGACCTGAATCCGGTCTTTGGGATCCGCAAGATCAGAGTTCTTCGCCTTCGAATCTCCGCCACCCGAGAACCCGGCGTAGCCAAGGGACTTCAAGCGCTCCATCAAAGCCGGATCGAGGCTAGTCTTTTCCGCCAGCTCCTCTCCGGCCGTGATCTGCCGAATCAGCACCTGCAATTTGGATTGCAGCTCGGCTGTCACCGCCTTTTTCTGTGCGTAGAGGTTGGCACGTTCTCCGGGGTCTGTGCTCAGGTCGTACAACTCGGGTTTCGGCGCGTCGATGAAGTGATACTTCTCCATCTCTACCCCCCGCAGTTCGCTCCAGTTGAAATGGAGCCGCGGCAAGAAGGTTTCTGCGTAGAGATAGCGAGCGTCACCTTCTCCCTTGCCGGTAATCAAGGGCAACAGGCTCTTACCTTGCACCTGCGTGGGAATATCGATCTTTAAAGCTGCCAGCAGCGTGGGCATGATGTCCGCCAAGCTTACTAAGGCCGAAACCCGCTTATCCCTTGGGCCCGCAGGTAGTTGGACGATGAGCGGCACATGTAGCGTCGAGTTGTAGATGAAGAAACCGTGCGTCTGCTCGCCGTGCTCGCCCAGCCCCTCCCCATGATCTCCACTAAGAACGATCAGCGTGTGCTGGTACAGGCCCTTTTCCTTCAGGAAGCCCAGCAGGCGGCCAACTTGAGCATCGGCGAAAGCGATCTCTCCATCGTAAGGATGCGATTTGTACTCTTGACTATAAGGAGAGGGTGGACGATATGGGTAGTGTGGATCGTACAAATGCATCCAGAGGAAAAATCGCTTTTGATAGTTCTTCCCCAGCCAGTCCAACACCTCGTCGGCTACGACGTTCCCAGGCCGCTCCATTTCGTCGAGATTCGATTCCTGCAGTCGGTTGAAGTCGAAATGGTCGTAATAAAAGTCGAAGCCACGGTTCAAGCCGAAGCGCGAGTCCAGAACCGCCGAGCCAACCACAGCAGCGGTTGCGTAACCGTGCGATTTCAAGGTCGACGCCAAGGTAGGCTGCTGCGCATTTAGACGATTCCCGCTGAAATCGTGCATGCCGTTCAGGGTCGGATAGGTCCCGGTAAAGATAACGGTGTGTGCCGGCAGGGTGATGGGAACAGGAGTGAAGGCGTGTTCGAAGCGGACCCCATCGGCCGCCAGGGCATCGATATTCGGAGTGTGAATCTGCTTATAACCGTAGCAGCCGACATGGTCGGCACGGAGAGTGTCAACCGTGATAACGACCACGTTGGGAGGGGCATTCGAAGCCCCCCATCCCGCGGCGGCAGTAGTCAGAACCGCAAGCAGCAGCCGAGTCGAGAAGCGGTGAAACAAACCCATTCTGCCTACTTCTGTAAGGCCACCTTGTTTTCGGAGGATTCGAAGATCTCACTGAGCACATGCCCTCTCATCTGCTCAGGCTGCCCGATGCCGTAGATGTGCAGGATCGTAGGCGCGATGTCGTACACGCTCGCCTCAAAACCCATAAGGCGCAGGTCGCGCTTGATCCCCGGCCCCATGGCAAAGAACGCGCCCGGCACGTCATCACCGTCGGCGAAATCGTGCTTGGCGATAACCGGCGTCGTTTTCTCATGGTCCATGTGGGCGTGCGGATCGGTCTCTTCAAACTCTCGCAGCGGCTTGATGCCGTGGTCCGACACAACAATCAGGTACGTGTTCTCGTCGACGTGCTTCAAAATTGTCCCCAGCACCTTGTCGAACTGGATGTACTGATCGGGAAATGCATCCGGTCGAACCGTTTCGATTTTAGGGTTGTAACCCACGTTGAAGGGCGCAATTGGATACAGCCAGTGCCCCGTGCGGTCCTCGCAAGACTGCACGATCCAGGTGAAATCCGTCGGATGATTCGTAAGCACGTAGTCGAAGAGCTTGGTCTGTTGTTCGCGGATCAGTTGCACCTTATCGAGCCATTTGTTGATAACTTCGCTCTCATGCCCCTTCAGGTCAGCCGCGGCGGGCATCCGCTCGCAGTCGATATAGAAATCGCCGACATTCTTCAGTAACTCGGCTTTCATTTCTTTTGGATAGACCGCGTCGCCGCCTTCCACTTCACTCAGTTTGGGCGCACAGAGGACTCCGTCTTCACAGCTTTTGCCCCGGGTCAACATGCCGCTGACCATGTACCCGTTCACTGGCATGACCGGAAAAGTGGCGGGCACGTTGGCCATCCCGACCGTGACCCCATTCTTGGACAGTATTGACCAGATCGGCTCTTCCTTCAGCATATTGGTGTTGGCCGTAATTCCCCCCACGAGAAATCCTGTCACCCCGTGTTCTTCCGGTCTGGTGCTGGTGAACATCGTGGTGTATACGCGGGGACAGTTCGGGGCTGACACCGTCCGCAGTTTGCCGTAAGCGCCGTTTCTAATCACCTTAGCCAGATTGGGCAGCTGG
>Ga0307479_10003260_pt1 | contig 14763 bp, 15 predicted proteins | sample atmos_gasesECM4C_FD_203743 | JGI IMG/M metagenome (GOLD analysis project Ga0307479, IMG submission 203743) | Hardwood forest soil microbial communities from Morgan-Monroe State Forest, Indiana, United States - atmos_gasesECM4C_515 | ecosystem: Environmental > Terrestrial > Soil > Temperate...
GTCGTTGCTGTCGGCGTCGAGCAGAGAAAAGTCCTGGGCCAGGAGCGACATTGTCCCGATCGCGAAGGTTCCTGCCGTGTAAAGTGATGTTTTCCAAAATCCCATAAAGTCAGTGCGGTCGACGTGCGGTGACGTGAAGCGTGATTGGTGCAGGCATTCCAGCCGGCAGGGGTTCGGGTAATTGCAATCCGGTCAGGACTTCGTCTCGTAGGGTACTGTCGAGCGAAGGATCACCGGTCGAACCCGCCAGCTGGGCGCGGCTAATTCGTCCGTCTGGATCGGCCCACACTCGCACGTTCACGTTCATGCTTGCGGTGCGTGTTTTCCGGTTCTGTTGCAGAGCCTGTTGGATACGCGATTGCACCTTGCTCGCGTACCAACCCCACTTGCTTCCATCGCCGCCGATGCGCTCGTTGCCTGCCTTGTCGCCGAGCCCAAAATTGTCCCCGCCCGGACCTTTAATTCCAGTGCCGAGCGGCGGTTCGTCTTTGGGCGGAGCTTCCTTTGGCTGATCTTCTTTAATCATCGGCTCTTCGATCTTCTGTTCTTCCTGAGGGGGCGGTGGAGGCGGAGGAGTCATCACCGGTGGAGGTGGCGGTGGTGCGAGACTCACTAGAGTGATCGTGTCGTGTTTTGATGAGGCTCCACTCGAAGCCAACTTTGCGATGACTACGATTCCGGCGATGACAACGCTCGTGACGATGATCGCGATGCGAAATTTCTTGAAGAAGCTTTGCGGCGTCTCCTTTGGTTCGTCGTCCCAGTCCATATCGATCCGGCGTTATTTGCCCTGCGGTTTTGTCGCCAAACCGATTTGGCTGATTCCGATGCGACCGACGACGTCGAGCACATCCATTACCGCCTGGTATTGGGTGAGGCTATCGCCGCGGACGACCACTGGAAATTCCGGGGTCTGCGCCTTTTGCGCACTCAGTCTTTGTTCGAGTTCTGGAAGCGTCACCGGAACAGTGTCGAGAAACACTTTGCCTTCGTTGTTGATGGTGATCGCTTTGGTCTGCGGTTTCGCGAGGCTTGGCGTACTGCTCGCTTTTGGAAGATTGACTTTCAGACCCTGAATCGTGGCCGTTGTCATCAGGATGAAGATGACGAGAAGAACATAAGCGAGGTCCAACATCGGCGTGATGTTGATGTCGTCGTAAGGTTTGCTGTCGCCCTGGACTTGCATGGTTAGCCGCCGCCGAGGTTTCCTGGCTTCACGCGATCATCTCCAATGTCATCGGGTCCGAAGCGCGGTCGCGATGCCCGTTTCGACCGCCGTAATACTCGGCGATCTTGGTCACGAACTCGTCGATGAAAATGTGCATGTCATTAGTGGCGTCCCTCACCCGCGACAGCAGATAGTTGTAACCAAACAACGCCGGGATCGCGACGACCAGGCCCGCGACCGTTGCAGCCAGCGCCGCCGCGATGCCAGGCGCGATGGCGTTTACGTTGACGTCGCCCTGCGCTGCGATGGCGGCGAACGTGATCATGACGCCAATGACGGTGCCCAACAAACCCAGGAACGGCCCGCCCGAGATCGCAATCGTGAGCAGTACCATCAGGTTGTTCAGTTTTTGAGTTTCTTTTACCAGCGCGCCATCGAGCATCGCGCGAATCGCTTGAATCGAGCGGGCCGAGAGAAGGTGTGATTCAGCGGCGCCTTCGACCTCGAGTCGGTGCCGAATTTCTTCAGCGCCGATTTTATAAATCCGATAAACTGACGAAAACTTTACGATCTGCGCTTCTCGATTGTCGATCCGGCCTCCAAGGGTGAGAACCTTCCGTGTGTCGTGCTCATCCAGGAAACTCAAATCGGCAGCGACGTGTTTCCAATCCTCAAAGAACTGCTTATTGCCCGCGATCGTCGTTTTGAGGTACTTCGCCTTGTTCACCATCACTACCCAGCTGATGGCAGACATCACCACGAGCACGCAGATGACCAGCCAGCCGTCGACGGTGAGCGAGCTCAGGATTATTCCGACGTAGCCGCCGCTGAACCAGCTCGTTTTGACATCGTCGTTTCCGAAAGTCAACAGCTTGGGGGCTTTGTCCGGGCCCTGACTCATCGCCGCGATCTTGATGAAGCCGGCGGGTCGCGCGACTTTGGAAATATTCACCTCATCGATTTCGCCGGAGAATCCGGTGCCCCCGCTCGTGTCCCCGCCGACCAACAGCGCAGCGGTCGAGACCGGAAGCGATGCGCTCAGGGTAGCCTGGTTCTGCCCATCTATATATAGAGTGATGGTCGATCCTGCCGCCGTTACGGCGATGTGATGCCAGGAATTCGGAGGCATCGGGGCCGCGCCTTGTGCCCGGTTCCGGTTCACATCGACAAAGGGGATGCCGTTGTTCGCGCCGATTGTGAATGTGTCACGGCGAAAGATTATCGCGTTCGCCTGGTTCGCGATCGGCTTTACCCAAGCCGACCATGTGATCGCGGTCGCGTCAGCCCAGGCAAGTGATTCCGAATTTGGAATCGTGATCGGATTTGTTCCGTCAAAGCGTACTCCGGGACCGATCAAGGAACCCAAGACCGGAACGCCGGAATTCTGCGCATTATTGTTGTAAGTAGTGGAGTCGTGCGCCGGCGCGTTGTTGTCGGCGAAGTGATAAACAAGAACGGTGTTTACATCATAAGTTCCCTTCGCATCGTCAACGCGCGTCGCCTTCGAGCCGGCGTTGCCGTAATACAGCCACAACGTTGTCTTCGCGCCAGGCTTGAGGTCCAGAATTTTGACCCAGACGAAAGCTTCGTTCAGGAGCGCGTCATACTTCTCGATGTGATGCGCGAGCAGAGTCTTGTCGTCCGCAGCGACGAACCGGATATCGCTGCCGTCCTCCTTCGCCTCGGTGAAACGAAAGTTTCCGTCGTGCAATCGAATCAGGAACGCCGTCGTGCCGATTGGGTCGGCGATCGGCGCGCCACCCGTCGATGTGTCGATGTCGATCTTCTTGCGGATGGTCCATTCTTTGTTCCACCACGCGCTGGCATTGCCCGGCGCCAGTAAACACAAAGCGCCGGCAAGGAGTCCGATCATTGTCGAGCTTGCGAGATTCGTTTTCATGTTGGTTAGGCGTTGAATAGGAAAATCAAAAATCTGCCCAGAGTCGGAAAGTGATGCGCCAATCGAGCGCTGCGGTTTGGACTTGGCTGATGAACGGCACTGCGGCGTCGATCGAGGCATTGAAATGGTTCTTGAATCGGATCCGCGCGCCCGCGCCGACGCTGGCAAGAGCGAATTGAAAATCCTGTTCGGGGAGGGGATCGATCTGCTCGAGATAACCTCCGTCGGTAAAAATATAAATCCGTCCCTCGTTTGCCTCCGCGCCTAACGAGCTGAGAAAATTCGGACTACGTAACTCCAGAGTTCCGAACGCTCCATTGTCTCCGAGAGTTTCCGCTTCGAGATAGCCGCGCACAGTGGGTAGTCCGCCACCAGCGAACTCTTCGCTTTGCACAAGCGGCTGATCGGAAACCTGACCTTGAATTTTGCCGAATGCTTGAAACCCCCATGGCAGGTCATGCTGATGGGAAAGATCGCTTCGCAGATAAATGAAATTCGCGTCGGCGTCGAAACGGTTGAAATCGAAATGCTGCGGTGTGCTCCCCATTCCGCGGACATTGAAGATGACGCCGAAATCGGCAGTGGTTACGGATCCTTTCGGAGCGTAGGTCGCCGTGTAATTGATGCTGAACGGGTAATAATAGACAGGAGTTGGTGGAAACACCGCGATATTATTCGAGTTCTGATCGAAATGCTTGTAGTCGAGACCGAGCGTCAGCGAGTGAAAGAAGTTCGTCAGCTGCGGGAAGGTAATGATCGCGCGACCGCCGATGATTTCGCCTTTACCGGCAACATCAAGGCTTCCGATTGTCGACACGTTTGAATCCTGTTTCACGCCTTGCGCAATCAGGGTCAACCAGCTCGGATTGGCAAAGCGGATAACGTAATAGCCCGAGTAAACTTGAACTTCGTTAATGTCTTCCGGTGCGATTTGGACCGAGCCGCCAATCGAATGGCCCAGTTGCCAGAGATTGTTGTAGCTGAGCGACGCGTTCAGCCGCAGCGGGTCTGTGTTTGCGCTGTAACGATTGTTCAATTCAACGTCGCCGTGCAGGGGAAAAGTGTCCTGCACCGTAAGATCGACATCGACCGTGCCCGGAATGACGCCGGCTTTCAGCGACGGCGTGATGCGGCGATCCGGCCATTGATTCAATGAAAGGACATCCTGCGTGACATCGTTGAAATTCGGGACGCTGCCTTCAGCAATCGACGGCGCATTCTTCTTGATGCTTGAAGGCAGGAAATAGCGCGAACCGCGCACTCGCAAGCGGCCAACCGTGCTTTCAGTCACGTTCAAAACCACGACGCCATTAGCGCCATTTTGCTGTGGAATTTGGACCGAGACCGTTTGAAAACCTTTGGCCTGATAAGCCTTCTCAAGCGCGACGCGCGCTTGTTCGACATCTTGTGGTCCGCGCCCCGGGCCCAGGAATGGGTAAACCGCTCTTTCGATCTCAATTTTAGTCAGGTGATGAGCGCCGAGAACGCGATATTGCCTGATAAAAAGTGAGCCGGTTGGGGGAATCGATTCAACGGCCCACGATTGGGCCAGAGAACAAATGAATAGCAACGGCAGCCAGACAAAAACGCGCGCCCCGACCGTGCGCTGATCGCGCTTCGGACGTCGTAGGACGCGATTTTTTTTCAGAGACAGCACGCACGCTGATTATGGTTTCAGCGTTACTGCGCTCAAGCGATGCGTGGTTACATTTGAACGACTTTGTGTGGCAAACCTGTGACAACGGTGAAAAATCCCTTGGGGGTCGGCCAAAAATGGGGTTTTGATTTCGCCGAAAGCGTGTCAAAACTCGCGGACTCGATGTAACGAAATCTTAACAAGACGGTAACCTGAACGCCATTTCGTCGATTTAGGCTGCCTCGCAATGTTGATGCCTATCCTAGAATCCAATCGCTCAAAAACCGACGTCGCTTCCGCGCGCGCGGCGACGCCCCGCGGTAACGGAAGTCCCATCGCTTCTCGTATGCAACCCAAGCGAAGCCGAAACGTTCTCATCATCGAAGACGAGCAAGATGTGATTGATCTTCTCGCGCTAAATCTTTTGAAACATGGCGGGTTTACGATCTCCACAGCTACCAGCGGACCGGCCGGTCTGCAGAAAGCTCGCACGGAATTTCCATGGCTGATCATCCTCGACCTGATGCTCCCAGGAATGTCCGGCCTCGAGGTTTGCAAAATTCTCAAATCGGATCGTGCCACCCGACATATTCCAATTGTGATCTTGAGCGCGAAGGCGACCGAGAAAGATCGAATCGCCGGTCTCGAGCTCGGTGCCGAAGACTACGTAACGAAACCGTTTAGCCCGCGCGAAGTAATTCTGCGCATCAACACGATCGAGCGGCATCACATCGGAGACATGGCCGATGAAAAAATTGCAGCCGGAACGATAACGGTGGATTCCGCGCGTCATCGTGTGGAGGTGGGCGGCAAATCGGTTCAACTTACGACCGCTGAATTCAAATTGCTCACGCTGTTAGTGAAGAAGCCGGGTCGAGTCCTGTCCCGTGACATGTTGTTGACGGCAGCCTGGGGTTATGAAGGCATGATCAATTCCCGCACTGTCGATACCCACATTCGACGCCTGCGCCAAAAACTTGGGAAAGCGGCGAAGGTAATAGAGACCGTTCGCGGCGTTGGATATCGATTGCGCGAAGAATAGTTGGTCTTGTTGCAGTCGTGTGACGCGCGTGCGGCGTTAAAACGGCCATCGAGAGCAAAGCCGGCGTTTTCGATTCATACGTTCGTCACCTGAACGCGCATTCCCAGTTCATCTGAAGTCGTAGGATTGTTACTGCTTGTTCACGCACGGTTTGAGCGCTGGCACAACGCGATGCCGATCCGAGCGTCAACGATCTGGTGGACGCGTTCGTCATGCACTAATTCGCAGAGGAAAACGTCTCTGCGCTAGGGCAAAGCAAAAGGCGGGGGACACCCGGGCGAGCAGAGCGCCCGGGTGTCTGTTCTCTAACGAAATTAGCGAAATAAGTCCGAGTTTAGCGCCTCGTGTAAGTCGTCTATCAACTTGGCGAGTTTGCGCAGGTCCTTTTGACGCCCTTTGTTCGGTTTGAGTTTCCGTTTTCGAAGCAGCCGTGTTAGATCACTGATTTGATCCAGGTTTTCACTTGAAAGATTGCGTCTCGACAGGCCTTCGATTTCTCGCGCTGCTTCCGCCAGCGCAATTTCCAACCGCGCGCCATAGGCCTGAATCGTCGCGCGAAGTTCTTGTCGTAATGATCGAATCTCAGTCGCCAATAGCTCGACCGGGCGAGGTTTCATTCCGCGAAACTGGTTTTTCCTGTCTTTCTTCAAGTGCCGTCACAGTTACCACGCGATGGAATGCGGTCGTCATGTAAATAAATCGTAACAATCTGATTACGGTTGGGTGGCGATGCGCGGCCGCTGAACACGAATTCGCTGCAACTTCGACATCGGGCAAGATCGATATCTATTGCGGTATGGCGAATAGCGGCGCGAGGATCGAGGACTACGCCTTTCTCAGCGATACCCAGACCGGTGCGCTGGTCAGTCGCGACGGTTGCGTCGATTGGCTTTGTCTTCCCCGTTTCGATTCTGGCGCCTGCTTCGCCTCTCTATTAGGCAAACGCGAGCACGGGCACTGGAGGTTTTTTCCGCGCGAGAATGTGGAAAAGATTCAGCGACGATACCGCGGGAACACACTGATTCTGGAGACGGAATTTGAAACAGCCGGTGGCGCAGTCCGTTTGATCGATTTCATGCCGCCACGCGGAAGAAATCCCGACATCATTCGGATTGTCGAAGGATTGCGGGGCGAGGTGACGTTGGAAATGGAGCTGATCATTCGGTTCGATTACGGGCACATTGTACCGTGGGTCCGCAAATGCCACGGTGGAGTGGAAGCGATTGCCGGACCGGATGGTTTGATTTTGCGAACGCCAATCAAAACGCACGGTAAGGATTTGACCACGGTCGCTGAATTCAGCGTAAAAAAAGGAGAGCGTGTCCCATTCGTTCTTACCTGGTTCGCTTCACACGAGGATCCGCCGAAACCGGTTACCGCTGATCACGCATTGCGCGACACGGAACAATTTTGGGCGAGCTGGTCGCAGCAATGCCATCGAACCGGGGCGTGGGAAGAGGCGATCGTCCGATCGCTCGTGGTTCTCAAAGGATTAACCTACGCGCCGACCGGAGGCCTTGTCGCCGCGCTGACAACTTCGTTGCCCGAAGAAATCGGCGGTGTTCGCAATTGGGATTATCGCTACTGCTGGCTGCGGGATGCGACCTTCACCCTGATCGCGTTCATGAATGCCGGCTACAAGGAGGAAGCGACCCAATGGCGGGAATGGCTGCTTCGCGCAATCGCCGGCATGCCTTCACAAATGCAAATCATGTACGGCGTGCACGGCGAACGGCGTCTGGAAGAATTTGAAGTTCCGTGGCTCGGCGGGTACGAGAACTCGAAGCCGGTTCGAATCGGCAATGCGGCTTCAAGTCAATTTCAGATCGATGTCTTCGGCGAAGTGCTGGCCGCGATGTATCGGGCACAGCTCGCGGGGATTCAAAATGATGAATTCGACTGGGCGCTGCAGGAGGGCTTGATGAAATTCCTGGAATCAAATTGGCAAAAGCCGGACCACGGGATTTGGGAAGTCCGGGGCGAGCCAAAAAATTTCACCCACTCCAAAATGATGGCGTGGCTCGCTTTTGATTGCGCGATCAAGCTGGCCCAGGCGTGCAATTGCGGCATAGGCGAAAATCTCGATCGCTGGCGAAAGATCCGCGATCAGATACATCGCGAAGTCTGCGAACACGGTTACCACAACAGCAAGAATGCGTTCACTCAATATTACGGAAGTGACGCGCTGGACGCGAGCTTGTTGATCATGCCGTTGATTGGTTTTCTTCCGGCAACCGATTCGCGCGTGGTCGGCACGGTCGACGCAATCCAAAGCGAGCTGGTGCGGGACGGTTTTGTTCTTCGTTACCGCCCGGAGGAAGAAAATGTAGACGGTTTGCCCGGAAGCGAAGGCGTCTTTATTCCGTGCTCGTTCTGGCTGGTAGATTGTTTGTATTTAATCGGCCGGAAAAAGGAAGCCCGCGAATTGTTCGAACGAGTGCTCGAAGTGCGAAACGATCTCGGCTTGCTCTCAGAGGAATACAGCCCAACGTCGAAACGGCAGCTAGGGAATTTTCCCCAGGCGTTTTCGCACGTCGCGCTCGTCAATGCGGCGCTGCTCTTGAGCAATCAGCATCCCGCTATTGGCGGTTAACGATCGGAGGCGTCAACGATTCAGGCGCACTCGGAGCCGATCGCCCGGGTGGGAGCTTTTTTCGTTTTTCGCGCCGGCAAAATCGCGATCGAGAAAACCGAGCGCGTGCGGCGGTTTAATAACGCGGACACCGGCGATTCGTTGCTGCTCGAGGATCTGCTCGCGAAACGCCTCCATTCTCGTCCAGTGTACTTTCGGACGGAAATGATGTTCGGCGTGATATCCGTTAAAAAACCAAATCCAATTGTAGAGTCTCTCGTAACTGCTCACCCCCCAGGCCATGGGTTCATCCGGATTGCCGCCGTAATGACGGTAGTAGCCGTTCAGGTATGAGAGACAGTGACCAAAATACCAGAAGGCCAGAAGAAAACAGATGTAGTGCCAGTTGAGGATTCCAAGAATCACGAAATTGCTCACAAACACCGTCAACTCCGCGATTCCCCAGAAGGCTTCGCGAGGATCTTTTCTCTTCAATTCGCGGTAAACCGTTTTTGGATCTTCTCGAAAGAAGCTGAGGAAGGTGTAAGTCAATGCGCTTTCCGCTTCACCATCGTGTCCATGTTTATAGATCGAGATCCAGTCGGTGGTCTCGCCGGTGTCGTCGGGTCGATCAGAATTGCCCTTGTGATGTTGCATGTGAATGCATTCGTAAAAAACCTGGCTGAAGCCGACCGTTATCGATTCCAGAATACTGAACAGGCGATTGAGAAGGGGAGATCGAAAATAGGGGTTATGAATGAAGTTGTGGGAGATGCCGTTGATATTCCAAGAAATGCTCACCGAATAGATAAATCCGAGAATCAGCATGGCCCAAAGCGGCAGGCGCGGGAAAAGATAGAACATTCCGAAGAAATAAGCGCAATGCAGAAGGGCGGCCCCGACCGGGATCACGTCCCAGCGGGTGTACGCGAAAATCCTGGAATCTGTTTGCAGCCGTTCCGAGGCAACATCCTTTTTTGGAGCCGCGGCGACTTGAACCGGCTCAAGTTCGGTAATCATTCAGGGATCACCTAAACCAAGAGCGAATTATGTCGCGTTGTCAATTTTCTCGATTGCCAATCGTTGGCTCGAGACTCGATGAAGGCGATTGGACGAAAGTCCGATCTCGTTGCGCAGGCAATCAAGCCTGGGTATGACGCGCGTAATGGCGATCGACCCCCTTCGGCAAAAGTCGTTTGCGTCCACGCTGCCGGCGCCGCGCAAGCGTCGCGCGCCCGCCTTTCGTGCGCATTCGCGCACGGAAGCCGTGCTGACGTTTGCGAGTTCTCTTGGATGGCTGATAGGTCCGTTTCATAAGGCCGAAAAATAGGCTCGGCGCGAATTGAGAGCGGTTACATTAGGATGGAGCGGGGTGTTGTCAATGTGGTCGGACAGAGGATGTCGATCCTCGATTCGCGGGTTGCAAGCGCCCTGGATTTCTGCGAATAAGCAATGCAAACGGTGAGCGAAAAAGTCGTCATTGAGCCGGCTACCGAGGCGGATTTGGATGAGTTGTCCGAGATGCTCGGCGAACTCTTCGCCCAGGAGAGCGATTTTCGCCCCGATAAAGCGAAGCAAATCCGCGGTCTGCGATTGATTTTCGAACAACCAAGCCGCGGGCGCGTGTTCGTCCTACGTCGTGACGGCGTGATCGTCGGCATGATCAATCTGCTGTTCACTATCAGCACGGCGGAGGGCGGTTTCGTGGTTTTGCTCGAGGACCTGGTCGTCCATAAACAATTCCAAGGCCACGGCTACGGCGCGATGTTGCTCAACCACGCGATCGAGTTTGCGCGCCAGAAGAATTTTCTCCGCATCACGCTGTTGACCGATCGGCCCGAGAACCAAGCCCAGGAATTTTTCCGGCGTCACGGGTTCCACGAATCGTCGATGATTCCGATGCGACTGTTGGTCAGCCCTGAGGCGGACCAATCGCAATCGAGCCTGTGAGCTGCTTCCTCTCATTCTTGTGCCAAGGGTCTATGCCCTAGGCGCCCTTCTCAATGAAGGGCGCGTTTCCGTTGTTTCAGGTCGCAGGAATTCGAGTCTATCTGCACTTCACCTGGTTCATTATTGCCGCGCTCGAGATCGTGCGATTTGCGCACCGCTATCGCAATCCGGTTTGGGCGGTCGCTGAATATTTGGCTCTTTTCTTTATCGTCCTGCTGCATGAATTCGGACATGCCTTCGCCTGTCGACAGACTGGCGGGCATGCCGATCGTATCGTGCTCTGGCCACTCGGCGGAGTGGCTTTTATTAAACCTCCGCCGCGCGCGGGGGCTTACCTTTGGAGTATTGCGGCTGGTCCCCTCGTAAATGCCGCGTTGTTTCCGGTCTTTGTTATGTTCGCTTTTGCGGCTGTGCAGTGGCATTGGCGAACCGTTGCACCGGATCTCTTTCAGTTTGTCTTCAGCGTCGCGTTTATTAATGGCTTTCTGTTGTTCTTCAACCTGATTCCCGTCTACCCACTCGATGGCGGACAGATCGTCCGCGGCCTGCTTTGGCTCAAACTTGGCCCCATTCGAAGCCTAAAGATTGCGAGCGTGATCGGTTTTATCGGCGCCGGTCTTTTTGGGGTTTGGGCTATTTCAGCGCATTCCATCTGGCTCGGCATTTTGGCGTTTTTCATTTTTGGGCAGGCCCAAGTTGGTTGGCGCGCAGCCCAAAGGCTTGCACTCGAATCGGAGGAAGCGGCAGGTCGGGAGGCAGCAGTTTCGCCGCCACCGGTTCCGGAGCAGCAATCCTGACTGCCGAGAATTACGGAATAATCCGGTGAATCGCCCGGCGTAACCGATACCAACCAGCTGTGATCGGGTTGGCTGGTTCTGGCTGACGCCGCCGATGAGCGCCTTCCTCATCCTTTACCACCAGCACAAGAAGCAGCTGACCATTGCCTACCTGCGGGCCTTTGATGACCAGCGGACTGCTTCGACTCAGGTTCGCGTCGGTCTCGAGCAGGATCTCTTTCTCCTTATAGAGCTTGAGATTCAAACTGTAACCGGCGTCACTTTCGCCCCGGGCGTCGCAGTGCAAAGAAAAGTACTTGCTCGAAGCGAGCCAGTCTTCTTCTCCGGTCTTGAGTGTTTTGTTCGATTGACCGATCAGCTCGAACTGATTGTAGCCGAACAAATCCTTCAACGTCTGCTCGAACTTTGTGAGCTCGGGTGGAATTGCGGCTGGTTGCGGAACGTTCTCCGCAATAACGAGTCCGCTCCACACCGCGTGCGCCGCATCAGCCGACACTGCGGTTACCGCCAAAATCACCAATGCGGCGATGAGCAGGGGCCTCAGCTCCATTTGTCGGGATCTATTTGGCTGCGTAGTCGGCTGGGAGCGATTGCAGTCCCTCGGTCCAGAGCACGGTTACCTTGTTCTCGTTCTTAAGTTCGAAGATTGAAATGGTCGCGTGCGGATTGGCCGCCGGATCAACGCGCGAGTTCAGAATTTGCGTCAGATACTCCGATTGCTCGCCAGGCTGATGCTCCCGCATGATCGCCATAGCGCAGATCACAAATAGCGCCAGTGCGGTCGCGCCGCTCCAGACTAGCCGCGGGATCGTCCACCATGTCGATCCGAAGCCATGACTGCGCGAGCTCGTTTCGCTTTCACGCGCGATGCGTTCGCGAAGTTGGTGACTGAAGAACTCCTCGTTGTTCAGCGCCTGGGCTCCGAGTTCCTTCTTCAGGAACGCACCGAGCTTTTGCGCGTCGCGCTTCTCGGCTTCGGCCGCCGCCAAATCCGCCAACGACGATTCAAACTCAATTAGTTCTCTGCCGCTCAATTGGCCGTCGAGCCAGGCAGTCCATTTTTCTTCATACGTTTTCATACACGTCCCTCAGGGTATTTTGTAATTTCTTGCGGGCATAAAACAGGCGCGACATCACCGTGCCGATGGAGCAGCCCAGACTCTCGGCAATCTCGTGATACTGCATCTCTTCAATTTCTTTCATCAAAATTACAGCTCGGTGTTCCGGCGAAAGCTGCGAGATGGCCTGATCGATCCGCGCCCGGATTTCGTTTCGTTCCAAACGCTGGTGCGGGAGGGGGTCGGCTTTCGGCACAGTCTTGGAGGCAGGGTCAATTTCCTTGACCTGAATAGCGTCGTCGAACTCCGCTCCGCCAGCTTTAATTTGGCGTTTTCGCAGCCAGTCGATCGTCACGTTCATCACAATCCGATAAATCCAGGTGTAAAACGACGACTTGCCGCGGAAGCGTCCGATCGATTTCCAAGCTTTGACAAAGCTATCCTGAGCCAGATCCCAGGCGTCCTGCTCGTTATGGACCATGTTGTAAATCATAGCGAACACTCGTGTTCGGTAGCGGGTCACCAGCTGGTCAAATGCCTCGGGGTCACCGGCCTGACATCTCTTTACCAGGTCCAGTTCCGACACATCGGCTTGGGCCGGAGTCGCTTCCGTTTGCATAATTCGACGGAACTGGCGCCTATTTCATTCAACTCCGGTAACCTTCGGAGCCGAAGCGGCGACGCCATTCGCCGCGGTATTCACCCATCAGGGTGATAATGCCATCTCTAACCTGAAAAAGTCGTTGCTGGAGAACGGAATATTGTCGGGCTGCAATCAGCTTCTCCGACAACAACTTGGCCGCCGAATCCAACGAAACTGTGATCGCTTTCAGGGCGCGTTTCAGATAGGCGATCGTCATTCCCAGCTCGTCGACGTCGTCATCGCTCAGCGCCGCCGCCAGCTTTGCGCTGGCCAGCGCCGCGTGAGTGGCCAGCTTGATTGCCGCCGGCTCGTTTTGCAGGGACGCATTTTGATCGAAGAGCTTGTCGATCCACACCGTGAGTCCGAACGCTGCACGGTAAAGGACGTGATCCTCGAAACTTTCGGTCGGCTTTTCATTTTCGCCCGCGGCATCTTCATCCTGCAGTCGCCAGTCTTCCTCCAAAAGAGCGTCGACCTCGGCGCTCCAGTCCTCCGCTCTCGAGGACTGCGTCCAACCCATTTCCCGCGCGATGATTTCGTCACGCTGCGGATCGTCGATGTATTTCTCCAGCAGCTCCATGTATTTTTCGGTCCGCTGATCCTGCTGTTGGAGGAAACGCTCCCAATCGTATTCGTCCCAAATCCCTTCGGATTCCCGATCGAAGCCCGACATACTTTGACTAAAAGCCAGCTTGAGGGGCGGCGCAAAGAATTTCCGCGATTTACGAACTCGTAGGTTCCAGTTCGAGTTTGGTTCGCAAACGGAGTTGCCCGCAGGCCGCTTCAATGTCGTGTCCTTTTTCACGGCGAAGTGTGGCGGGAACTTCGCTCTCGCGCAGGATCGAAAGAAACTGCTCCTGCTGTTCCGGGGAGGGTCGTGACCATGGCAAGCCTTGGACAGTGTTATAAGGGATTAAATTTACCTTTGCTCCGAGTCGGCGCGCCATCCGGCCCAAGCGTCGCGCCTGATCGAGTGAATCATTGACGCTGGCGATCAAAATATATTCGAACGTAAGCCGCTGTTTCTTGTGCCGGGCGTAATAATCGCAGGCCGCCAGAAGGGTTGCCAGATTGTAACGGCGATTGATCGGCATGATTTGGTTGCGCACTTCGTCAGTCGCTCCGTGCAAGGAAATGGCCAGACGGACTTGAAGCTGCTCGTCGGCCAGTTTGCGAATTTGCGGGGCCAGTCCGCTCGTGGAAACGGTGATGTGACGCGCTCCGATTGCGAGTCCCCACGGAGCATTGATAATCCGAATCGCGCACATCACGTTGTCGAAGTTCGCCAACGGCTCGCCCATTCCCATGAATACGATGTTATCGATCTTCTCGCCGCTCTCCCGCTCGCCTGCGATGATTTGGTCGACAATCTCGTTTGGCCGCAGGTTTCGCGAGAAACCTTCGAGACCACTTGCGCAAAACTTGCAGCCGTAGGCGCATCCGACCTGGGTCGAAACGCAAATCGTTCGCCTGTCGGATCGCGAGCCGTAAAGGGCGGGCGAGGCCGGGATCAAAACCGTTTCGATCAAGCTGTCGTCGCTTAATCGAAAGAGAAACTTGCGGGTAGTGTCCTGCGAACCCAAGACTCGAACGACGTCGATCCGGTTGAAGTCGAACCGATTTGCCAGTTGGGTGCGGAACTCGCGCGGCAAATCCGTCATTTCATCGAAGGACCGAACCCGCTTGTGATAGAGCCAGTCCGCGAGCTGCTTCGCCCGATATCGCGGCTCTCCGAGTTCGCGGACAGTCTCCTCCAGTTCGTGAAATTGTAGCGACTTGATATCGGCTTTTGCGCTGTGGCTCACCACGAAATTTACGGCATCGGCCCGCTTCATCAATCTGCCAGGGAGTCGAGAATTTTTGTGGAGAAAGTGGGAACTCCTGCCTAGGTTTTGCCAAAATGAAACAGTTGATGTTCGCTTTGCTCGCGGTCGTGATTCTCGGACTAGCTGGTTGCTCTTCGGTCTCGACCGACTCGTATACCACGGGGGATCCAA
>Ga0307479_10003261_pt1 | contig 14759 bp, 12 predicted proteins | sample atmos_gasesECM4C_FD_203743 | JGI IMG/M metagenome (GOLD analysis project Ga0307479, IMG submission 203743) | Hardwood forest soil microbial communities from Morgan-Monroe State Forest, Indiana, United States - atmos_gasesECM4C_515 | ecosystem: Environmental > Terrestrial > Soil > Temperate...
CCGGCAAGGAATTGGTGGCGCGCGCCATTCATTTTCGCGGAACGATGGCGCAGACGCCCTTTGTGGCTGTCGATTGTGGCTCCCTGGTTCCGACGCTGATGGAAAGCGAGCTTTTCGGCTACGAAAAGGGCGCGTTTACCGGCGCCACCAAATCAAAATCGGGACTGTTCCAGGCCGCGAATGGCGGCACCATCTTCCTTGACGAAATCGGCGAGCTGCCCCTCGAAATGCAAGCCAAGCTCCTCCGCGTTTTGCAGGAAAAGGAGATTCGCCCGGTCGGCAGCAACGATCAAGTCGGCGTGGACGTGCGCGTCATCGCCGCAACCAACCGCGACCTGGAAGCCGCGTATCGCGACGGCACCTTCCGCAAGGACCTCTATTTCCGCTTGAACGTCGTGACCGTGCATCTTCCCGCGCTACGCGATCGCCGCTCCGATATCCCCATGCTCGTGCATCATTTCCTGGATCGCTACGCGCCCGCCGCAAACATTCAGGTCACTTCCGCGGCCATGAAGAGCCTGCTGCACTATGACTGGCCCGGCAACGTTCGGGAACTGGAGAACTGCGTCGCTCGCGCGGTCACCCTCGGCGATCATCAGATCATAGATGTAAACGACCTGCCCCCGGCGATCCGAACCGAACAGCCTTCTGTGGCGGCCGCTTCCGCGCAGGACGCCGCATCGCTTTCCACCACCGCGCTCGCCGAAATGGAGCGCATGACCATCCTGCGCGTGTTCGAGCAAGCCAACGGCGACAAAGCGCTGGCCGGTAAAATGTTGGGCATCAGCCGCGCCACGCTTTATCGCAAACTCAAGCGTTACAACATTCCCGTCAAAGCCAGCGCCTCGTCCGCCACTCCCGAGCAACAGCGCGCCGCCTCGCACTAACTGCCGCCCTGTCTCATCCCGGCCTGAGCGCACGTCTGCAAGCGCAAGAGCTGAGACGCAATCGTTTCACGCTGAGACATTTGAACCGCGAGTACCATCCGGGAAATCCGTAACCCTCATGCTTTCAACTGCTTCACCACTCATCACAGCATGCCCTTTTTGGTGTCCGACGTGCATTCCTCATCGCCGGGACACTGTCTTTCGCAGCGCTAGGTGTGTGCAGGCCCTGCGAAACGAGTGAACTGCCAAGTCGGCAAGTCGAGAGGCCGCGTGAAACGTTCAACCGAAACTGCCGTCAGCGAGCACGAGTTGGGTTGTGCGGAGCAGTTGGCGCGCTTTTTCCCGGGCGCCGCTGCGGTTCGCGTCCCCGTGCAGGTGACCGCCCTCCGCGGTGGAAGGGCTAAGCTCCGGGAAGCTACAGTTTTGGAATTTGGCGGTACGCAACACGCAATTTTTCTTTCAACATTGCCGCTGGAGTTTGAAGACCGAGTGCGATTGGAACGCGATTCGAACGGAGCCGCAGTGGCTGATGCAACCGTCGTTGCCGTGCAGTATCACGAAGGACGAAAGGCTGTGGCTGTCAAATTCACACAGGGATTGTGCGATTGGGTGATGCAGCCGTGAACAAAACCACCGCGACACTCAACCCTCCGTCAGCACGGCCTGAAGTCACGCGCCAGGAACAATGGGCGGAGTTCCGCTCGGTCTTCCCGATCTACCTGGCGCTGGCAAAGCAGTTGGAAATCGCCATTCCCTTCGCGCAGGAAACTCGCAACCTGCCGGAGAAACCACCCCTTGAGCTCTTCAAGCAAGTACAAAATTGGCTGGAATCGCTTGACACGCGCGTGCTCGCTCACCAGTTGCGGCATCTGCTGCAACAAACCACGCTGCACGCCAGCGAGAGCGGTCTCCGTGCGCTGATTCAGCGGCACCTCCGCAAACCATCCAAAGCGAACATTGACCGCGACAAAATTGACTTCCTGCTCGTTCAGTATTTCGCGTTATGCGCGCCCGCGAAGATCTACCACAAGCAAATCGAACTGGAAGACACGGCCGCGGTTATGAAGCCGGTCCTCGGCGAAACGGATACCGCTCCCCTCTCCTGGTGCGAGCCGCTGGAGAAAATGATCACTGCCTTGCGTGGGTTCCGCAGCCTTCGCGACATGCTGAAGACGAATTTCATAGCCGAAGGCCGCAAGGTAAAGGAGGCTGCCGGCGGAATGTTTTACGATCCTTCCGCTCTTCTTTCCTTCATTCGCTTCAATTTCTTGCTGCGCCGCACGCTGATCGAACTGATGCACGCTGACCTTATCGCCATTCGCACCGGATTGCAGCAGCTTGAAGCCGCGGGTAACCGCACCCTCGATTGCCGCCAATCGGGCTTTGCGGCTTCGGAGCCGGTTGCCAAAATCAGGCAATTCGCCGATGAATGGAAGCAGCCTTTTCAAAAGGACTACACGGAGCGCACCGTCAACGAAACCTTTGACAAATTGCTTAATTTGCGCAGCGATGTGGAGAAATCGCTTGAGCAGTTGACCGCGAAGTCTCCGGCCCCTTCCCGCGCTCCTGCACCTACCGCTAAATCCGCAGCCCCGCCGGCGAAAGCACCGGCCAAGCTAGCTAAGCTGCCGGAGCCAGCCGCGGAACCGGAGCCGGAACCCGGCCTCGACTTTGAGGATTGTCTTGAGCAGATCTGGGAACAGCTCATTGCTACGCCTCCGACGCGCGGACGCTCAATGACCACGGTGAAAATCGGCCGCGCGCGCATCCTGATGTCTTCGTGGGAAGTCACTGCGTTTGTCAGCGAGGACAGTTCGGCCGCCGACGATCTGCGCCGCGCGGTGGTGGCTCGCGCCATGGTTACCGCCGCGATCGAGGCTGCCAAGGAAACGGGTAACGCCACGGGACTCGATCGCGCCCTCTCCGTCGCTCGCGTGGAGGTTTCGAGGTTGCAAGAACGCGTCGATGTAGCCAAGCAAGCCAAGGACACCGAAGCAGCGGTGAACCTGGGCATCAGCACCAAGCGCTTGCTTTCCGCGCTGGATGAAGCGGAAAAGTTGTAACGAGTACCGCGGCGGGACGCAGTCGCCGAAAAAATCTTTCCGGGGAGCGGGCCACTTTTGCGAAGCGCAAGCGTATTGATCCTGACCGATGAAACTGATTTCGCACGCTTGCTGACCGCGTGCTGGCAAGCGGAAAAGCATGCGCCGGGAATCACCGTGCTGGGCAGCGATCTCTGGAAAGATCATGAGGCGGTGCCGCACGATCTCGTCGTGGTGGGGCCGCTGCGCGACGGCAAACTCTCGGAAATCCTGCATTCGCTCGAGCCGGCCACCGCTTTGATACTTTGCGCTCCGGCGGACTCCCGCGAACTCAACCACCTTCGCAGCAAATATCCGCGGCTGGTGCACGTGCCGTTGCGCGAGGATTGGACGCAAACGCTCTTGCTCGTCGCCGGCGAGTCCCTGCGCCGCACCGAAGCTTTGCGCGTCGCACGCCAAGCCGAGAGCAAGGCGTCGCGCAACGAACAATACGCCACACTCGGCCGCTACATGACGGACATGAAGCACAGCGTCAACAATGCGCTCACCTCGATGATTGGCAACGCGGAGCTGCTGCTGCTCGAACCTGGCCAGCTGTCGAAGCAGTCCCTGGCACAGATCAAAACCATTCACAGCATGGCCCTGCGCATGAACGAAATCATGCAGCGATTCTCATCGCTGGCCAGCGAGATGAAGGACGCTGAGAATGCATCTCAAGCTGAGACGGAAGAGGCCCCGGCGACCCCTTCCCGCCGCCGCTGACGCTGCTTGGAAACCCCGTAAGCCATTCATTCGACAGACGATATGTGAAACCGACACCGCAGCGCTCAACGTCGAGGGGCTGGCCGCTGACGTGCACCTCTGCTCTGCGGAGAACTCTGGGGAGAAGTCTGCCGTGCAGAAAAAGGTTCTGATCGTTGACGATTCGCCGGCGCAGGTGAGGCTGATTCAGGGGCTACTCGAACCTGAAGGCTATCCCTCGGTCGGCCTCAACGATCCCAGGCGCATCGAGGAAACCATCACGGCGGAGCGCCCCTGCATGATCTTGCTAGATGTAGTGATGCCAGAGCGCAACGGTTTTCAAATTTGCCGCGAACTGAAGAGCAGCACCGAGTTCAATGCCATCCCGGTGATCCTGGTGACCTCGAAAGACACCGTCAGCGATCGCTACTGGGGCGAGCAACAGGGCGCGGACGGTTACGTCACAAAGCCTTTCACGCGCGAGGAACTGCTGCGCGCGGTACGCAGGTTTGCATGAGAGTGAAGAGAGAACAACGAACCGATGAATGAAGATTTTCATCTGACGCCGCTGTCCGCCGACGCGGACTCCGCCGACCTGCTCGAGGCGCTCGGCCCGATGGAAGACCGTCCGCCGGAATCGCAATACTGCGTGTTCCGCAGCGGGCGCGAACGCTTTTGCTTTCCGGTTCTCGACGTCGAGGAAGTTCTGGAATGGCCGGTGCTGACCAAGCTGCCCCTCGCGCCCGCGTACCTGGTGGGAATTTTCAATCTGCGCGGCATTATCGTACCGCTGATCGACATCGCCATGACCGAAGGCCGCAGGCCCGGGCTTCTGCCGAAACACGTGGTCGTGGCTTCGCTGCGCGGCGAGGGTCAGCACGACGACGTGCGCATCGGAATCGCCTCCGATGAAGTTATCGGCACCTACAGCGTCACATCCGAGGATTTGCTGGAGCAAGCGCCGGAAAATGTGCCGCACTGCATCGGCATGCTGCGCCACGACGACCGGCTGGCTCTGGTGATCGATTTGAGGAGATTGCTCGAGGTATTTCCGGGCCCCAGTATTTGATTGCGGCGGCCGCATCAACCCCCGGTGCGGCAGCCGCCACAGACATTTGGAGGAAGGCATGAAATCGCGATTGAGTTCAACAATCTGGACGCTGGTCCTGGTCAACGGACTGGTGCTGTTCGGCGTGCTGTGGCTGGCGTACAGCGCCGGCCGGCAGTCAAACGGAGCGTCCATGCTGGATTTTGGCTCGCTGCCCAGCGGCGCTAGCGGGTCGGTGCTGTTCGCCCTATTTCTGGTGCTGGGATCCTTCTTCTTCCTGGCATGGCGGCTAAACCGCACATTTGTGTCTCCGGTGCAGGAACTCGCGCAGTTCTCCGAGCGCTTTGCGGCTGGCGATTCCAAGGCGCGCGCAGAGGTCAACTCTAGCGACGAACTTGGCTACATCGCCGAGAACTTGAATCGCGCCGTCGCCCGCGTCTCCAAGGCCGCCAGCAACCAGGAGGCCAGCGATCATCTCCAGCGCAGCATCACCGAGTTGCTCACCGTCATCAACCAGGTGGCGCGCGGCGATCTGACCTTGCGCGGAAAAGTCACCAACGACGCGCTTGGCAACGTCGCGGACTCCATCAACTACATGCTCGACAACTTCACCAAGGTTCTCGAGCGCGTCCGCAAGGCTGCCATGGAAGTCACCGCATGCTCCAACAACATTCTTGTCGCTGCCGATGAGATGCAGGCTGGCGCAACGCAACAGGACCAGGAAATCACCAACACCTCCAGCGCCGTCGAAGAGCTCACGGTTTCGATGAAACAAGTTTCTAACAACGCTGAAGCCAGCGCCGAAGCGGCGCGCCGTGCGCTCGACGCCGCCGAACAGGGCAACCGCGCGGTACGCGACACGCTCGAGGGCATGCAGCGCATTCGCGCCTCCGTGCAAGCCACGGCAAAGAAAATCAAGTCGCTCGGCGATCGCTCGCTGGAAATTTCGGAAATCATCAACGTCATCAACGACATCACCGAGCAGACCAACTTGCTGGCGCTGAACGCCGCCATCGAAGCAGCGCGCGCCGGAGAAGCGGGCCGCGGTTTCGCGGTCGTCGCCGACGAAGTCCGCAAGCTGGCCGAACACTCTCGCAGCGCCACGAAAGATATCGCCGCGCTCATCAAAGCCATTCAGGCCGAAACGAACGAGGCCGTGGTGGTCATGGAAGAGGGCACGAAGGAGGTGGAAGGCGGCGCAGGGCTCGCTGACCAGGCTGGCCGGGCGCTCGACGCGATTTCCAGCGTCGTTCGCCAGTCCGCGGAGTTAGTGCAGGAAATTTCGCTGGCCTCGAAGCAGCAAGTGCGCGGCACGGAAGGCGTCGCGCATGCCATGCAGATTATTTCCAACATCACGCGCCAGACGTCGCAAGGAACGCGTGGCACGGTGGCGACTGTCAGCCAGCTCGTAAAGCTCTCGGACCAATTGAACGAAGCGTTGGCCCAGTTCCGTGCCATCAACAAGCAAGGCAGCAACAACACTTCGCAAGAGTCCGAGCGGCCCGTCCCGGCAGTCGCTCTGCGGTAGGTCGGTGATCTTTTGCTCCGGCCAGCGGCCGGAGACGGAACGTTGGGACCATGAGCGAACGCCAGGGACCGGTGGCCGGTCTGAGCGAACACGAATTGAGCGAGATCCGCATGCTGATTGAAGAGCGGACCGGAATTTGTTTCGACGAATCGCGCGAACGTTTCTTCTCCACGCGCGTGCGCGAACACTTGCGCGCGAAGAAATTCGCGCATGGAACGGATTTGCTGCGGGCGATGCGCAAGACCAACGTTGAGTACGAGGCTTTGCTCGAGCGGCTCTTGACCCAGGAGACTTCGTTTTTCCGCTACCCCGCGGTGTACGAAACATTTGAGAAGCGTGTGCTCCCGGAGCTGCAGGTGAAAAAGTTCTGGAACAATCCGCGAACTTTGCGCGTATGGAGCGCCGGATGCTCCACCGGCGAAGAGCCTTACTCCATCGCCATCACCATCGCCGATGCGCTTTCCTTCGCCGATGCGTGGAATGTCGAGATACTGGCGACCGACGTGGGCCGTCACGCGCTCAAGCATGCCGAGCGCGGCGTCTACTCTGGCCGCTGCCTCGCCAGCGTCACCCAAGCGCAACTCGCCGCCCACTTCAACGCCGTCGAAAGCGGTCATCAAGTCAAGCCGCGCCTGAAGAAAATGGTCACCTTCGCGCAAATGAATCTTGCCTCAGCAGTCTACCTCGGGCGCATGGACCTGATTTTCTGCATGAACGTGCTGATCTATTTCTCGGAAGAACGCCGCCGCAACTTGGTGCAGCGCTTCTACGACTCGCTTGAACCAGGCGGCTACTTGTTTCTCGGCCACTCCGAATCAATCTCCAAGATGCCCGTAAAGTTTCAAGCCATCGTTCTCAACGATTGCATTCTGTATCGGAAGCCGACCGCCGACGAATTGCAGAAGCCCGAACTCGTCACGGAGGGACGCGCGTGAGCATGCCCGACCGCGAAGCCGTCGAACTCTTTCTCCAGGAGGCCTCGGAGCGCCTGCAGTATTTGCGGGAGTACGTCAGCGTGCTCCAGGAAGTCGAGCCGCGGCGTGAAGATCTCGAGCGCCTCTACATCGCGGCGCACAATTTGACCGGCACTTCGGCAAGCTACGGATACCCGCGATTCTCGGAAGTTGCCGCAAAATTAGCGCACGTTTTCCAATATGCGCTCAACGCCACGCTGGGCGAAGACTTGCACGGTCCGCTTACCGAATTTCTCTCCGACGGAATCTCCGTCCTCGAAACCGATTTACTCGAGATCAGCGACACCGGCGAGGAAGGCGTTGAAGACATCGTCGCTTTCAAGGAGCGCTACCGCTTCGCGTTCCCCGCCGAGCCCGCGCCCCTGAACTATGGGCAGCAACGCATCACCGAGCAGGCCATCGAGCAGAACGCGCAGGACGCGCACGAGGAAGAGTCCACGGGCTCCTACTTCGACGCGCTACCTACTGACGATGGAGTTCCCGACGAAATTCTCGAATTCTTCCAGCCGGAAGCCGAAGAGCATCTACAAGTCGTCAGCGACTGCCTGATCTCTCTGGAGGGGAACAACAATCCCGAAGAGGTCAATCGACTTTTCCGGGCGATTCACACCGTGAAGGGTTCCGCCGCGCAAGTTGGCCTGAGGCGCCTGGCTGCTATCGCGCATCGCGTGGAAGACTTGATCGGCCGACTCCGCGACGGTGAAATTGAACCATCCGCCGCCGTCGTGGACCTCTGTCTCGCGTCCGTCGATGTCTTGAAAAAGACTTTACATCACCAGTGGGCCGATGAATCCGAAATGCGCGCCGAGGTCGATTCCCTGCTCGGCCGCATCGCCGAATTCGCGCCGCCCGAGGAAGAAGAACTCGAGGCCACGCAACCCGTCGTGGAGGACGCAAAGGCTGCGGCAAGCGGTAGCGCCGCACAAGCGCCGGCCATGACACGCAAGCCTGGCAAGCCTTCTGCCGGTGCGGCCGCAAAATCCGTACGCATCGCGTTGGAACGCCTCGACCGCATGATGAACACCGTCGGCGAGTTGGTCATCAACCGCACGCGCATGGTCGGCCGGGTAGCCGAATTGGAAAAACTCGTCGACACCCTGGGCTTTTCCAAAGAGCGGTTGCAGGGCAAGGTTTCCGAGTTCCAAGAAAAATACGAATTCAATCGCATCAGTAATTCGCGCGCACCCGCACCATGGAATCCCAGCACCACGCCACAGCGCCTCACCAGCGCCGCCGCCGGCGATACTTCTTTCTGGTCCGACTTCAGCGAACTGGAAATGGACCGCTACGACGACGTCAATATTCTTTCGCGTTCCATGTCGGAAATTTCTGCCGACGTAAACGAAGTCCTCACCCAACTCGAAGGTTTCATCGGCCGCGTCGAAGGCGACATCGACGAGTTCACCAAGCTCGCGCATCACTTGCAGGACGAATTCACCGCCGCGCGCATGGTGCCCATCGGCACGCTCTATTCCCGGCTGTCACGCGCAGTCCGCGACGCCGCAACTTCGGCCGCCAAGCAGGTCGAACTCGATCTCACCGGCAGCGAAACCGAACTGGACAACAACATCATTCAGCAAATCTCCGATCCGCTTGTGCACCTGGTGCGCAATTCCGTCGCTCATGGAATCGAGCACGCCGACGTCCGCCGCGCCGCCGGAAAGGCCGAAGCCGGCAAGGTTTCCCTCCGCGCCTACCATCGCGGCAATCACATTTACATCGAAGTCGAAGACGACGGCGGCGGCATCGATTACGATCGCGTGAAGATGAGCGCCATCGAGCGAGGCCTCGTCTCGCCCGAAACCGCGGACCGCCTCACCGATCGCGATTTTCGCGAGATGCTCTTCCATCCCGGCTTTTCCACCGCACCCGCAAAAACGGAACTCGCCGGCCGAGGCGTCGGCCTGGACGTCGTGCGCGCCAACCTCAATTTGCTGAATGGCGAGATCGACATCCAAAGCACGCGCGGCCAGGGAACAAAGTTCACGCTGAAAGTTCCGCTGACCTTGATCATCTCTCCCGCGCTGTTCGTGCGCTGCGGTGGCACCAGCTTCGCGCTGCCGCTCGCCGTGGTCGAAGAAATACGCCGGCTCCGCGCCGACGAAATCGAAGACGTGGGCGGCAAACTGCTGACCAAGGTTCGCGACGTGGTCACCGAAGTTATCCGCTTGGATTCCTATCTGGGCCTGCCACCGCTTGAACCCATCAACGGCTACTTCCGCATGGTCGTGGCCAACGCAGGCAGCCGCCAGATCGGCCTGGTCGTCGAGGAAGTCATCGGCAAGGATGAAATCGTCATCAAGAACCTCGGCGAGTACTTGCGCCGCGTCAAGCTTTTCCCCGGCACAACCATCGCGCCGGACGGCAGTTTGATTCTCCTGATCGACTTGAATCGCATGGTGGCCGCCGAGCCTGGCGATCGACGCACTTTGCAAGCGAACCCGACGGCTGCGCGTGTCTTCGCTCCGGGCTCGGCAGCAGTCGCTCGCGGCACGATTCCCGCCGAAGCCATCGACCGGGTCGAGCACGAGCGCGTCGTCGTCGTCGCCGACGACTCCATCAGCGTCCGCAAGTTTGTCGGCCGCATGCTCGAAAAGAACGGCTATCGCGTAAAGCTCGCCGCCGACGGCCTGGAAGCCGCCGAGCTCGTCGCGCAGCACGGCTGCCACCTGGTCATCACCGACCTCGAGATGCCGCGCATGACCGGCTACGAACTCATGGTGCAGTTGCGCCAAAGTCCTACGACGCGCCGCATCCCGGTCATGGTCGTCACCTCGCGCGCAGGCGCCAAGCATCGCGATCGCGCCATAAAAGAAGGCGCCGCCGCTTTCCTGACCAAGCCGGTCCAGGAAGATCAATTGCTCGCTGCGGTCGAACAACTCATAGGAACGGAGGCGACGCGCCCGGTTGTTCCGGTGGCGTAGACGAGCGATGGCACCCGCAGCCAACAAAAAGTTCCGCGTTTTGATCGTCGACGACTCCGCCTTCATGCGCAAAGTCCTCGAGCAGATTTTCAACGCCGACGACCAACTGCAGGTCGTAGGCCACGCCAAAGACGGCCGCGAAGCCGTCGCCATGGCCGAATCGCTCAAGCCCGACGTCATTACCATGGACATCAACATGCCGCACATGGACGGTCTGCAAGCCACCGCGCAGATCATGACCACGAATCCCAAGCCCATCGTGATCGTCAGCTCGGAATCGAGGGAAGGCGCTGCCGGCTCGCTCAAATCGCTGGAACTCGGCGCCATCGAATTTGTTGGCAAGCCCTCCAGCGGCATTGACCTGGACATGCAAAGCGTGAAGGAAGAGCTGCTGCGCAAAGTGCGTATGGCCGCCAAGGTCCGCGTCGTGCGTACCGCCTCGAGGCTCGCACTCACCGTACAGGGCGCGAAGGGCGGCGCTGCGCCGGCCAAGCCATCGCCACCGGTTCGCACAGCCCCCGTGATTCCCGCGGACCAGCGCTTCCCGGTCGTGGTCATGGGCGCCTCCACCGGCGGCCCCGCCACCGTGATGCGTCTGGCGCCCGGCTTCACGCGCGACTTCCCTGCCGCCGTTTTTCTCGTGCAACACATGCCTGCGTCGTTCACTACGCAATACGCGGCGCAGCTAGCGGAATTCACCACCATTCGCGTAAAGGAAGCGGAAGCCAACGAACCCGTGCAGCCCGGCACCCTTTACATTTGCCCCGGTGCCCAGCACCTGCGCGTTACGCCATCGGGCCGCATTCAACTCGACGCCGCCTCCGGCCGCATCAACGGCTACTTGCCGAACATCGATGTCACTATGGAAACCGTCGCGGTCTACGCCGGGCCCATGAGCATCGGTGTGGTCCTCACCGGCATGGGCGCCGACGGCGCAAACGGCGCTAAAGCCATCAAGTCCGCGGGCGGCATGGTTTTCGCCCAGGACGAAGCCACCTCCGTGATTTTCGGCATGCCCGCGGAGGCCATCAAGCTCAACGCGGTCGATCAAGTTCTCGGTATCGACGACATCTACCCCGCCATCGAAAAGCGCGTCATCAGCATCTCCAAAGCAACTCCAGTGGGAGTCAAGTAGTGCGCCCCAATTCTCCAATCAAGGCACCTGCCCCGCGCACTGAGCAGATCATTCTGTTCCGCGTCAGCGGCCAACTGTTTGCCGTTTCTTCCGCTTCCGTGCAGGAAGTTCGCGGGGTGGATAGTCTTTCCGGCGCAGCGAAGGAGATTTCGCAGCCAACCCTGCGCAAGGTGAAGCACGTCGTGCGTCGCGGCGAAAATTCCGTATACGTCGTGAACGCCGCCATGCACTTTGGCTTGCCGCCGGCGCCACCGGCCCTCGTTTTCGTGCTGCGGCGTACGCGCACCGCCCTGCTGATCGACGGCATCGAGAAAATGACTAGCATGACCCGCTTGCAGGCGCTCCCTCTGGCCTTTTGCCACGAGGAGCGCGTCTGGTACCGCGGGCTCACCGCGCTCGATCAAGCCGTCGTGCCGGTTGTGAAGCCGGACGGCTTTTTGACTCCCGATGAGCTCTTCCTGTTGGACGCTTCGTTGTCGCAAGAGGCCGAGGCGGAGGCAAGCCGTATCGCCGAAGAAAACGCGCAAAACGGAATGGACACGAGTATCACGCAATGACTCTGATCGCCGAAACCGACCTGCAATCGTTCGTCCTGCTCCGGCTGGGTGACCGCCGCTTCGCGGTTGCCGCCAATCAGATTGCCGAGTTGGTCCCGCCGAGCCGCATCTTCCGTTTCCCGCACCACACCAGCGAAGTCGAAGGCGTGATCCTCCGCCGCGGCCGCATTGTGCCCGTCTGCGATGTTGCGGAGAAACTCATCGGCAAAGGTTTGAAATCGCGCCGCTTCTATTTGATCGCTCAGCGTTGCTATGGCGCGCAAACCGAGTGGGTCGCCCTCCCCGTCACCGGAGATTGCGAGCTGATCAACGCGGAGATGACTTTGCCCAGCGACACCGACGCACCGCACGTTTCCGGCTGGCTTTCACACGCCGGCGACGTCATCGAAGTCCTTAACCTTGCTGCCCTGACCCCCGGCCTCAGCGAAAGTGCGCCCGTCACCGCGCCTCTGCAGCCTCTGGAGGCCCGGCAATGATTCCCAACGGCCGTGCCGCAAAGATTTTGCTCATCGACAGCAATGTCTACTTTTCCAAGAAGCTCGGCGATGCTCTCAAACGCGAAGGCTTTGAGGTGATTTCCAGCACGCAGGCGGCTTTTGCGCTAACCACCCTCGAATACGACTCGCCCGCCGCCATCGTCTGTGCCACCAACATGCGCGAAATGGGCGCGCTCGAAATCGCCAAGATCATTCACGCCGATCCCAAGAACGCCGCCCTACCCGTGATTGCCCTCGGCGACGGGAGCCAGCGCGCCCTGATGGAAGCATTTCAAGCTGGCTGCGACGACTACATCGATCGCCGCCGCACGCCCGCCATTATCGCCACACACGTGCGCAATATCGTCACCAGCAAATCCGAAGGCTTTCAGCCCACGCAGATGCTTGCGCAGGCCGACACCAGCCTCAGCGGCAGCCTCACCCACACCGACCTTCCCGGCGTGCTGCAGATGCTCACGCACGCCCATCAGACCGGCGCGCTGCACATCAACGCCGCGAACGCCGACGCCGTTCTCTTCTTCGATGCCGGCGAAATCCGCCACGCCGAATGCGGCAGCCTCTTTGGCGACGAAGCCGTCGTGCACATCGTCAAGAACGTGCAGGGTGGCGGCAACGGCGTCTACAAGTTTATCTACGGAAGTACGTCACCGCAGCACACTGTGTTGCGCAATGCCACGGATCTCATGCTCGATGCCATGCGCGAATTCGATGAAGGCTCACGCGACGTGGCGGAAAAGGAAGCGCTATGAGCGAAGCAATGACCATACCGCCCCTGGCCGATGCGCCCGCGAAGCGCACGCCCACGGTCTATTTCATCGATGACAGCGCCACCATGCGCGAAGTCATCAAGATTGCTTTCCGTCGCGAGAGCTTCAACGTCGTCGCCTGCGCCGATGCCGCCTCTGCGCTCGCGCAATTCGCTCAGAATCCGCCGGACGCCGTCATCACCGACGTCATCATGCCCGACCAGGACGGCTACTCCGTCTGCACGCAAATCAAGCAGCATCCCGAATTCAGCTCCGTTCCCGTCATCTTGATGTCCGGAGTGGTCAACAAAACCGTCGCCGACAAGGCCATCGCCGTAAAAGCCGACGAATTAATCCGCAAACCCTTTCAGCCGCAGGAACTGATTGGCCGCGTAAAAAGTCTGCTCGGACCGAAATTCGCCGCGCCTGCGCCCGAACGCCATATCGGTGCCAGCTCGCTGCAGAGCCTGTTCACGCCGCCGGCGCCTCCTCCGCAAGCAATCCCTGCTCCGCCGCCTGTGCACGCTGTGCCACAGACGATGCCGCCGGCACCACCAGAAATGGCGCCGCCAGAAAACGCTTGGCCCCGCGCGTTAGCCGAAGCTTTCACGCCGCGGCCCGCCGCGCCCGCTGCACCTCCCGCGCAAGGGTTCCGCGCTCCCGCAGCAAACTCCGACATCGTCAAACTCAGAACCGAAATTGCCCGTCTCGAGCTCTTGGTGAAGAAACTGCAGACCGAGCTGCAAATCGAGCGCCAGTACAACCAAGCGCTCGAGCAACACGTCCACAACCTGACCACCGTCGAGTAACCAGGACTCTGCAGGTCTGGGAACGCCAACTCTGCCCCATCCCGCGGGTTCAGCGGGATGAATCTCCCGATTGGCGCCCCGTAACACGGATCGCGACATCACTCGAATCGGACCGTGGTCCAGAACGCTACAATGCTGGCTGCGACGCCGCCAAAAAAATTGGAGTCCCGGCGGGACGGCGACTCGTAGGGAAGGTGACCCGCGATGGTGTCACAAATCCGGCACGCCCCTCATTTGCAGTCTATTTAACTCTAGGATTAGATAGTTGTATGGTATACTCGTCTCGCACGTGAAAGGGGGCGACCATGTGTATCGTCTGCGAACACGAACTCTATGAAGAGCACGCAGCGCGGAGTCCGGCCCGTTTGATCCCTGCCCAGACTGCGGAAAGTTTCCCAGCAACGACGGGGGATCCTGCTACCACTGCTTCAGCGTCGGGAATACGATTGACGAGTGTCCGGAGTGTTTAGGCAAGCCGTGGAGCGAGGAGTTTCTCAGCGTCAAGACCCGCATTGAAAATGACGCTCCTCCGACTTCGATTCACTGACGTTGATTAAGGTTTTTGTGAAGCAGGCGGAGTTCATTACGACTTCCAGGGGTTGAAAACCTGGACCTGCATGCCCGTAAAATCGCTGTCGTTCCGTGAAACAATCGTCAAACTGTGGTGAATCGCTGTTGCAGCCAACAATCCGTTTATCGTCGACAGCGCTCTGCCCTTATTCTTTGCAGTTGCCGCAAGCAAGCCCCAACGATCCGCTATTCCCAAATCGACCGGCAAAATTCTGGAAGCGAAGCGCGCCCGCAGTTCCGAATTAAGCCAGCTCTCCAGCGACGTCCTGCGCCTGCTCTGGGGCAAAGAGGCCACACCCTT
>Ga0307479_10003262_pt1 | contig 14758 bp, 11 predicted proteins | sample atmos_gasesECM4C_FD_203743 | JGI IMG/M metagenome (GOLD analysis project Ga0307479, IMG submission 203743) | Hardwood forest soil microbial communities from Morgan-Monroe State Forest, Indiana, United States - atmos_gasesECM4C_515 | ecosystem: Environmental > Terrestrial > Soil > Temperate...
AAAGGTGGTTCGATACGATCACATGGTCCACGAATCGAGCGGACACTCTTTCAACCGCCTTCAATAGCCAGTTATAGGCCGATTTGAACCTCGTACGAAACTTGTTCGCGAACAACTCCGGGACGACGTCATGGATGTCGAGAATCAGTTTTGCTCCAGTCAACTTCGGATACCACGCCGCGAACACCAGGAAATCCGGCATGTTGTGAATGTGGATCACGTCGTACCGGTTTCGTTTATGCAAGCGCGTCAAAGCCGCTGAGGACCTGATCAGGAATCGCGTCAGACGCCATATGTAGGTCCACTTACTACGCTCGTTGTGCTCACGGTGTTGGACTCGATAAACCGTAACGCCGTTGATCTCCTTCTCTTGCTGTTCTTGCTGTTTTAGACCTGTGCCGCTGATCGCAATCACATCCACCTGATCGCCGCGTTTCACCAGGGTCTCCGCATAGCGCCGAATCCGATTGTCGGACTCGTATGGGCTATAGGCCACCATGCAAATCTTCTTGCGTGTATTTCGCAAAGCGAGCGGAAGCCGGTCACGGTAATACTGAGCCACCTCACGCGGCAGAGCAGCCCAATAAGCGCCCTCATACCTCTCGCGGACACAGCGAAGAAATTCTGCGTAGTGCGAGACCGGGTATTCGTCTCGCTCTTGCTTGCCCTCGAACGACATGTAATCCGGGTGGGTGTTTAGAAGTACCATGCCTCCGTTCTCGGCAATCCAATCTACCTTCCGCAACCAAACGTCGATATTCTGCTCGCGCAGAACCTGGAAAAGACTAAGATCCTGCACCAGCGTGTAGGGAAGCTCGACATAGCCCCCGCGGCTCGAACCTGGAACCCAAAATGGAAAGATCGTACCGATGCCGTCCGGTTCTGGTTCAAACGGATCCGTATCGAAGGTAGAAGAGTCATACTCCGCCTCTAGCAAGTGCAGCCACTGTAAGTTGTGCTGCATCAAAGGCGAACGAAATCCCGAAGCATTCCACTGCCGCAGATATTCCCTGATCCGGCAGGCCTTTGTAGCAAACTGTTTTCTGGACGTGTACAGTTTCCCGTCATGCTCTAAACCGTGCACGCCAACTTCGAATCCGGCTTGCGTAAGCATCTCTCGCACGGCACTTGAAACACGATATTCCCCCTCCGGCACAAAGTTAAAACACGAACGAAATCCGCTATCCCGTTCGAGATTCATTAACCGCTCGACGCGGGACAAGCCTTTGCAACCCTCTACGTCATGAGTAAGGACGAGCGCGAATCGTTTGCCGTTCGGCCACCCGGGCCATCCCCGTGGCATGGTGCTCGCCTTCTGATCGATGGGCCAGACGTCCGCGAACGCCCGACGCCGGCGGTTAGCCCGCCAGCGTCGCAACGAAAGTCGCAAGTGCCAGGGCAGAATCGGCTTTAAGCGGTAATAGACTCTATTTAGAAGCATCGTAAGATCAGTGGTTAGGAAAGCCCCCTTCTAAGAATCTGACGCATCCGCTCTGAGCGACTATCGCCGCACCGTTATTCCTTTATTCCCGCTCTTCCCTTCTCCACTTCTCGAATGAATGTCGAACGGGGTACTGAATGGCAGGACACATGGTTGAACGTGTGACTCGCCAGCTCGTGGCCGTCGTCCAAAAGAGTATCCAGATCTTCGCGCCGAAATTATTCACCTAGCTCATTACACTTGTTCATAAGGCCAAGCGCGGTATAGTAGGTGCCCCGAATTCCATAGATCTTGAGAATTCGTCCACCAGTTGTGAGGGCGGTTCGGGGGAAATCGTCGAAGGCGAAGGTTACAATCGGACCGCGTGCGCCTAACGGGACCCGGCGCGAGAACGCAGAGCACAGCAGTCGTCGGTGTAGTCGTCCAAATTTCTCTCTCACATTCATGGGGTAGATCGCAGCCACTGGGTCTTCTTGGGCATCCATCTTGATGGCTCCGTCATCGGGCACTTCCTGGTTTCGGCGAAGCACTAACGAAGTAACCCCATCCGACACACCGGGAATCTGGCTGCTGGTTTCGACTTTGTGATTTACTTCTGTCTCGTACATCGCTGACTCCAAAACAATCCACCCTTTACGCACCCTATGGCATGTCGAGACGGTAAATGAATTGGTTTCCCATCCAAGAATTGCGGCTCCGGCTCGAAGAACCGAACAAAAATCGAATCATTCGGTACATCTCTTTTTGTCCGGCTACCCTTGACGTGCCAAGAGGGGGTAGCCCGTACCGAAAAAACGCAGATGGTCTCAGACCATTGTCATGACACAAACGAATGACCTGACCGCGCCGGAGGCGGTTAAGGGGATACGGTTCCGGTCTCACGAGCTTCAGCAGCTTCTGATATACGACGACGGGAACTCCCCAAAAGTGAAAACTGTCCGTAAATTCAAGGATCACCGAGGCCCCTGGTTTCGCGAGTAGGGCTATTTTGCTGATTACAGCAGCGGGAGAGTCAACATGCGCGAGAACCCCAAGACATAGAATCAGATCAAAAGAGTGGGGGGCTAGTTCAGAATCAACGAAACTCCCGTTGATCAATTCCACATCCTTTGAGCGATTGGAGGGAATTTTCTTGCGCGCAAGCTCAAGCATCTTGCTCGAGAGATCGAGCATTGTCAGCCGGTTGCAGCGAGGCAGCAACGGCAACGAGATGGAACCGTCGCCACACCCGATATCCAAGATGCGGTCAACCACCAAATGCTCGGCAAGCTGCTGAACTGTCTCAGCTCGAATCTGGATGTCGAATTGTCTCGGGCAAAGGTACTTCTCAGGAACATCAAATAGCGACTTTACCCGCTCGGTTTTCGACGACATAGTGCTTTCCACGATAATGCGCCTCATGAAGAAAGATTTTCGTTTGCTAAATGGTGGCGCGCCGAGACCGCAGTTGCTACCTGATCTTCGGCGAGTAACAGCCGCCGGATGCGCTATCTCCAGATCGTCTCGCCGCCAAAAAGGCGGCGCATCTGCTGTCTACGAAGATATTCAATCGCCGCACGGTCATCGGCCTGCGGCGCTCTCGTCATGTAACCGGACACAAATCCATACATTAGACCAATAGAACCGATAACGTACGGTCTGCGAAGGGAGCGAACGACGCACTTACAAAGCATAAATAAAGGGTGATAACCGCAAATGTAATTTGCGCGCCCATATTTAACCAGTGTTGGCCAGACTCCATCCGCTGAACCGGTGTCTCTCTGGTGAATCAGATGCAAGTGTGGAAAGCTTCGCGTTGCCCATCCCAAGCTGTTGGCTTTTACCTCATCCATTGTGTCCCAACCCGGAGCCGCCAGGAACCCACCGATGCCTTCCCAACATGCTTTCCGATAAATCTTGGTTGCACCCCTCACATGAAATGCCGGAGCCCGCTCGAATCGTTTCGTCCCATTTTCGACGTAGCAGATCACGCCTCCGCCGACACCTAGCTTCTCGTCACGAGTAAACTCATCGAAAGACTTTTCGAAGTAATCCGGATCGAAAGTGAGGTCGCCGTCGAATTTGGCCATGAAATCCCAATCCCGGCACGTCAACTCTCGATATCCGTCATTGAATGCATCTACAACACCGCCGCCCGCTTTTCGAAACCCTCGATCTTGGCGGTGTACGGCCTTGATCCATGGGTACTGGCGGGAGTAGTCATCGATAATCTTCCCCGTTCCATCCTTCGATCCATCGTTTACAATCACCCATTCTTGCGGCACCAGTGTTTGATGAATCATGCTCTCAATCGTTGAGCGGAGGTGTTCCTCCTCATCCCGGACCGGAGTGACCACGACGTATCTCGTTTTTTGGGTTGTCATAGCGCGGGAGGTGATGATTGACCCACCATTACTCGGTCAGACTTTTGTCAACGCCCGATTGGCCCAACTTGGCGGCATGTTTCTGAGAACTTCGATGGCCTCGAAGTCACAGCTTTCTCGGGCGCCGTGTTCGCGAACCCAGGTTGCCATCGCCCGGACGCCATCCGCCAGGGGCGTCTTGGCGCGCTTACCAAAAACCTGTTCCGCCCGGGAGTGGTCTGAGAACGCAATTTTGACTTCGTTACGCGCGGCAAGGTGATTGACCTCGCAGGGTTTCGCCATGGCCCGGGCGACGACCTCGGCGAGGTCGTTTACGGTATGAGGCACATCGGCGCCGATATTGAAGATCTGATTCCGGGCGGCTCGAATATCTACAGAGGAAGCAATGATCGGCGCCACGTCGTCAATATGCGTGAACGCACGTTGTTGCGTTCCATCGCCAAAAATCGTCATGGGCTCTCCGCGAAGAAGCTGATTCATGAAGATCCCAACCACATTGCGGTAGCGATCCCCAATGTTCTGACGTTCGCCGTAGACGTTGTGGGGCCGGAATACCACGTAGTCGAGACCGAACATCTCGTGGCTCACACGGAGTTCTTGTTCCACCGCTAGCTTCGAAATCCCATAGGAGTCTTCCGGAACGGGGATCATGTCCTCCGACATAGGACTCTGGCCCGCTCCGTACACTGCGATCGACGAAGTGAACACGAAGCACTTTACATTGTGATTTATGGCTGCGTTGAGAAGGTTCACCGACCCGACCAGATTGTTGTTGTAATTGAATCTTTTGATGAAATGGCTCAGTCCCTCGGCCGCATAGGCGGCCAGATGGTACACATAATCGAAAGAATGCCTGGCAAAAAGACGGTTGATCAATTCGTGATCCGTGATCGATCCCTGGACGAAGGTTGCGCCCGCCGGAACATTCTCCCGAAAGCCTCCGCTCAAATCGTCGAGCACAACGACGTCATGCCCCATTGCCAGCAGGTGATCAGCGACGTGCGATCCCATAAACCCTGCTCCGCCAGTGACCAGAGATGTCGGTGTAGCTATCATCGGGAACTCTCCTTAAAGATTGGAATTTAGGGAAACGATCAAGAACGCTCTCAGGTGGTTTGGATCGGGACGCGCTCCACAGGCTGCTCGATCCCGTGCACGACGAACTGGATCGGATCCAGTTGCGAATTCCAACGGACGGTTGCGCGATACATTTCGAGGCGGCGCTTGGCTGCATCGTTAGGCCGGATCAAATTTGCGAAACCGTAGCCAGCCTGCCGAATACGCAACTTTACCAGCGTTATTTGTCGATAGCGCCGGGCTCCTTCCGGTCCATAATGCTTGTAGAAATAGCGATACCCATTGCGGCAGACTTCAATAGCGAACCGCACGGGAAAGCGGCTGACCGATTGGCCGCCGAGGTGAGTGATGGACACTTCAGGTGTAAAGCGGATGCGAAAGCCTGCGCCCCACACCCGGCGGCACAGGTCCACTTCCTCGAACTGATAGAAAAACTGTTCGTCAAAACCACCCAACTTCCTTAGCAGATCGCCCCTTATCATGACGCAACAGCCAGACTGCCAGTCGACTTCGCGCTCGGTGTCTCCTTTCCAACCCTCGTACTCGTCCGATAGGAAAAGGCGATGCAGACGGCCAAGAAATCGCAAGCCGAACGCCGACACCAGGTAACGCGAGATCGTGGGAAATGGTCGTGCCGATCGCTGGTAGGTTCCGTCGGGGTTGTGCACGCGGCACCCGAAAGCGCCGGCTTCGGGATGACGGTCTGCGAACTCAATCCAACGATCCAGGGAACCATCGTGAATGATCGTGTCTGGATTCAGGATAAGAACGTATTCGCCACCGGCCTCGCGGATGCCGGCGTTGTTGCCCTTGGCGAAGCCCAGGTTCGCGCGATTCTCGACAAGGCGGACGGAAGGAAACTGTGCCCGAATTTTCTCTACCGACCCATCCGTCGAGCCATTGTCGGAAACGATCACTTCATATTGAGTCTTGTGAGTACTGTCAATAATCGAGCGCAGGCAGTTCTCAAGGACCTTCCAGTCATTCCAGCAGATGATGACAATCGACAATCTCATTGTTCAGTGCCTCAGAACAGACGCTAACTACTCCCTCCGGAAAGAGATACTGGTTGTGGCATTGGAGCTTCCTCAGGCTTGTTTGAGCTGCACCCCTGCTTAGTTTTCGTAGCTAGGCGCTCTCGCCAGGCTCTTTTAACTTTCTGAAACACTCCGATCCTCATTAGGGTCCGTCGCGCTCCATTCGCCGCTCCAATAAGGGGGGTTCGCAGGCAGTTCAGGTATATGCCCTTAAGCGTGGGAGCGAACAACAAAAAGGATGTTTGCAGCTGTTCTTGTTGACACCAGTCGCGCTTATACTGAGCGTCGCCAAATCCAAAATCCACCTTATCTGCTATCTTTTCTGAATAAAGGTCTTGAAGCATTTTCTGCAACAGAAACGTTCCCGGACGATACTCTTGAAATGCGGGATCGTACCCCGTGGTCGAGGTGAAGAAGGTTCCACGGTAGAGGACTCCATTCCAAAAGGCACATGGTTTGCCAGCGACGTACAAGATGTGGGCTCTCAACCAACCTTGCTCAGCTGCCAAGGTCATGGTGCGGCGCGTTTCCTCGTTGTCGATAAACCCGACACCGAGACCACGGTGATAAGTCTTGGCTGCGATAACCTCAGTGTCCGCGAGCAGCCATTCGAGATCGCGGAGCTCCAGGAAACTTCTGGTGGTTAACTGGTGACTGAAGGTATCGCGCAATCGCTTCGAATAGCGCTTGAGATTATGCTTAGTGTTGCTGGATAGTCCGCGATACAGCTCCTCATACGTAGGCGGCAGTTGGAGTTTCCAGCGGTGGATCTGTCCAGGAAAATAGTCACGGGTTAAGAAACCGCCAGCTTTCCTCGCGACGCGATAGAAATCGGATCTGACATCCAAACCATAGAACCACGCGACGTCGGCTTCCCCATTTCTCAGGGACTCCACCACAGATTCAACTAGGCGCGCGACACAATCCTGTGACTCCTCTCCCAACAGTCCGCCATGAATCAGCGTTAGACAACGAACGGAAGCCAATCGTACCTTCTTGTAGCCCAGGTGTACGTCTAATTCCTTTCTTTCCAGCCTTCCCGCCAGAATGGAGTGTATGGCCCCGTTTCGTTTGAGCACAATAACGTGGGGGTGTAGCACTTCGCTGCGGGACTCGATGATCGTTCGATAAAAATCAATGTCGGCATTCGGGTCGACGCACATCTTCCCCCACGCATCGCGCAGTGCAGACACTTCGGGAATCGACCGCGCGATGCGAATCTCGATAGTGCCGGTCTGCGTGACAACAGGCGATTTTGTTTCGGTCGATTCCATCTGCTGTCTACTCAACGAGAAGGCTCCCGATTACCGGCTCGGCCGCATCCGGTGGAGCTTGCCAAGAGGAGATTTCAGGACAGGAGGATTCAACAACAGCACGCACTCGGGGAAGCGAAGGGCTTAGGTGCGTTGCGGTCACGATCGTCGCGAGCAAGAGATACCAGTAAATGGACGTTTGATCGAAGTAAGAAATACCGAGAAAGGCAACAAGGTTAGAAAATAGCGTTACCCCAAGAAGCCAAAGGATCCAATCCCGCCTATCGTCGTTTCCCACAGCTTTTCTCGCTCTGCCAAGATACTTGAAGCAGTAGACGATGGCTGCTATGAAGCATATAAGAGAAAGAAGCCCTGTGCTCTCTCCGATTGAAACGTATTGGTTTGCCAGGTCCCACATATCATCGCCACCGTCCCAGGTCCAATAATTATTGGAGCCCAATAGCATCCAGTCCCAAAAGTGGTGGACGCAGTTGTCGATAATTTTGAAACGGTGCCAACTAGTGGACCCACCGACCAGATCAACCCTGGCGATCAACGACCAAACCGGTCCCTTCATCACCAAGTGAAGTCCCACCAGGAGGAATACTAAGCCCCACCGCACGGCCCGCATCTTGTCTCGGACGAACCACATCCCGAGGCCAATCGCCGTCGCAAGACAGGCCGAAATGGCCGTGCTCGTCCTTGAGGTGATCGTAATCGTAAGGGCCGCAATAAGACCCAGTCCAGCCATGAAGCGCGACCCACCTCTGCGCCACAAGCATAGGAACAGCGGGAATAGTGTTGCGCCAAAGGCGCCGGCAGTAAGATAGACACGAAACGGACCCTGCGAACGCAGGTAACCCTCTCGCTGCGTGGTAAACTCCGGCACACCCCCAAACACAGAAAGGATATTCCGGCCTGTGATCTGCTCGTTTAACATGCAGGTAGCAATGATCAGGGCCACGACAGCCATCGCTTTGATCACTCTGTCCACATCTCCGTAATCTCGAAGGAAGAATCGGAAGACGAAATAGAACCCAAGGACGTCGTACATGCTTCCTAGCTGAGTGAACAATGCTGCGCTCTCCTGCCAGAGCAAGGTGTAGCAAACGACGCAGGATAGGGCATAGCCAATGACGGCCTTGTCGACAGTGTTCAGGCGAATGCGGGACGGTGCTCCCTCCTTGGCGTACCTCTGCCACAGCAGACGCATGCCTGCGAATAGCAACAGAATCCGTGAGATCGGGAAATGAAAGGTAGCAAGCATGATGACTTGACCTAGAGGGACGAGAAAGGGTAAAAGCAGCAGAGGTACCACGACATATTTTCGCGGCAGCAACAAGATAAGTACTATTGCTACGATTGTTGCTACGAGGATGGCAGGGTGAAGGGAGGTTTCGCCGCGGACGCCAAACAGCACGTGATGCGCAAGACCAACCTCGGGCCCGATCACAGCTAAAATTTGCATGGTGTTGCTATTTCAGGTTGTGCTGGATCCACTCTTCAGGAGTCCCGGTCCCTCACCCGAACAAATCACTCGCGCGAGCGCGGATTTCCTGATTGCGTCGTGACTGGCACGAGTGGATCGATTTCGGTCCGTCCCCTTTGTGTAGAGGAACATCAAGAGTTTCCGCCGGGAAACTGTGACCCGTCCTGTTTGCGTTCACCTGAGCACGCGACAAAATCCGGATCACTTCATCATGCATGTCGAAATCCTCGTTCTGTTATTGGAAGGCCATCCGTCAGGTCGCCCGCAGTGCGACTTCAACCGCGGGATGCGCGCGCACTTCTACTCGTCAATCAATGCTGTGCCAGTTTTTCTCCAAGGAGCTAACAGGTGCAGGAGGGTCCGTTGTTCTTGGGTTGACATCAACTTTGTCAGAGCAAACGCCGGCCAACAGGCAATCAAGCACGCCAATGAAACCTCGCCAAGCTTAATTAGCACCATCTCGCGCTCATTCATGCTCCACGGCATCGGAACTATCGTCACTGCGACTCCACAAACTACGGTCACGGCTGTTGCTGCCATCAGCCTCAGCGTGTCGGAGAGCAGGTGTCTCGGATTAAAGAAACTGAACGCTGAGGTCATGGCAAAGAACATGTAGAACACTCCCACCAACTCAGCGAGCGCCAATCCCATCAGTACTCGGTAGAAACCTATTGCTCCGCCAAACACGGCTAGAACCACGAGCACGCCAAGCCGGAACGCTTGGCGGATGTTGTCGTGCAAGGCGTTCCCTGATGCCCGATAGAGTATCAGCTGCAAGCGTGAAATGGCATTGAACGCGGCAGCCAGACATGTCAGCCCTATCGTGATGCGAAACTCGGGACTGCGCTGACCGGTCCATGCGAGAACGATCAGAGATCCAAAAGTGGCAATAAAAGCTAAGGGGAACAGGGTCACAGCAAATGTCGCTTTGAAGGACTTCCTGAGGAACCGTTCCACCCTATCGATAGAACCGGAGGCGAACATCACAGTCCCGCCAGATAGCAAGGGAAGAATTAATGCATCTTGCCCCATCAAAGCCGCACCAACCAGCCTGGTTGCGACAGCGTAAATGCCTGCGATCTCCGCGCCAAAATACCTCAAGATTGTGACCGGGACTAACATGCCATACAGCACCTCGAGGATGTTAACGAGCTGATAGCTGGCGGCAAAACGAATCAATTCCCGCCATGCGTTCTTTGTAAAGTGTCTTGGGCTGACGTGTATTTCCGGCACAACTCGGCGAGACGCCAAGAAGCAGCAAAACACATAAATCAGTTCCGATATCGCCATGGTAGCAGCCATGGCGATGAGAGCATACCCGTAGTGAAGTAACACAATGATAGCAATAGCTTCGCCTGTCGTTGTGATCATGGTGAATGTTCTGGTCAGGTCGATCCGATGGCCGCCCATAACGACGGCTTCGAATACCGCTCCAAAGTTTGCGACAGCCAGAATCACGGCAAGGAGCGTAATCGATCCGGCTGCCGCGGCCAGAAATTCCGGAGGAACTCCACTTGCCTTCGCCAGCCTCTGCGAGTAAACCGCAAGTGGGAGCAGGCCAGCCAACGAGAGCGCCAGCATCGAGATGCTTCCAGTGCTCAGTAGTTTGTTGGCGGTTTGAAAATCGCCGTTCCCGGTTGCCTCGGCAACATATTTTTGGAACGCAGACTTGAGGCCGGCGCTGCCAAAACGCATATAACCGGCAGTCGCCATCACCACAGACCAGATCCCGTAGCCGGCAAGTCCGAGATGATAGATCACCAATGGGACCATCACGAACCGTGTCCCAACTTGGACTACGCTGGCCAGCACACCGAAAATCGTATTCTTGCCGATGGTAACAGCTAAGTGACGGTCGGAGTAGTGCACAGCGGATTTCTTGGCATCTGCCAATTGGATGTACCTAGCGTGAAGAGTGGCCAGATTTGTTGATAGACCCCCTGCTCTTAATTGAAGAGCGGGACGCATCACGGAGTCGGAGTTTTCTCGAAAGATTGCGCTAGTCGTCAGAGAGGAAAGAAAGAGCGTTTATGATTTGGCAACCTTGGATTGTTGTCTCGCAACGCAGGGAAAGTTCAGAGTGGGAGAGGCCATTCGGTGTTGACCTCGTTTAATCGTGAAGCCTTCATCGGTCCGATATGAACCTTCCCAATTTGCTCTAATTCACTTGTGCGCTCAACCCAGTCGGTGGTTGCGGCACTGGGTTGCTGAGGTCCTGATAAGCTCCGGCGTCCCACAGAGTTGAACCTGAGGGACGGGCAATACCGGCCCTATCGCTATCAAGGGTGATGATTCCTAGAGTCGTGAGATTCTCCGCCGCCGTAACAGCGCTCGAGCTAGAAAGCGGCTTGTAATTACTGTCGAGGTCCAGGCTGGCGGTTTGAGCTTGGGAGCTCGATTCGCCTCCGACAGCCGTGCGCCAATCGGCCAACGTATTGTAGTAGCTTCCACCGTTTCGCCAAGCGCCCGTGAGCGAGGAGTTTTGATAGGTATTGAAATCGATTCCGCCCGAGACAAACGTCGGAGAACCTGTCGTCCAGAGCAGTGTCGGGCAGTTGGAGAGAATATTGTTTTTGAAACTGAAATTTGTCCCGCTGTTTAGTACCACGCAATTGCTCGGACCGACGATCCCCCCCCCAATGACTGTGTTGTTGTAGAGCGAATCATGGTCGTCCACGTACATCAAAATCCAGCCGTTGTTTGGCCCGGGGTCGCCAGCGTTCGCAACGAGCAGGTTGTTAAACACACGCACGTAGCTATCCGTATTGACGTAAATATAGGCGGTCATGCAACTGCCATTTCCAGGTGCCGGGGCGCACGTCACGGAACTTGAAGATGTACCGAACAGGTAGTTGTTGTAAACATCAACGTGCGTGAGATTAGTGGCGGCATTGTTCCCAGAAAGGAAGATGCCGTCATGATGGAACGTGTCAGCGGTGGTGTCCCAGTTCGCCCAATCGTGAAGAGTGTTGTTGTATATCTTTTCGTTTGTGATGGCGTTGGTAGAGGCTCCTGCGGACTCAAAGATACCCCAATTCACGTTGTAAATCGTATTGTTATAGAACTGGTTGCCGGAACTGTTGGTTTCTACCGTGATTCCAGACACGCCATCGTGGATGACGTTATCGTGGACTAGATTGTTGGAGCCCTGGAGCCAAATCCCGTAAGAGTTACCGCCATTGTTGTCCGAGGCTCCGTTGTGGATGTACATATTCCGAATTGTGAGATTCTTGATCTCACAACTCGTGCATGTCCTTGCGTACACTCCATAGGAATCGCCGCTGCCCAATCCCGTTCCGCTGTTGGTCGCCTCGATGACACCGTTTACCCCACCGTCCACGACGATGTAACTCTTCCCGGCAACATTCAAACACCCCATGCTGCCGCATGAGCTAAGGCTAATCCCAGCTCCGGATTCAAACAGAATCGTGATCGGACCGCCAGAACTTCCGCTGCCATTCGCTGTTAAATTGCTAGTCAGCGTCCCGCACAAACGTACAGTGGTGCCCGGTCCGATTTGTCCTGCCTTCGATCCCCAGTTGGCAGAACTGTTGAACCAGGACACGGCGTGCGCGTCGGCGCAGTCGGTGCCGGTATCGCCGCCGGCTGCGTTCTGAGCGATATAAATGTCGCTGGCGGTAGAAAAAGCTGCGGCTACGATGACAAACATCAATGCGAGTACGAAATTGCGGGGCCAGTTCACGTTTCTCTCCACGGATCGTGTGCTTGGTTTCGCTCGAGGCGAACCAGACTGGTTCAAACAAGTAATACCCAGTAGCGGAGTGGCTCACGAAATCTACTGGACGGTCTTTGTCTTTTATAACCAGCCGCGCCCACTGTTGACAGGTCTCGGGAGTACATGAACCCTTTTCTAATGTGACATTGCTCTTTGGAAGTCCTTATATTTCAGGCTGTTGCAAATTTGGGAATTATCTCTGCCAGCGAAGGCGAGCAGCGCGGCGTTTTGCCATCTTCAGTAGGCGCTGCGGTTGGGCAATCCAGTCGTAAGCGCCGGCCAGTTTTGCGCGGAACAGTGCATTGTCGTCGCAAGTGTTCACCGGCAAACGCTCCAGAAAGAGCGGCTCGCTGGCGCAGTTCGCCCTGCCGACGACTGTGCTGACACCGTTTTGATAACCAGCCCGGCAAAGCGAATCGCGCAACATCTTTCTAAAATCGGTGTCCGCTTGCGGGAACGCATAGGGATAGGCAAATGAGTCTACTGCGGAGCCAAGATTCTCCTCAATCGCCGCCTTGGAATTGACCACTTCGTTGTTGATCGAGCGAACGCTCAGTTCGCGAAGTTGTGGGTGGGTGACGGTATGGGAGCCGAACCGGATGCCGAATTTGTTCAGTTCTCTGACTTCCGCCCAGGTCAGACAATCCTTCCCTTTGAAAGAGATCGGTGTGTCGCCGATGTAGGCGGTGGGCAAGAAGACTGTTGCGCTGAAGCCGTATTGCTGCAAGACGGGAAAAGCGTGGCGATAAAAATCGCTGTAGCCGTCATCGAAAGTAATAACCACGAGCTTTTCGCGAGTCGGAGCTTTGGTCTGCAGGAGATTCATCGCATGTGCCAGGCTGCAGCTGGTGTAGCCCTCCCCCTGCAGAAACTTCAACTGCCCCGCAAACCTGCCGGGACTAGTTGTCGTCCGGTAGTACGCATGCACGCTGGACTCGTCCTGGTCCGTGATGCTGTGGTACATCAAAATCGGGATGGACTGCTCCTCTCCCGAAAGCGACTGCAGATAAGGGGATACCACGTACAGCGTTACCAACCGATCTAGACGAAGTTTCATGTGCAGAGTTGGTGGAGTGTGGCGGATCAGGCGGACACTTCCTGAACGGCTTTCTCTTTTCCCGAAGAGACGGTTGTTGGCGGGAGTGCAAGCGAGTGCGATGGTTGGACATCGGCGCGCCCGATACTGACATATCGAAACCCCTCCCGACTGATTTCTTCAGAGTGGAGGATATTCCTCCCATCGATCACCAGGGGCTGTTCAACCAGCGAAAGCATTCGCTTCCAATCCACAAGGTGAAATTCATCCCATTCGGTGACGATCAAGATCGCGTCGGCTCCTCGCGCCGCATCATAAGCATCGGGACAATAAGTAATCTCAGGTATGACCGTTTTGGCCTTTGCCATGGCTTGTGGGTCATAGGCGCGCACTACAGCGCCTTCTACCAGCAGGGCCTTCGCCAGTGCAATCGCGGGCGCAAAACGGACATCATCAGTGTCAGGCTTGAATGCGAGGCCCCACATCGCGATCTTCTTGCCCCGCACAACCCACAGTTCCCTTCGGATCTTCTCGACGAAGTAATGCACACGGTCCTGATTGATCTTCTCGACCTCTTTCAGCAAGGAGAAATCGCAGCCGGATTTCTCCGCGATTCTGATGAAGGCTTGCACGTCCTTGGGGAAACAGAATCCGCCGAAGCCGATTCCAGGATTCAGAAAGGCGGGACCAATTCGAGGATCCAAGCCCATCCCTTCGGCAACCTTGGTCACGTCAGCGCCCACAGCTTCGCACAGGTTTGCGATCATGTTAATGAACGAGATCTTCATCGCGAGGAAGGAATTTGAAGCATGCTTAATCAGTTCCGCCGAACCCGTATCGGTGACCAGAAATTTCGGTTGGTTACGTTTCCTGCAATCTTGGTGAATTGGGCAGGCAAACTTCTGCTCGATGATAGGCTTGTAGATCTCGCGTAACAGATCTGTCGCGCGAGGTGAATCTACGCCAATGACGATACGGTCCGGGTGAAGAAAGTCCTCAACGGAGGTTCCCTCTCGAAGAAACTCAGGGTTCGAAGCAACGTCGTAATTCAAACCGTTTGTGCTGTGCACTGACAGATGCCGCCGCAGCTGTGTGCCGGTCTGAACGGGTACGGTACTTTTTTCGATCACCAGCCGATATCCGGACGCACGCTTCGCAATCATTCGAGCTACTGCTTCGATCGCGGACAAGTCTGCATCCCCGTTCGCCAGCGGTGGAGTTCCGACACAAATGAAAATAGCGTCTCCCCATGCAATGGCTTCCTCCGTCGATCCGAAGCGCAAGCGCCCGGCATATCGCGCAGCTTTGATAACCGAATCAAGGTGC
>Ga0307479_10003264_pt1 | contig 14751 bp, 11 predicted proteins | sample atmos_gasesECM4C_FD_203743 | JGI IMG/M metagenome (GOLD analysis project Ga0307479, IMG submission 203743) | Hardwood forest soil microbial communities from Morgan-Monroe State Forest, Indiana, United States - atmos_gasesECM4C_515 | ecosystem: Environmental > Terrestrial > Soil > Temperate...
TGTCTCTTCCGGAGAGCGGCTCGACGGCCTGGATCAGCGCCGCAGCCAGCCCTTCTATCTCTCCAGGCGAGTTCGGCGTACCGCCGGATTCCCACAGGTCGGAGCGTAACTCGAGGTCCTCCATGCCGAGCCGATTACGCTCGTTCACGCTCCCCTCAAAATCGTCCGCGCTCGGAAGGTCGTGAAGCTCAGGCAGATGACCTGAGAGTTCGGTCTCGTCCTCGCGAGAAATCGAAACACTCGTACGATAGAGGTCGCCAAGTTCAGCAGGAGAAAGAGGGAGCGGAGCTACGGCGGCGACGGGACCAGGGATCCACCCGTGTCCCTCCTTTTCCCTCACGATATACCGCGCCGCCTCTGCGGGCGCCCAGGATTTTCCACCGATAACAATCTCTCGATACTCATCGGCGCGAGCTTCCGTCAACTGGTTTCGGATTTCGTCGAGTTTATCCAGTATCTCGAGGCGCTGGGACGCCAATTTCTTCGCCTCCATTTCGAGCGAAGACGCGTCGGCCCGCGACAACCTTTCCGCGATCGACCCCACGGCACTCTCCAACTGCTTGCGGCTGTCCAGGTCGCTCTCTAACACGCTGACGCACAATGGGCGCAGCTCGGGAACGATGTGTTGGCGCACCATTCGCAGTGCTTTGGTCGTGTGGCTCGTCACCAGAACGCTCTTGCCCTGCGCCAGCAAATGCCCGACAAGATTTCCGATGGTGTGTGTCTTACCCGTACCCGGAGGCCCTTGCACCAAGACGCCCCCATGTTCCTCGAGCTGCTTAGCGATTCGGATTTGCTCCGGATTAGCCGGTTTGCTCAGCAGCACGTCGCCCTCCGCTTGCGTAGAACCTGGCGCGGATGCATTCGCATCTCCCGCGCCGGGAATCGGCGGTTCTTCTCCTACGATGTTCAGAAGCGACCAGGGCATATCTTCACGCGTGCGGAGGTCCGCCAAAACACCCTCGATCGCCGCGGCAAACCCCAAATTGCGCGCCCGCAGGAACAGCACGGGGTCCCGTCCAATGCACGGGTCGTTCTCTTCCATATTCGGCGCGCGGTCCTCACGAAACTCTCCGCGTGGAGACAGTTGCACAGCCAGCCGCTTCAGAAACTCGGAGGTCGAACCGTTGATTAACGGATGAAAACCTTCTTCCTCCAATTCCTCGCGGCATCGTCCTATCGCTCGTGCATCTACATCACTCATCGATTGAAACAACGCGGAGTAGAGTTCCACGGGATGGTCGGCTTCAGAAAGGGTAAATTCAGGCAATGAGGCATCGAACTGGATCTGCAGGCGCTGCAGAAGGATCGGGTGATATATGCTGCCGTCCGCGCGCCGCCAGCTTAAGATGCCGTCTCCAAGCACCAAATCCACGTGCTCTCCCTCGCGATCGATGCGACCGTAGAGCGCGTAGAGGGATTCAAAGATTTTCATCGCTGTGCGAGCGGGCTTTTCCGTTTTCACCCACTCGCTGCGCCGAAGCTGCCACCGCTCCAGGCTCGCGATCCTGCCGGGATCGTCGGTGAACTTCACCGTCCTCGGCTCCACGCGCTCCTCCCCTTCTCCCGAGGTCTCCCGGACGGCCAGCGCGTTCCAAGGATCATCCCACCCCTCCTCAAGCCAAGCGGCGATTTGCTCCGGCGGTTCGGGCGCGCGCGTCAATCGCGGGCGCTGCACCTTCAGAACGAAGCTCGCTTCCGCCTCTCCCGTAACGCAGCCGTTTCCGTCCTTCGCTTTCGAAAAGCCGGCCCTTGCGGTACCTCGCTGAACGGACGGGTGCTCAGGAAGCTCGCGCAGCCAGAAACTCCAGGGTTGCTCCTGAACCTGCCTTTTAGCCGGATTGCGGTGCTGGTTCAGTGCTTCCAAATATCGGAATACACGTGTGAGTTTTTCGCGCCCTACGCGGAGTTTTTCGGCATCCATATATTTACGCGGCGAGGGGACCGTCTGTCTTTAGCTGACGGGGGAATCGCCGCCCTCCTTGCTTTCGTATCGTGAGCCGGTGTACGAACTGCAGGGTCGCCAAGAGCATCCTGAAAACACAAGGCTGAAAGCGTTGGTGTCCAGGTAACGAGATTGTTTTCAACGCCGCGTGGATGCGCGGACTGGCCCGGACGGGACCAGTGGGACGTAATGTGAACGCTAGTTTGCATGTCCCAAGAAGGCGTCGCCTGAAGGCGACGGAGTCGTCACAGCTCGCTAAGAGACACTTCCAGGGGACCTGAGGGTGGAGTAGGGAGCTTTAGAATATCAGCGTCGTTTGCAGGGCCTCAATAGTACCTGGGTAGTACTGCTGGGTTGACCGCGAGCCGCCTCCAATCACCCCCGACCTTTTTCGGCCAGAAGGCATACAACTGGAGTAGGATATGGCCGCTGTCGGTTGCGCCTAACCCAGCCGTGGCCTGCCGGCTCGGCAATTCTTCACCCCTCCTGCCCGCTGAAGATTGCGCCGACAATTGCGAGAGGCATTCAAACACCATGATGTTCGATCAACATCCCAATGCACTCACGACACCCGAATTGCCCAATATCACGCGGTTGGTTCCCTTGGAGCGACACCTCTCTGTTATTCGGCGGCAATTCATCCGTGGCATCGTGACTGGGATCCTTGTTTCCTGTGCGGTTGCAATACCCGCTTTCAAGTATTCGAACATGCGACAGCGCGGGTCCTCCTCACAGCAGGGGGCGGGAAAAACCGCCGTGGAAAACTCCCACGCCCAAGCCGCGTCACAAGCGCGGAAATCCACGCCAGAAAAAGCCGGAACATCCTTCCCTACGCCCGTCCTTCCGAAACCGCAACCATCAAAGCCCTCGAACGATTTTCCCGATGACTCGAAGTCTCCGGTGTCCTTCCATGTAAGCCAGCCGGCGCCGTTAACGGGCGTACCCTTCCCGGAACCACAGCCCACAAAAAAAACCGTGGTTACCACACCGCAGAAACTTTGGTCCTCCGTCCAAGCGGGAGACACCAAAGCGGCGGTGGCCCTCGCTGATCTCTACCTGCGGGGCGACGGTGTCCCGGTAAATTGTGATCAGGCCCGCGTATTGCTGCTTGTGGCTTCGAAAGAGAACGACGCAAACGCCACTAAGAAGTTACAAGAGTTAGACGAGACCGGCTGCCCTGCACCCTAAGGCTAGGTAAACGAGTGCTGCGACGACGCTCTATTTGAGCGGCAGCGCCGCTTTGCGGTAATTAAGGATTCGGATAGTTTAGAGTTGGGGTCTGCGCTTGTCCCAGGGCTGTGCTCTTTCGAGTTGAGCAGCGAATCGGAACAGAGTCGCATCTTCGCCGAATCGGGCCGAGAACATCACGCCAACCGGCAAACCATCGGGCGTCCAATGCAGCGGCACGGACATCGAAGGTTGCCCCGTCACGTTGTGGAGCGCCGTATAGGGGCTGAACTCCATGACCTCCTGACTCCAGGTCGGTACGTCTTGCGACAACCTCATCAAGCCGAGAGCAACCGGCGGCTTGGCCAGCGTCGGACTGAGGATGACGTCATAGCTCCGCTGAAACTTCGCCATCGCCAGCCCGATTTGATGAAGAGTCGCGATCGCTCGCGAGTAGGTCACGCTGGCCACTTTTGTTCCAGCTTGCATGGTCGCCCACGTCACTGGCTCGACGTCCTGCTCGCAGACTGGACGGCCCAGAATGGTTGCGGCGTCATCCAGCACTCGAGCGAGCGAAACTTGTAAGATCGCAAAAAACGCTCCGCGAGCCAGCGCGAAGTCAATGGGCAAGGCCGTTTCTTCGACGCTGTGTCCCAGGTTCTCGCATAACTTTGCTGCCTCAAGCACGGCCTTCTTGCATTCCGGATCGAGTGGTGTTCCGCCCGGCGTCGCCGTCACGAGCGCGATGCGTAACTTCCCTGCTTCAGTGCCGATCTCTTTCAGGAATGGACGTTGTGGCAGTGGCGAAAAGTAAGGCGAGCCCAGCTCCGGGCCAACAGAAACATCGAGCAAGGCGGCACTGTCTCGGACAGAGATCGTCAGCACGTGATGCTGAGTACAGCCGTTCCAACTCTCAAATTGTGTCGGTCCAAGTGGTACGCGCCCACGGGTCGGCTTAAAACCGAAGACACCACAACATGATGCTGGAATCCGGATTGAACCTCCGCCATCGCTGCCGTGTGCCATAGGCACAATTCGGCTGGCCACGACTGCAGCCGCACCGCCGGAGGACCCGCCTGAAGTCCGTTGCAAACTCCAAGGATTGTGCGTCTGGCCGAAGAGGACGGACTCGGTCGTCGTGGTTAGTCCCAGCTCCGGCGAATTCGTCTTGCCAAAGATCACTAGCCCCGCCTGCTTGTAACGCTCGACCAGCGTGCTATCGAAATCGGCGATATTGTCTTTCCAGATTCGGCTGCCTGCCGACGTAATCGTTCCAGCCAGATACAGGCCCCCATCCTTGAGCGCAAAGGGCACACCCCGGAATGGACCTATTCCGAGACTTTGGCTGATTTGCGCTTCGGCCTTGTCGAAGAAAAGATGGCAGAGTGCGTTTAACTTAGGGTTAAGTGCGTCCACACGCTGGCGTACAGCACGAAGCAGTTCGAGCGGAGTGATCTCTTTTTTCGCAATTAAGTCGGCTAGACCCAGGCCGTCGTAATTGCCATACTCAGCGGCCAAGCCTGAGAATTCACGAGACGTATCGGAGGCATGGGTAGAAGAAGTAGAGGTACTCATCACAGCCTCCAAAACTGGCGGTCAAGCGACATTTGAGCAGTTCGAAGGGACCCAACTGAGTGCCGCATGAATTTGTGGCGAACGCGCATTCGTTTGGGTTACAGAACTGCATCATACGCCGGATAGACCGATCTCGTAAGAGACTCCGCATAAGGAGTCAATTTGGACATACGACGTGGGTGAGAGGCTCCGGCCTGGGGCTGGGCAACCGGGTCTTCCTGACTTTTGAATAAGTTCCGCAGTCGGAAATCAGTCACTGCACTCATTCTTCTGATCGCCACCATGTTTGAGCAACCCGTCCTAGACCGTACGCATCCGTTCAGCAAGCTGGAGGCGTAATGGGACCGTACCTCTGGGCCATATTATTTTTGGCCATCCCGCCTCAGGTTGTGTCTCCATCATTCGAGAGTGGTGTCCAATCTCCGTTGGAAAAGGGCACGGCGACGTCAACGGCAAACGGTATTATCCGCGAAGTTCAATTCGTCGGGCTCAGGCGCATTTTCTGCGAGACTCTCCAAGGACACATGAGTTCCCGTGTGGGGGATGCACTAAACCAGCGGACGGTTGAACGAGACGTACGCGCGCTCGAGAATTTGGGCTGGTTTGATTTTGTCAGCGCCGAGGTTGTCCCTATAACGGACTCACTAGCCGGACATGAACTCTCTGACCTGCGCCTCGTGTTTAAATTGGAAGAGCGGCCTTACCTTAACAAAATTATTTTTCACGGCTCAGAACTGCTCTCTCGCGAACGCATCCTGCAATTGTTGGCGGAAAGAAAGATCAGGTTGAAATTGTCTGCACCGGTAGACCGCGTTGAGCTTTGGCGTGCTTCGCGCTGTATCAAGGGCGAGTTACAAGCACTTGGACATCCGCAAGCTAATGTGCACGTTGTTTTGGATGAGGTACCGACCGCAACGGTCAGAGCTCGTTTTGAAATCGAAGATGGACCACAAGTGTTGGTAACTCAGGTGACGTTCTCCGGCAATCGAGCTGTCCCTCAGAAATTGCTAGAACACCAAATGAGACAGGTCGCCCCGAAAGCTCATTTTGCACACCTTCGTCATAAGAACATCTACACAGAAGAGCGTCTGCAGCAGGACCTGGAGCGCATTACCGAATATTATCGGAATCACGGCTATGCGGCAGCGCGTATAGGCGCGCCCGGCGTCGAGATGGACTACGTTGTAGAGCAACATCTGCTGCTCTTTCGACACCAGCACCTTAGTCCTCAGTTACATATTTCCGTGCCCGTAAGTGAGGGAGTCTCTTACCAGCTTGGCGCAGTCGAGGTTCACGATGACCTATCGACGGCCAGACGAAGCGAAGGTGCGGACGCACTAGTTACGAATTCTGGCCTAAAACCGCGCGCCTCTTACTCGCACCAAAAGATCATGAGTTTGCGCGACGAGCTTTCCCTCTTGCCATTATCTTCGGCGAGAGCCGATTCTCTTCCATCAAACGTTGACGTTAGTCAACAACTCGATGCGACGAACGGAACAGCCAAGGCCGTTTTTTCTATTCACCCACCCAACCCATATACCTTGCGCCGACTCGACTTTTCAGGCGAACGGCGATTCAGCGACCGTTACTATCGGCGTCGCATTCCCCTTCGAGAAGGTGATCCTTTTGATCCTGACAGACTGCGCTCAGGACTCGAGCGGCTGGCCCGAACCGGTTATATACGCGCGTTCAAACCCGAAGATGTCCGTATGCAGTTTAACGACGTAAACCATAGCGTAGACATCTTCATCCACGTCACTGAAGTTGGCCAACAGAAGATCTCTTTAATCGGTGGGTGGAACAATCTCGGCGGTACGATCGGTACCGCATATAGCATTTTCAATTTGCTCGGTGGTCAGGAACTGATTGATTCCCATATCGACGTCGGCCCAGACAGCTTGCACTTGGCTCTGCGAATCGCAGTAGAAAGTCTCTTTGGCAGTCGTGTAACAGCTTCGTTGACAGTGTTTCAAGATGTGGTGCGGCCGCATCTCCCCGGGGTCTTAGGTAATCGGCATTTCCTCAGCACGCGCAATGCAGGTTTCGCGGTCGGTTGGGATTATCCATTGTCCTCAAATGAAACGCTAACCACGAATTACACGATCTCGCATCAAACTACGCAATATGCGGTGGAATTGCCTCCGAGTCTGACAGGACTAGTGGGTAACCAAATTGGGTCGAGCACATCGAGTCATTCATTTGGTTTCGACTGGGCGGGCGAGAACAGTTCTCAGCGCTGGGACACAAGTGCGTCAGTTTCCGGCGGTCGGCTCGGTGGCGACGAAAATCTTGTCCGTTCATCAGTGGAGTACGACCGCGTCCGGCGCGACCCGTTGACGAACGGAAGGAATCGCTGGGCTCTCCGCAGCTACGCTGCTGGCGTTTCAAGTTTCCGCGGAGACTTGTTGTTTCAGAATCGGTACTTTACCGGGGATGAGTTGTTGCGGGGATTTCGGCGGGGAGAGATGTCTCCTTACAGTGTTCAAGATTTGACGGATAGCTCCGGCAAAAACAGCTTTCAGTCGATTCCTACAGGCGCGGACCTGCTTGTTGCAATGAATGCAGAATATAGAGTCCCCGTAGCACCACGCACACAGGTTGTAGGTTTCTACGACACTGGATCTGGCTGGTTGCTTCCAAATTGGCTCGGGCCAGATCGCCCGACCGTGCTCTCAGGTACGAATGGAATTCTCCGCGCCTCAACTGGTCTCGAATTGCGCTGGCAAATCCCCGTCGTCGAACAGCCGCTACGGCTCGACCTTGCCATTAATCCCCTCCGTCTAGCGAGATTGTTCCTGCTGCCGGATGGATCGCGCTTCCGCGCACCTGATCGCTTTTTGGGATGGACTTGGGGTCTCGGCCCTCTTTTCTGAAGAGTACGATACAGCCCCATGGTCCACGGTCGGCGTGGATTCCTGAAGTTCCAGTGTCGTTTTCACTGGACATTGAGCGCAAGCACTTGCACCTATGGCTTTGCAGGATCCGTCACCATTGTCCGCCCGTTTAACGAAGGCTGCACGTTCGCGAAAATGTTCTCGGCGGCATTCCAGTCCTGGTCAGCAACCCCTCCCGCGGCTCTTACATCCGCCGTCCCGCTTGCCGCCGTTGGTCTCGAAATCACCACTGCTCGGTTGCCAGGTCGTTCCAGGTTTGCTGCTGCCGCTCCGCGAGCAGCGATAATAGAACAACGGCACGCGCAAGGGAGAAGGTGCTTTTCAGCTCCCCCACACTCATGGACATCTGGCAGATGCACTTCTTGCTCCTAAGCGGCCAGGAATATACGGCGCCTGGTATGTTCATCGCGAACTCATTCGATGCACCCCTGACCGCCATGCCTGAGGCTCCAACCGCACCTCCACCCCAAGGCCAACAGGCCCCTCCACCACCGCAGCACAACGGAACAGCTTATTATTTCAAAGTGTCGGCACTGCCAGACGGCACCTTTACGGTGACAATAGCCGCAACGGTTTCAGCAGAACATACAAAGCAGAAGGCACTCGAGCCGACTAAACCCTGATGCCAGTTATTGGGACGGTCCGCCGCTGCATCAACAATGAGTAGCTGATGCCGCCTGGGTGCCTCTTTTGGCGATTGCACATATGTGTGCAATATATTATGATTGCACCACGATATGCAATCCCTAGTTAAACTCCATGGAGTGCTGATCGCAGACGTAGTGGCCTCCCGTTCGACGGTGCGCCTGCGATCGTCATTGAATGAAAAACTCCGGATCGCGAGCATCGCGCAGCTTGATGAGCAACTGATCCGTATCCCCTATGCAATTACGGCCGGTGATGAATTTCAAGTTGTTGCGGTGCGCTTAGAGCGAATCCCCAAGTTGATGCTCGATCTCCGAAGGAGACTACATCCGTTCAGGTTGCGTATTGGCGTAGGGATCGGGATGGTAGAGGGACAGATTCGTCGGCCTGTGAACCGCATCGCCGGAGAAGCATTTGAGAACGCGCGAAACGCAATCACAGAAATCAAGGCAAAACGCAAATACCCGACCCTTACGCTTTTTAATTCGAGCCGGAAAGGCTTTGACCATGTCGCAAATCTAATTTACGGCCTCCATGACACGCTCCTGCTCCGAACAACGGCGAAGCAGTGGGAAACGATTGCCGTGTACCTGATCAAGAATCGCGTAGATTACACGGCTAAAGCCTTGAAAATCGACCGGTCAACAGCATCGCGGAATCTCAGGCGCGGTTTCTTTTGGCAAATAGAAGATACCATCTCCGTGATGGAGGAGTTCCTTAGGGAGAGCTTTGTAGATTGCACATAGACGTGCACTTATGCAATATTGGACGTTATGGTACATTCGATCTTAAATCTCTTCTTGGCCCTCTATCTCGCGCATCTATTAGCTGATTTTGTGCTTCAGACCGACGGTATCGTTGCTGCAAAAAAAGCTGGCAGATGGCAAAGCTACTTCGTTCACGGACTTATATACTACGGGACCATGCTGGGGATCGTCGTAGTGATGAACCCTAGCTTGGTCGGGATGTGGGCATTCGAAGGTATCGTGGTTGCTCTTTGCTTGGTTCATCTGCTTTTGGACTGGGCCAAGCTTACGGTGATTAAGGCCCGATGGATTCCCGACGATGTTCGAAGCTTTACTGGTGATCAGGCCCTACACCTTGCAACGATAGCCGGTGCGACACTCCTTATCACACGCCCACCTTTGCAGTCGGTGGTTGCTTTTTTTCAGGAGATTCGGTCGGCGCAAGAAGGGATTCTGATAGTCGCTGTGGTCTATGTTGTGGTGATTTTTGGGGGTGGATACTTTGTACGGTACCTAATCGGCCCGCTATGGAAGCGGAGACCTAACGAACCGAAACAAGAGCACGACGAGGTAGTGAACGCGGGACTTTACATAGGGTGGTTGGAACGATTCATTGCGCTGACGGCGGTTTTCCTGCAGTCCCCCGGAACCGTGGGATTGATTCTTGCGGCGAAGTCGATTGCTCGCTATCCCGAGCTAAAATCTACGGAGCGGTTCGTGGAATATTTCCTGATCGGGACCCTGCTGAGCATCAGTATCGCCATTATTGGAGGGGTCATTCTTCTCAAAATATTCTACGGGACTGTAACTCTGGGTAAGTGATCTCAGCGCGGCGAAATAGCAGGGAGCTGACTATCGAGATTACCATTGAGGTTTTACGATGCGTATGCACAATCCTCCCCATCCAGGGGAAGTACTTCGAGATTACGAGGATCTCGTTTCCATGGCGGCACTCTGCCGACTCATCGGCGAAACGGATGGGGATATGCAGACGATTCGAGCGCGCATGGAGGTCGCCAGACAACGGCGCGCATGATTGGCGGCTACGTAGCTCGAATTTTTATGGAGATAAAACCACGATCACGTTGAAGGCGCGGTTTGCCGCCCGAACGATCACGCCCTTGAGGAAGGCGGTGGCCGGGACGACTGATCCTACTGAGCTGGTGTTTTCACTATCTGCGGCGCTCGTCAATCCCGCTGTCGATCCGGAAACGTCTCCGGTCGTGGCGCGGAATCCATAAAACAGGGAGAGCGTCGGGAAATCTGGAACGCTCCGACCGGAGGAGCGGGCATCTGACCACTGGCCATCAGTTCACAAATTCGTTCGCTGACTAGCTGAAATTCCCGCACGATCATTCGAGCATCGTAGCCTTGCGTTTGTCGGCGGCGTCCATGCTCGGCGCCGAGCCTGAGTGCGTCCGATTTCAAGCCGTTGCATCCAACCTCCACGTATTCAATCAGCGCGTCCATAATTCTTAGCAGATCACCATCGCGAAGTTCATGACGAACCAGAGGTAATCGAGTCGCTTTCGATCGACTACTCAACCATGGCCACGATCTTCGGACAATTTTCGCGCAGATACAAGTTGCGAGATCATCTGAGCGGCCTGCCCCCGGGTAAGTCCTGCGGGCACGGCAATCCTGTTACGGGCAAGAACCTGTTTCTGTTTGTCGCTGGGGAGTTCGTTTCTCCAGCGGGCCGAGCGTTCAACCAGTCGCCGCGCGTCGGGGCGATGGACGACCACAAAACGGTCCGCGGATTCAACGGCCGCGGCCAGAGTCGTGGTGCGACTCAATAAAAATGTTGCGCTCTCGTGTACTCTGGAAAGTCGGATATCCCACGCGTCGAGAAGGTTGGGTTCGATTGAAATCCATTCGCCCTCGGGGAGGCCGAGGCGGTATCCTGCGGGCACAGCGTGCCACGTGTTCTGAGTGTAGGCGCGTATTTCGGTTGGCGGCTCGAAATTGAAGAACTCAATACGTTCGGCAGCGAGCTTCAGATCTTCAGGTGTCCGCATGCGCGATATATCGAGCCACGGCTGAGTCCGATTCAGTCGTTCGATGTTTCGGTCGATCTCCAGCGCATTGCCGCCGTTCAGATTCATGTTGAGCGGCAAATTGAACAAGCTGTGTAAGCCCGTCAATTGATGCGTTCTGGAATTATCGGCAAAGTCGATGACCATGAGGTCCTTCTTTCCGGGATGCAGCCGCGTGCCGCGTCCGACCATTTGGGCGTAAAGCAGCTTCGATCTCGTCGGCCGCGCCATGATCACGCAGTCGACGCGCGGTTCATCAAACCCCTCGGTCAGCACATTACAGTTGGTGACAACATCGATCTTTCCTGCTGAGAACGCTGCGAGAGTGCGGCGGCGCTCATCTCTTGAAAGTTCGCCCCAGATCGGCGCCGCTCGAATTCCGGCCTCGGCAAACGCACAATGCACATCCTTAGCGTGCGCCACATCCACGCAGAAGACGATAGCGCGTCTTCCTGGAGCAAAGTCCCGATAGGCCTTCACCAGCAAACTGTTGCGTAGCGGCATATTCACCACGCTTGCGAGTTGGCTTTCGATAAAATCGCCATGTCGGACCTTCACGTTATCAAGGGACAAATCGGTGTCCACGCGCCAGCCTGTAATGGGACACAGGTAACGGTCCGCAATCATCTCGCGCATATCCCGTACGTAACAGACTTCCTCAAATACTTCGCCGAGCCCCTGTTTATCACCGCGTCTGGGGGTTGCAGTGAAGCCGATCAGGTAACGGGAAACTTGGGGTTCAAACAGGCCGAAGTGATCAAAGATGCGCCTGTAGCTGGGTGCGACTGCATGGTGCGCTTCATCAACAACAACGATGGAAAACTCATCCGGCTGAAGTCGCGACAAGCGAGCGCCGCTGCGAGCTAACGTTGGGACGGAGGCAATGACCACCTTCGCATCGGCGGCGGCATGGGTGTCGGCTTGTTCAATCTCCGCCTTCAATTCGGGGTCGATCGATCTAAACTTATCCCGCGCTTGCAGCAGCAGTTCCTCCCGATGTGCGAGCACGAGTAATCGTTTCTTCATTTTGAGAACGCGAGGGAAATGAGCGAACACTACCGTTTTCCCGGTGCCCGTGGGCAATGAAACGATTACACGGCGTTTGCCGGCTCTGTAGGCATCTCGAACCGCCGTCAACGCTTCGCTCTGATAGGCGCGCAGATGGCATGTCGTCTGCGCACGCCGTATTTGTGTTTTGCCATCCACTCAAGAACCACGATTCGATCAGTCTCGTGAACAGTGCATCGAATTATTCTTGCACATTCCCTTGAAATCACAACCGCACAGGGACCGGCTGCAAGTCGCAACTCCGGATCCGCTGCTCAATCCGTGCCCAAATAAGACATAGCTGATTCCTGTTTCAGCGAGGCTGGTTTAAAGATAAATTAAAGTTCTGGAACGCCTCTCACTCCCGCTGGTACAAATCCGCACGCTGTTTAGGGCATACCGCTAGCAGCTAGTATGAGGGACAAAGAATGCCCAAGGAGCAGGCGGGCTATTCGGTGTCGTGATTAGAGGTCTTTGCGATTTCGTAGTCTATTCTGGCTTGTGCTGATCTTCCTGCGCTTTGCCCAACGGGTTTGAACTGCCTGTCGCGATCCGCTAATTCTCATTGCCCGCCGTCATCCTCAGCTCCGACCCGACCGTTGTGTAGCGGAAGCCCCATCGAGGGCAGAACGGATCAAGGCCTTCGCACAGCGATGTCGCCGCGGATGACACGTAAATAATCGCGAGCGGTTTCGAGCGATTGCTCGGCCTCGTGATGAGAAACGAATCCGGTGTCGTCATAAAGCGCCGTGTTCCTCTTGCGCCGGAGACGGTCGAAGACAGTCAGTAGGCTAGCGTGTTTCTTGTCGATGCGCGCCCGGACGAAATCAATAATCGCGATGTGGTGGCCTGGCTGGCTTCTAGCGCGAAAGCCGTAGCTAAACATGAAACCGAGGGAAGCCTTTAACATCGCTTCGTAGGCTTGCTGGAGACAAGCTTCGTCATCGAACGTCAGAATCTTATGAGCAGAGGCGAGCTTTTTCTCGGCACTTTGCAGAAAGCGTTCAATCTGCGCCCCGTCAACTTTGTGCCCCTTGAGCTTCTTCATGAGGCGCCAACAAGCGAGATGCGCTTATTGTGCCAGACGTTTTCGAGGAAAGCGTCCTTACGGGCGCGACGTGATTCCAATTCCTTCCGGGTTAGGACCGTATAATTGATCTCCCGTCCGAGTTGCCGTTCGAGTTTCTGCACGGCTTCCGCCAGAACGTCTGCTCTTGGATTGCCAATCACAAGAACATCGATGTCACTCACGGCGTCCTGCCGGTTTCGCGCGAACGAACCATACAAATACGCTTCTTCTATTCCGTCGATTTTCTTAAGGGATTGTGTAATGAGGGGCACGGCGCCCATAGTTTTTGCGACGATGCTGCGCACCTCATCGAAAAGCGGGTACTCGCGGTTGAGCTGAAAATACTTCTGGCGACCACTCACTTCCGACCGAAATAAACCCTCGCGCTCCAGACGCCCTAACTCCCTCGACAGGTTAGACGGATCAATTCTGAGCCGCTCCGCGAGGTCCCGCAGATGGCGCCGGGTCCTGGGATTAATGAAGTAATAGGCGAGCAGCCGCTGGCGCGCCTTGGAACGCAAGTAAAGCATGTGTGATGTTACCACGCATGTGGTCGGATATTACAACATCAACTGGTCATCGACTGCCTCAGGGATCGCGCTCAAGGCGAACGATGATACGGCGTCGGCGCTCCACTGGCCCCTTCTGGCGTGATTTTCCGCAATTGCAAGATTTGTATTTTGGATGGCAAACTTGCCGGTAACATACACCTGAACTCACCCGCATACAATCTTCTGTGGCCTGTCGGTCAGGGAAAGCGGTGGCAGGAACTGCTGGGAGACACGGTCGGTACTCTGCTCCGACGGACTTGACTTTAAGCCACGGGTGTATACTGATCGCCAACTGGATGCCGTAAAGTACCCTGGGAATCGTCCAACGCAGGAGGGGCACCATGCGGATAGGTCTTTCGATCCTTTTCGTTGTATCTTTTGCAGGCATGACGCAATCCGCGGCGTTTGGCGCGGATTCCGACAAGCTGACGACGCCAGGCGAGGTCACGTTTAGCAAGGACGTGGCTCCCATCCTGCAGCGCTCCTGTCAGACGTGCCATCGTCCCGGATCGATTGCTCCGATGTCTCTGCTGACTTATCAGGACGCGCGGCCTTGGGCTCGCGCGATTAAGGAAAGAGTCGTCCGTCGCCTGATGCCGCCGTGGCACATCGATCGGAACATCGGCATCACAAAATTTAAGGACGATCCATCCTTGACCGACGCGGAGATCGCGACGATTTCAAATTGGGTGGATCAGGGCGCTCTCGAGGGCAACCCAACGGACATGCCGCCGCCGCGGCAATTCAGCGACCCAGATAAGTGGCATATCGGAACGCCGGACTTCGTGATCTCGATGCCGAAACCATATAAGCTGAAAGCCCAGGGAGGCGACGAGTATTACGATATCGACCTGGATCCCGGCTTTAAGGAAGATATGTACCTCTCGGCCGTGGAGACCAAGCCGGATTCCGGATTCAAGGTAGTACACCACGCGACGACCAACCTGGTTGAGGACCCGGAAGCGGATCCGGTCGGGCTGTTCTTGAATGAATATGCCGTAGGCAAGAACGCCGACCTCTTTCCGGAAAATTCGGGGCGGTTGATCAGGGCGGGCTCCAAGATACATCTCAACCTC
>Ga0307479_10003265_pt1 | contig 14750 bp, 16 predicted proteins | sample atmos_gasesECM4C_FD_203743 | JGI IMG/M metagenome (GOLD analysis project Ga0307479, IMG submission 203743) | Hardwood forest soil microbial communities from Morgan-Monroe State Forest, Indiana, United States - atmos_gasesECM4C_515 | ecosystem: Environmental > Terrestrial > Soil > Temperate...
TTTAGGCTGACGCCGTCTAGGCGGTAGTTGTTCTGTTGTGGCCGCGCCCCCGAGATGGTCAACTGCTGCCCGAATCCGCGGTTGCCGCGGTCCGCACCTACTGCGAACGTCGGTTGTGTTTGGATTGCATTGATTCCCGGCTGCAAGGCTGCCAGGTCCGTCCAACTCCGACCGTTGAGCGGCAACTCACGGACCGTGTTGGCGGTCACGACCGCACTGATGTCCGAACTCGCGAGTTGCACCGCAGGAGCTTCCGCGGTCACCTCTACGACCGTTTTCGCCGCCGACCCTACTTGTAGTGTCAGATCAATGACCTGCTGGGCTCCAACGGTAAGGGAGATGCCTTTTCTTACCTCAGTCGCGAATCCCTTTGCAGAAACAGTGACTTGATACTCTCCAGGGAGCAAGTTTGCGGCCGTATAATAGCCGTCCGAGTTCGTTGTGACTGTTGTGGTGATCCCGGTCGCGATATTCTGGATCGAAATCAATGCCTGCGGGACCAATCGACCCGAGGGATCGGAGATCGTGCCGGAGAGAGTTCCGCCCGCCACCTGCGCCCTGGCTGGCGCTGAAAAACAAATCGCAAGCATCAATACAATCGCTGCCACGGAAAGATACAAGTGCAGTGTAGAGAACTTTCGAGAGGACACTAAATCACCTCCAAGTTGCGGTTGAGCCTAGTGCAGAAGGGAAGCGGATGCCTTAACGGAGGATTAATTTCTGTTTAGGTACGGCTTCGAGGACCGCTTTCTGGGGCGGGGCAATGGGTAATTTTGCCGTGAAGGTTGAACCAACCCCTACCGTGCTCTCACACTCGATGGTGCCGCCCTGGGCAGTGGCGATGGCCTCGGCAATGGCCAGACCAAGCCCTCCGCTCTGGGCCTCGCCGCTATTCAACGGTGCAGCCCGGTAGAACCGATTAAATATGAATGGCATATGCTCGGGTGGGATGCCGATGCCTTGATCTTGAAAGCGCACTTGAATCGACCCATCTTGAGTCTCCAGCGTGACGTGGATACAAGTACCACTGGGAGAATACTTGATCGCATTGTCGAGAAAAATTAGAAACAGTTCGTGCAGGAAAGCTTCATCTCCAGTACAAGCAAGTTCCTGATTCAAATCGCGCATGATGGAGACATTCTTCGCGCGTGCGCGAGACGAGGCTAGGGCGCACGCTTCTTCAAGAACCTCGTTTATATAAAGGGGCTCTCGAGCCAAATGCAGTTGCCCGGCGTCAGCCATCGAGAGGGTGAACAAACCCTCCACGATGCGAGTCAGTTTCTTGAACTCATCGTCGAATACACAGAGCGTCTGGCGATATTCCTCCGCGCTTCGCGGTTTGGAGAGCAGCAGCTCTGTCTCGCCATGAAGAACGGCGAGCGGAGTGCGCAGCTCGTGCGAAGCATCCGTCACAAACTGACGTAACTGAACCACTGCTGCATCAACGCTCTTCAGTAGATGATTAATCGTCTCCGCCAATCGCCCAAGTTCATCGTGAGGAGAAGACACCGGCAAGGGCTTCCAAAATCCTTGACGGTTCGTCACGCGTTTGGCCATCACCGCCGCATGCCTGGTTAGCTCTTTGATGGGCCCGAGGCTTTTCCCAACATACAATGCGGAGATTCCCGCGGTTACCAGGAGACTGAGCGGAAAAAGCAGCAATGCAACTCCTCCAAATTTGTCGAGCACGCGGTTGGTGCCAAAGGTGGGGATCGCTACCGCAAAGACCCGATTCTGGCCTGCCTGCTGAAAAGGGATGAGGGCCACGCGCACCGTTTCACCACTATCCAGAGCCGCCCTTCCGAAAGCAGGGCTAGAATCGCCAGGGTTCGTCCCATCTAGTTTCATCGGCGCCGCGAGATTCCTGGACCGCTGGAGGACGCGCCTCTCTTGATCCAGAAGCTCAAAGAACTCACCCGGGAGGTCTAGACGGCTTATGTTTTTCGCATTGGGTTCTGAGACCAGATCCGAAATGATGGGGCGCGCCGTCTCAAGGAGTTGACGATTGAGCTGCGTATGGACCGCGTGGGCCAACAAGCCCCAAAACGCCAGGTAGGACGCCGCTAGAATTACACCAACGACGGTGCAGAAAAGCAACATCATCCGGAGACGGAGCGTTCTAATTTTCATGACCCCGGTGTCCCCAGGCGGTAGCCCACGCCGCGGATCGTATGGATGAGCTTGACCGGGCGGTCTTGATCAATTTTCTGGCGAAGACGGTTGATATAAACCTCGACCAGGTTGGTTTCGCTGTCGAAGTGGCAGTCCCAGACATGCTCCACGATTTCACTTCGGGTAATAAGTTCAGGCGCCCGAAGGAGAAGCAATTCAAGCAGAGCGAATTCCCTGGAAGTCAGCGGGATGGTCTCCTTGTCGCGCGTGGCGCGCCGGCGGTGGCGGTCGAGTGTGAGGTCTGCGTAGCGAAGCTTTGCGTTGCTGCTATGAAACCCCCGACGAATCAGTGCCCGGACTCGAGCCAGGAGCTCCGCCAAAACAAATGGCTTGGTGAGATAGTCATCAGCGCCTGCATCAAGGCCTTCGACGCGCTGCTCGACCAAACCGCGCGCTGTAAGCATCATCACGGGAGCCTCTATCCCTCGTTGACGCAACTCGCGGCACACTTCGATTCCGCTGAGGTCGGGCAAACGCACATCGAGAAGAATCGCGTCGTAGGGAACGTCCGCCCCTAGTTCGAGGGCCTTCTGACCGGATTCCGCTACATCCACAGCGTAAGTGTTTTCTCTCAAGGCGCGGGCGATGAAGCTGGCTACCTTCCGTTCATCTTCAACTAGGAGGATTCGCATAGCCCGCCCAATATTCTCTCACAACGATGGCAAGGGGCCGATTCGAGTCATGTCGGAATTGAACTTCGTCGATTCCGAATCCGTGCCTCTTCACAGGACTTCGAATACGAGTACCTTAGCACTTTCGGCGCCGTGCTGCGGCACGGCCACAAAATAACGCTTCAGTTCCGGCACTAGCCGCGCTGTCCTTCCCATAGGGCCTGTGGGGACGTTCGCGAGCAGCTTGTAACTATCAGGGCCGGACTGCTCATAAATATCGACCGCGCCGTCGCAAGCGGCATAGACGCGCTTAGTGGCGGCATCGTAGGTGATATCGTCGACCCCTTTAGTGATCGGGAAAGACGTGACTTCCTTGCCCGTTAGAGTGTCCAGTACCGAAATCTGCGAGGTCCGGCAGGCAACGAACAAGCGATCGTTTGCTTCGTCGAGGGCCATGGCGACGTTGTTCTTGCAGAGTGTCACAGGCCAGCTTGCTACGAGTTCCCGTTTCTCCCGATCCACGACGGACACCTGGTTCCTGGCTCTGTTATTTACATACATTCTTGAAGTTGATTTCTCCAGAGTCATGGCTTCCAGAGTTTCCCCGTCAATCTTGAGGTCGGCCAGTTTCTTTCCTCCAGTCGTATCCACGACGCTTAGCATAGAGTATGTTTGATGAACGTCACCACCGCCATTGTCAATGTACAGAAACTTTGTTGCCGGATCGTAGCCAATGGAATCGGCATCCTCTAAGAGTTTCACGCTCGATACAAGCTTGTACGTTGTGCCGTCGAAGATCTTCAAGTCGCCCGCATCCCCATCCGTTACGTAAATGCGGTTCAGATCTTCGCGATAGAGCACCGCGTGCGGTTTGCCGATTCCGCCTATCTTATGGAGCAGAGTGCCGGTATTAAGATCAAAGACAACAACAGCGTGGTAGCCCTCCGGGGTAGCAAATAGGCGCCCGCCTTTGAGGTCAATTCCGAAATGGTCGAAGTTCCCTTTCACTTCTGCCGGCAGCTCGTAAGTCTGGAGCAGCTTGATAGGCGCAGTAACTTGGCATTGCGCTTGCTCCACGAATACCCCGAGGATCGCGACTAGGACTAAATACCGTTTCTTCATTTGCTCTCCCTAGATGAAATGCTTCTCATGTCCATCTGATTTTGCCAGCGATGGCTTGATTCATCCTGCCTGGTCCCTGCGATGGACTGCCTTGCCGCAGGCTGTGCCCAGACGGTCATTTCCTGCCACGGGCAGCAAGCTTTATCTAAGAATCCTGCGTGGGCCAAGATTCCGCTCTCCCAATCATTGCAAAAGAGAGAGCGCTCCAGGACGACACAGGCTCCGCAAGAGGACAACACAAGAGAGCATAGTGGATTCATCACGGCTCAGACTTAAAACAAGATTAATTTCTGTTTACCTCAAAGGAGATGACTGACCAGATTCTGACTGCGGGTAACCTCTTTCAGGAAGACTTCATTGTCCAGCAGCGTGGAAGACCTATTTATGCGGCTCAAGGAAACGGGCTGGTACGAGAAAATGGACGAGGCCGTTTTCACTATTATAAAGTCTGCAGTGCAGGGAATTGGAAACACCATCGGAAAGAAAGAGTGTTACTGCATCGAGGAGCAAACAGTTGAGAACCAAGAATAGGAATACTCAATTCCGGCTGGCACTCCACGTGAGTGCACAAATGCGCAGCATTCTGCTCACATACGCGCAGAGCCATGGCGAAGTTTCATACAACACGTCCTACTCCTTAGTGTCGACGGAATGCTTAGCCTTGATCTCGCCAATCTGGTCAAAGACAAGCCTGATTTGGCGTTTGCGAAATTGAGCTTGCACGCCGTTACTTACACCAATGCGTCCACGTCATTCCCATCCAACTCATGGCCGGGCTTGCTATCCATGGTGACGGGTGGTTCCCCCAATGTAACTGGAGTGATTTTTGAGAATTTCCCCAGTAGCCCTTTAGAAATCTTTCTGCCGTTCTCTTTGTTCTCAAAAAACACCATCGTTGCGCTTCGCGATTCGGCCGGACCTGACGCCTCGATCTGTTGCTCGAACTCTTCGGGAGGTCGATAGCCCAGCGCCGAGTGCAAGCGCAGCCGATTGTAATACTGCTCGATGAACTCTTCGATATTTGCTCGCAAATGTTCCGGGTCGTTGTAGTTGTTGGCGTAGATTTCTTCCCGCTTCAGTGTCTTCATGAAACTTTCGCAGCTCGCGTTGTCGTACGGATTTGCTGGCCGGCTCATGCTCGGAATCACACGGTTGTTCTCGAGGACTTTTATGTATTCTTCGGAAGCGTATTGCAATCCTCGATCGGAGTGATGCACCAGGCCAGGTTCTGGTTGTCGACTCTCGATGGCTTGCTGCAGCGCCCCGATCGTCAGTCGAATTGCCAAAGTCCGATCCAGTGCCCAGCCCACCACTTTGCGAGAGAAGCCATCGAGGATCACCGCTAAATAGACAAACTCAGCTTTCAGCCGGATGTAGGTGATGTCGGCCACCCAGAGCTGATTGATGCCCGTTAGCTTCATACGGCCGGCTAAGTTGAGATATATCTCCAGCTTGTGATTCGAATTGGTGGTGACCACGAATTGCTTCGGCTGCATCCCCAGCAGGTTATCTTCTCGCATGATCCGCGCCACCCTCTTGTGGTTCACTGGCATGCCCCGGCGGTGTAGCTCTGCCGTGATCCGTCGATAGGCGTAACGGCGGCGATGCTGCAAAGCAATTTGTTGGATCGCAGATCGCACTTCTATCTCTTCCTCAGCAGGTTGCTGTTTCTTCAGCGACCGGTAAAAGCCCCGGCGGCTGACCGGCACCATCTGACACATGCGCTCGATACTTAGGCTGCCTTGCAATGACATCACTTCTCGGATCTGGTCGTAGATGCCATCTCGCCAGAGCCGCTGCTGCGCTGGCGTCGAGCCTCGATTTTTTGCAAGGCACCTCTGAAAAAACCCACCTCCAGGGTCTTCTCTGCCAAAAGCTGCTTCAAGCGATGGATTTCCTTGCGGTGAGCCGATGCGTGCGTGCTGGGCCGCGACGCTTCTTGTCCTGGCTCAACCATCTCCAGCTTTCTGCGCCACTTGTAGAGGCACCTCGGTCGTACCCCAAGTTCTCGCGCTAACTCACCGACGTCTTCACAAGTCTCCATTGCGTTCGACGGCCCTTCGTTGAAACTTCCGGGAGTATCGCTTTCTCTTCACTGTGTTCCTTTCCCGGAAACTGTGCCCTATTTTTGTGTGTCAGTTCAAGGGTTCACTCCATTCTTGGGGTGAACCCCTCACGGCGGGAACTGTAGCGGGTAGGTGTCGGAATCGTGAGCCTTGCCTTGGTCCCCAAGTGACTCAGTCCACCCAAAAGGGGGCCTTTAATTTGCATCCGGGTCTATCTACTGGCCTACTTGACATCGGGCTCCTTTCGGTTAAGTCTCTTGCGCGACTCGCAAGGAATTCAATCAATGCCAGCGATGACACCTGAGCAGAGACGCGCTCTCGCCGCTTTCCTTCGTGAACACATGAAGCTAATCGCAGAGAATCTCGCTTTGAGAGCCATCCTGGATTCTAGCGCTGCGCATGAGCAGGCCCCGGCCGATTGGCAGGACAATCTGGAGCAGCTGCGTCAAACGCCTGAGTATCGTGCGATTGTCGAAGAATTCGAGCCGCAGATTGCTCAAATTGAGGGAGGCGATGCTGAAAACGACCTGATTGAGTCGCTTCAAAGACTGCTTGGAGGAAGGGCGGTAAACTAGGGTTTTGCTAACCCGAATTCTGTCGAGCTTTTTCCAATCCAAAGGTCCTAATTGGCTTCTTGCGGACTGTGCGAGAGATATTTGGATGCACGCCACCGAGCGTAATTCACTCCAAGTTTTCGGCAGAAGCTCTGCACGCTCGCCTCAGGTATCGACGCGTCAACTAGCAGGGGGTCACCGCTAAACGCGTCATACCACTGCATCAATCCATGCGCGTCGTTATAAGCGTGAAAGTGGTCACACACCTCGGCGTTTGCATGTCTTGGTGCCCCCAGTGCCAGCCCCAGATTTCTCGAAAGTATGTTGAGGCATGACTGCATAGAGGAAGCAAAACAGTTCGTGGACGGTATCTCCAAGTCCGTTGTCAACAGAACACACCTCGCCTGCCGATTCGTAACCAGCCGCATTTCACCTGCGTCCTTTTAAGTAGCGGTCCCGAGGCCCTGTCGGTTTGGAGGACGCCGTGACGAATCGTACCCAGCTGAGAATCTTGGTGTTTGTCTGTGTTGCCTTGCTTACCGCAGTTGCCGCACGCGCTCAAGTGGCCGTTCCCCCTCCCATCCAACTCGCACCCGTACCGCCTGCATTGTCGAATGCGAAGAAGATTTTCATATCGAATGCAGGGGCAGACAGCGGGCTTTTTCCGCATCCCTTCAGCGGCGATCCGGATCGCCCGTACAACGAATTTTACACGGACATCAAAAGTTGGGGCAAATACGGGCTCGTCGACGATCCGTCGGAAGCTGACCTCGTGTTTGAGTTGCGCCTCATCGCACCCTATGGCCCCCAAAACCCCAACAAGCAGAATGGTGCGGCCGATCCGCTGCCGATGTTCCGGCTTGTCATCCTCGATAGGAAAACGCACTACGTGCTTTGGGCGCTGACGGAGTCGATTGAGTTTGCATTCTTGCAAAAAACGCACGACCACAACTTCGACGTGGCGCTCTACGCCATCACACAGGATTTGAAGAGATTAACGGGCGCAGCCGTCGCGGCAAATCACCATTGTCTCTCACTACCTTAGCTTTAAATCTGATGGTCGCAGAATCGCCCGAACCTCGTGGACCTGTCTGACCATTCGGCCTTATCTGGAGTTTGCTGGTGCTCAAGAGCCCCAAAGGTTTATAGCTCGGCAAGCTCTGACGTGTGGTTGGCGAACTGTTGTTTTGCTTCGGTGACAATGTGACATTACGCTGAACCTTGACACCGTACCAATTCGCCAGGGACACCTCACTCTTCGCAGTCAAATCCCAAACCCAGACGAAGGCGAACAGAAGCAGATATCCCGACGTATACGGCCACCGAGCCGATGCCGCCGCCAGAAAGAGTTGTCCCCAGCGGAACTTTTTTGGGCCTATTGACGTTCTATCCATAGATAGTCTATATATGACTCTATGCCGACCAAACCTGACCTGATGCCTGGAACGCTAGACATGTTGATTTTGAAGATGCTTACACGTTCTCCGCAGCATGGATATGGGATTGCGCTTTCGATCAAGCGGCTGTCCGAGGACTTTCTGACGGTCGAAGAAGGGTCGCTTTATCCGGCTTTGCAGCGTCTGTTGCTGCAAGGTTGGGTGAAGGCGGAATGGAAGAAGACCGAGACGAACCGGCGAGCGCGTTTTTATTCGCTGACTTCCGCAGGGCGCAAACAGCTGGGACTGGAGCTCTCGCAATTCGAAGAAATGATTGCGGCGATTGGGCGTGTACTGGAAGGAGCGTAGGGTGCTGACATGGATTCGCTAATGCAATTGCTCAGAAAGTTGTGGATCTTCGTGCGGCGGGAAAAGTTCGAAAGCGAGTTGAACGAAGAGATGGCGTTCCACCGCGAGCAAGCTGCGAACGAATTTCAAGCAGCTGGGATGGCAGCGGAAGCGGCGCAAAACGCCGCGCGGCGGCGGTTTGGAAACGACACGCACCTTCAGGAGCGGAGCCATGACGTCGTGGCCTTCGGGTTCGAAACGGCGCTGCAAGATTTCCGATTCGCCATCCGCCAGTTGCGCAAGAATCCTGGATTTGCGACGACTGCTATCTTGATCTTTACGCTCGGGATTTGTACCAGCGTATCGATATTTGGGTTCGTGGACGCAGCTTTGATCAAACCACTTCCGTATCAGAATCCGTCCCGGCTGGTCGGCGTTTACGAGAGCGCCGCACGGATTTCACGTTCGAATCTTTCCTACCTCGACTTTCTCGATTGGAAGAAACGCAACCGGGTGTTTACCTCGCTGGATGTATGGAATGGAACTGGTTACCTCCTCAAAACATCGGATGGCGTTCAGCCGGCGCGTTCCGTGCGTGTGAGCGCAGGGTTCTTTCGTACCCTCGGTGTGAATCCAGTGCTCGGACGCGACTTCGATCCTGAAGAGGATTTGCCAGGAGCGCCTCGTACGGCGATTCTGAGCTACGCGGCATGGCAGAAGTGGTTCGGCGCACGGGAAGACGTGGTCGGCCAAACCGTAGCGCTAAGCAACGTTTCGTACGTGATCGTCGGAGTGCTGCCTCGAGAATTCCAGTTCGCTCCGAGGGGGAGCGCCGATTTTTGGACTGTGCTGGACGGTTCGAATTCCTGTGAAAAGAGGCGCAGTTGCCACAATCTGTTCGGACTGGCGCGGCTCAAGGATGGCGTTTCCGTGGAGATGGCGTCCGCTGAAATGAAGTCGATTGCGAAACAACTGGAAGCTGAGTATCCAGGTTCCAATCGCGACCAGGGCGCAGCAGTTATGCCGCTGAGCGAATCCATTGTAGGAGACGTTCGTCCGATCCTTTTGGTGCTGCTGGGCGGGGCTGGGTTGTTGCTGCTAATCGCCTGCGTGAACGTCACTAGCCTGCTATTGGCAAGGTCCGAAGGCCGCAAGCGCGAAATCGCCGTGCGCGGTGCGCTCGGTGCATCGTTTGTGAGGTTGGTCCGTCAATTCGCAACCGAAGGACTAGCCCTGGTGGTTGCGGGTGGCGCGTTAGGCGTGATCGCCGCAGGGTGGTTGATGCGGCTCCTTACGAAGCTCATCCCGGCACAAATGCTTGCAGGCATGCCGTATTTGAATGGGCTGGGTTTGAATCTTCGCGTTTTGGCGTTTGCGTGCGGCCTGGCGATACTGGCAGCGGCCCTGTTTGGCATTGCTCCTATTTTGCGCGCGCCGATATTGGATGTGCGTGACGGCTTGGCCGAAGGCAGCCGCGGCTCAACGGGGCGAATGTGGCGTCGCTTTGGTGCGAATCTCGTGGTCGTCGAACTCGCGATCGCTGTCGTCCTGTTGGCAGGCGCGGGACTCCTTGGAAAGAGTTTTTATCGCTTGATGCATGTCGAGCTCGGCTTCCAGCCAGATCATTTGGCGACGCTGGGGGTAGCAGTGCCGGACACTATGTACAAGAGTGACGAGCAGCGCGTCGCGCTTGTACGCCGAGTAGTGAGTCGAGTCGCAAGCCTGCCGGGCGTGAAGGCTGTTGGTCTAACAACTCTCTTGCCAGTAAGTTACAACGGCAATACCGACTGGATCCGCATTGTCGGAAAGCCTTTCCACGGGGAGCACAATGAAGTGAACGAACGAGACGTCAGCTCCGACTATTTCACGACGCTGCAGGCAAAGCTCGTGCACGGACGATTTTTTACCGATGCCGAAGATGCATCGAAACCTCGGGTGGCGGTCATCAACGAGACGCTGGCGAAGCAATATTTCCCGGAAGAGGATCCGATCGGAAAGAAGTTTGGCGACGGCGACCTGACACCGAATTCGCTGAGGGAAATCATCGGAGTAGTGGAGGATATCCGGGAGGGGCCTCTCGATTCGAAGATTTGGCCCGCCGAGTATCTTCCATTTAATCAATCTCCGGATACTTTCTTCGCCGTGGTCTTGCGAACCTCACAGGCCGAGCAGTCGGTGTTGCCAACGTTGAGCCTGGCTATTCGCTCGATCGACCCGAGCATCGGCATCGACAGCGAAGACACAATGTGCGGCAAGATCGATGATTCCCAGACCGCCTATCTGCACCGGTCCTCAGCTTGGTTGGTGGGAGGCTTCGCCGCGCTGGCATTGTTGCTGGGCGTGGTGGGGCTATATGGAGTGATCTCATACGCGGTGAGCCAGCGAACCCGCGAAATCGGTATGCGGATGGCGCTGGGTGCGCCGCCTAGGTGCGTTTACCAGCTCATTTTAAAAGAGGCCGGATGGCTCATAGCCGTTGGCATTGCCTCAGGTCTCATCTGCGCGGTAATTGCCGCAACCCTCATGCACAAGCTGCTGTTCGGTGTTGAATCGTGGGACGCGCCGACGCTGTGTGGAGTTGCGTCAGTGCTGGGGCTTTGCGCGTTGTGCGCCGCATTTGTACCAGCCCGCCGCGCAGCTTCCCTGGATCCAGTGGAAGTACTGCGGGCGGAGTAGTTTCGTTCCGCTCCTTCTGAGACGCAGGAATTTGGGAGTGGTCGGGGCGAATGGATTTGAACCATCGACCTCCTGGTCCCGAACCAGTCTCTAAAAAATCCCTAAGCCATCGTCCTGGCGTCAGTTACGGGATTTAGGCCGACCAAAATGCCCCCTCAAGTTCACAACCATTCGCAACCGGCATCAATAGACTGGGGTCGGAAACAACGGAAGTCCTTAGGGCTGAAGTGACGCACTGCCTCCTCGGAGAGCTGAATCACTCAACTAGGAGAGCACCTGCTTTGCAAGCAGGCGGAAATTCACTCTAAGTTGTTGCTTTGGTTGCGCTTCCGAATTTCCGACCCGGCCAAATCTGTTCCTAGGATGTTCCTACGTAGGCGCAGATTGACCAACGGCCACGACTGAAGGCAGGAATGGCGTAGAGCCTACGCCGATGCTTCTGGGCCTTTGCAACCCTTCGGTTAACAGCCGAATGACCAATTTAATCAAATCTTGCCGGAGTTTGCGCTAATCGAGGGAAGTCAGCAAGTTGTGATGAAACGGAGCGAGTCCTTTTCTCCTTCTCTTTTCACCCTTTGGTCGGAATTTATTGCGATTTGCCGCGCTTCGTATCACATTTCTATGACAGCTGCGGTTTGTCTCGGTCAGCTCAGTTTAACTCTGCGCCGCGTCCGTCTGACCGGCCCTCGAAGATTTATGAGCGCGCTCGCGCAAGAAGATGACGCTCTCCAGCGCGGAGCGAACCAATTCGAATGTCGTAAGCCCACCAGAGAAGATCCGTTTTGGCACGAGGCTATCGTTTCAAAAATGGATCCTGGCCTGGCCAAGAAGAAACTGTTGGGAAATGTCGCCTTCCCTGAAATCCAATTCAAACATCGGCAGGTGCCTTGCATCCGAGTGCCAATTCTACCGAATCCGGTCGTGGATTTCCGGATGGTGGATGAACTGCCATGGTTTTCTGGTGTAGTCCCAGCAGGAGGCCCCGCTACGTAAGCGGGGACCAGTACCTAAGCTACCGGTAAGCGGACTTGTCAAAAATCAGAAACGCCACAGTGTTACACACACAGTAATTTACCGATAAAGACTTGCCACACATTGCCATGAATGTATAGACTCTGTCCCGGGTTGCTTTTCGGAGGGCAGCAAATTCCCGCTGCGAAATGGAAACACAATGAAGGTGAGATTCCCTCTGTCTGTGTTAGTTCTCGTCCTGTTTCTTCGCACAATCCACGCGCAGAGCCAGTCGCCCAAGATGGGTGTCGTGATCCAAAGCACGGAGGACAACTCCGACAAATTCACTACCGTTCACCTACTCAACATCTCCGATAAAGAAGTAACTGCGTTCAACCTATCGGTTCAGCAAACGCTTCCTGACGGAAAGACTTTTAAGCCATCTGCTCATACGGAGGATGTGCTCGGAGGGTACTTACTCAACGGGAAAGCGTTCTCGCCGAACAGTACCGTCGATGTGCAGATCGGCAAAACACTTGTGCAGATCCCCAAACCAGTTGACGAAAGGCTGGTTGTGGACGTCGTGATTTATGCGGATGGGACGGCTCAGGTTCAGAACCAAGACAGATTCAAGGATATTATGGACCAGCGTACAGCGGGTTTTCGGACGCTCGAAAAAGTTGACGACGCAATTGAAGAGGTGCTCGCAGACCCGGCCGCTGAACACCCTACCGCGAGCGTGGTTGCACGGCTGAAAGCTGTGCTGGATGATGACCAGAAGAAAGCCGATACAAATAATAGGGCCGTAATTTACGGCAATGGATCACCGGGTGAAGGGCAACTCGAAAGCCAGATTCGCAACCTCACCCGTTTCGTAAACCGTAAGCAAGAAGCTCCACTCGATGAAATGCTTCAGCACAACAAGAGTGAGCTGGCAAAACTAGCGCCGCACGTTAACGTCACAGAAATTCACTAATGAAAAATCACGCGAAGCGGCGGGAACCGCTTTTGTTAGGTCTACGGGTCGTGACAGGCATATTCGTATGTATGTCCGATGCGCGCAGCGACCTCCCTAAGTCCTGGTAAACGAGAAAATGTTGGTACTGGGAGGTACCTTTCCGATTTGCCGACGCAATCAGGCAACCAAATTAGGTTGTATATGTATTTAGCAACCAGAATAGGTTGCTCTAGCCTTAGGCACCCTTATTAGGTTGACATAGCTTCGCATGCCCGCTTTACGTTTACAGCACTAACCCCGTCGGGCCACCGGGATACGGCCCAATCGCGATGTGGGTTGAGTCGACTGCCGATAACGCTAGTGCCCTTTGGGCTGTCTCAAGTTCTCCAGTAGGAGGGATCGCCGTAAATGGTAACGCTCACGGTGCGCAAGGGAAACGGCGTCCTTGGAAATTATCTTAGCTCAACAGGTGGCGGAGGCGGTGGTGTGATCGGATTGACAAATTCAGCCGATTTCGGTTTCTCCTATGCCACTCGAGGCACCGCGACAGCGAGTACTGGCAGTGAATTGGGTATCTTTGGCGAAGTCTTCAGCCCTGACGGAGCCGCCGGATATTTTCTGAACCGCGCTGGCGGGAATATCATCGTTGGACACACCGGGATAAACGACACGCTGAGCGTTTTCCGTGTGGATAGCAGCGGCCGCGTCTACGCCGATGGAGGTTTCCAGCCGAACGGAGCGGACTTTGCGGAGTCGGTAGCCGTCACCGGTCAGCGCAGCGCGTATGCGGCCGGAGACTTGCTGGTCATTGATGCGAAGGCGAGCCGCCATGTGGCGCTGGCGCAGCAGCCGTATTCCCCACTGGTTGCGGGAATCTACTCGACGAAGCCGGGCATGCTAGGGACGACGCGCGGGGTGGATGAGCCGGCCGCGAAGGATGAAGTGCCGCTCGCGGTGGTTGGAATTGTCCCCTGCAAGGTGAGCACAGAAAATGGCGCCATCGAGGCTGGCGATTTGCTGGTGACGTCGGCAACGCCCGGTCATGCGATGAAGGGCACAGACCGTAGCAAGATGCTTGGTGCTGTGGTCGGAAAAGCACTGGAGCCGCTAGCAGAAGGAAAAGGAGTAATTCAAGTGCTTGTGACGCTGCAATAAGCAACCCGATGCAAGCCAGGTCCCGGTGAAGAATGTGCCGCCCGATGTCTGGGCGGCTTTTCTTTTCGGTGGTCAGTGAAGCCTCCGTTGAGCGAGGACTGTTCGGGCATCGTGGAGGTAGAGGAAGGCTCTCCAGCGTTGGGATACCGATCCCTGCCTACACACACCGAGTATCCTATCCCGCCATTTCGGGGCAGAAGGATCTGAGAATCTGAACCGGCGTGAATCTGACAAATAAGGGGAAGATTGCGACCCACTTGGCACGGCACAATCGCCGGAGTTCGGCGGAGAAGGTGTGGTTGCGCGGACGGGAAGTTCGGTACAATTTCGGTACAATTGAGGTGGAGATTTTCGGGCGGTTTCTCGGCGTAAGCGACACCAACGAAACCATTTATGTTAAGAGACTACCCGCTTGCAAAGCAGATGCTCTCCCAGCTGAGCGACCACATTCTATTTCAGAAGGTGCTCTCCTCCAGCTGGGCTACGCATTCGTGCAGGTGTCCGTTGGCAAGGCCATCGACCGAATCCGCGAGTTGCGGAAGCAAAACACGCTCGGCGGTCTGAAAACTAAGGACCTCATTCACGAAGGTCACAAGTACTGATGGCCGTCTTCGTTGTGGACGTGTGGCTGGCAAATTGTTATTTCGCTCATGATTCCTCAGGATTTCCCATCCTGCTGCTATTCTTCGATGCGCAATCTGGCCGTTCTTGTTATCCACTTGATCGCCACGCTGGCCCGGTTGCTCGGACCTGGTGGCGTC
>Ga0307479_10003266_pt1 | contig 14749 bp, 11 predicted proteins | sample atmos_gasesECM4C_FD_203743 | JGI IMG/M metagenome (GOLD analysis project Ga0307479, IMG submission 203743) | Hardwood forest soil microbial communities from Morgan-Monroe State Forest, Indiana, United States - atmos_gasesECM4C_515 | ecosystem: Environmental > Terrestrial > Soil > Temperate...
AAGAAAGGGGCATTCACAGTTCCGTAATGGGACGATTCTCAAAAGAACATTACCATGAAGGGCGGGCCATCTGACAATTCGCCGGAACTTGAAGGGAAATAAGAATGACGAACTTTAATACTCAAGAGATGCTCACGGCCATCGAGGAGATGGAAAGGTGCAATTATGCGATGGCGCTCCAGCTGCTTCTTCCGTTGGCTCAGGCCGGCAATCCGAGGGCACAATGCAATATCGCTGTACTTTATCACTTCGGGCTTGGAGTAAGTTCGAATGCACAGAACCCCTCAGAGAAATGCTAGAGACAAGCAGTGCCGGCGCCGCACACCAAAGTCCAACCAAATGGTTCGAAGCGAGCTGCGCGGCGCCACACGTGCCGTAATTATGTAGTCATTCTGTAAAACGTAGATTCTCCTCGGAATTGGACATTGTTATTGACTAGACAATATATCTGTCCAATCTAACAATCTATGGTTATGAAGACCATCAATGCCTCGAAGTTCAAGGAGCAATGTCTCTCCCTGCTGGAGAATCTGGATCCGGAAGGCATTGTGATTACCAAGCACGGCAAGCCTCTGGCGCGACTCATTCCCGCCAACTCGGACTGTGCGGATCTTATCGGCAGCATGAAAGGCAAGATTAAGGTCCATGGCGACATCCTCTCGACGGGACTCAAGTGGGATGCTGAATCTTGACACTCATGTTCTCGTGCATGCGCGCCAAAGGAGAGCTGAGCGCCCGCGAGCGGCGTCTGCTCGCGAGTCATACCTGGAGCATTTCCGCGATCGTTCTTTGGGAGCTTGCGAAGTTATCCCAGCGCAAGCGGATCACGATTGATCTCAATTCCTCCGACTTCACGCGCATGCTTGCCCGTGTGCATGTCTGGCCGTTGGACCTCGGCGTCTGCCGGACCATTGCAGAACTCGATTTCCAGAGCGATCCTGCCGACGAAATCATCGCAGCAACCAGCATCGTGCACAAGGTCCCACTCCTGACGAGAGACGGCGAATCCAGCGCTCGGGCCTAATCCCTTTTCCGGAAACACGATGAACAGAACTGCTCTTTCCCCTTTGATTAAGAGTCGCGAATGGACTCGCAGCTTGGACAATGAGCTGACCTAGAGACGTCGTGCGAAAGAAGCAGTGTCGTCAGCGCACCCTTTTGAAAACCGCAAAAGATCCTGGGAGCAGCCGAAGCCCTGAAGATGCATCAAAGATTGCTGCTCAGGCCGCCAGTGCAGCCGAGACAGTAAGGAAGATTCTGGTCCGCGGTTTCTTCCTCCACGCCGGTGGCATCGATAAGACGCTTCCAGAAGTTGATGTAGCCCTACCGAAGAACAACCACAAGGTCCTTCGACTCCGGTTTCCGCGCTGGAGAAAACGCGCGGGAGCCCTCCTTCGCTCAGGACGACCAGTTCATTTTTGGGGCACAGCAATTGTGGAACAGCACGAAAGAGGCGCTTCGCAGCTAGTCTGGCAGGGTCTTGCCGCGCGTCTCCAGTGCAAACGGGATTACCAGCAGCCCGATTCCAAATGCAATTGAGGTGATGGCGACTGGTTTTCCGAGGGTCCCCATCCGTCCGACCAGCGCGCCGACGGCGAAGTTCATGCCGGCGGCGATAAAGCGTCCGAAGGAAGTGGTAAAGGCAAAAGCGGTGGCGCGGACCGTGGTGTCGTACTGCTCGGGAAGCCAGAGGCTGAAGATGGCGAAGTTGCCGCCAAACAATCCCAGGAAGAACAACACCGCAATAAACGGCTTGAGCCCGTCTGGCCGATAGAAGGCCCAGCCGAAACTCAGCACGATGCTCACTGCCATCCCGAGAAAGTACAGGGCCAGAGTCCGCTTCCGCCCGAGGCGCTCCGCCAGCAGCGGCGCAAGCAAGCATCCCAAAATGGTTCCCAACGACAGCAGCCCCATGCCCAGGGACGAGACACGCACAGCTTCCGCCTGGGTCATGCCGGCAAACTTGGCCAGAACGATAATGGCCGTGGGTGCATAGACCGCGCCCGCCCACAATCCGCAGATGGCCGTCGCGAGCAGAACCGAATTCACCACTGTCCTGCGTGTATAGGGAGGCGCGAAGATCGCGCGCCAAAAAGCTTTTTCGCGCACCGAATGCGCCATGGCTTTTCGCTGCCAGCGCTCCGGCTCCTTCACCCGACGCAGCACTAAGAAGGCCAAGACCACCGGCGCGGCGCCGCACCAGAACATAGCCCGCCAGCCGTAGCGCACTCCAACTGTGAAGTTCAGCGCCGAAGCGAGAAAGAAACCGAAGTAGTATCCGGTCTGCAGATAGCCGGCGCCCATCTTGCGGCGGTCTTCGGGCCAGGCTTCAGCGACATAAGTTCCGGCCAATACCCACTCGCCGCCAACGCCGATGCCGGCCAGCAAACGGAACAACGCAAGTTGCCACACGTTCTGCGAAATGGCCGCCGCTCCGGTGAAAATTGAATAAACAAAGATTGCCGCAGCGAGCACCGGGATGCGGCCAAAGCGATCGGCGACCGGGCCCCAGACGGCCGACAGTCCCCATCCCACCAGGAACAGGGCAAAGAGGACGGACCCTGCGAAGCCGACATTTTCTGGCGTTGCACGGTAGCCGGATTTTGGCAGCAACTCGGTCAGCGCGGGGCTCAGGACAAGCGCATAAACGACCGAGTCCATCCCGTCCAGGGTCCAACCGCTCCACGCCGCCCAGAAGCCGGTGATTTGCGAACGATTCAGTTTGGTTTTGGTGGAAACGATGGGGAGCTGAGCCACCTCGGGCAGGGACGCTCACATGAAATGCGCGGGCAGCATAACATATCGACTCACGCGTGCCCGGGAGTCAAGCGTGCCGGAACAAGGCCACGATTGCCGGCTTGGTCACCTTTCCCATGGCATTGCGCGGCAGTGCCTCCAGTGTCAGGAACCGCGACGGTACCTTGTGGACGGCGAGTCGCTCCTTCGACCAGGCGCGCAGTTCGTCAAGTCCGAGCTCTGCGCCGTTTTTTAACACGAGCGCAGCGGCTACGCGCTCGCCCCATTCGGGATCGGGCACCCCGACCACGGCGCATTCCGCGATCGCCGGATGATCGCGAAGTACTTCCTCAACCTCCAGAGCGGAAACTTTGTGTCCGCCTGTCTTGAGAATGTCGATGCTCGTGCGCCCGAGGATGCGATAGATGCCATCTTCATTGATGGCCATATCGCCAGTCCGGAACCAGCCGTTTCGGAAGGCGTCGCGTGTCGCCTCGGGCTTTCCCCAATATTCTATGAACACATTTGCGCCTCGAACTTCGATCTCGCCGGGTGTGCCCGGCACGACCTCGTCGCCGTCCTCGTCAACCAGTCGGACCTCGACCCCGGGCAGGGGCTTGCCCACGCTTCCGGGTATGCGCTCTCCGCGGTACGAATTCGACAGCGCCATTCCCATTTCGGTCATGCCGTAGCGCTCCAGCAGTGTTTGATTGGTGATTTCCTTCCAACGCTTCAGCGTGCTGACGGGGAGAGCCGCTGAACCCGAAACCATCAAGCGCAACTGCGCGGCGCTCCGGCTCAGCGTTGTCCGCCGTTCGGGCGACGACGCTTCCCACTCGGCGATAAGCTTAACGTAGATCGTCGGTACCGCCATGAATAAGGTCAGGCTTTCGGCGGCTATACGTTCCCAAACTGCGTTGGCGTCGAAGCGCGGCAGCATCTCGCAGATCGCGCCGGACCACAGCGCGCACGAAAGGACGTTGATAATGCCATGCACATGATGCAACGGCAGGCACAGCAGGATGCGGTCGTCACGCGACCACTCCCAGGCTTCCACTAATGTCGTGATTTGCGCGGTGATGTTCGCGTGGGTGGTCACCACGCCCTTGGGACGACTGGTCGTTCCGCTGGTGTACAGGATCATGGCCCGCCGCTGGCCGGTGATAGCAGCCAGCCAAGGGACCGACGGCAGTAGTATCTCGTCGCACGAGTACGCGCGGCGATTGGCGCTAAGTGGGCGAAGGATCTTCTCATTCACATCGTCGAAGACCACAACCGCGGCTTGCGTATCTTCGAGGATGTACTCAAGTTCAGCGGCTGGCGCGCCCAAGGGCAGCGGAACAGCAATGCCGCCGCCAAGCCATATGCCCCACAGTACTGCGACCCAGGAATATCCCGGCGTGATGAGGAAGGCCACACGCTCCTCGCAGAGGTCGTCTCGTCCGTCCAGAAGGGTCGCGGCCACGTCGGATGAACCTCCGAGAAGCAAGTCGTAGGTATAGCTTCCCGTCGAGTCGATGATAGCGGTGCGTCCAGCATGCTGCTGAGCACGGGCGAGAAGCGCGGGCGGGACGTCGTCCGGCATAGGCCGAGAATACACTTGTGCTTCGAAGCTGCGGAGCTTCGCAGCTAAGTCAACAGCGAGAAACGCGGCTGTCGGCTATTGGCAATCGGCTAAGGCAACACCCACAGCAGAGGCAACAGCAACCACAAGCCCCTTCGACTCCGGAATTGCAACAGCAGCAATTCCTGCGCTCAGGGTGACATTTTTTTGGGGGGAGGCGCTGAATCAGAGATGAAGTGACGCAGCTATGCTCGCGGACGAAGTCCACGAGGCGTGAGCCACGGCCAGGGATGTCCGGCGCTGCTCGGATCACCCGTTCGCTACCCGCGAACGGTACCAACTCCTCTGAACGATGCGATTCCAATCATGCAGCCGGCGCGAGCGAGCGGCTGGCGGCCTGCTGGATGAAGCGCTTCATCACCGTCGCCCACATCACTTTCTTGCGGACAGCGCTCTCCTTCACGCCGCGTCCCTGGGCGAACATGGAGAGCAGCGTGCGCATCTTGAGCACGCGCACAATCGCATGTTCGGCGGGATTCACTCCGTAAGCCTCGATAAAGCTGTCCTGCACCTTGCCTGTGATTTCGCGATTGCAGAAAGGATACTTTTCCAGCGCTTCCACTGACGCCAGGAAGCGGGCGGCATCGTTGAACGACACTCCTCTCGCCGACATCTTTCCGTAATCGCAGACCGCGATTCCTTCTTCGGTGACGGAAATGTTCAAGGGTGTGAAGTCGTTCAGCACCGCCGACGACGGAATCGCCTTTTTCGTCTTGGCCAGCGAGTTCTTCGCGCCGGTGAGGATCATGCGAATCGCTTCGTCGTCGAGTCCCACGCCACGGCAACTCAGGCAGAGGTTCTCGAGCTCCGACAGCAGTTGCTGCGGGTCGAAGAGCTGCGGAGCATCAGCGGTGAGCTTATGTAAATTGCGCAGCCACTCGCCGGCTTTGGCGGCCGCTTCGCGCAACATCCGGTTGTCGTCATAGCCGGGCAGCAGCGCTGCCTTCATCATCATCGATTGCAGCGGCAATCCCTGGATCTTTTCGCTGACTACCGCTCCCAGCACGCTAAAGTTCCCAATAGGACGCGGAACGCCGGGCAGATCGTGGCGCAAAAATTGCGCATAGACGCGCTCCAGGTTGTTGTACTCGGTCTGTGCCTGATTGCGCGCATGCTGGGCACCCAATTTGCCCGAGCGATAGACCTTGGCTGCCAGCCGCTCGCCTCCGTTGGCGAAATCGGCTACCAGGTCATAGATAAAGTGATCGCTCTTGGGTGTATGTCCTACTACGCGGATGTTGCGCAGCTCGCCGCGCTCAGGATAGAGGCCAGATACGCGCTGGCGAAGCTCGGCAACAATTTGGTCCACTACATTTTCAGCCATCCAGACTCCCGGGGTCGTTCTCTCTATTGGATGCGGGCGTGGACCCACCCTGCATTTCCTAGTGGGAACAGGGTGAGCACACCTAGACTCTCAGCTCAATGAGGAGCAGTTTTGTTTCCAACAGCACTGCTTTCGGAGAAACTGTAAGTGATTGGAAATACGAGTTCGGAGCGGCCACGTGGCTGGGAACCTTAGACGGGCTCTGGGCGAAGATGAGCACGCAAATTCTCATATTCGGTACGAACAAACAAAAAGCGAGCATCAGTGGTCAGCAGTCAGCGGTCAGCCCGCACGGCCCAAAACTGAAGAACTCTTGGTAGTTAAGAAATCGAACGGTTGGGACCTTACAAGAATGGGGATACAGTTCGGCACGAAGGGTGGATCAGGCTCGATCCTCCACCTGAACACCTCCGGGACTGAAGCCCAAGAAATTCTGAATGCCATTGGTCGCGACTATGAACCAAGCCTCTTTACCGAGGCACCCGCTCTTCTGAATTAACCGCAACCCGATCACCCGCCACACATCCGATAGAAAACAACCAACATGGAGCGTTCATGGATTCTCGTTTCGTGGCATTTCTCGGCATTGCAGCGCTGTTGACCATCATCCCAGGAGCTGACATGGCTCTGGTCACCAAGAACGCAATTTCTCGGGGAAGGACCGCAGCCTTCTTCACCACCTTTGGAATCTGCCTCGGGTGCCTCTGCCACGCCACCGCTTCCGCCTTGGGACTTTCAGTCGTGCTGCGCGAATCGGCGCGTCTTTATGAATGGGTGAAGCTGGTGGGCGCTGCGTATCTGGTGTACCTGGGAGTTCGGGCTTTGTGGGTGGCGCGAAAGAATCCTGAAGTTGCGGAAGCCGCCATCCCATCGCGTACGAACGGCGCCAAAGCTGGTCTGCTGCGCAGCTTTAGCGAAGGGCTGTTTACCAACCTGCTCAATCCCAAGGTGGCGATCTTCTACTTGACGTTTCTTCCGCAGTTCATCGCGCCCGGCGAATCTGTCCTGCGCAAGTCCCTGTTCCTGGCCGGCATCCACGTCTTAATGGGACTGGTCTGGCTCTGCAGCTATACAATCTTGCTTGACCGAATGAGTTCCGTTTTGGCACGCCCTTCCGTTAAGCGCAGGCTGGAAGCGTTTACGGGAGCAGTGCTGGTAGCCTTCGGCATGAGATTGGCGATGGAGCGGCGATAGTTTCGTTGCTTGCGACTGCACGCTCTTAACGCATCGCCGTTTGAAACCCGGAGCTGGGCGTCCGCCCACCTCCGGCCCACCCGCTAATCGCAGGTGGTACTGGTCATTCGTACCTTAGGGCTACCATTGGATCGACCTTGGCGGCTCGTCGTGCGGGAACGAACCCGGCAACAGCGGCAACTATCGCCAGCAGAAGAACTGCAGCCACTAATGAAAGCGGATCGGTACTCTTCAATCCAAAGAGGAAACTGTGGAGCACGCGGCTGCCGGCGAAGGCGAGCGGCACTCCCAAAATGAGACCGACTCCCACCAGCAGCATGCCTTCGCGCAGCACGAGTTGCAGCACGTCCACACGCTGTGCGCCCAGGGCCATGCGTAAGCCGATCTCGCGGGTGCGGCCAGCAACCGTGTAGGACATGATGCCGTAGAGCCCGATACACGCAAGCAGCAACGCCAATCCCGCAAAGAAAGTGGAGAGTTTCGCGAGGGCGATCTGGCTGCCCAGATTGTTTTCGAGCAAGTGGCGCACGGAATAGGCGAACTCAATGGGTAGATTGGGATCGACGGCTGTGATCTGGCTGCGAACATTGGCCAATGCGGAATCCGGATTGCCGCCGGCGACGATCTCGAGCATGATCTGTATCGGATCCGAATCCTGCAGGAATGCACGATAGAAGCGAGGCGGAGTAGCTTCCCGCAGGAGCGATCCGTGATCTTTTGCGTCTTGAGAGACGCCTATGACGGTGAATGGTTTGCCTTTTTCGTCAGGATCGTCGATTTGGAACTGGTGTCCAATCGGGTTTTCGCCATGGAAGAAGTACTTCACCATGGCTTCATTCACCACCGCGACGCGAGTTGACGTGGCCGTATCCTGTGGAGCAATCCCCCGCCCCATCAGAATGGGAATGCCTACGACGCCAAAGTAGTCTGGCCCGACTGAGTCTTCGCGGGCCACGCGGTCCCTGGGTTTATCGGCGTTGAAACCGGGAACGATGATGGCGTCCGCGGACTCCGATCCGCTGAAGAGTCCATTTTGGGAATAGCTAACGCCACGCACTCCGGGAAGCGAAGACATCCGCCCAACGAGTTGCTCTGCAAGCTGCTTCATTCGCTCCTTCTTGTATCCGGCAGCCACCGGATTGAGACGGGCGACCACCAGGCGATTGCTCTCATAGCCGAGGTCTTGCGTCATAAGTTTTTGCAGACTCCGGACCAGCAGGCTGGCAGCGAAGAGCACCAGTAGCGAGAGTGCGACCTGACCTGCGACGAGTCCTTTTCCCCACCCGAAGCGGGAGCGAGATTCCGGCGCCGCGGCCGCTGCATCTTTCAAAGTGGAACTCACTTGTATCTTGAGACTGCGCAGCGCGGGCACGAGTCCAAACAAGATTCCGGTCAGCAAGCAAACGGCTGTCGTGAACGACAGGAGCCGGAGGTCGGGCGAAAGAGGCAACGACGATGCGTCGGAACCAAAGATCTTGATGAGAAGGCGCACGCCCCAGACCGAGAGTAGCGCGCCGAAAATTCCGCCGAGGAAAGCCAACAAGACACTCTCGGTGAGCAACTGCTGCAGTAATCGTCTGCGATTGGCCCCAATGGCCAAGCGCACCGCAACTTCTCTGCTTCTCGCCGTGGCGCGAGCCAACAGAAGGTTGGCGACGTTCACGCATGCGATAACCAAGACGAGTCCGACGATTCCCATCAAGAGAAGTAAGGGCGTGCTGTATTCGGCGCGGAAGGCAGATAATCCACCGCCCCCCGGTTCAACTCGAATCTGACCGTTTTGGATCGCATTGCGATCGTCTGCCGAGAGTTTTGCCCCATAGCCCGACTTCATCGCCTGTCGGAATACCAAGTTCACATTCGCTTTGGCCTGGCCGGCAGACACACTAGGCTTGAGTCTGCCGAGTAAAGACAGCCAGGAGAAATTTGCATTGTTGCGAAGGCTGAGGCCGCGAATGATCTCCGGCTGCATACTGATGGGGACGAAAACTTCTAAGTCGTCTCCAACAACATCTCCCCTGAAGGTTTGCTGGGCGACTCCCACAACAGTGAACGGAAATCCGTTTAAGCGAATTTGCTTGCCGATGATCGCCGGCGAGAGTGCAAATTTGCGGTTCCAGTAGCCGTAGCTGAGCACAACCACGGGGTTTGCGTTTTCGGCTGTGTCGTCGCTCTCAGTGAGCAAACGTCCGGCTGAGGCTTCAACACCCAGCACCGGAAAGTAATTTCCACTCACGAGACGCCCGGCAATACGCTCGTTGGAAGTTCCTCCCGCAGCGCTGGCGTCAACATCAATGCGATGTTCGGTGCCGCCCGCAACCAAGCCGCTGAAGACGGTGTTGTTGTCGCGAAGTTCCTTGTAGAGCGGATAAGAAAACACGTCCAATTGCGGCGTACCACTGGAACGATCGTTTACCCGCGCGGGATCGCCCACCACGACCAGTTCCTGGGGAGCCTTGATAGGCAGCATCTTCAGCAGCAAAGCGTTCACCAGGGTGAAGATTGCAGTGTTCGCCCCAATCCCCAAGGCCAGCGTGACGATGGCGACCGCGGTAAATGCGGGGGTCTTGACTAACATGCGCAGGGCGTAGCGTAGGTCTTGCGAGAGTGTTTCCATAAATCAACCTTGTCGGCAATATCAAGTCAGACCGCCCGCGGTAGCGGGTGGGGGTTGCCGGTGATGAATCGACTCGTCCGCTGCCGCGGACGGTACTGACGAGACATGTAGCTACTCATACCCGAGCGCCACGGTTGTCGCGTGTGGCGCGCCGAGCAGTACAGTACCACCTGCGTAAGCACCCCAGCGATTTTGCTGGGCGCTGAAGCGGGTGGGGCAGCCGCGTGTTTTGCGGCTGTGAATCATTTCTAACCCGGAGCTGGGCATCCGCCCATCTCCGGCCCACCCGCTAATCGCAGGTGGTACTGTCTCGCTTGACCCGCCTCGCAGGTGGTACTGTTCACCGGATTCTTCTCACTCATACCTCAGCGCCACCATGGGATCGACCTTGGTGGCCGCGCGCGCCGGCAGATACGTCGCAAGCAATGCCACTGCCGCCAGAAACACGGCAGCTAACGCGAAGGTCACTGGATCCATGGGGTGGATGCCAAAGAGCAACGAACCGAGCAGGCGAGTAGTCATCACAGCGCCGATCAGTCCCAAAACGAGACCGACGCCTGTCAGCGCCATCGCCTGTCTCAACACAAGGCCAAGCACCTCGCTACGGCCAGCTCCCAAGGCAATGCGAATCCCAAACTCTTGTGTCCGTTCGCGCACGGAATAGGAGATCACTCCATAAGCGCCGATCGCAGCCAACGTGACTGCCAGCAGGCCGAAGATGCTAAGCAGTACGGTAAAGAAACGAGGCTGGGCTACGTTCTCTGAAACCAGCTGCTGCATGGTCGCGATGTCGGAGACAGCCTGGTCCTTGTCCACCGACCAGATGGCGCCGCGAACCGCAGACATCAGCAGCAGCGGATTCTCTTTGGTGCGGATGAAGAGGTTCAGGCTAGAACGGGGCGCGATACTCTCAGGCAGGTACACGGTTTCGTCCGCCTCGCTGGCTAATCCCTCGTTGTGAACGTTTGCTACGACGCCGATGACCTGACACGCAGTTGTGCCGACATAGAGCGTTTGGCCGACGGCATCTTTCGCTCCCCAAACTTTTTTCGCGAAGCTCTGGTTGACGACGAGAATTTTGTTGTTGCCGTTAACATCATCTTGTTTGGCAAAAGTCCGCCCCGCAATCACCGGAATCTGCAGCGCCTCGAAGTACCCGGGAGTGACGATATAGTCTCCGGCGCTGGGCCGAATTGGTCCCCGCTGCGTGAACGGCGTGAGCCCAAACTCGTACGGTTCGCCGCTGCCGTCGAGTGGAACCGTTTTGCTGCCGCCGACCGCCGCCACGCCGGGAACCTCCGACACGCGATCGATCATTTGCGCGCGATATTGGTGCTCCTGCTCGCCGCGAAGTCCGGATGGAACAGTGATGTGAACGCGAAGCACGTGATCGGCATTGAATCCGGGATCGACGTGCACCAGCCGCCACAGGCTGTTCAGCAGCAGTCCGGTAGCAACCAGCAGCATCGCGGCAATTGCAGTTTCGCCGATCACCAGCATCTCGCGCATTCCCGCGCCACGCCGGCCGGCGCTCATCTTGCCCGCGCCTTCCTTCAATGCCTCAATGATGTTCACCGACGACGATTTCCACGCCGGCATCAGCCCGAATACCGGCCACACCAGCAGACTCGCCCCCAGGCAGAACGCCGCCACGATGGGATTGATCGCGACCTGCTGCGCATAAGGAATGGTCCCGGCGCTCATCGCCAGCAACAGGCGAACCAGCGCCGAGGCCAGCAGCAATCCAGCGGCGCTCCCGACAATTGCCATCAGCAGGCTCTCGGTGAGCAACTGCCGCATCACGCGAGCGCGCTCAGCTCCCAGCGCGCTGCGCACGGCAATTTCCCGCAGGCGCGAGGTGCCGCGAGCCAGCAGAAGGTTCGAGATGTTGGCGCAGGCGATCAGCAGCACCATGGCCACCGCGCCGAAAAGCACCAGCAGCGCCGCGCGAACGTTTCCCACAATGGAGTCGCGCAGCGGAACAACGCTCGCCGATCTCCAGCCCGCGTTGCTGACGGCGTATGCGGTTTCAAGTTGCTTCAGCTTCAGTGAAGTTTCAGTTTGGGCCTGCTGCGCTGTCACGCCTGGCTTCAACCGGCCGATGACGCTCATCCAGCGAATTCCGCGGCGATGCGGGACCATGTCGTCGGTTACTAGAGAGAGTGGAGCCCACGCCTCGACTTCCGGCGACGGGTAATCGAAGGATGCAGGCATCACGCCGACGATAGTGTAGGTCGCCCAGCCAGTGGAACTTACGTTGTTGGCACGCACCGTGCGTCCCACGACATTCGGGTCAGAACCAAATTGGCGCTCCCACAATCCATGAGATATGACGAGGACCTGGTTTTGGCCCTTTACGTCATCATGCTGGAAAAGCACGCGTCCCTTTTGCGCGCTGACTTCCAATGTTGAGAAAAAATCTCCAGAAACGTAGGCAGTAGAAAGATAGTGCGGCTCACCGGCGCCGACCATAGTCCCGCCGGAGTTTCCGGGAAAGAAGGAGAAAGCAGCCAGGTTCTGAAAAACCGTTTGCGAAGCCTTCAGGTCGTCAAAATCTTGTGGAGAGAAAACGCCGTGCTGCACGCCCCGTTCAGCATTCGCCTCATACACCCGCACCAGATGCTGGGAATCGTGATAAGGCAATGGCCGTACCAGCACGGCGTAGATCACGCTGAAGACGGCAGTATTGGCGCCCATGCCCAAAGCCAATGTGAGCACGGCAATGATGCTGAAGCCCGGGTACTTGGCGAGCTGACGAACGCCGTAACGGAAATCCTGGAAGAGTGTTTCCATGCAACTGCCTCCGCGAAGAATCGGGTCATGGGGGTGAGGTGAAACACCCGGGCAGAAGGCTGTCGGCACTCAGCATTCGGCCAGCATCGGTTTTCGGACTCAAGGCCAAAGCGTTTCCTGGCCGAACGCCGAAAGCTGACTGCCGACAGCCTTCTTACTTCATCCGATCACCCGATCGCCCGATATCTCTCACTCATACCTCAGCGCCACAATCGGATCGACCTTGGTCGCGCGGCGCGCGGGCACCGACGCCGCAATGAGCGCAACCACTCCCAGGATCGCGATTCCTGCCAACAACGACAGCGGATCGGTACTCTTCAATCCGAAGAGAAAAGTTTGCAACAGTCGGCTGCCGGCTAAAGCGAGCGGTATGCCCAGCGCCAGTCCGCACGCGACCAACAACATTCCCTCTCGCAAAACTAAGCGCAGCACGTCTTCGCGCCGTGCTCCGAGAGCAATGCGCACCCCGAACTCGCGCGTGCGGGCCGCCACCGTGTACGACATGATCCCGTAGAGACCGACGCACGCCAGGATTAGTGCCAACGTGGCAAAGAAGGCTGAGAGCCGGGCCAGAGCGATGTCGCTTCCGATTCCACGATTCATGCGCTGACTTACCGTCTGGATCGATTCGATCGGCACATTAGGATCAAAAGCCTTGATCTGGTTGCGAACCTCGGCCACAGCTCCGTCGGCGTCTCTATCGGCGACAACTTCAAACACAAAGCTGTGCACCAGGCCGACCTCCTGCTGCATGGCGAGGTACACACGCGGCTGTACCGCCTCGCGCAAGAATTCTCCGTGGTCTTTGGCATCTTTGGAAATTCCGACTACGGTAAACGGCTTGCCCTTGTTGGCTGCATTGTCGATTTCGAATTGTCGTTCGATCGGGTTTTCACCACGGAAGAAATGCTTCGCCATGGCCTCATTCACCACTGCAACGCGTGTGGAGGTTGACGTATCCTGCGCTTCGATGCCGCGTCCCCGGAGTATGGAAATGCCTAAGGCTTTGAAGTATCCGGGGCCAACACTATCCTGACGTGACTCAGCGTCATCGCGCGTCGCCGGACGAAAGCCTGGAGTGACGACGGTATTCGACGTTTCTCCCCCGCTGAACAGCCCAAGGCGGGAATAGGTGACGCCACCAACTCCGGGAAGAGATGAGAGCCTCGCGGAGAGCTCCTGTGCAAATTGCTTCATGCGCTCGCCTTTATAGCCGGCGACCGCAGCCTCGACATGAGCAACCACGATGCGGTGACTGTCGTACCCGAGACTTTGCGTGACCAGCTTCTGCAGGCTGCGAACCAGAAGAGTGGCGCCAAAGAGCACCAGCAGAGACAAAGCTACCTGTCCGGCAATCAGGCCTTTACCCCAGCCAAAGCGAGACCGGGCGTCGGTGAGCGCTTGTGAATCCTTTAAAGTGGCGTTCACTTCCGTGCGGACGGAACGCCATGCAGGCACAATTCCGAAGAGAATTCCCGTAAGCACGCAGACTGCCAGCGCGAACGAGAGGACGCGCACATCCGGAGAAACTGTGAGCGATATCTCCTCCGAGCCCAGCATCGCCAACAACAGGCGTACGCCCCAAAGCGACAGCAGGATTCCGCAAATGCCGCCGATGAATGCGAGCAGAAGGCTTTCGGTGAGCAGTTGCCGCACCAGCCGTGCCCGAGTCGCTCCAATTGCCAGGCGCACGGCGACTTCCTTCGCTCTTCCAGCGGCCCGCGCGAGCAGCAAGTTGGCGACATTCACGCACGCGATCAGCAGAACAAGGCCGACGATGCCCATCAACAGAAGCACAGGCAGGCGATATTCCGCGCGAGCCCGCGACATTCCGTTGCTTCCCGGGCTGACCTTAATCTGCGCCTTGTCGATTTCGGCATGATCGTCGGTGTCGATACTGGCGCCGTAGTCTCCTTTAAGCGCCTGCTGAAAAACCAGGTTCACATTGGTCTTCGCTTGAGCCAGGGAAGTCCCCGGCTTTAACCGGCCGATTAACAGCAACCAGGAGATACTCGGGGAATTTCTGTAGCCGCTGTCGCGCATGACCTGTGGCTGCATGGTGAGCGGGACAAAGGCCTCGAAGTCGTCGCCCACGACATCGCCGTCGAAACCTGGCTGCGCCACGCCAACCACAGTGAAGGGCGAGCCATTCAGCCGGATGGTTTTGCCCAGCACTGCCGGCGAACCCGCGAACTCCCGTTGCCAATAGCCGTAGCCCAGTACCAGAACGGGATTGGCTCCGTCCGCAGTGTCGTCGCCTTCCGTGAGCAGCCGGCCTGCAGCCGCATCGATGCCGAGCACGGAAAAGTAATTGCCACTGACCAGGCGCGTGTTCACACGATGCTCGTTGACCGCGCCCACCACGCCGGCATCGACCTCGACGCCGTCCTCGAATCCAGCCGCTGCCAGCCCGCTAAAGACCGCGGTCCGGTCGCGAAATACTCGATATAACGGGTAAGAG
>Ga0307479_10003267_pt1 | contig 14745 bp, 18 predicted proteins | sample atmos_gasesECM4C_FD_203743 | JGI IMG/M metagenome (GOLD analysis project Ga0307479, IMG submission 203743) | Hardwood forest soil microbial communities from Morgan-Monroe State Forest, Indiana, United States - atmos_gasesECM4C_515 | ecosystem: Environmental > Terrestrial > Soil > Temperate...
AATCCTACGTCAGCATCCGCTATTACCGCCCCGGATCACGCATGCCTGGGCTAACCCGGGGAGTATCGCTTGAGGAACCCGCTGCGGTAATTCCGCTCGGTGGGATCTGTGACGGGGGAGAGTACGTGAGCCACGGTGGACCTAATCGGGCACGAAGCTGGAAACGGCGGATACCAGCCAAGGAAAGCCTACCGCTCACCCCGCTCTCCTCTACTCGGAAAGCCCTCGTCGCTGTCTGCCGCGCCTCCGCAGCATTCCCGTAAGCAGCTTCCCGCTGAGCAGCAATCGGCTGCCATATTGCCCCATTCTCTTTGCTGTCAGCCCGCACGGCGGAGTCCACAGCGCGCTTGGTCAGTTCCCGTGCCTTGCCAAGATGACCGGTAAAGGCCTCGGTACCGGATGCGAGCGCAAGTCCGTAGTTTTCATACTCTGGCCTGGCGGCAAACCACTGTTGTTGTTCCGCCATCACTATAGAGTCCCCACCTAGAAAGGCGAGAGCGTAAGAAGCATTGTGCATTCCCAAATCGTCCAACTTCCGCGCCTGCGCGCCGTGAATAATCTGCCGCGCCTCTTCGAAGCGCTGCAAGGCAACGGCATAGTTGCAAATATTTCCGTAGAGACCGACTTTATCCGCGAGGCGCAACGCTTGCCGAGCGATCTCCACAGCTTTCTCATACTGCCCCTGTCCGCCGAACACTAAGCCCAAGTCGTCGTACGCATCGGGTTCCCGCGGGTATCTCTCAATCACATCCTGAAATGTCTGAGCCGCTTTATCAAGTTCTCCGGTGTCAACCGTGGCGGGGAGCCCAAAGCCAGTAAAGCGAACAGCAGGAGCACAGCCTCTGCCATAGGTACTCGCTAGGTGCAAGATTCTACTCGCCAAATAGTTAGAACGCGGCTTGCGCCCAATCTTGCAGTCTGCTCCTCCAGGCTTGGAGTGCGGGCATTCTACTGTATCTCGCTGAAAAGCGGGAGTGTCGCACGTACAGAGCCGGTTGGGCCAAGGAACTCGCTCCCTTGAGCCACAACTGCGGAAGGCCACAGGGATCAGGCTGACTTCTGCGCCTTCCTCCACTTTGCCCAGCGTGCTTTCTGGGCTGCGACAATCCTTCTGCGGGCAGCGGGTGACATCGTGCGCCCTTTGCGGGCGGCGATCGAGACAACCTTCCTCCCCTTAACCTTTGCCCATCGAGCCCGTTGCGCGGCGGCGATGCGGCCACGGCCGGCGGCCGACATCCTGCCCCTTCGGGACGTTCCGTTGCCGTTGAGCGCTGAGAGTGCGCCCCTGAGGTTTTCGAGTTGAGCCTGGATACGGCCGCGTTCCTGTTCTAGACGGTTGAGTACCGAGGTGAGACTAGTCATAGAAGTGATTGTACTGGAGTTGTAGCTCGGCGCAAGGGCAGCAGCTCTACTCTGGCTTGTCGGGCAAGCTCCGGTCAATCTTCTCCATGATCTTGCGTGCCCATTGAACTGAGGCCGCGATCAGCTTGTCGGTCTCGGGCGTGCCGCCGGGCATCCCGAATAGATCGCTCGCCCTGGGCATGTGCATCGCGGTGAGAATCGCAGCCATGATGCCGAGTACACGTTTGCGCCCTTCATCCATTCCGGTGGCAGTGTAGCACGTTCGCCTTTTGTTCGCTATACTGTCCGGCGTTGTATCTCAGTCGAGTCGTCCACGCAGTGGTGTCCTGCCACAACGCCAGGGGAGAATCCTGTGAGCTTTGCACACATACTTCGGTGCGACTTGTCGAATCGGGCCAAGAGGTATGCAGAGGCACAATCGCTGCCGCATTGCCTGGGCTATGGCGCGTCCTCGGTCGTGTGTTTCGAGCCGTTCGACAATTCCCTGCACGGTAACTTCCTGCCAGTGAGCTACAAGGCGATCGCTGCGAACCCGCAATGGCATCGACGGCTGGCCAAGGTCCACACCAGCGCCAGACGATCGCTTCCTCGCGGCGGCACGCGACGGTGGAGGGAGTTGGACTCTTGCACGAGTTCCGATGCTTTGCTAATGAACGTGTTTTGCTACCCCAGAGTGCTGGCGAATGTTCGGGCCGCGGGGACGCTTGGGTTGGACACTGGCCTCGTTCCGCACTTCGGATTCCCAGCGCGTGTGCCCTTGGAGAACAATCGCTGCGATCGGACCGAAGTAGACATGCGGCTGGGGGATCTGCTGGTAGAGGCCAAGCTAACGGAGGGCGATTTCCAGCGTGCAGAGAAAGTAAAGGTCTCGCGGTATCGACATTTCCTTGACGTATTCGAGGAGGAACGGCTGCCACAGTCTGAGACCCACTACGACTCGTATCAGCTGATTCGGAACGTACTGGCTGCCCACGCAAACCGGCGCTCATTTTGCGTGCTGCTCGATGCCAGAAGGCCTGATCTCATCGAAGCCTTCTATGCGGTGGTGAAGTGCGTAAAGCCGGTTGAGCTGCGGACGGCGTGTAGAGTGTTGACTTGGCAGGAACTGGCGCGGGTGGTTCCCCCGAAACTGCAGATCTTCCTGGCGGCGAAGTATGGGATTAAGTGATTCGGTTCAGGCGTCCGGCGCAATCACTGTCAAGTGACCTCAACTTCGCTGATGGGTCGGAGGCAATTAGGTCAGTGGAGAACGCCCATTTGAAAAACGTCTTGACCACAGATCAGTGAACAGACGGGCTGTCGCTGTCTTTCTTAAAAGTCCGTCCATTCCGCCATTCGGTAAGCAGCAGGGCAGTGACATCCTTCATCAGAATGACAGTCTTCAAAAGCAATGTACGCAGGCGAGCAGACCGAAGTAGCGAATGCGCACGAAACTGGTGGGCAAGACATGCAGCAGGAAGCGACGTAGAAATTCATGGGCCTCGAGCGTCATAGTTCGAGTCTGGTGCCCATGGGCGTAGTCTCGCCATCGGAAGGTAACCCTACCGTCGGCCATGGCCACGAGCCGAGAGTTGGCGCTGGCGATGCGGTGAGTATAGCGAGAGAGATAGGTCAGGACTTGCGCGGGGCCGGCAAAGGGTCGCTTGGCGTGACCTGCCGCTATGGCCGGAGGTTGTCTGAGCAGTACCCACATGATCTAATCTGGGGTTCGAGGTCTCTACGATAGAGTCCTAGTAGGTTATCGCAAGTGACCTGGGCTGGTGGTGAGTATTGAACCTGCGGAACAGAATCGGAGAACACTTTCGTAAGCGGTTCGAAATCGGTCTGGAGCGGGTGGACCCTGCTCTCATCCGGTTCGAGCAGACACGTAGACGGCCATCTAAGGGCTACAAATTGCTCTGGTTCGGCATGATGGCGGCGCTCATCATCCTCCTGTTCCTCGCTCGCCAGTAATTGTTGAAATATCCCATTAAACTCACTGACCCTGGGTGATCGAACACCAGTTTCCGGACTGCATACTTGTGCAGTGGAAGCAAGGACGGCGGTCACGCTACAACGGTCATTCCGAGGGCAGGGAACTGGCCGGAGGCGATGCTACAACTCCTCCCGGTCCCATGCTTCCGTGAATACCGGCAGGGTCATGCACGATCGCATCGAACGCGGTCCCGGTGTCATTACCACGGAGTTCAAATCCTTACAGGGAGTAAGAGCGCGTGTTCTCGCGGGCGTTCCGCAGTCGGGGCCGGGCCGGGGTCTTTAGTCTCGGCGCTGGTCATGGTGAACGGCGCGGCGCGTAAGGTGTTTTGAATGCTTGCGATCTCGGCGCTGAGTAGCTCGGCTTGACGAGTCACGTCCGGTGTGGGTTCAAACTCGCACGGTGAGAGGGACGCCAAGTCCTCGGAGTTCCAGAATGGGCCCTATTGTTGCCTATTTGACCATTTTCGAAAGTTGAGCCCGCTGGTTGCTAACCCACAGCCGTGAGATTTACCACTTCAGTTTGCAGGCTTTCGCAAGGCCGCACCTAGTAATCTGCCAGGCCCAGGCTCCTGCACAAACGCAACGAACCGGACGTTCTTAGGGTCAATTCCAGGCTTGAGCTTCAGTTCTACAACATCATCAAAGCTCTTCCCCTTTGACAATTTGCCTACCTTCTTCAGCTCAACTACCACTGCCACATGTGTCAAATGCCGACCTCCATTTTCGCCATGCAGAACTTGCGAGTCCACGCGGTCGAGTGCCACCGCCACATAGACATCGGCATTGCGCTTATCAGAGCTGCCATCAGCCGCAATTTGCATTCGAACCACCATCGGGTTCCGAGCGTCAACACTTGCTTCTCCAATACGAACAGGAATTGTCGCGGTAGATGCTGCTTCACGCAAGATCTTGTCAATCTGTTGTGGATCATTTGCGCTCATCTCCTGAGTTCCGTTCACGATAAGTTGGGGAGTGTACGGCTCTTTTAGGCCGAGGGCCTGTACGTACGCAGCCTGACGTTCAGTTAGTTCAGCCGAAGAATTTGGGTCTTTCCACCCGTCATGGTCCCAATAGGTGACGTGTTCACTGAGTACTATTAATTGCGCACCAGCAAAATGTGGGGTTGCGTCCATTTGTTGGAGCAGGGCGTCCGCCGGTGGGCAACTAGAACAGCCTTCAGAAGTAAACAGTTCTACAAGGATGGGGTGCGCGTTCGCGTCTGGCGTCTCGTTAGTGACGACACGATTCCCAGGACTTTGCACCTCCCCTTGAATGGAAGTCGTGCTTTGCGCATTCAAGAGTCCGGCTAGAAGGAGTGCGACAAACGACAAGTGAGTAAGAAGGTTGTGCCGCATACTAGCACTGTAGTCATCAGACACGACTCGTGGCAATAGCCGCTTGGTCGAACATCGTGCTCACCATTCCGAAAGCAGATGGACGTTGACGACCGCCACAGTCTTTTGTAACAAGGTGTGCTGTGCGACCCAGACCTCAAGCGGAGTGACGACCAGGTATTGAGCTGGGGCGGTCAGTGTTAGACCCGCTGGCGAGATTGCTCGCCGCGATGCCGATAAGAAGGGCGGTCCCACCAAAAAGCAGCGTGTCCCCAACGTAATTGAGCCCTTCCAAGGATTGCGCCGTGCCGAGAGCTTTCACGAAGATGGGAAAGTAAAGAAACAATGTGAGGAACGTCATCACAACACCAACGGAGGCGGCAGCTATCCGGGTTCGCCGGTTGACGAGCATTCCTATTCCAGCAACAAACAGCACAGTTCCAACGGCATAAGCCCAGAATTCCGGCAGCGGGACCCAGTTCGGGGTCATTTTTGCTAGCGGAACACCGGGCGCGAACTTTGGAAAGGCAAAATGCTCCGTACTGTAAAAGATCAGCGGTACGGCGACGCAAATCCTGCCGATCGTAATCGGCGCCTTTGAAACCCGAATGCTATCCTGACGTGCCCACCCGGCAAGAGCCAGGGCTCCTCCCGCAAATGCGGTTTCCCTCAGCATCAGGGTCCAACAAAGTCTCTCTTTGGCATTCGCGACTACGCCAGGCACGTCCATCGACAGCACAAAGATGAAAAACATAAGAGCGAGAAGCAGAGCCGACCAGCGCACATACTTCCTCACGGTGAGGCTAAGCGCGGCAGCGAACAGAGCTATGCCGACGAAGTATGTCCAGAACAGAGGTGCTGGAATCCAGGACGGAACGAGGACCATGATTGAGCGAGGAGCTAGCAGATGTTCGGTACCGAAGACCGCTAGCGGCGCAGCGACAAAGAGGAATCCCAGCACGATCAGGTTGTTGAATCCGAGAGGCAGGGTCAGTTCCCTCCGGATGAGGACAAGCCCTACGAGCAGAAAGGCCGACCCCGAGAGGCTTGCCCAAAACACGAGACTTGAAAGCATGAGCTCCTTGTTTGTGGCGGGCTGCTGCTCCGCCCGTTTACCAGGGCGACAACGGTTCCCAGTCCGCCACGAATGCGGCTTTGTCCAAGCTTCTGTCCTGTTCATCGACAAACGTGGCGTCGTCAGCCAATGTAAAGCTTCCACGGAGTCGGATCGCCGGGAGCGAGCGCGTCGGCAGCTGTTGGCTGCGGCGGACAAGTTCACACTCGCTGACTGTGTGGCTCTCCACAGCAGCGAGCCATGCGAAAATGGGCAGCGACATGAATAGTATTGGACTCAGGATTGTCTTCGTCGATGCTCCATCCCTGCGTTCGGGATCCAGTAGCTCTCCGGCAACACGAACGACCGAGGATGTTGAGGAATCGCAATAGCCTTAGTCGGATGGCTCCCCTAGCGTCCCAAAATTAGCTGCGGTGTTTTGCACGGGACCAAACTACTTCGGACGGGGGCTTGAAACAATAGCCACTTAGATCTGTCGCCACGTAGCCACTTTCGGGCATCCTTTCCGGACGGCAATTTGAATTGGCGGGGACACTCCGCTTGCGGCGCGGCGGACGTCACAGACAACAGGGCAGTACTAGCAACCGGCACACAACCGGCGGTGATTCTTCCGACAAGCCAGAAAAAGGGAGCCGGAATCCCAGCTCCCTATGATCCGAACCAAGCAGAACTAGAAGGTGAAGCTGACTCCCAAGCGCATGTTGCGCAGCAGCTGATACTGATTCGGCTGGCCATACTGCGAGCTCTTCGTCACCGCCGGAATCGCAGCGGTAGTACAGTTGTTTACTGGTTTTGTTACACAACCAGCGGGAGCCGCTGAGACACCGGCTATTGGTGCCACAGATGATCCTACAACCTTTGGTGGAAAATGCGATTGGGCACGGCGTCGCATGTGCGCGGGAGGGGGGCTGGGTGGTCATTGCGACTACTCAAAAGGATCGCGGAGTGGCGATTCAGGTGAGCAACAATGTTGGCAGCAAACGCGCGGATGGAACCGGCGTGGGGTTGCGCAATGCCGAGGCCCGTCTGAAATATCTGTACGGAGGCGAGGCGACGTTGCATTTTGCCATGACGGAAGATGACATCGCGACGGCGAGGCTGACGTTGCCAGCCCTCCACCCGCCGGATGCGACTTCGGGGCGGATCCAACGGCACACCACCCCAGAAGGGACAGACCTGTCATGCGCGTTCTCATCGTCGACGACGAGCCTTTAGCCCGCACTGCCTTGGCGCAGATTCTCGAAGCCAGGTCTGATGTGGAGGGTTTCGATTCGGCCAGCGACGTGGTCGAGGCTCAGGAGCTTTTGACCAGGCACAGCTATGATGTGATGCTCCTCGACATCAGCATGCCCGAACTTTCAGGCTTTGACTTGTTGGACCACTGGCAGCAATTCGACCGGCCGTCACCTGCCATCGTCTTTGTTACCGCATATTCTCAGCACGCATTAGCTGCATTTGAGCGCCATGCTGTTGACTACATCCTGAAGCCGTTTTCGGGTGAGCGGGTAAACGAGGCCTTGGAGTTCGCCTCCAGAAGGACAGCCGGTGATCGTGCGGCCCAGCTCATTGCGTTGATACCCGATTTGCGCACGCTCTCGCAAAAGCGCTCCTCGAAGATCGCGATTGAGACCGACGGAAGAATTCTATTTATCGATCCTCACGATCTGATTGTGGTGCAAGCGGAAGGTAACTACGTTCTGCTCCAGCGTGAGACCGGCTCGTACTTGCTTCGAGAATCGATCTCTACTCTCGCCGAGAAGCTCAAACCGTACGGATTCGTTCGGATCCATCGATCTCTTTTGGTGAATGCTGCCTCCGTCCAGGAGATCCGCCCGTGCGTCACTGGAGAATACTCTCTTCGCGTCAAAGGCGGAAAGGAATACACTGTCACGCGGACCCACAAGAAGAACCTTAAATCCCTCGCACATTTCTGGATCGGAGCCGGAGCGTTTCTGGTTGACTGAGACGGAAACACCGCATGAGGAATGAATCCTCTGGGAGTGCATCTCGGCCATCGCCACTTTGCCGATTCAGTGTCCAAGCACGTCTTGCCTTTCTTGCACTTCACATCAAAGTCAAGAGCTTGCGGAGTAATCGAACGGCAGGCTGAATTTCTTCAACTCGAGTACCACCGAATCCAAGTACAAAACCGGAACGCGATGCCTTGCCCGCGTAATACGGTGAAAGCGGCCATAGCCAAAGGTTCTGGCGGGCGCCACGCTCGGCAATTTCACGATCGCTAATCCTCCGGGTCAGTGCCACTGGGAGATGCATTCCCGCTTCGCTGCCAAGCACCTCGAGTGCAGACTCCAGTTCCTCACCGATGCAGCTGACCAATGCGGTTCTCTGCTCGCGGTAGAGAACCCTCATTCTTCGAAGATGGCGTGCAAAGTGCCCCTCATTCATGAAATCTGCGATCACATGCTGAAAAAACTCTGGCGGGCCTATGTCCACAATTTGGCGGACGGATATGAATCGGTCGACGAGATCTGCTGGTATGACAATGTAACCGAGTCGCAAGGAAGGAAATAAGACTTTGCTGAATGTTCCGACGTAAATCACGCGAGCGTTCGTGTCGAGTCCCTGCAAAGATGCGATGGGCAGACTCTCAAACCGGTATTCGCTGTCGTAGTCGTCCTCAATGACCCAAGATCCTGTGTTATGAGCCCACTCCAGGAGTTGAAAGCGCCGTGAAGCGCTCATAGTCACGCCCAGCGGGAACTGATGAGAGGGCGTAACAAAAGCAGCTCGCGCCTTGCGAGACAGCTTGATTCCTGCTTCGACAGATAGTCCTTCGTCGTCAACTGGAACCAGAACGAGACGACAGCCCGCAAGGGCAAACACAGATCTTGCCAAGTTGTAGCTTGGTTCTTCCATCCATACGCGATCACCAGGATTGAGAAGGACGCGGGCTGTGATTTCAAGTGCCTGCTGGGAACCGTTGACGATCATGATCTGGGACTCGTCGCAATGCAACGATCTCGCGGTTCTCAAATAGCGAGCAATGGTTTGCCGAAATGCCTCGGAGCCCATCTGGTTTCGGTAGCGCATGGACACTGCGTCCATCTGTCGGCAATGGCGTGCAACCAAGTTTGACCAGACCTTAAGAGGAAACTGATCAAAAGCCACTTGCCCTACGCGAAACGCCCCTGGGCCGCGAAGCCATGGTTTGGCTTCAAGGCGGGGAAAAAGCGAAGTGCGGCGCGCAACCGGTCGTGGGCCTATGTAAGAAACCTTGGATCCGGCTGCGGTGGGAACACCACGCGTGATCTGGTCCGGAAGCGAAGTGGAAATAACAGTTCCCGCGCCAACTCGGCTTTCGAAGTAGCCTTCCGCAAGCAGCTGGGCGTAGGCGTTCAAAACCGGGAAGCGTGAAACTCCAAGCTCCACAGCAAGCACGCGGGTAGAAGGGATACGTTGCCCTGGATGCAGGTTGCCGTCGACAATCGCCGCGCGAAAGCCATCATAGATCTGCCGGTGCAGCGGTTTCGGGGCCTTCCGGTCAATCGCGATCATTGGGAGAATCCCGGAGGCCACTCTTCTCATTTTCGAAATCCTAGTGGCTATGCCAAGATCGCGTCAAGTGGGCATTGCCGATGACCACTATGAGGTCTCTACTGAGAGAAATAAGTGATCGTTTTTGGAAGAAATTAGGAGATTGGGAGAATTTCAGTGAGTTCGAATCTGGAACCGCTTCATGGGTCAGTGCCAACATCGACATCCTTGTACCGGCGCAGTGGCGAGCCTCCGAGCACAAGGTCGCGGCTTGTGGCGATGCCCTCGCCGGGCGACCGCTACGCTCTGTTACAGGCGGTGGCTTCGCTCAGGCAAAGGTCGACTCGGATTGCGATGAAGGATTCTGTTCATCAACGCAGAAGATGTTGTCGCCGTCGAAGCCCATGGAAACTACAGTGTGTTAATGTGCACGTCAAGCTCACACCGGCTGCGGGAGTCCATCTCTACCCTGGAAAAAACGCTCCGTGCGCATGGGTTCCTGCGCATCCATCGCTCAGTGCTAGTAAACGCAGCGTTGGTCCAAGAAATACAGCCTTCGCCCACCGGCGAGTACGCACTACGCGTAAAGGGTGGGAAGGAATATAAAGTCACTCGCACTTACAAAAAACACCTGCACATACTGGCACAGCTTTGGATCGGAATGAACGGCTTTGCTGCTGGATAATGGCCACGCAGTGGGCGACGTATGAGTCACGTCTGCCGTCAGATGCTTTAACGACGGATCGATGCAGTTGTTCTTGCTTTGGCAGGACTTCTCCGTTTTCGAATAACAGCGATACAGCGGCTGCGCGTCGGGGTGAGGACCGGCCTTGGGGTCAGCGGGATTTTGCAACGTCGATGGCATCGGGGCTCATGCCGCATCCGCCGAACCGGCGGTTCGGTAGCCGGATCTCGGAAGCGGATTGTCGGGGACAACACTTGCGTTGAACTCGATTGCAGGACAGCTGAAGTGGCTTCCCATGCCGCTTAGGCGTGGCCAGCCGTAGCCTTGCCAAAGACGCGGCAGAAGTTTCCGCCCCCGACTTTGGCGATATCGTCCGACGTGAAGCCCTGGAGCAGCATCTCGCCGACAACCGCGTGGAAAAATCCTCCACTCAGACCCGGCCACGCCTTGTTAGTGCCTTGGCCAACACGCGAGGAGAGCAGATCAGTATCGCTACCGATGCCGACGTGGTCGATGCCCACCGCGTCCGCCATCGCCCTGATGCTTTCCACGAAATCTTTCAGCGAGTCGGCTAGGTGAGTCCACACGCCGATTACGCCGCCGGCGTCGGCCACGACCTTCGCGTGTTCTTTGCTGATCAGACGTGGCTTCATCATTTCCGCTATCCTGGGGTTCCCGCCGGTTCGGCTGTCGAGGCTGGTGTGGGACACAATTGCCGGCTGCGTGGCCACCTTCAACGCGCCCAGCACCGTCTCGTGACTGGCGTGAGCGAGGTCCACCACGATCCCCAATCGGTTGCACTTCTTCACGACCTCTGCGCCAAACGCCGTCAATCCGCTCAGGTGAGCGGGGGTCGTGTTCGTGTCACCCAACGGCGACACCACGTCGTCTCGTTCGTGAAGCAGTTGAAGGTGCCGTACACCTCGTTTGTACGCTTCGTCCACTCGGTCCAGGTGCCCCTCGATGAACTGCGCCCCTTCGACCGTCTGGACGATCGTTGGTTGACCATGGGAGTGCGCGGCCTGCAGGTTTTTCAGGTTCAGCGCGCGGCGAATGTGTTCCTTTTCCGACTGCGCGTCGATCGCCGTGAGCCAGCGAAGGAAGTTATCTTGCGCATCGCCTGGTTTGTCATTTTGCGCGTGATCCAGCACGAAGCTCGCACAGACGGCGGTAAGCCCTGACCGTTTGAGTTGCTCTGCCAGGAAAAGATCGGGGGCCTGCTGTTGGTCCTCCTGCCGCGGCTGACCATGTTGCGGATGTGGTTCCGTCCCCGCGGGATAGACGTGGTTGTGCATGTCGATGCCAATGGTTCCGGACATGACCTGCGCAACGCGCGGATCAACCCCATCGCCCGCCGCGCTCAACCATGCCGGGCGGAGCAGCATCGCACCGCCGGCACCCACCGCAGTCGTCAGGAATTCTCGTCGCGAAAGGCCGGGATAATCGTTTTTCAACACACCTCCTCATACTAGACCATTTGCAATGGTGGAGTGGTGGCCGCAAGGTTTCGCACCGTACTATCAGAAACCCGCGGAGCGCGGATCGAGGAATATAGCGTCAAGTCTGAAAGCAGGGGATTGCTAACGAGAAACGCTTGTAGCGAGGGACGATGTTCCGCGCCGGGATCGAGACGGTAGGCAACCTTTCAATTGTCGTAACGTGTATGATCCGCCGCGGAGCTGCAAGAGGGATCAGTTGAGACGAGAAGCAGTCTGCGCAACTGGATCCGGCCTCTGAGGCAAGAACCTCGGGTCGAAAAGCAGAGAAAGGGTCAGGAATAAATAGAGAATTCATAAACACGTCGTAAAATCACCCTTATGCGGCAAGCGAGGTGATGGGCTCGCAAAAGGGTCGTGGGATTGCTCCCCAATGGCGCACAAAGACGGGAGGGACGAAACAAACGCGAGCATACGGCGATCGGGTATGCGTGGAGGTGTGCGATCCATTTTGCGCGCCTTACCTTCCAGCACCGTCGTGGTTATCGCGAGTTTCATCGGCTACGCGTTTCACCTCGGCTTCCCTACGGTGAGTTTCTTCTTCCTGGTTGTGGTCGTGATCCACTCGCTGGCGGGTGATTTTCTCTCCTCGGCGGTCGTCTCGGTCATTTCCTTCCTGTGTCTGAATTTCTTTTTTGTACCTCCGATTCTTTCTCTCCGAGTCAGCGACCCGTCGGATACGCTGGCGTTGATCTCTTTCTTGATCACGGGATTGGTCATCACGGGGTTGACGTCGCGCGCACAAGCCGCGGCCGACTCGGAGAAACTTCACCGTACGGAGATGACTCGACTGTACGAGTTGGCTCGACACTTGCTCTCGTGGGACTCGGATTTGAAGCCAGGCGCAGACCTGCTGCGGCCGTTCAGGTCTCAGTTCGGCCTGCGTGCGGTCTGTCTGTTCGATGGAGTCAGCGCTCAACTTCATTTTGAGGGAGATACCCTGGATCACCTGGCGGAGAGGACACGGACCGCCTACATTTCGCAACAAGACTTTCAGGATCGTACCTGTGGAGTCTCGGTGCGGGTCCTTCGGATTGCGGACCGGACAATCGGTGCGATCGGTTTCGAAGGCCTGCGAGAGGTGGACTTGACCGCCGAGCCCTTAGCTGCACTGGTCGCGGTGATGATAGAACGGTCACGCGCATTTCAGCGGGCCAGCCATGCCGCCGCCGCGGCTGAGGCCGAAGTGTTCCGCGGAGCTATGCTCGACGCGTTGGCACACGAGTTCAGGACTCCGCTGGCAACCATCCTTACTGCAGCCGGTGGACTTAGGGAAACCGGGCCCCTACGATCGGAACAGCGCGACCTCGCGGAAGTAGTGGAAACGGAGGCGTCCCGGCTTGGACAACTGACTTCGCGGCTGCTTCGTTTGGCCCGGCTGGATCGGGAAGAGGTCAAACCGCAGATGGAACTGACCGACCTTGCGAACGTGGTGAGATCAGTGGTGGATCAGCATGCCCGGCGCTGGCCGGACCGGCACCTGCACCTGGTCAACTGTGACAGAGTCACTGTACTGGGAGACCAAGAGCTGCTCTGGCTTGCCCTGGGACAGCTGCTAGACAATGCGTGCAAGTATTCCAAGGCGGGCACCGACATCACGGTCTCCATCGAATCCGCGGATGCATCGGTTGCGGTTCGGGTGTGGAACTGTGGTCCTGCGATTCCTTCCGCCGAGCGAACCCGAATCTTTGACCGTTTCTATCGCGGTGTCGAGGCGCGCAACCTGGCTCCTGGTTCGGGGCTCGGCCTATACGTGGCTCGGAAGATCGCCCTCGCACACGGGGGCACCCTTGATCTGGATCAGCACCCGGAAAGCAGCGGTGGTACTGGGTTTCGTTTCACCGTACCTATTTCGGAAAGTGAGCTGGGCCATGAGACTGAGATCCAATGTACTAGTGGTCGATGACGAGCCTCCTCTACGCAAGGTACTGCAAACTTCGTTAACCGCGCGCGGGTTTGCGGTTGCGGAGGCAGGCAACGCCGAGCGTGCGCTCGAGCTAGTGTCGCAGCGCCCATTCGACATCGTGCTGCTGGACATCAGCATGCCCGGAATGGGCGGACTGGAAGCGTGCCGCAGGATCCGCACCCTGATGCCTCACATGGGAATTGTGATGGTAACCGTGCGCGACGCGGAACAGGACGTGGTGCACGCTTTGGAAGCGGGGGCCGACGACTACATTACCAAACCGTTCCGTTTCGGCGAACTGGTCGCTCGGCTACGGGCCGTGCTCCGCCGCACGGTTCCTGAAAACGCGGGCGTGAGCGTGCTCCACGCGGGGGACCTGGAGATCGATTTCGACAGACGGCTCCTCCGCCGCGCCGGCGAGCCGGTTCACTTGACCCCCACTGAGTTTGATTTGCTGGCTCTGCTGATGAGAAACCAAGGCGTGCTGCTGCCACATGCCAAGCTGCTGCGCACGATCTGGGGGCCCGAATATGGGGAGGAACTGGAATACCTCCGAGCCTATGTGCGAACGCTCCGCAAGAAGATCGAGGATGATCCCGCTCAGCCCAAATACATTCTGACTGAGCCCTGGGTCGGATACCGATTTCACAATCCCACGGACGGCGAGTTGGAGTCACGCGTGGGCCAAGAGGAGCGCTAGCGACAGACCGCTCGCCCAGCGCTGCGAGTGAGCGCCCAATTTGGTTCTGCACCGCTCCTGTGCTCAGTTGCTGAGCCAGATGATCGTGTTGCGCCGCTTGGTTTTCCGCCTCTTTCGCTTCCTCAGAGAAGCGTTTTGAGAAGTAGCGGTAGCGGCTCGTGCATTGGCAACTGATTCCTTGTTTGGACTCGACCGTCGCCGGCTCGGTTGCGAGAAGGTCGGCATGTTCGGCAAAGTCCTGCGCCTTCGCAGTTAGCTGCCGGGCCTTCTCGTGATCGTGAGCGGCGAGCTTTTGCTGATCAGTCGACGTCTTGGCGGTTGCCAACAGCGTTTTCAGTTCCTTCTTTGTAAGCTGCTGGGACTCTCCCGCAATCGCCGTTGACGCTGCAAGAGAGAGCAGCAAGGCGAGTATTACGCCAACGTGTACACCCTTCGTGCGCACAAAACTCATTTTTTTAGTCTCCGTTTACTTCGTTGAGCAAATCTTTTTAGTGCTCAACATATCGCTCTGAGATAAAGAAGACATAAAGGAACTAGTGACGATATGACACGAACGCACCGGAAGTAACATGCACTAAGTTTCATCGCCATTTCTGCCGAATCACTTGTTCTGCGGAGACTCGCCACTCGAATCGGGCAGCAAGTGCACTCTTTCCGGCGATGCCGGCGTCCTCGCGCCGTAGCAGCGGAAGCGTAGCAGTCGAAAAGTTTATGA
>Ga0307479_10003268_pt1 | contig 14742 bp, 10 predicted proteins | sample atmos_gasesECM4C_FD_203743 | JGI IMG/M metagenome (GOLD analysis project Ga0307479, IMG submission 203743) | Hardwood forest soil microbial communities from Morgan-Monroe State Forest, Indiana, United States - atmos_gasesECM4C_515 | ecosystem: Environmental > Terrestrial > Soil > Temperate...
TTCATCCTCGTCGTAAATTTCCAGACGAATCTCTCCGCTTGAATTCGCAGGCAAAAAATAATTCAGAATCGCGCCGTCGGGAGGATTTTTCCCCGCGGGAACTTCGGGCGGCAGCGGCGTGTCTTGGTTCTCGTCGCGGCGCACGCGGATTGCGGTCCGCGGCGCAAAGAGATGCGTGCCCGAAGTCCCTGTGCGCGCATCCACCTGGCGAAGCGGAGTGACGTCATCGAGGATCCAGAACGAGCGGCCATACGTCGCGGCCACCAGATCATCCTGTTCGATAGCCAGATCGTGAATGGCGACTACCGGCATGTTCAGCCGTAGCGATTGCCAGTGATCTCCATCATCAAATGAGACGTAGACTCCCTGCTCCGTTCCCGCGTACAGCAACCCCTTGCGGACCGGGTCTTCGCGCACCGTGCGAACAAAATCGCCGTCGCGGATGCCGTTGACCGTTTCCTGCCAGCTCTTCCCGAAGTCGCGCGTCCGGAAAATGTGCGCGCGCGAATCGTCGAGATTGTTTCGATTCACCGCCGCATAAGCCGTAGCCGCCTCGAAGTGCGACGCTTCGATAATGCTGACCGTGCTCCACTCCGATACGCCCGCGGGAGTGACGTTTTGCCAAGCCGCTCCCCCGTCCTTCGTTATTTGGATGTTCCCATCATCCGTTCCAACCCAAATCAGGCCTTCCTTCACCTCCGACGGCGCGATTGTCAGGATTGTCCCCGGCACCTGTTTCGAATCCTTTTCATCCACGCGTACACGCGTCAAATCCGGACTCACCGCCTGCCAGCTCGTTCCCGCATCCGCCGTTTTCATGAGAAATTGCGTTCCGAGATAAAGCAGATGTGGATCCTGGGGCGAAAACGTCATCGGAATCGTCCAATTGAAACGGTACTTGCTGCCGAAAGACACCGGCGCCGGAGAAATATCGCGCACTTGCCCCGTGATTTTTGACAGCCGCACCACGCTGCCGGCCGGGCCTGCGTTGTAAACCACGTCGGCGTCCAACGGGTCGGGAATCGTGTAACCGCTCTCTCCCGGTCCGACCGGAAACCAATCGCGCTCCGTAATCTGTCCATTATTTCCGCGGCTCGCGATACCGGCCGTGCCGCTGTCCTGCTGCGGTCCGTACACCCAGTAAGGAAACCGGTGATCCGTGGCGACTCTGTAAAATTCCCCCGTCGGCTGGTTGTACCAGGTGCTCCAGGACTCGCCCCCATTGACGCTGATCGTCGCGCCCTGATCCACGCCCAGCATGATGCGCAGTGGATTTGTCGGATCGATCCACACCGTGTGGTAATCGTCGCCGCCGGGAGCGCCCTTGATCGCCGCGAACGTATGCCCGCCGTCATTCGAACGGTACATGTTTTGCGACGGCACATAGACTACATCTGGATTTTTCGGGTCCACGAAAATCTCGCTCATGTACCAGTAGCCGTGGATGCGTTCATCCTCCGTGGCTTTTTTCCAGGTTGTTCCTGCATCGTCGGAGCGGTACAGGCCTCCATTCTTCTCCTTCGCGTCAAGAATGAAGTACACCCGCTGGCCGCGAGTATTCGGCGCCACTGCCACGCCGGAACGTCCCCAATCTCCCGAGGGCAATCCGTTCCCCTTAGTCTGCGTCCACGTCATTCCTTCGTCCGTGGATTTATAAAGACCGCTTCCCGGCCCGTACGCCCCTCCCTTTTCTCCCGGCTTTCGAATCGCTTGCCACAGCGTCGCGAAAACCACGCGCGGATTCCCTGGTTCGAAGCACAGGTCTATGGCTCCCGTGATGTTGTCCTTGTACAACACTTTTTTCCAGCTTCGTCCGCCGTCGGTGGACCGGTATACGCCGCGTTCCTCGTGAGGCCCGAAAGTGTGCCCCAAGGCCGCCACCAGCACGAGATCCGGATTGCGCGGATCGATGAGGATGCGCCCGATGTGCCTCGTTTCAACCAATCCCAGGTGTTGCCACGCCTCTCCCCCGTCCGTCGATTTGTAAACGCCGTTGCCGTAGCTGATGTCGCGGTGCGAGCTGTTCACGCCGGTGCCCACATAAATAATGTTCGGATTCGAGGGAGCCAGTGCCATTGCCCCGATCGGCGCGGTCGCCTCCTTGTCAAAGATCGGCTTCCACACCGTCCCGCCGTCCGTCGTCTTCCACACCCCTCCGCCGTCCGCGCCCAAATAATAGACGCCCGGATTTCCGGGGACGCCCGCAACGGCATTTACCTTTCCGCCGCGGAACGGCCCGATCATCCGCCATTGCATCTCCGAATAAAGTTGTTCCGGAACCTGTTGTGCGGAAGCGAACCCGCCAACAGAAATAGCGGCTGCGGCCAAAAATGCTGCGATCTTGGCGAGTCGTGCGAAAAATACAATTTTCATCAATGAATCTCCCTACGCGCGGAGAGGATACCTTGCTAGCCATATCCTCGCAAAACAAATTGAAATGTTTCAGATGTTTCAGATCCGGAAATGTTCATTCACCGGTTGGGCAACACCTTCAATCCTGGAATCTTCATCAGCCGCTCATCAGCGGTCACCAGGGTGAGGTCATAAACCTTCGCCGTCGCTACCAAAAACCGGTCTCCGGGGTCGCGATATCCCAAGATTGTGTATCGTATTTCGTGGGCAATATCCCATGTCAGCGGAATTTCAATTAAGCCCAACTCCAGCTTCGATTTCTCGAGCCATTCTCCGAAATCCCCGATTGGCCGAATCCGTTTTTTCTCCAACAAGAGAATCGCTTCCCATACGCTTACGGCAGAGAGATATCTCTCGTTTTCAGGACTAGCCAGCTCTCGCGCGACTTCGGAAGAAAGTTTGTGCGCTTCGGCATCGCCCCAAATCCAGATATGGGTATCTAGCAAGAGTTTCATTCAGGTTTCTTGGCTTCGTCGGTCTTCGGATCCTGAGCAGCCTCCCAATCCGATTCGTCACCGATAGGACCGACGATGTCTCCAAGAATGACCATAGTTCCTGCACCTCCTCCGAGGCGCGGCACGCGTTTCGCACCTTCTGGCGGACTAATTTGGGCGATGGGCTGACCGAAGCGCGTCACGAGAATTGGTTCGTTGGTCTTGCGCACCTTCTCAAGAACGGCCAAGCAGGTCGCCTTAAATTTCGAGATGGCGATTTCTTCCGTGGTGTAACTCCCCAGTCCAACGTTACCACACAAATCTGACCATAGTCAAATCATAGTCTGCCTATAGTTGGACCGTGGTCCATCCCTTCTCGATCCTCCCTCTCTGTTGTCTAGGGGGTGTCGTCTCCATTCGTATCGTCGGAGGGGGCGGCATCCGGTGACTTATTCGCATCGATTGGAGTTAGTCCGGCTTTTTTCAGTTCGGAGTTGAGCGCTGGAATATCCTGCTGCCGAATGTTCTTCCAACGTGTGACAAGCTTGTCAAGCGCGTCCTCAAGTTCCTTGAAAACAGCAGTGGCTTGCGTGGTCGGCGCGGTGTCGGCGCTGTCCGCAACCGCTAATATTCCTCCAAAATGTTGGTTCAAAGTTGCAAAATTCTCCGGCTGCTTCCCCGCGGACGGCACGCCATAAGAACTGCTCTGCGCCGCACCTTCCAATTCCGCCGTTTGTTTATCGAGAGCTGCGGTCGCATCGGCAACCGCGCCCTTTCCTGCTTTCGCGCCGCGATCCTTCAACTGCGAGCGCACAGATCGAACCTGCGCGAGCGCTTCGTAGCTTTCATTCATTCCTTCGACTGCACCAGTTTCCATCTCGAATTGCTTGCGAAGATCGGCAAGCGGCGTTTTGATCCGCGGGTCCATCTTCACGGTCAGCGGTTGCGTGAAAACTCTCCCATCCACGGTCAGCCGCACGGTGTAATTGCCCGGCAAAACCCATGCGCCCAGCGGATATTTCGGAGTGTCGTGCGCGATCGCCGAAATCGGAAATTCATGGCTGAGAGAGTCCGGCGGCGCGTAGTGCAAGTCCCAGACAAACCGGCGCATCCCCGGACTCACCGAAAGAATTTGTGCCGGCCGCACCCAATACATCGGGATAGGGTGCTCGGCCGCGAGTTTTTCCATGGACTCGGGTCTATCGGCACTGCTGTAGCGGCGCACCAGATGCTGCTGTTCATCAAGGATTTCCAGTGTAACAGGCCCTTTCGGAACAGCCGCCAGGTAGTAATCGATGATTGCTCCGTCCGGCGGATTTTTCCCGGCGGGCACTTCCGGCGGCAGCGGCGTGTCCGGGTTTCGATTCCATCGAAAACGGATCGCTTCCTGCGGCGCAAAAAGAGGGTTGAACTCTTTGCCCATCTCAAATTTCATTTGCCGCAGCGGCGTGATGTCATCGAGAATCCAGAACGAGCGGCCATGCGTCGCGACGATTAAGTCGTCGCCATGAATCGCCAGATCGCGCATCGAGGTGTGCGGCAAATTCAACTGCAGCGGTTGCCAATCGTTGCCATCGTTGAACGAAACGTAGACAGAGCCTTCCGTGCCCGCGTAGAGCAAACCTTTTCGAAATGGATCTTCGCGCACCGCATTGCTCGCGCCGCCATCCTGAATCCCATGCGTGATTTCCGTCCATGTCTTGCCAAAGTCACGCGTGCGGTAAATGTGCGCGCGCAAATCGTCCAGCCGGAACGAATTGATGGCCGCATATGCCGTGCCGGCATCGAAGTGCGAAGCCTCGATGATGGAGACTTTGCTCCACGGCTTCAACTGCGGCGGCGTCACGTTCTGCCAGGATTTTCCGCCGTCGCGCGTAATGTGAATCAATCCATCGTCGGTGCCTGCCCAAATGGTGTTCGCTTCCTTGAAGGAAGGCGCCACCGCGTAAATTACGCCGCGGTGTTTCCCTTTTTCCGGATCGCTCGCGGCGAATACCCCGAGATTCGCGGGAATTTCATACGATTCGCGCGTGAGATCGGGACTGATGACCTCCCAACTGTTTCCCGCATCCGTCGTTGTGAAGAGTTTGTTGGCCGCAAAATAAAGCGTGTGCGGTTCGAGCGGCGAAAAAACTACCGGGAGCGTGCGCGCATAGCGATACTCGCCGCGGCGAATCGCCTCCGGCGTGACCTTGGCGTATTCGCCGATGTCCTGCTTCGTGCGCGTGAGCCAGTCGCCATAAAGAATGTTCGGATCGAGCGGGTCCACGGCGATATACCCGTATTCAAATATGCCGACGGGATGCCACTCGCGAAAACTGATCTCGCCGTAGTCGCTGCGGCTCAGCGTTGCTACCGAGCCGCTTTCCTGCTGCGTGCCGTACACCCAATAGGGAAAACGATTGTCGGTGGTCACATGATAGAGCTGCGCCGTTGGCTGGTTGTACCAACTGCTCCAAGTTGCGCCGCTATTCACGCTGATGACCGCGCCCTGGTCGGAGCTGAGCGCGATGATCTGCGGATTTTCCGCGCTGATCCAAATGCGCTGATAATCGTCGCCGCCGGGCGCGCCTTTGAATCCCACAAATGTTTTTCCGCCGTCCGTGGATTTCCAAGTCGTGGTGTTCGCGACGTAAATCACGTCCGGATTGTCCGGCGCGACGGCAATGCCCATCGCGCCCGGGCCGCGCCCTCCGATGCGGCGGTCGCTGTTTACCTGTTTCCAAGTTTCGCCGAAATCATCGGAGCGGTACACGCCGCCATTTTTCTTTGCTTCGACGGTGGCATAAATGCGATTGGGCTCGCTGCGCGAAACTGCAATCCCGATGCGCCCCAGACCATCGTCCGCTGTGGGAAGACCTTTGGCGAGTGGACGCCAGTTGTTTCCGCCATCGGTGGATTTGAAGAGGCCGCTGCCAGCGCTGATGAACGATTCGCCGCTGCGAATCTCCCACGGCGCAACGCGCGCGGCCCACAACACCGCGTAAACCGTCTGCGGATTCGTGGGATCGAAGGCGAGATCGGCGGCGCCAGTGTTTTCATCCTTGTAGAGAACTTTCTGGAACGTTTGCCCGCCGTTGGTCGAGCGAAAAACGCCGCGCTCGGCGTTCGGACCGTAGGGATGTCCTTCGGCGGCGACGAAAACGCGGTTGGGATCTTTCGGGTCGATGAGGATCGCGGTGATTTGCTGCGCGTCGCGCAGGTTTTGCAAATGCGTCCAGGTTTTGCCAGCGTCGGTGGATTTGTAGACGCCATCACCGGTGGCGAGATCTGGGCGCTGCAATCCTTCGCCACTGCCCACGTAAATAATGTTTGGATCGGAAGGAGCAACGGCGAGCGCGCCGACGGAGCCGGTAGGCTGGTCGTCGAAAATCGGATTCCAGGTGTTCCCGAAATCGGTGGTCTTCCACACGCCGCCGTTGACCGCCGCCATGTAGAAGACATTCGGCTGATGCGGCACGCCGGAAATGGCCACGGTGCGCCCTCCGCGGAACGGCCCAATGCACCGCCAACGCATTTCGGAAAAGAACTTGTGATCCCATTGCTGCGCGTTCGCCGCGGTGGAAAAAGAAAGACAAAAAACAGCCCCAAAAATAGTTGCGAAAATAATTCCAACGCTGAACCGCTTCCCTGCCGCACCGATGCGCATCCGAGTCCTCCAGGAGAAAAGAGAGGATACTCTCGCTGGGGGAACGGAGCAATGCATGGCCGCGGCCACTGGCAGCTACTCGGCAAGACTTGGGGAATGATTCTCAGGGGTGAGAGCGGGGGTGAGCGTGGAGGAGCTGATTGGAAATGTAAGCGAGAATCCAGGGGGAGTTGCTGGAACTCCAGTGGCTCCCCTTTTTTGTTTCTCCGCGGGACTTGCGGGGCCGGCCACCGCCACCTTTATAAATACCCGAAGGCAAAACGAGGTGTTTACCCTATTTACCGTGCCGCGACCACTGCCTAACCTCCGTCAGGCTGCAACACCCTCGTGCCTTGTGGCCGCAAAGAAGCCAAAAGGAGGATTTGTCAGTGTCCAATACCATCGCCGGTGGTGCCGTCCGGGTCCTCTGGTTAAAGTTGCACCCGGGAATCATTCTCGCTCTGGCTGTGTTCTTTTTCACGACTCTGGTTTTCGCGGCAACTCCATCTTCCAGCACTCTGAACCCCGTAAATGGGTCTTCCGCCACCTGGGCCGGCAGCGGGATTGCCGGGGCAACTACGGATGAAACCACCTGCGTCGACGGAACCGATTGCGACGTATATACCATCACTCTTACGGGGTCGCCTGCCAATTACAAAGGCTTGGTTTTGGCCATTAGCATTTCCCACCAGAACAAGCTCAATGATTACGATCTTTATGTGCATAAAGGCGACCTCACCGGCCCGGTGATCGCCAGTTCGACCGCTGGCATACCGGAAACCGGCGAAGCCGTTGCGATTGACCCCACGGTTTCTGGAACCGGCTTGTACACCGTGCACGTCGTGGATTCCAATGTGCTTCCCGGCGACCCCTATAGCGGCGTGGCCACCATCACCACCCCTCCAGCGGATTCTCCAGCTCACGGCACCGCCCCCACTTATGCAAACTACCAATCGCCGCCAGGTCTGGGTGACAGCTCCGGCGAACCATCCATTGGCGCCAATTTCAACTCCGGCCGCATCATGACCCAGGCGGTTTTCGACACCTTGCAGGTCACTTTCAACACCAACACTTCGCCTGCCACGGCCACTTGGCTGCTCAAGGATGGACCGAACACGGACATCATTACTCTGGATCCCATCCTCTTTACGGATTCCCTCACCGGTCGCACTGTCGTCGCTCAACTCTTCGGTACCACCAGTCTCTCCTCTTTTACCGACAACGATGGTGAAACCTATACCGTAAGTCAGGGTGGCGGCATCGCCTCCGGGGTCGATCACGAGACCGTTGGCGGCGGGCCCTTCCGCCTTTGTACCGCCGATCAGTTGGTCGCTACTCCCCTGCCCTGCGCTCAGCTAGCCGTTCGCGGCCCGCTCACGCAGTATCCCCACGCCGTCTACTACGCTTCGCAGGATATCGGCGATGCGGAAATGGCCTTGAGCCAGGACGGCGGCTTGACCTATGAAGAGGCTCACCCCATGTACACGCTGGTGGATTGCGGCGGCTTGCATGGTCACATTAAGGTCAGCTCCAGCGGCATCGTGTACGTTCCCAATAAGAGCTGCGGGAGCACCCAGGGGCTGATCGTCTCCATGGACAACGGCCTCACGTTCGCCGTCGAGCCGGTTACCGGAAGCACTCCCAATTCCAGCGACCCATCGGTAGGCATCGGCTCCAAAGGACGTGTCTACTTTGGCTACGTTGCCGGCGATGGACATCCGCACATCACCGTTTCCGACGATCAGGGCCGCTCCTGGCACAATGACTTGGATGTTGGAGTGCCCTTCAGCATCCGCAATACGGTCTTTCCCGAAGTGGTCGCTGGCGACAATGACCGCGCGTCATTCTTCTTCCTAGGCACGCCCTCGGCCGGCGATGGCACCGGCGCGGACACTGGCATTCCCTTTAACGGGGTGTGGCACGGTTACATAGCCACCACTTACAACGGGGGCCGCACCTGGTTCACGGTGGACGCCACGCCCAATGATGCCGTACAGCTCGGCGTGATCTGCACCCAGGGCACCACCTGCCCCAACGGAACCAGGAACCTCCTGGACTTCAATGACATCACCGTGGACAAGGTCGGTCGCGTCTTCACCGCGTATACCGATGGGTGCATCACCGCCGCTTGCATCGCCAAGGGTAACGACCCCGCCGCCAGCCACACGCGTCTGGATAACGATGGGGCTACCAAGGCCACCATCATCCGCCAATCCACCGGGTTGGGTCTCTTCAAGAGCCAGGATGGAACTCGCTTGCAACCATAACCATGCGGCTTGCTGGAGTGGCGCGGCTGCAAGGGCCGCGTCACTCTTCCGGCCTAAATTCAGTTGACAAGGGAATGCCACAATGAGAAGAGCCGTACTTCCAGCCTTTCTCCTTTTTAGCATCATCGCTCCGTTCGCCGCCGCCAGGCAGCCTGCTCCGCAGATTCTCGGGCTCCGCCTGGGAATGTCGTATGATCAGGCGCACTCGCGCTTGAATGAGATTGGCCAATTCAAGTCCGAGGATGAGGGCCAGCAGGTTTGGACCCTTACCCGTGACCGGCGCTATCAATATGTCATCATCGGATTTGACCGCGACCGCCAGGTGCGCTACGTCACCGCGCTCGTCCGCCCTGACGGCAAACCGGTCAGCTACGCGGAGGTCGGAGATATTGCGCATGCCGCGCGTTCGGGCGGGCCGGGCAATTTCCGCTACACCTGGAAAGTCAGCGACAAGGGAGGCCGCCTCGAATACCTCGTTATTGCGAAAGGCAAGGGCCAGCGCTACTTAGACCGTTATGCCGTCAAGCGCCTCGGCGTGGAAAGCGAGACGGAAGATCGGGATTAGCTGGCCATATCGTTGTCTTTGTCTTTGTACTCTTGCGCACTCTTTTGCAATTTTTTGCACTCCCTGAAAACTCAACTCTTTTCCTTTCAAGCGATTCCACACTCTTCGCCAAAAAACTACGCGGGCCACGGGATGCGCCGGGCGCTCTTGCGCTACAATGTGGCTCATTCCACACGGTAATTTTCGTCCTTCCGGAGCGTAGAAACAGTGTCCAACGACATGCCCTTGTTGAATGGGAAGAGTTCCATGGAAAATGCGCACGGCGCACGCTACTCCATTGTGGCTGGCCTGCTGTTGCTGCTGATGGCGATGCTGGCAGGCGGCGCGGCCTTGCGCGAGTCTGTCACCATTGACGAAGTGTCCCACATCGGCGCCGGCGTAAGTTACCTGCAAAAATTCGACTTGCGGCTGAATGAAGAACACCCGCCGCTGACCAAAGTGCTGGCGGCGCTGCCCTTGGTCTTGCGCGGAACGCGCGCCGATTATTCGCATATCTCATGGACGATCAGCGAAAAATTTTTTCCTGCCTACATGGGGCAGTGGGTCTTCGGGGAATGGCTGCTGACAAAGTGGAACAATCCCGTGACTACGCTGGCGTGGGCCCGGCTGCCCATGCTGCTTCTGACGCTGGCTCTAGGATGGGTCTTGTATGTATACGCGCGGCGCCTGGGAGGAAACTGGGGTGGACTGCTTTGCCTGAGCGTCTATGTCAGCATGCCTGCGTTTCTCGCTTTTGGCCCGCTCGTTCATACCGACGTCGCGGTCACACTGTTTTCTTTGGTTACGTTGTGGCGCTTTGCGGAAATTTGGCAGAACCCCAGCCGAAAGAGCGCGGTGCTGTTTGGTCTAAGCCTCGCGGGCGCGCTTCTTTCGAAGTTCACGGCGGGCATTTTATTTTTTGCCTTCGTGGCATTTGCGCTAAGCACGCGCTGGCGCGCGGTGCCGGGCCAGCCCGTCGCCAAACCTGAGGCGCGCGCCTGGCGCCGTCTGCGATGGCGCGCCGCTCTTCAGGGCATTCTGTGGGCGGCCGTTGCGGTATACGTGTTTTATTTTGTCTTTTCGCTGAATCAGACTAGCGACGTACTTTACCGTCTGGGTCATGGCTCGGCCGCGGTGCCGCTGCGCCGGCTGCTTCTGCCGCCGTGGCTGTACCTGCGGGGCGTGTTGATGGTTCTGATCAGCGCGAGCCGACCGACGTTCATCCTGGGTCACGCTTATCCGCACGGCGTGTGGTTCTACTTTCCGGTTTTGTTCGTACTGAAGTCCCCCCTGAGCTTTCTCGGATTGCTGGCGCTGGCGGTGGCGCTGGCACTAAAACAGAAGGGAGGGGAGAAGGTAAACGACCCAACGATTCCTTCGGAGCTTGCGATTCATTGGCGCGTGCTATGGGTAGCGCTGATCGTGTTTACCGGATTTTGCCTGTTGAGCCGGCTGGACCTCAGTATCCGTCATTTCAGCGTCCCCTTGGCTCTGCTCATGTTGCTGTTGGCGGCCCTGCCGCGGATGGTGGAGCGGTTCCGGCTGTCCGCTCCGACCGCAGCACGGCTCGTGGGGGCAGGGGCGGGAGTGCTGGCGCTGAGTTGCCTTTTCACGGCTGTGCGCGCGTACCCCTACTACTTTCCTTACATCAACGCGTTGAGCCTCGGGCATCCGGCCTACGAACTGGTTAACGATTCCAATCTGGACTGGAACCAGTCGCTCCCGGAAGTGAAACGGTTTGCCGATCAGCACGGTTTGCAGAGGATTGACCTGGATCCGCATGGCTTCGACGATCCTACCGTCACCGTACCGCAGGCGGAGTTCTGGGATTGTCAGAAGCCCACGGCCGCGGATGATGGACAGTGGGCGGTGGTCTCCGCCACCATGATTATGGACGACCACAACTGCGTTTGGCTGATGCGGTACGCGCATCAAACATTGGCGGGCGGCAGCATGTATGCCGTTCACCTGCCGGAACACATCCCGGCGGCCGGCAGCTTGGACGGCCCTCCGCTTCCCTCCGCGTTTCGCAACTTTGCGGGCGCGCCCTTCGACATACAGGTCCTTTTGCTGGACCTCGTACGCCATCCGGAGAAGCTCCCGCAAGCCATGCAAGAGATCCAAGCCAAATTCAGTTCACCGAATAAATCGGAAACGCAGACTCCGTCCGGCTCTAAAGCGAATTGAAGCGAAATCATTTTGGAAACGGGCCGGCCATGATTGGTCCGGAGAGCACCGGCTTCCAGGACTGCCTGCAGTGCGCGCACATCACTTCGCGTGCGGCAGCATCATGGGCGCCGGAATGGGTGTCCACGGCGACGGAGTTTTTCTTGCGGCAGTGAGGGCAAGTCAGATCGACCAAAACGTGGAGTGGCGCAGTCCCTGTTTCTGTTTCAGCGGGTTGTTCCAGCGCTGGGTGATGGTCAACTGCGAGCGGCGGCACTTCTTTACCGGCCCGCTTTCTGTCGTACAGGAGCGCATCGGCGCGCGCCAGCATTTCCTCCGGTCGCTCGCCCAGTTCGTATTGCTTCCACCCGGCGGAGAAGGTGATGGGAATCTGCCTGCCGTGCCAGTCTACTTCCAATGAGCCGAGGCGTCCCAACACGAGTTGCAACTGCTGCGAGGTGCACTCCGGAAGCAAGACGAGGAACTCGTCTCCGCCCAGGCGCACCGCCAAGTCGCCTCCTCGAATCACGTTGTTCAGGCGGGCGGCAAATTTCTGCAACACGAGGTCACCGGCGGGATGGCCGTAGGTGTCGTTGATCTCCTTGAACTTATTCAGGTCCAAGGTAAGCACGGTCAGCGGGTGTCCCTTGCGCTCCGACCGGGCCACTTCGGCGGCCAAGCGCTGCTCCGCAAAGCGCCGGTTATAAAGGCCAGTCAGTGGATCAACCATGGCCAGATTGCGGAGAAGGTCGGAATGGCCCTGCCTTTCGGCCAACTGGCGGCGGAGCCTTTTGATGAGAACGGCTTGCGAAATCACATGGAGGTTAAAAAGCACCACCATAGCGATCAAACCGAATACGACATCGACCATCTTGATCTTGAAGATGGTTTCTCCGCCTCGACGCACTGCCGGGAGACTAAAAGCGATCACTGCAAAGACGAGAAGGAAAACAACGAAAATGCTGTAACCCCAAACCCACCAATCGCGCTTCTCGATTTTCTGAAATTCGCGCGTCAGCTCTTCATCTCTGGCCTTTACAGAGGCTGCGACAGGATGAATGGTGGGATCATTCATTGAGTGGAAGTGAGAGACCAGACTCCGCCGATTCAACTAAGTTAGTCTGTCCAAGATTGTGGGTCAAGGAGGTTCCGTCTTGCGATTGCAAGTTGGTCAATCTGATTGGAAGCGCGGTCAAGACCGGGGCGGATATCTTGACGGCCTGTAACGCATTTATAATCAGTCACTTGCGAGGACCCTCAGGCCATACAAGAGTCCTACATGGCTGGTACCCGCGCTCCATTGGATAAAGTGACGAATCCTAAGAAACTTACGTCGAGGGAAATATGGTCCCAATCTTCATCCTCGCGTTTGCAGCGTTCGCCCTTGTGAAGTTCGGAGTCTCGCAATGGCGCGCGATTTGGATAGCGACCGCGAATCAGCCGCTGTCTGAGTCGTTGCAACTGACGGCTGGGATTGACGGGGCGCGCGTGGGCGCAGGCGATTTCAGCACACTCCTGAATTTGTGCCACGAATTGTCCCCGGAATTGAAGAAAAAGAGCCCCTGGCTGAGAGAAGTATCGTTGTACTACCGCGCGGTTGCGAAATTAGAACACGCTCTCCGAGTGAAGCTTCCCGCCATTTCCGCGTGGGCAAAGAGTGAAATGCAAATCTGCTCCCGCTACGTTGCAGTGGTTCTTGACCAAAGTCTCTCCATGAGTATGGATCGCCAGTTCGCCGCGCGAAGCTAGAGACCGTCAACGGCGCGGATGTGGGCGCGGCGCTCCCGTAGTTCAATCAAAGATCTGAGAGAAAGAGAGCCAGGCCAAGAGAGATGCGCCCATAAATGGGCCGCTTGGAGAAACTCAGGCGGGGGAGCGCTGGGTGTGGAGATTCATGACCTGGCGAGCGACTTCCTTGACGTTGGAGACGCCGAAAAGCCCAACCGTGACCTGGGAGACGGAATTATTCGTGCGGGTCACGGCGTTGGTGCGGATGAGGACGTCACCGCTGCCGTCGGCCCGCTCGCGGTGATCCACAGAAACGATGTCGGCGGGAGTGCAGGACTTCACCGAGCGGGTGCCACCGCCGCTGATGATCATGACGCGCTGGTTCGTGACGGCGTAAACAGTGGTTCGCCCCTTCAGATAGGCCCACAGCGGGGCCAAGATGATCCCCAGGCCGACCAGCAAGAAAGGTATTCCGAACAAGGGAAAAAGGCTGAAGGCGCCGGCGAAGGAGTTGCCGGATTTGTTCATGGCGTGAGTACCGTGGAAGGCGGCGTTGATCCAGAAGGCGGCGAAGCCGGCGAACGGAATGCCGAACAAGGCGGCGGGAAGCGCCGTCAGGGCGGCGCGGGCGGGATCGGCAACGCCGGTCCAATTGAGGCTCTCGCCGGGTTGGAGTTCGGACTGGGCACGGAGTTGGGCGTCGCCAGGATTCATGGCAGATCCTCCTTCGCAATGGCGCGGGACACTCTCTCAATCTTAGCGGGCGGGGCGAGGGCTGCCTATTGGCGGTTTGGAACAAAGTGGACTGTTGCCCAAAGAGGCAAGGAAGACGGAAGAAGGCGTCAGCCGCTATTTTTCGGTTGCCCGATTTCGGAGAGACGACGGGCTTTAGAAATTGAGCACAAAAGGACGATGGTTCTATTCCCTCGTGAGGTGGAATTTCTTACCTTCGATGGAGAAGGGGGATCATCCATATGTCCACGAAGAGATATGCTCTTGCGGCCTGCCTGATGTTTGCCGGAGTCTGCGCGGCCAAAGAACGCACTGACTACCAAAAAGGGACTTTGCTGAGGATGGACTCGACCGCATGTGGAATACAGGAAAAAGGATCGAAGTCCTTGACGGGCGAACTGCTCGGCACGGACGGCCAGAGCAAGAAGACGCAGGAAACGCTTTGCCAGGAATATGTACTGCAGACCGACAAGCTGGTGTACCGGATACGGCCGAAAGACGACAAGCATCCGGTGCTGCTGCCGATCGGGGAGACGGCGCAATTCCGGATTCGTAAAGACAAAATGATTCTGAAAGTGGCGGAATCGGACGACAAAGAGCGGGAATACATCGTAGTGTCAATGGCGCCAAGGCAGGATGCTTCGGCGCAAACAGCGAGCAAGAACTAAGTTTACGATTCAGAGCATGTGGAAAAGCGGCGCTCCGATGCGGTCGGGGCGCCGTTTTTGTTTTGGGATGAACAAGAGATGAAGCCGAGCGTCAGGAAAGAGGCTTGTTGATACGGGAGGCGGCGTAGAAACAAATGACGCCGAGGAAGAAGAGCCCCATTGC